>Ga0247777_1000698_pt1 | contig 10072 bp, 9 predicted proteins | sample UWRJL154409C5_FD_179937 | JGI IMG/M metagenome (GOLD analysis project Ga0247777, IMG submission 179937) | Plant litter microbial communities from Arlington Agricultural Research Station in Wisconsin, United States - UWRJ-L154-409C-5 | ecosystem: Environmental > Terrestrial > Plant litter >...
GAACGCAGTGTAAAGGCAGAAGTTATTGCATCAACATTTGATGAGCCGGCAGAGAAACACGTTCGAGTTAGTACCATGGCTTTGCAAAAAGCAAAACGTTTGGTAGAATGTGGTCATGACGTAGTGATACTGCTGGATTCCATCACCCGTTTGGCAAGGGCGCATAATACCGTTGCCCCATCAAGCGGTAAGGTATTGAGTGGTGGTGTGGAAGCCAATGCGATGCAGAAACCAAAACAATTTTTTGGTGCGGCACGTAAGATAGAAAATGGCGGATCGTTGACCATCATTGCAACAGCACTGGTTGATACCGGTAGTAAAATGGATGAAGTGATCTTTGAGGAATTTAAAGGAACCGGTAATATGGAACTGCAGCTGGAGCGTAAATTATCTAACCGCAGAATTTATCCTGCCATTGATATCGTTGCTTCATCTACCAGGCGTGATGACCTGTTGCTGGATAAGGATACCTTCCAGCGCATGTGGATATTGCGTAAGCATATGGCCGATATGAACCCTGAAGAAGCGATCAACACTTTGCTGAAGAACATGAAAGGAACAAAAGACAATGCAGAGTTCTTAACATCGATGAACGGGTAAGCATTAACGAATATTTTTTTATTGCATAATTAATAATAAGCCGCAGAAATTCTCTGCGGCTTATTCTTTATGTAACTTAGTGCTATGTTGCAAAGATCAGCCATCTTATTGTTGACCTTATTTTCCTGCCTGCCAGGCTTTGCACAATTTGATGAACAGTTGCGTAAACCAAATGAAGAGATTGTTTTTGCCTGCCAGCTTAAAAACCTGAAATGGGTTGCTGTTTGCAGAGAAAAAAAAGGTAAATACCTTGTTTACAGGTTTGGAACAAAAGCAAAGATCGAAATGCAGTACCCGGCAGTACCCGATGCATCGTCCTGGCAAAAATTCACATTCAACGGGTACGTTCGCGGTGGGGGTAAAGCCAATGCTGCCATGCACTTTGGCTATCTTAAATTTTTCAATAATAATGTGGAATATGAGCTCTATGATCTTTGGAGTTCCGAAGATGATAAAGAAGAATGGGGTGTATTGGTAAAGCAGGGCAAAAAGACCATTGATATGAAAGGGAATTTAAAGAATAAAAAAGGAAGCCTGCTTGAACTGATCTACGAGGATAAAATTAAAAAGGAAGACGAAAATTAATGCCCGTACAGAAAATAACGATAGTAGAATTTTTAAAACTTGCAAAGCAATATCCTGTTTTGGATGTACGCAGCCCCGGTGAGTACGCACATGCCCATATACCAGCGGCTTACAGCCTGCCCCTGTTCACAGACGAAGAAAGAAAACAGGTAGGTACAGCTTACAAGCAACAAAGCCGCGAAGCTGCGATAAAGATCGGTCTGGATTATTTTGGTGTGAAGATGAGGTCAATGGTAGAAGAAACAGAGCAGCTGATCGCTAAGCGCATACCGTTGAACGTGGATCAGCCCGGTACCAACAACGTGATCATTCATTGCTGGCGTGGTGGCATGCGCAGTGCTGCCGTGGCCTGGTTGCTGGATATGTATGGTTTTAAGGTTCATGTGTTGACCGGCGGTTACAAGGCATATCGTAAATGGGTGCTTGCCCGGTTTGAAAAAGACTACAACTTTAATATCATTGGTGGCTATACCGGCAGCGGAAAAACATTATTGCTGCATGAGTTGAGAAAGCAAAATAAAACCATCATCGACCTGGAAGAACTTGCTGCGCATAAAGGCTCCAGCTTTGGTAATATACCCGGTAAGCCACAACCGGGACAGGAAATGTTTGAGAATTTGTTAGGAGAGGCGCTGTTTGTTGCTACTGGTTCGTTGGCCGGAGAAACAAGCCCCGCTACGGTTAAAGATCAACGGTCAACCTGTATTTATATAGAAGACGAAAGCCAGCGGATCGGCAACCGGCAGATACCCATGCCACTTTGGTATACCATACGTAAAGCCCCTGTGTTTTTTTTGGATATACCTTTTGAAGAAAGGCTGGCACACATAACCGGGGAGTATGGCCAACTGGATAAAGAAACATTGAAGGGTGCGGTACTGCGCATTCAAAAACGGCTGGGTGGGCTGGAGACAAAAAATGCGATCAATTATTTGCAAGATGGGGACTACAAAGGGGCTTTCCGCATATTGCTGGGTTATTACGACAGGAAGTACCATAAAAGCCTGCACAACCGCGAAAATATTTCAACCTTGTTAAATAAAATACCCTGTACAGGCGTTGATAGGGAGATCAATACCCAAAAACTGTTATCATGTCAAATTGTAAGCGCTTAGTATTTATTTTTTTTAGTTTATTGTTTGCTGCAAATGTATTTGCGCAGGAAGTAAATATGACCGGACTGTGGAGCGGGTTGATGTACAACGATACTACCGGGCTTAATTATCGCTACGAAATTGCGGTAAGCGAAAAGAACGGCAACTACTCCGGCTACTCACAAACTTTTTTTATACTGGATGGAAAAGAATATTACGGTGTTAAAAAAATAAAGATCACCATCGATGGCAATAAACTGGTAACGCAGGATATAAAACTGTTAGATAATAACTACCCCATCAAACCACCAAAGGGCGTGTACATGATAAATGTGCTGAACTTTGAAATGAAGAATGATGTGCTGATACTAAGCGGCATGTTTGAGACCAACCGTACCCGGGTGTACACACCGGTAACCGGCTATGTTCACGTAGAAAAAAAGAATGACCTTAAAAGATCGGCCCTGTTGCCGCAGCTGGAAAGCCTGGGCCTGGCAGACGAACTTTCTTTTGTGCAGGAAGAAAAAGCAAGAACGGGTGCGGGAGTTACAAAACCGGCAGAACCGATAGCGAAAATAAAACCTGCTGAAAAAGAGAAGAAGGTTAAAGAAAAACCAGCCAAAGAAAAAGAACCGCCTATTGCAAAAGCAGAACCCAAAACAAAAGAAACAGCGGAAACAAAACCTGCAGAAAATATAAAGGACCGCATCATCGAAACCATACAATCGGTAAATTACAGATCGGATAGCCTGCAGATCGCTCTATACGATAATGGGGAAGTTGATGGCGATACGGTGAGTGTATTAATGAACGGCGAAGTGATCATGCCCAGGGTTGGCCTAAGTACCAACGCAGTACGCAAAACCATTTACACAAAAGGGCTGGCAGACAGCATACAGATAGTGATGTATGCCGAAACACTTGGAAGCCTGCCACCAAATACAGGCCTGTTGGTAGTGTACGATGGAAAAGAACGTTACGAAATACGTTTCAGCGGTGATTTAAAAAAGAATGCCGCGATCGTATTCCGGAGGAAAGAAAATTAATTATGGATAATACTGAAGCAATAAAGCTGACGCAATTTTCGAGGGGAGCAGGTTGTGGTTGTAAGATAGCCCCCAAAGTGCTTGATGAGATACTGAAGACAAATATTGCACAGCCTGTGAACAACAAATTGCTGGTTGGCAATAGCAGTAAAGATGATGCCGCCGTGTACGACCTTGAGAATGGTATGGCCTTGATTTCCACCACAGATTTTTTTATGCCCATTGTAGATGATGCGTATGATTTTGGCCGCATAGCCAGCGCCAATGCTATCAGCGATGTATATGCCATGGGCGGAAAACCCTTAATGGCAGTGGCTATCCTGGGATGGCCAGTTGATAAACTTCCTGCAGCACTGGCGCAGCAGGTATTGGATGGCAGCCGTAAAATTTGTGAAGAAGCTGGCATTCCACTGGCCGGCGGACATAGCATCGACTCTGCCGAACCTGTTTTTGGCCTGGCCGTCAGCGGCATTGTTGACATTAAATACCTGAAAAAGAACAATACGGCAAAACCAGGCGACCAGATCTTTATTACCAAACCGCTTGGCGTTGGTGTTCTTTCAACCGCACAAAAAAGGGGTTTGATAAAAGAAGAACATGTACCCGTGATGATAAGCCAGATGACGCAACTGAATAAGATTGGCGAAACACTTGGTAAAATTGAAGGCGTTACGGCTATGACCGATGTAACAGGATTTGGCGTGCTGGGACATTTGATAGAAATGGCAGAAGGGAGTAACTGCTCAGCCGAAATTAATTATGCGGTACTACCGGTTGCCGAAGGTGTAAGGGAATACCTGGCACAACGCATCGTGCCCGATGCCACTTACCGCAACTGGAACAGCTACAGTACAAAGACAGCATTTGAAAAGGGTGTTAATGTAATGGAAGCTTTTAACCTGTTGCCCGATCCGCAAACCAATGGCGGGCTGCTGATAGCTGTTGAAGAAACAGCCGTAGAAACGGTACAACAGTTATTAAGGGATAACGGGCTGCAGGATTTTACGGAACCCATCGGCCGGTTTACAGCCGCTGCCGAAAAGACTGTGCTGGTAAAACCATAAATACCGGCCAAAGGGTATTTTTTATGTGCAGGGGAATTGTATCTTGTAAAAAAATAAACCATGAAAAAACTATGTGTACTATGCGGCCTGATGATCATTACTGTAATTGGCTTTGCACAGGTTAATTTACAAAGCGTAATAAAACCAGGCTCAAAACTCATTTACGGGGTTGAGGCCAATGGCCAGAAATATGATTTTATTGTAACAGTAAAAGCGCTGGTACCGGCGCTGGTATTCGACTGGCAAATGACCGACCCGGTGAATATAAACGGCAGCATTACACATACGGCCACTGCCATGACCGCAGGTAATACCATGTATAATTTCTTTGCACCGGGTTCAAAAACACTCGATGACAATACGCTTAGTGTATGGATAAGCAGGAACAGTTTTACTTCCCTTACCAAGGGAACGAAAACAGCCATGCTTAAAATGAATACAAGCGAATCGCCCAAAAAAATGGTTGTTGACCAGGAAGACCCGACGGAAATGAAGATCATCGTGGACGGTGAAAAAGAAACAGTTGAACAATTTGAAGCAAAGGATGCGAATGCCCCTTCCGGCGAAGACCGTGTTTATTTTACTTTTGCAAAATCTGCAAAAATGCCCATCATACTTAAAATGCAGAATGGTTTTTATATTGCGCTCAAGGAAATAAAAACCAAATAGCACTCCCACGCATGCAACTGAACCTGAACGACTGGATTGGATTTTGCGGCGTTGCCATTTTGTTACTGGCATTCTTATTGAACCTGCTTAAAAAGATCAGTGCCAACAGCCTGCCTTATATATTGATGAATATCATCGGCGCCGGTCTTGCCTGCCTGGCATCCTGGCTCATCAGCTATATTCCATTTGTAATACTGGAAGGCACCTGGACGGTGGTGTCCGTATTTGCATTAATAGGTTACCTGCGTAAACTCAGGAACTGAGTTTGTCAATGATACCTGCAAGCTTACGATCCTTATCGGTTACAATATCCCCGGCATCATGTGTGCTTAACCAGATCTCCACTTTATTATAGGTATTCTTCCAGGTGGGATGATGGTCCATTTTTTCGGCGGCCATGGCAACCCTTGTCATAAAAGCAAATGCTTTTGAAAAATCAGGAAAAATAAATTCCTGGTACAGCTTATTGTCAATTTCAGGCCACATAATTATTCAGTTTTGAAGTGTTAAATACAATGTTCCGTTTTCCTTGTTCAGGGCCGGGGAGCTTTAGCGCTATTAAAAAATAAGGTGCTGCTTGTGTTTTATTTTTTCATTCGTCATTTCGGTAACGAGTTGCACGCCGGGCAATGTCCTGATGGATTGTATCAAAACTTTTAATTCCTCGGTGCCAACAGGATCGCCTTTTATCAGCCACAAAAAATCCAGGTGCTTAAATTCGGGCAACAGGTACTCGCCATCGTGTTCGTTATTGTATAAATAATGTGTAAGGCTGATGGCGGGCAGGGCATATTCATAGATGCTGAAAAAATATTTCCGCTGTTTTTTGGTAAGTTGTATCTCTATATCGTTATTCACCCTGAAATCGAGCCCCAGCAATTGGTTCAGCTGCCAGCTGAATTGGTAGTCCTTAATTGGCGCAACAATACCCAGCAGCGAAGCGTCTTCAAAAAACTCTTCAGCCAAAGCCTCGTTGTCAATTTTTAATTTCATGTTTGGTCACCGGTTAAAAAGTAACATCGAAAACGATCTCTTCTGTACCGCGTTTTACGGTAACTTTTGTAGCATCTCCTTTTTTAAATTTACCCAAAACCTGCATATAACCCTGTACATCGGGCACTTTATATTCGCCTATCTGTAAAATAATGTCGCCTGTTTTTAACCCGGCTTTTTGTGCGGCTTTTCCCTCGCTGATGCCATCTGCACGTACGCCTGCCCCGTTGAAAGTGTAATCAGGCATGATGCCCATACTTACACTGAAACTTCTTTTGCCCACCTGCTGTGCCTCACGTGTTTTGGTAAAACCAAGTTTGCCCTTGCCTTCCGTTTTTTCTATGATGCTGTACATATATTTGATCAGCATCAGTTCACCGGCATAATTAATTTTATCCGCATCATCACTTGGTTTATGGTAATCCGTGTGCGAACCGGTAAAGAAGAACAGCACCGGCATATCTTTCCTGTAAAAAGAAGTGTGGTCACTTGGACCTGTGCCACTGCTGTCGAAATTTATTTTTAGATATTTATCTGTAGCGGTAAGCGCTGTTCCCCAAAAAGGGGATGTTCCATAGCCACCGATGGTGATACCGTGGGTGCTGTCATTTAACCGGCCCACCATATCCATATTGATCATGTAATTGGCTTTTGCAAGATCAACTGTTGGATGCTCGGTAAAATATTTACTGCCATATAATCCTAGTTCTTCTCCCGAAAAAGCAATGAAGAGAAAGTTATTGGTCTTCAGCTTCGATCTTTTTAATTGTTTACCCAGTTCTATCAACGCCGCAGTACCGCTGGCATTATCATCGGCACCATTATGTATCATGGGTGTGGTGCCGGCATACAGGGAGTTGTGGTCTTCACCATAACCCAGGTGATCGTAATGGGCGCCCAGGATGATGGTGTTGGCAGCACCATTATCAATATAACCTATAACATTGTGGCCTGTCCTTTTTTTATCACTGATGGAAACCTCCAGTTTGATATCTGCAAAACTGATCTCATCACTTAAATACTTTGTCTTGGTCTCTTTGCTTATATACAGCACCGGTATCTTTGTTTTCTCGGTTTTCGATTTGGGGTCAAATTTCAACTCATCTTTAATGCTGCCATTGTTATAGATAAGCAGGGCCGCTGCTCCTTTTGTGGCAACAGCATTTACTTTTTTTATGATCGCATCTTCCAGGTCAAAATGCGGGTTGTTCTTATTTTCCTCCAGGGTTTCTTTCAGGTCCCAGAACCATATAGACTCACTCTCGGGTAAAGCAATTGCAGCCGAAGCTGATGATCTTGCGTTTGGACAAAATGCAAAAGGAAAATAATCCTTATCAACAGTAAGTTTATTGCCGTTGATAGAAAGCATGGTGGCCGGATTTACCTGCTTGCCTTCATAAACATCAAAATCCTGTATAAAAGTTCCATTCTCGCCTTTGGCTATTAAACCAGCAGCTTCAAATTGTTTAGTGATGTATTCATACGCCAGTTTTTCGCCTGCACTACCGGTCCTTCTTCCTTCCAGTTTATCATCTGCTAAAAAACCAATATGGCCCTGTAAAGAGGCAATGACAAGATTATCGGCTTTAATTTGTGCTTTCTTCTTTTTTTGTGCAGAACCAACGGTTGAAATGAGTAATAACAACCAAAAAATGCGTTTCATGTAGTTATGTTTGATAAAGTACGGCAAAGGTAGCTTAGTGCAGCACTAAATATGTAAATAGAATGTAAAAATTAACCCCCGTTCATTTTTCATGCAGCGAACGCCGGGGCAGCAGAGCGCACATAGAAATGAAGGCATCAGAGATCCCCCGCGATCTCTGCGTGAAATTTTCCGCATTGCAGGTCCCATCTTTCTTAATTCGTAACGTTGTACAGGGCTTTACCGTTATTTTTGCAAATTATACTCGATTGACAAAGCAGATAAACATAGCATTAGTAGGCAATCCCAATAGCGGAAAAAGTTCCCTGTTCAATTATTTGACCGGTTTAAACCAGCAGGTCGGTAATTTTCCGGGGGTAACTGTTGATAAGAAGATGGGACAGAGTAAGATCACGCCTGATCTTTCGGCCACTATAATCGATCTGCCGGGCTCCTATAGTTTATATCCAAAGCGAAGCGATGAGTGGGTGGCATACCGGGTTTTATTGAACCAGGATGAAGCGATTAAACCTGATATGGTGCTGCTGGTTGCTGATGCCAGTAATTTAAAACGTAATCTCCTGTTCTGTTCACAGATCATCGACCTGAATATACCCGTAGTGGTGGCACTTACCATGATGGACCTGGCCAAGCGTAAAGGAACACAGATAGATATACTGGGGCTGGAAAGAGAACTGGGCGTTCCTGTAGTACCCATCAACCCAAGAAAGAACAAGGGGCTCGACCAGTTAAAAAAAGTAATTGAACAATCTGCCGAAAATTTATACCAGCCGCCTGCACGGGATTTTATCGATAATCATGCCCTGGCGGCAAATGCTATCGATGAAGTAAAAACGCATTACCCGGATATCAGCAGCTACACCGCCATACATTACCTCATCAACCACGAACATTTTTTGTTGAGAACGGGTATGCAGGAAACGATCGAAAAAGCAGAAGCCGATCATAAGTTCAATCCTACCAAAACCCAGGCCGAAGAGATTATGCAGCGTTACGGGCATATCAAGCATATCATGCAGCAAACGGTGGTGCAGGCCGATCCGTTGCAAAAAGCACTTTTTAATGAAAGGCTTGACGATGTATTGCTGCACAGGCGCTGGGGATATATTATTTTGCTGGCAGTTTTGTTCCTGTTATTTCAAAGTGTGTTTTGGGTGGCCAAGTATCCCATGGATGGTATAGAATGGGTGTTTGGAGAGTTTGGTGGATTCCTCAGCAATAATTTGCCGGTAACCTGGTGGAGCGATCTGCTGATAAATGGTGTGGTAGCCGGTTTGAGCGGCATACTCATTTTTATTCCGCAGATCATGATACTGTTTGGAATGATAACTGTGCTGGAAGATACCGGCTATATGGCCCGTATAAGTTTTTTAACGGATAAGCTGATGCGCAAGGTTGGATTGAATGGTAAAAGTGTGATGCCGATGATCAGTGGCTTTGCCTGTGCTGTACCCGCCATCATGAGCGCCAGGAATATTGAGAATAAGAAAGAGAGGCTGCTCACCATCATGATAACACCACTGATGAGTTGCAGCGCCAGGTTACCGGTATATACGATCCTGATCGCGTTGGTCATTCCGTCTAAATTATATTTTGGCTTTTTAAGTTTACAGGGATTGGTGATGATGGGATTGTATTTGCTGGGAACAGTGATGGCCCTTGTTGTTGCCTGGGTGATGAAATGGTTCATTAAAAGTACCGAGCGTAGTTTTTTTATACTTGAATTACCCACTTACAGGGCACCGCGGTGGAAGAACGCATTGACCACCATGATAGAGAAGGCAAAGATATTTGTGTTTGATGCCGGTAAGGTAATTATGGTCATCAGCCTGCTGTTATGGGCGTTAAGCACTTATGGTCCCAAGGAAAAAATGGCGGCTGTTACCGCAAAATATGAGCAACTGGTAAAACAAAGTCCGCAAAAAGAAGACGAATTAAATAAACAACGCAAGACCGAGCTGCTGCAAAGTTCTTTTGCCGGTACATTAGGCAAAGCCATTGAGCCGGCCATCAGGCCGCTGGGCTACGACTGGAAGATCGGCATTGCACTCATCACTTCCTTTGCTGCCCGGGAAGTTTTTGTAGGTACCATGGCTACTTTATACAGTGTGGGTGAAGATTCGGATAATAACAACAGTACCCTTCGTGAAAAAATGGGAGCAGCAGTAAGGCCCGATGGCAGCAAAGTATATAACCTTGCTACCGGTTTATCGCTATTGATATTTTATGTGCTGGCCATGCAATGTATGAGCACATTGGCAGTTGTAAAAAGAGAGACCCGCAGCTGGAAGTGGCCGGTCATTCAACTCCTGTACATGACAGCCCTGGCCTACCTGATGAGCTGGATCGCTTACCAGG
>Ga0247777_1000699_pt1 | contig 10071 bp, 12 predicted proteins | sample UWRJL154409C5_FD_179937 | JGI IMG/M metagenome (GOLD analysis project Ga0247777, IMG submission 179937) | Plant litter microbial communities from Arlington Agricultural Research Station in Wisconsin, United States - UWRJ-L154-409C-5 | ecosystem: Environmental > Terrestrial > Plant litter >...
CGGCGACGGCCTCTCGCGCTTTCTGTCCTCCGAGCCCTGGTTCTCCGACCCGGTCGCACCTATGAGCGGCGGCGGCGCCGGCGGCTATCCGTTTTGAGATGGGTTCCGTTGACGGGGAGGAGGAGGGGGAGAAGGAGGGGGAGGGTGACGGCTCAGGGCGCCATATATACCCGGCGACCTCGCAAGGCGCCTTGCTGCACCGGTGGATGTTGTCACGCTTGCTCCCCGATGGGTGCGACAGCGCACTGCTACGGCTATCCGCTTGCTGTCTACTTCGTAGCTCACGAGAGGCCAGACGCAAGCAGCGATGGGAAAAGCTCGGGTACGGCTACGGGCAGGCAGCGTGTTTGATGATACCAGTCTCGTTGACATCCCCCATTCCTTCTGCTGTACACCACGAGGGCGACCCCGTAGTACCGTTGGCCACCGCCACGGGCCTGAATGATAGCGATGGCATTCACCGTCCTGGCACTACGTTAGATAATCTCCATCTACGCGGATCCCCGGTGGCTTGCCGAGTCGCTGTTACCCTAGGGGCTCGCGGACGCGTCCTGAGCGGGTGACAGGTCAGTGGTCTCTGTAAGCGCCTTCCGTTCTTCGCCGAGGGGTGAGTAAGTCCGCCTCCGGCCGAGCCGGCACGCACGACGGCGTGGGCTGAGCGGGGGGCTCGCGGCGAAGAGACGAGTAGGGGCCCCGAAAAGCAGCGTCTCGCAGGGCAAGATCGCCCGTGGGCTGCGGTGCGGGATGCTGCGTCTGCGTCCCATATCCCAGCGACGCACTGGTTCCGACTCTCAGCCGGGGATGGGAAGGACCGGTGTTGGGCATGGCTCACATGGCTACGATGGCGATCTCACACCTTCCCGGGTGCCTTCCAGTGACAGGCAATAGCGCCATCCACCAGTCGGACTAAAGCAGGAAACAGTCAGTCCACGCCCCTTAAGGCTCTGCTTGCATCACCCAGTCAGAGCATAGTGGCGACGGAGCGTGGAGGTGGGGGTACTGTTGGCTAGTATGTATGTACTTGACCCCTGAAGCTATCATCATCACGTCCAACGAGTTAAAACGCCTCCCTCTCTCGACAATCTGAGCTCCAGCGTCCGTGCCAGCTGAATATGTCCCAAGGTCGAGTAACTTGCTTCGAAATCACAAGCCCCAAACCGCCCAGACCCTCTCATCCCGCATCCACTCCATAGCCCCCACTCCGGATATCATAGCAAGACGCGCCTGGCACTCCCGTGGCCTATTTGTACAATCTGAACGTCGTGAACCGCCCCGAAATCGTGAGAGCAAGTCGTGAAAGGGTGTAGAGAGATCGCTGTTGAGAAGCCGCCGAGCTCGTCTCCCGTAAATGTCGTCACGTCAAACTCCCCATTGCACCGGATCGTCACATCCTGACCAAGGTACACACATAAACTCGTGGTATCCGCCTGTAGAAAGGCAACGCAGGAACGGCAACAAAACTCCCCGTAGGCCGTTTTCTCGCTCTTGTTTTCCATCGTTTCCCTTTTCCGACCCTAACGGTTCAGTCTGGGGCAGGGGGGCGCGAAACGCCGTCGTCCACCATAAAAGAACTTCAACGGGTCTTTCAACATGAACAAAATCTTGAAATACGATGAAGCCCTGGAAGAATTCAAGCCATAATCGCTGCGTTTCCGGGGCTACCGTTGAGTGCGCCGGTCATCGAACTCCACCAAGGCAAGACCTCGGTCTAGCTGGTAAAGAGGTCTAATTCACCCCAAACGCCGCACAGGGGAGCCACCTAAAGCAAGGGTCGTACCGCTCTTTGGTCAGGCTGGATGGGCCCGGGTGGTGGGGTGGTGGCGGTGGAAGATGCAAGGGGTGCTAACGGCAACGGCCGCTGGGCACGGGCAAGTGGGTAGATGTGTTTGTCCGGAGGTTGACCGTTGAAAGTCTCAGTCCATGTAGAAATCGCCCTTCAGGATGCGCTCCTGGAAATGGTCGGGCTTGGGACGAGGGTCCGCCCGGGGTTTGGGAGCCTGGGCCGGAGGGGCGGGCAGGTCCGAGACCGACCTGGGGCGGTCGTGATGCGCACCGGTGGCCGGGTTCCCCCCCGCGGCAAGGCCGGGTGCGCCATTCCCGCGAGGAGGCGAGCCGGCAAAGCCCGAGGCGAAGGAGAAGGAAGGCCTGGAGCCGGCGGCAACGCTGCTTTCGGCGCGGGACCTAAGCTGCTCGGACCAGTTGAAGCCTTGGTCTGTTCGAGCAACGGAGGACGTGTCAGAAGGATATCTGGGATCATTCGCGCTGCTTGCCTGAGAAGTGGGGAAAAGGGACTGCCACGCCGACGGGGACGACTCGTCGCTCTCGGGAGGCGTGGGCAGACCGCTGCTTCGGCGACGCGTGGGCGGGGCGGGCCTACCATTTGTGCCGGGGCTGGTGCCGCTTCCACGGAGGTTGCGCATGGCCTGGGCGCCGAAGCTCATGCGTCGGGTGAAGGGCGTAGTGGGCCCCGTACGGCCGTCGTCTTCCTCGACGGCGTTCTCATCGATGGAGTCCGAGTTGTTGGTTGACATGCTCCCCCGCCGAAGGCCCAAAGTGGCGCTGTGTCCGTTGGTCGGCGAGGTGCCGGAAAGACCCACGGTCGACACGGAAAGGCGGCGGCGTTGATCATTCATGGCGGCCGTGGTAATGGGGCCGGGGAACGCGCTGGTGCCGGTCGATGTCGAGTTGCTCCGCTGGAAGAGATTCGTGAAGGCGGCGGATGTGACGGAGCCGCGTCGGGGGCGGGAACCCTCGGGCAGCGAGTTGTTCTGATTGTCGGTAGACATGGTGACAGGAATCGCGCAGGTCGGTCCTGCAGGGAGTAGTCGAGGGGAGGTCAGGTCGCGAACAGAACCGAGTGGATCGTGACCAAAGCCGAGTCGCGGGGGGGCGGGGGTTATCGAAGATGGTGTTGGAGCGTTTGGGTGGGTGCGTTATGGTGATAGAAACGAGAAAGAGAGTGGGAGGATGATCGAATATAAACCCCGACAAGGGCCCTCGCCAATTGCCGATGAAGGGCGGGTGTAGGTCCCTTTGTCTCGTCCGGGGCCGCGATCAACGGCGTAGCGTGACGACAAGGCGACGATCCTCGCTGTAAGTGAACGACCCCCTTTTTGGTGGGATGGGATGCGCGTGGGGCCCAACAGATGACGACCGATGTGGTTGGTCGCAGGTTCCACGGCGGGTCGATGATTCGAGACCCAAGTTCGTCCGGCTGCCTGGGCTTGTAGCACGCAGCTCGTCGAGGTGGTGTGGTCAAGTGGTGATCGAGCAGTAGTGAAGACGTCGTGGGAGACACAAACGCCTTGGGGGCAATTGCTTGTCAGACCCTAAGCGGTGGGCCCGCCGGGGAGTAGGCGAGGCGGGGTATATACTGTAACTAAGGGCCACGGCAGCGCACCGGGCAGGGACAAGAGGTGGTGATCCTTCAGGAGGTGCGCACAGGTTGGGCAGTACTAGAGACGTAGGACGGCCAATGAGTCGACGAAAGAAGCGGACGAAGAGAAGATCGAGGAGGGAAGCAGGCACAGGTCGAGGGGAAGAGGAAGGGAGCGACAGGAGTCGCCTTGGGGATGCGCGTCTTGGGGCTCTTGGCCGCCGACGGACGGCGGAGGGGAAGTCGCAGCCCGGGCGGACGCTATCGCGGATGCCACGGCACCGGATTGGCCCCGCGCGTCCAGCGGGGGTCGACCCGGCCAATAGGGCACTCGGCGACCACCAGGGTCCCTGCCAGTGGATTTCCGTCGAGGGAAGGACCGGGGTTGACAACTTCAGCTTGCGCCTGCGCAAGCACTGCCAGCGACGTCACCCTGTCTTTGCGGGGTACTCCGTCCCTCCGTCGGTACGGAGCACGGAGTAGTGAAGCACGCCGTCAGCCACAACCTTGACAACCTCGACGCTTATTTAAACTGCTTCCTCGATATCACCGGCTTGCGGCCGTCCCTATCCGAGTCGGGCGCGATGCCGTCGAGCCCTCGAACGACTGGGAACCTACAGTACCAGAGGCGGAGCAGCCAAGAGAGGCCAACAGTCAGTCAGGCACTCCGCGGAACTGGCTTGGTGCTGAACAGCGTAACATCACACCTCCTCGCTTCCCGTCCCGCCTCTTCCTCCTGGTCGCTCCACCGGGGCCCTGACATGCACCGTCGTATACTCTACACCAGCCTTCAACTATTTACAGTACTCTGGCACCCTTTAGCCGCAATCGTGGCAATCTGTTTCACTGGGCTGCTCGTCTGTCGATCCGAAGGTCCTTCGCCATGGCGTGCGTTGCCCATCCGGGGCATCCGTTTGCCTGCCCGCCGAGGCCCGCGTTGCCGCCCTTGGGAAGGAGAGCAAACACGCTCTCGACGAAAGAACCCAAGACGTTTCGACAGATGCGCCAATTACCCCCCACCCAAGCCCGCACATCCCTCTGCCGAGCAAGGGCCCAGCATTCGAACCGTGGTCGTCCGGGGTCTCTCTCGCCTCTCATTGGCGGTGTCTGTGCTGGAGAACACACACGGCCCAATGCCCTGTGCAGGAGATGCATCTTGCATGGCCCCGCGTATCTGGCCTGGGCATTTCCCCAGACCCAAGACGAAGCGGGCTCGGCGGGCTCGTGGGATGGCCACGCTTAACTTGTGTGGCGGAAGCCGCGCAGCTAAAACGCCTCCGTCTTTCCCCCGAGATTGGCGTGATAGTCGGCCTATCAAGTAGACGTTCGGACGTGGCTCCCGTTCCTTCGTCGGCCTCGCCTACCCCCCAAAACGAAGACCAAGACGCAGAGGAGCATGGCCCGCGTGTGAAAGCGAGACGGCCGTGTCAGCCCAGACGCTGCCCATCAGGCGGACTTCCTTTTCCTTGCTTTCCTCGGCGCTCGCCCCGGCTCTCCCCGGCCTCCCACCCCAAACCTGGCGGACGATAACCGACACTGCGCATCAGACCACCTCGTCTGCCCCGTCGGCCGCCCCTCGCCAGATCAGATTGGGCTGGGAAGATGCCTCCGGGCTAGAGCAGCCAAGGGGGTGGGGGGGGGGGGCTTCCCCGCATCTTGGGGCCGCATACGACCAACGTGCGACCAAGGGGAGGGATGGCCGGAAGCTGCCATTCTCACGGCTCCTGCAGCTTCTCCATGTTGCATCCTCGCGAGCTACCCATCCGCTGGCAGTTTGCAGCGGGCAGTGAGCAGTAGGACGAACGCCCGCCAAGGCCTAGACCCTCCCCCCGTCTTCACCGGCTGCACCTAGGGGAGTCGGGAGGGGCCACAAACTCCCATGCGCGCGGCAGCAGCTTGGCGCTCCCGAAAGCTTGAACGTCGTGAGCTAGTGCCGGCACGACTCGTGAGACCGACCGATGCCTCCTGCTCGCGGCAGGCTCGGGGTACTGCTGTTGACGGTGCTGCGTAGATGGGGTAAGCTTGGAGAGCACAGCGACAACGATGCCGGAAGCCGAGGCGCCACGGGGAACCCTCCCGGATCCAAGTCCGCCGTCCTCCTACACAGTAAAGACATGCCGGGCTTCCGTGAGGTCCTACCAGAGACGCCACGCAATGGGGGTTTCTATCATCCAATAAGACGACGTCCCCGACGAACCTCCTGCTCCCTTCACAGCCTCGGGCGCGTGTGCTGCCTCGGGCGTGGTTGTCTGGTTTCCGACAAAAGCCGAGATGAGGGAGCACAAACGGTCGGTCGTATTTTCCCTGGTTTTCCCTCCCTGTCGGACGGGAACACCAGCACTCCTTTCTTCCACAGCCTTCCATCCGACCAGCCACGCCGGAGTCATGTGGCCCGGTGTGATCCCGGTGAACCGGGGCGGTTCCTGCACTGACGTCCGTCCCGTTCCCAGCGCACGGGCAACCGGCCGCGTCTCTATTGGCCGACCCCTGAGCCCGCCGGGGTCACTGCCGACCCGACGGTCTGGTGACCGCTTTTTCATGGGGCCTGCTGCTTTGCTCTGCACTTCTGCAGGAAAGATGGACATGATATTTGATATTCGTTGATTGGGAAATTCAAACGCTTGCTTCTACACGGGCGATATGGGATGATGGCGCACCACGCGCTGCGTCCGCCACGGCCGCCGGACGTACTCGACGTCGGATCGCGTCGTCGGCGCCCGCGACACGTTGCGTGGCGGCGGCGGCGGCGGCGGCGAGGGGGACAGGTCCCGCAAGGCTCGCCTCGCTGGTTTGGTTGATAGAGGCCCGCTCAACGCGGAGGCCCCGCCGCCCCCGAATCCTTTCATCCCGCGCCTTGGCCAGCTGAAGAGGTTGCCAAGCTCGCCCATCCACCATAGGCCGATCCCGACGACGCCTATCGTGGTAGGCAAGGCTGTTGCCCAGTAGAGCCATTGGCCTTGCTCCAGGTTGCGCACTGCGGCGTCAAGGATCAGTTTCTTTCTGCCCGGGGCGGGAGGTAGGAAGAGGGCGGGGACTGGGCGAATCTGGGATGGGAACACCTGTCCCTGTTCTTCCAAAATCGTCCCCTAGCAGAAAGAAAATGGAAGAGCTGCTTACTGTCAACGGTGTTCATGCCAAATATGCTCGACACGGCGGAGAGTGGCAAAAAGACGACGGTGACGATGGTGAAGGCGAAGATGGCCAGCTCTTGCCGGTCCTTGGTCACGTCGACCTTGTTCGCGTTCTGTTCTTCGGTTAGACATGACCCGAGCTTCAGGGCCGGGTCCGGGGCAGGCAAAATACGTCTTGCTCCAAGTCGTCGGCGTACTCCTCGTACTGCTCAAACTCTTCGTCGCGTCGCTGGAGGAGCCGGACCAGTTCGGTGGCCAGCATGTCTCGAAAGCCGCCCCAGTACGTGGGGTTCAACTTGAGATTATCCTGGGGGTTGAGCACCGAGTCGTTGAGCGTCCAGTCGTCGTCGTCGTGGTGTCGAACGGAACGGCTGTGGCCGCTGTTGTAGTGCCGCCCTGGATCCTCCTCCTCGTGGTAGCCACGGTGCCTCGCGCCCAGATACGTTCGATCTGGGTCCAGAGAGACGCCGATCGCCCGACCCTCCCCCGTGGGCTGGTACCCCGGACCGGGACGGTAGTAGTCGGGTACTCCTCGCCGCTCCCTTTCTCTCGATAGGCCGACCCCCTGTCCCAGCAGGATGGTGCGGGATGTCGGCGTCAAGTTGCTCAAACCAGTCTGCTTCGGGGCCGTCGGGAGGAAGACGCCACAAAGGAGAATCTGTTGTGCGATTGTCTTCTTGATGACCGAGATCTCGGCCTTGAGAAGACCTATTCGGCGCTGCGTCGTGCGATCCGTTGATTTGGTGGTAATATCAGCGTTCTAGACCAAAGTCAGGGCAGTTCTTATCACAACAGTTCCATGATCGGACAAGGAGAGTCGCCACTCCCACTCCAAAGGTTATGCAACTCGGCAGACTTACAAGCGCTTGAAGGTAGTCGTAGTATGTCTCGCTGATATCCCGCTGATTCGCCATCGTGCCTTTGAACAGTTCCAGGCAGATCAGCGAAACAAGCTCCAACGGCAAGACGGACGCGCGCTCCAGCAACTCGTGGGCGGACAAGCCCTCGATGACCTTTCTCATTCCCGTCTTGACCAGATTCTCGACGTTATCGATATGTTCTCTCCAGAGGTATAGCCCCTGGGTACTGTGGATCAGACCCATAAGCAGATGCAGCCATGCCTTGACGAACTCATCGGGCATTCGGATGCGCGCTCTGTTGCTGGGTCGGGCATTGGAGAGAAGCCTCTGGAAGGACTGGATCGGCTGCGTCAAGCGCCGAAGGAAGCGACGCACTCCCGGCACATTATCCGTTGTCGCGCTGATCCTTCGCAACGGTTCGGAGATGTCGATGACCTCCACGTGCCCCGGCGGCATCTTTCGCTGTCAGTCTATTCCCCACTCCGCAACGAAGGGGGCAAATGCTTACCTCAATGAGGCAACGAATGGCTCCCCAGAACTTCTCTGCCGTCGGGCCTTGGTAGTCGGATGGGAGGAAAAAGGTGAACACGAGCTCGGCGGCGTTGATGATGTCAACGCGTTCGTCGTAGTACGCCTTGGCTGGGTACTTATTTCCGCCCCCCCGGATACTGCCGACTACGCCCTTGATATAGGCCCAAGACGCGGCTTGGGCCACAGGTGGAAGATCTTGGTAGGATTTCTGGTCGGCCGCGCCAGTTTGGTCGGCGAGATAGACATCGACCTCTCGCATTTGCTTGTCGAGCGCGTCGATATCGATGACAGGATCTGATTTGCCGGAAAAGTGTTGAACATCCTCCAGCCACGTAAAGACATGAAAGGCGTTGGCAGTGTCCTCTGGAGAACGGTTCGGCTCGGCTCCCGGCGCTTTATGGTCGGCATCTTTCCTTTTCGGTGGTCGCAGCCCGGGATTGGCCGCTTGGGACGGAGACTGCGCTTCTCCAACCACTCGAGGGTTCAATGTACCTCGTTGTGGTGGCTTGGGGGGAGCTCTAGTAGGGCGTCAGTAACCGCTAGTTTCCTCCGGGACATTACAGCCAACGTACATGATCCTCAATGTAAAGACCACCCTAGCGTGCCTAGCGAGGTTGAACTTCTTCGGCCAGTCTTGCTCCCTAACCGTCTGGCCGTGGTGAAGGAACTCTAGGGTCTGTGGCCAGAAGTCCAGGAAGTGACTGAGGAAGTCCTACCGCTCAAGCAAAATCAGCGACTCAACCTGGTGGGCTGGGCCATCGAGAGAGGGGGGCCGACGCAATAGTTTGAGAGAAGGGAGCACGTACAAACCACGTCCGGCATTCGTGGAGCGGGAACGCCCACAAGATGGCCTCGCCAAAGGAAACGAAGATCCGAGCGAAGCCCAGCGCATCCGATGGTTCGGCAGAGGACCCTCGAGGGATCTTGATGAAATCCGCCTGCAGTGTCTTTTCGTCCATATTTGCACAAGTGATGAGCAGTGCTAGGCGACCAGGAGATATCAGACCCGGACAACCCGCGGCGGGGATTAGGGCAGCCGGGACTTACAGTTGTCGAGGACTATACACCACAGCTGGGAGATATGGAAGCAGGTCTTCGGAGAGAGGGAACCCAAATTCATCTGGCAGACGACTTGTTCCATGTCGCGCTGGGGAGGGTTGCCCGAGTACTGAGCTTGCCAGAGGGTCTGGTTGGGATAGCCGGCCGGGTTCTTGGACGAGCCCAGGCCCGAGTACTCCTCCAGGGAGAAATAAGGTATGCACAGCCAAGTGATCGCTCGTTGTTGCGTGTGTTGCGACTTCTCGCTCTCGTCCGGGGGCAGCGGCATCCTCAGACACCGGGCCGGCATGTACTTGACATGGGAGCCGTCCGCCGTCTGCTTGGTCTTGGACAGCTTTCTCACCTCGGCCAGGAGCTTGCCGACAGAAGCGCGGTCCGCCTCACTTATGGTGCGCTCTCGGCTGATGTCGTCGTAGAGCTGATCCAAGTTCAGCACAAGTTGTTTCAGGTGGAGCCATCGGAAAAGGGGCTGCCGCTGCTTCTTGGGATCCTGAACGACGGTGATCTCGGCCGAGTGCGAACCGTCCAAAAAGGCGTCCCCGGTATACCGCGACTGGAAGATATCTCGTACGGCACTCGTCGTCGTCGTCGTCGTCGCCGCCGCCGCCTTCGCCGCTTTCGACGCCAATGCTTCCTTCGGAACACTCTCCGGGGCGTCTTGGTCGGAACCGCCCGCTTCAGAGTTGGATTTGGCGTAGGACGAGACTCGAGAGGGAACATACTCGTAGACCTGGGAGGCGATGATATCTTCGTACTCTTCCGACTCGGAGCTAGAGCTCGATACGCTAGGGCTTCGCCGGTGCCGCGAGCTCCGAAGCGACCGCGAGCTCCGCAGCGACCGTGAGCTCCGCAGCGACCGGAGATGAACATCCGCGTTGCTGTCATCGCCGTCGGAAGGAGGGCGGTGATGGCGATATGCCGCTGCCGGTGGTGGCGATGGGGACCGTTCAATTTCCCGGGTTGTCCATGTTTCCGTAGTGTATGTGGTGTCTGGGCGGTGGTCGCGTATCACGTATCGTGACGGAGGCCGGTCTGAGCGGAAGCCACCGGCGTGATCGCGAATCTCCTCGGTGATTCTCTCCCGAGTGACGCCGTCTCTGTCGGTGTAGAAGAC
>Ga0247777_1000700_pt1 | contig 10063 bp, 14 predicted proteins | sample UWRJL154409C5_FD_179937 | JGI IMG/M metagenome (GOLD analysis project Ga0247777, IMG submission 179937) | Plant litter microbial communities from Arlington Agricultural Research Station in Wisconsin, United States - UWRJ-L154-409C-5 | ecosystem: Environmental > Terrestrial > Plant litter >...
GCCACCAACACCCCTGAATTTATCGCCCGCAACCCGGTGCGTGATACACTTTCGGCGGCTATCCAATCGGAGGTAGGCTATAACCCGCTTTATATCCCGCGCACCATGTACAAAATGATCCGCCGCGATAGGGAATATCAAGAGTTCGTGCAGGCCGGTGGGAAATTTGCCAGCTTTATGGCGTTGGATGACGGCAATATCGAGAAGTCCTTTGCCGATATTCTGAACCCTAAAAGCGCATTCCGCAAGATGCTAACCAACCCGCTGGAAGCATACGAGAAGATCCCCAAGGCATCGGAAACTCTGACGCGTTTTGGGGTGTATAGGGCCGCGATCAAGCGTGGGTATAGCCCGATCGAGGCCGCGCAGTATTCGCTCGATGCTACACTCAATTTCCCGCGCGGCGGCTTTGCTACGAAGGCGGCTAATCAATATCTACCGTTCCTGAACGTCGGATTCCTTGCCACCGAAAAGCTGGTGAGATCCTTCAAGAACGACCCCAAAACTATGGCAATCCGTGGCTTCACGTATTTGACTGCGCCTGCACTAACGATCGCAGGCTATTACCTCTATGGTGCTGACGAAGAAACCCGCAAAGAGTGGCTTGAGCTGCCGGTGAACCAAATTGCGGAAGGCCGCGTTTTCTTCAAGTACAATGGCGAATGGCGATACATACCTGCCCCATACGCTCTAGGCTATATGTTCTCCGGGTTGCCGCAGCTCGCTCTGCGCAGCATCCACGAGGGAAATCCCGATGATGGCCGCGCGCTGTGGGAACACCTGATGAAGGGATTCGCTGGCGCTGTAACGCCCATTCAGGATTGGAGCAGCCTATTGCCCCCGACTATGAAGGTAGCGATCGAGGATCTCACCAATCACGATTTCTATCGTGAGAAAGATATTTACTCAAAATTCAAGGAGGGTGACAATGTTCTCGCTAAAGACAAAACGACGTCGCGCGACTCGGAAACCTCCAAAATTATCGGAGATCTTTTTAATGTATCACCTGCTCTCGTTGATCATTCTATTTACGGCGTGCTTGGCGGCACTGGTGGTTACGCCTTAAAAGCGGCCGACGAGATCATAAATGCGAAACGCCGTGCCGCGGGCGAGGCTGTGCCAGAGAAGCCAACGACCGGAGCCGATATTGTTGGAGTAAAGGCTTTCACCGTGCGCTCGCCAGAGGGTGTGCGCTCTAATAGCTATAAAGGATGGCAGGAGCATTATTTCGATACGCAAGCGATTGCATCACACCTGAAGAATATGGATCCTGGCCCTGAAAAAGCAGCGTACCAGCGCGATAACGCCCGCGTGCTATCGCAGCTGCCGCAGCAGAAGAGCGCAAGCAAAGTGATCGAAAATCGCATGAAGCAAATTCGTGCCATCACGCAAGACCCACACATGAACTCGGAGAAAAAAACAGAGCGTATTGCTACGCTCGAAAAAGAAATAACGCGAGTAGCGCGAAACTCCAACAATCAGTATAATGCGGCCATCAAAGGCGGCGATTAAGAGGGGATAATATGGCAATTTCTGATAACTATGTACCTATCCGGCAGATCGGCAATGGCGTAACCACGCAATTCTCGAGCAATTGGAATATGATCGCAGCCGCCTATGCGCTGGTGTATTACGAAGATGCCGTTACTGGAGTTCAAACCGCAGTGCCGCCGGGCCCCGGTGCCGGCCAATACACCCTCGTTTTCAGCGCTAGCGGTTTCACCGTAACCTACGGCACCGCGCCGACTGCGGCGCAGTATGCCGTTATCGGCCGGTCAGTAGCGCAAGATCAAACGGATCCGTACCGCACCTCGAAGGGGTATCAAGGCGAAGTGCTTGAATCGAGCCTGGATAAAATCACCGCTATGGTGCAGGACCTTGGCGATATTTCGAGGCGCACATTAAGTTTCCAGCTCGGCAGCACCGCTGTCGGCATTTTGCCTACACCGGTTGATGATACCGTTCTTGCGTGGAGCGGCACAAGCGGCTTAGTTAAAAACGGCCCAACTACCGCAAGCCTAATTGCCGGCGCAGCGGCAGCGGCCGCAAGCGCCGCGGCGGCCGCCAGTAGCGAAACTAACGCCGCTGCATCTGCGGCCGCCGCGGCTGCTGCTGCAACTACGGCTAGCGGAACTTGGCGCAACCTTTTTATCAACAGTGCCATGCAATTTTGGCAGCGCCAACTGAACAGCCCAGTAACTCCGTCGATTAATGTCATCACGTACACGGCAGATCGTTGGTGCAATCTTCGCACTACGGCGGCCAATTATACGATCACCCCCATTGATATCGACGGTACTTTTCAGTTTCGCCGCTGCATGCGTGTTCAGCGCGATAGCGGAACCTCTGACACCGATCCGATCCGCGTGTCACAAACCGTGGAAAATATCTACACCCGTCGCGTGCGCGGCAAGCGAGTGACGCTATCATTCTATGCTCGTGCAGGCGCCAACTACTCAGGGGCAGCCAATGCATTAAGCGTCAATGTTCGTCAAGGTAACGGCGCGACAAACGAAAACCTCTATGGAGGATTCACCGGGGGTTCAAACCTAATCAATACAACGATCACTCTCACCACCTCATGGCAGCGCTTTAGCGTTACCTCGGCGGCAGCAGCAGGGGCATCGATCACCAACATCGGGGCGCAGCTCTTTTTGACGCCGGTGGGCACGGCTGGCGCAAATGATTATTTTGACATAACCGGAGTTCAGCTCGAGGAGGGTACTGTCGCCACCGAATATTTGCTGCCCGAATACGAAGATGACCTGCTGAAAGCGCGTAGATATTTCGAGAAGGGATTCGCGATTAATGCGGATCCAGTAAATGATTACGGCGCGCTTAATGATTGGTTTGGAGATGGCGGTGCTGCATCTGCCGTTGCCTATGATACCGATACCTTGAGAACGGTTTTTGTTGCCTTTAAGGTTGAGAAAAGGACTGCGCCATCCATAGCGCTTTATCGCCCAGCATATCTGCCTGGGCCGCCGGATAGCGTGTGGGGGTACTTCACGGGCGGAACTTGGCAGCCCATCAATACGAATACCGCCCTTTATATTAACAATATGGGCTTTGCGGTGGGCAGCGAAGATACATGTACTACTGGGCAGTCGTACATGATAGGCGGCAACTGGGCAGCAGATTCGGAGATTTAATATGTCATATCAACTAACGCCAAACGCTAACTGCATTCTTCGTCTGGAAGATAAGGTATTCATTCCAGCGAGTGAGGATAATAGCGACTATCAAGAGTATTTAATCTGGCTCGCGCAAGGCAATACGCCAGCACCAATAGGAGGCGACGAGTGATGTTTAAAAATATAAGCATATCTTTTTTCATATTTCTTTTTGTCTGCATTCCGGCGATGGTGATATCGGTGCCGGTGGTCGCCGTTCTTTTGCTTACCTCGTGGGACGGAAGAACCACGATATTCGGTAATGCTAAATGGGGACGCGCCAATGATCACTTTGCCTATCCGACCAAAGGATATTGGCAGGAATTTAATTGGCTGGTTCTGCGCAACCCGGTGAATAATTTAGCGGGCCAATTCTTGGGGGTTCCGCAACGGCCCTATGAGCTGATCGGCGATGAAAATATAGGCGATAAGATTGCCGGTGGCTTCTACGCCATCCATATGCCGCTCGAGGACGGCCCTGCATGGGAATATTATTGGATAAAGCCCTACAATATTCTCGATCAAAAGCGCTGCATTCGTGCGCGGATCGGGTGGAAAATAAAGGACAATATCGGTAAAGCCGCCTTTGTCTTTGCGATTAATCCGTGGAAAAAATATTTAGGCAAATAGTCTAAAAATGGGGTCACACATGCCAAATCCGATTGAAGCCGCAAGCAGCCCGGAAGCCACTAAGGCGGTTATCATCGCCGGGTTTATCGGCGGGGTGCTATCCATGAGCTTCGTGGATGGGATGAACAAACGGCAACGTCTCGTTGCAATTTGCTCGGGTATGGTCATGGCGCATTATCTTGCGCCCCTGATTGCTTTTTTATTCCATGAGGAAGAGTATCAGGAAACGATCGGCTTTCTCATTGGCCTTTTTGGCATGTCGGTGTGCTCCGCCATTTTCCGCTCGATCAAGAACTCCGATATGTGGTCACTGATTCAACAGCGCTTTGGTCGTAAGGAGGATATATGATGCTACTTGGAATAATCATTTTTTCAGCCTGCACATGGGCGATTTTCAGCAAGCGCTTTTGCGACGGGCTGATCACAAAACATTTTTTGATATTCGCAGCAATCACCGCCATGCTGGTGGTAATGGACCCAACTAACACCACGGCGGCACTTGCATCTTCGCTGCTTTTTTTGGGCGGTTTGGCGTACTGGTCCTATAAGCACCGCGCTTGCATCCGCAAGCAATGGCAGCTGCTCAACCATTAAATTTAGACGGGGGACTAAATGCACCTAAACATCAAACGGCTGGGCAGCCAGCTGATTCTCGAAGAAGGTCTGCGTTTAATGCCCTATGACGATGCTACGGGCTATCCGGTAAAGCCCGGCGGTAGCTGCCGTGGAAAGCTCACTATAGGAGTGGGCCGCAATCTTGATGGCAATCCACTCACCAACGCCGAGCGCGCCGCCATAGGGCATGACGGGCGCACGCGACCCATTACCCACGATCAGGCGTTCATGCTCCTGGATAACGATATTGCCAGCGTATGCAGGGCGCTTAATCACAATATCCCGTGGTGGGAGCATCTCGATGAGATCCGCGCACGCGTGCTGGCGGACCTGTGCTTTAACCTGGGCATAGTGAAATTGCTGGCATTTCGGCATTTTCTCTCGAACATGCGCATAGGCGACTATAATGCCGCCGCGAATGACTTGGTAGATAGCCTGTGGTATTCTCAGGTCAAATCACGCGGTGTGCGCCTTGTCGCTATGGTGCGCACCGGCGAGGATTGGACAGCGTGAATATCGTGGAGCTATTCACCTCAAGCAAAACATGGCTCATTGCCATAGCCGTGGCATTTGCGTTGGGGGGAGCGCTGGGGTGGCATGAGAGGGCCCTGCGCATTCCGGCGCTTCTGGAGGCGCAAAAGGTGGCCGATGCGAAGGAATGCGACAAAGACAAACAGATTACGAGGAAAGCCAATGACGAGCTTCAAAAAGACCGCGATAGCATTGCTCAGCGTGCTGCTGATTACAAGCGCCTGCACCCCATGCGGTGCGTTATCCCTACCAGCTCGCCCGAGCTTCTCAGCGGTGGGAGAGGATATGCAAATAAAAATGGAATCAGCTCTGATTGGCTCCGAGAGTACGCAGCCGAAGCCGAGCTCTACCGCAGGCAATTAATCACCTGCATTGAATTTTTGGATAGCGAAAGGAACAGGTAAATGGTGCGTAGTATTTATTCTTTGGATGAGCTCGAGCCGTCGATATTCAATGGCTCTGGAGATGTGCCGCCGCCAGATCCATCGCCAGATTATATCACGGTCGCTACCGAAATCGGCACCGGGCCTGTTGTTCACGCCCTGCAGCTCACCGGCGGGCAGAATGCTTTCAGGATTTGGGTCGGCGAAACGCCGGTCGCAGAGCCGGATTTCACTCTCTACGTTTCACGCAATGATAGCTCCGCAGTGTCGGTGAGAGTGAGCCGATGGGATGCTCCTATCATATATTGCCAGCCTAATGATGTGTTTGCGTTCGGCACTGAGGATGGGCGCACTATCCACGTCACTCCTACAATCCAAACCGGATCACTAAATGAGCCGGGTGCCGTTTCTGGTACGGTGCTTTGTGATGATGGTTGCCCGCCGTTTTATGTGCCCGTCGATCCGCATATTACCCTCGCTGAGTATTATCAGACGATACGGATTACCGAACCTGCGAGTACCGACCAATGGCTTTTCATCAGCGAGTTTCACGGCCAAGGCGGCGATGGGTGGACGGAGACGCGGTGGGTGTGGCTGCCCGCCGACGCTACTATCGATATAGAGTGCACCTATAAGGATATCGCTATTGCCACAATTGGCGGGGCGACGGTTGATGTGTCATGTCCCCCTGACGCTGAAATCGCTATTGTCGGTGGCCGCTCAATGATTCTTCCGACCTACCCGGAATTCTACAACACCGAATATAATTGCATCGATCAAGCGCAATTTGAGATCGCGATTACGCAGGCGATTGCCGGCGATAGAATTACGCTTGATCCCGCTGGTTCGCCGTACACTTTCAGCGCCGGTATTACCGAGAGCTCTTTCACCGCCAACAACAATCATACACATGACGGCATTTTGCGTGCCGGAATGGAAGGCATTTCCATCGAAGGCACCGGCGCCAGCATGTATGATGTGGTCATTACAGGTGATGGCCTTAGTGATACGAGCTGGAATATCAAGCAGCCGGGCGCAACGAGTTATTCCGGCTTCAAGAACCTCAGCTTTAATTTCAGCGGCATCCCGATGGTGCTTTACTGCCGTGCTGGCAAGTGGGCTCTATGGGATATCGATATCGACGGCGAAACGACCGTCACCAATTCTGCCAGCCATTCCTTCCAGGTGCTTGTCGAGGGCGATCTGCAATATGACGCGCTCAATGTTACCGTCCGCAATGCGGCGAATGACGGGTGGGATGGATCTGGCGATGCGGCTCATAATGCCACGTCGCGCGTGCGCTTGGTGAATTGTATCGGCGGTAATACGGGCCCTGACGTGAACGACCAGTGCTTGACCTCCCACGATGGTCTGCCGGTAGAGGTTTACGGCGGTCAATATTTCGATGCGCAGCTCAATGTCGTGGCGAACAGCACCGGCACCACCGATCTGTGGGCGTTCTTCACGAGATTCGACGCGCCCGGCGGTCGCTCGGCTGGCTTCAAGAACGCCACGGGCCTGTTTGGCTGCCTCTATAACGGCAACGTCACTAGCAATACGTCGCTTAACCGACCCGGCGCCTACGTGCTATTCAACCGCATGATCGTGGATGATTATATGGGCACCACCTCGCTAGGCAACTCTTCCAATTCTGCCAATAGCCGCTATTGCAGCGATGGGACCTTCAGCCACAACTATCTCATATCGACAAGCAACGCTGGCCGCGCATACTTCCCGCAGGTCGGCGACTCCGGTCTGTTCATCGGCAACATCATCAGCGGCTTCGGCGAAGGCATTCGCGTTGCCAATTACTCGGCGGGCGATATCTCGACTATCCGCTGTATCGGGAACACCTTCAACGGGCTTGCGCGCGCGACACTTTCAGACGCAACACTACCCTGCGATTTCCGTAATAACGCATCGAATGGCGGCGGTACGTTCGTAACCGGCGGCACTGCGACGCCTACGGGTGATTATAACACCTATCGCTCCAGTTCTGCTTATACACCGGGCACGGATGATATGCCCGGTACGGCTGCGGAAATCGGACACGATACGTGGTTTGCCGATGCTGGTGGCAATTGCGATGCCAACGGATTCCAGGGAGTTTATGGCTATATCGGAGGACGTGACGCATTTGGTTTCGTGCATCAATATAATCTGGACACTACCGACCGGGGGGCACGTAATAAGCCCATCGTCTATGATCCGACCCTGGCTACCGAAGGCATGGTCATGTATCCGCATTATTGGCAGGCGATCTAATGCCCTTGGTTATTTAAAGGAACCACCACCATTCCCAGAGCTTCGATTGCCCGTAGGACGGATTTGGCATGGGTAGAGGCTACCTTGTAGCCATTGCTGTCTAACCATGCGCGAATTTCTTCAGAGATGTCGGTCGCCATTAATGCAACTCCTGCTGATTTCTGCTGTCTTCATATAGCGCTTTTCCGCACTCATCACCAAACTGGTAAATCACCTTGAGTGCTTGACGCTTGGAAATAACGGCCTCATGGGATCTGATGTAATCAACATGAAGCTGAACCTTGCGCATCCACTCTCTCACTGCTACATGCACCGGGATTCGATCTTTGGTGTTGCGGCCTACCAGCAGCGCGCCGGCGTCCATAGCCCTTTGTAGCACCGGCATGATAGCCTGATCAAACATATCGGCATTGAAATCTGGCGTGCGCTCTGCCCAGCCCTGCGCGGCAGCGTGCGTGTTCATAGCATCGATGATCTGCGTACGCAGGCTAAGAGGTGTTTTATCGCTCATTTTCCATCACCTTTAGATTCAGTTGTGATGTGAATCACGATAACAACCATTTCCGGGTCATTATATATTTTGAGCATCGAGTCTATTTGATGCTCCTGTAGGATAGCCAAAGCGCCAATATCAACCTGCGTGATAACGCCGCGTATCCTGTGTTTTTTCCCATAACCTCGAGAAAGTACAACCTTGCGGCCTAGGGAGCATACATTGCCATTCCAGCGCTTGCCCCACTTACGCAATTCGCTGGTTTTTTCACCACGCGCGAAAGCATCATAATATTCAGCCTTTAACGGTATGAATAAGGGCTTTTCCATCATTCATCACCTTCTATTTTAGATAACAAATTCTTCACCTCAGAAATCGCAAAATCTTTCCACGATTTTCGCGGCCATACTTCCTTCTCGTATCGATCAAAACGGTTTCTGAGTTGCACAAGATCAATCGATTCCCGATCGGGTGTGCCGAGATAGCCAAGTTCAGATAGCCGGCTGATGGCGTAGTCAATAATAGGGAAGGCATCTTCATGGTGGACATCACCCGATTCGACAAGATCCATCGTCAACTGAGTTGCTATTTCCCTACAATCATCCGGCTGCTCGGCAACCTTCGCGGCCTCCATCAGCATGGAGCGCCTGCCAGCTTTATAGCCGCCATCGAAGGCGGCTCTTTCGGTTCGCAGTTCGGTATTCAGAAAATACGCATCCCATGATATTTCTAAATCACGCTCATCAATTGACATGTGGAACCCCCGCTGCGTCTAGGACGGCTTTTGCGATACCATTGCACCGCCTAATACAATCGTGCCCAGGAGAGGGTGCTCCGTCCATAACAGCCATGTCGTAGTTTCCTGTTGAATATAACTTAGGCCAGACAGCTCTTGCGCACTTTTCAAGCGATACCGACACCGGCTCCGTTGTGCGGAGGTAGGGCTTCAAGGCTTGCAATCCCGCATCGGCCACATCCACGAGAGATAATGGAGTTCTCGCAGCTCCAGCCATAGCCGCATACATGATGTCGAATAGCGTATCTTCCTCGCGCGAGAGAACTCCGTTAGGAGCCTCCCCCTCCATAGCTGCGATGGCCTCAAGGATGGTGTCCCCGTCCTCGCGGAACCCATCAACATACAATTGATGGCGCAACTCTTGTAATCTATCAGTCAACGATTTTGATGTCATATCGCGCATTGTGCATCTCCTTCCGTTTGTTGAAGCCCTACGGCGTTTGGCAAATAATGGGCGCAAACACCTGTACTGGGGTCTGGTTTAAAATCGGCATATGATTGCCGGTATTGATGTGAAGGCGCCGTGTAGCGGTGGCATAGCCACTGCCTGCTACAGCCATTTGAGCATTTGGAAATATCGCTCATGGCCTAAAACCCCACTTGGTTGCTTCGGCTCCAGCACGCTCGAGATATTCCTCAACCGTCTCCATTCGGCGGGTGGTGGCTATGTGGGCCGAGTTATGCGGAAGCGCCACTTCCTTTATCGCTTCATTAAAGTGCGCCTGCGCAAGTTTAGCATAGGCGGTTTTGATCGCTCCATCGACACGGGCAGAGCGAACGCGGGGATTAAGCATCGGCATTTGCGACCTCCTTCTCAGTTAGCAAAATGTCATTGGCCATGGCGGTGAGATCCTGCACGATGGTAAGCAAAAAGCGTTTTGAGATAGTTGCCTCTTGCTCTTTGACCATGGCGCCCCATACGGCCGTTTTCTGGAGCCATTGCTTCAGTCTTGGCCCCAGCACTAGCTTCGTTCCTTCCACCGTGCTGGCGGGCGCCCTAGTCGCATCCTCGTAGGCGCTGGCGAAGGCATCGGCCTTGCAGGTGTAATATTGCCCATGCTGCTCGATCACCCAATCGCCAGCCTCAAGCTGCACCTCGCCGTATGGAGTATCGACCACGTGACGCGCGGGCCGGTCAACCAATATGCCGCGTGTCTTTGATAGGTCCACCTTGTTA
>Ga0247777_1000701_pt1 | contig 10062 bp, 13 predicted proteins | sample UWRJL154409C5_FD_179937 | JGI IMG/M metagenome (GOLD analysis project Ga0247777, IMG submission 179937) | Plant litter microbial communities from Arlington Agricultural Research Station in Wisconsin, United States - UWRJ-L154-409C-5 | ecosystem: Environmental > Terrestrial > Plant litter >...
ATACCACGCACCTGGCACCTTTGAGGCCTGTATGTCGGATGAAGAATCCCGGGTAAAGGGCCAGTGACCTGGCCGGCCTTTTTCGGCCGCGGGTGTAGGCCCGGGTACACGATCGTTGTAACTAAATCTTGCCTCTAGTAAGAGGCAGTCTACTAATTGGATTTGTGGCAGTGGCCCTCCCAGCGCAATGCCCTTCAGGAGGTTGTGAGGGGCCAAGTTTCCGCCCTCACCCATGCCGCCGTCGGCCTCATCCCGAGTGAAAATGAACTGGATAGTCTTTTTCGTTGCCCTCTCTTCCGTAATTTCGGGCAGTGGCCATGCAAGAGCGCTTCAAGCGGGGGATGTGACTACGACTCAGGGGCCAAGCACGTACCAAACCACGGCAACGAAGGTCTCGGTAGCAACTCATACGCAGACGGCGCAAGTGCAATGGATCTCCCCGTGTGTGGTCACCATGCTTACCACCATCTCGGCGACATCCCTCCTGGCCGGTCCCGTGATGGTGCTTCCCGCCATGGTCGTGGAGACGGTGATATCGAGAATTACCTTCGAGTTTCGAACCACCTACGCACCGCAGCCCTCCGCAGTACCGCCTACTACATGGTACTCGTCAGTAACCATATCAGTACCCCATACCTGGATCGTATCCCCGGCTAGACCGTCCCACCTCCCTCGGGCAGCCCCGATTCCATGCGAGGCATGCTCTGTCGACGTCCCCGCTACGAGCGCGGGCCACTGCGCCGCCTTGGCCTTGCAAACGGGATGCCAGGGTCAGTGTGATCAGCGAGACGGGGCATGGTGGTGTTACCGTCTTTACACGTCCGACTACTCGGATGCCGAGCTCAGGATGGGCCGGGCTTGTTGGGGAGCGGGAGGACGATACGAGCAGCTGAATGAGCCATGCGAGAGAGGGGACTACGCGGTCGGTTGCGTCCCGTGCAAAGGGACCGACGATTCGTGGGGCGCCATCAACTGGTCCGGTCCGGCCGAGAACCCCTGAGCCCCTGAGCCCCTGAGTCTCCGGGTGTGTGGAAACGCTGAGAGAGCGCAGTCTTGGGGAGTGCTTTGGGCTAGCCTCGGCCAACAAATATCGCAGATCACGATCTTCCTCGGATATCCATCTGAGGAGATGGCGACGGGTACTTCGGCGGCCGCGGCGTTTCCCACGGAACGGTGATGGGACGAGGCATCGCCAACTGCTTCTGGAGCATACTCTGATGATGTACTCAGCCGGTACGATTCGCATCCCAGTACATCGAAGCTCAAGCCGTGCGCGGAATCGATGTTCGCGGGGACCGGGCTTCAGCATCCTGAACTACGAGACGACCGTCTTCGACCTCACCAGGAGCGGCAGGTTGATCATCCACACCGCCGGCATCAACCGCCTCAGCCCCGGGACCGTTCACTTCAGCTGTTGGATGATACCGGGCTTGAAATCGGACATCCCAATTGCTGCGGCGGGATAGAGGCCCGGCCCGGCCCTCCAGTTTTCTGCTCGAGGGCATCGAGGCGGACCTCGGCTTTTTTCATGCGCCGTCCGACGTGGAAGATCCAGCCGACCTCGCCAGCCAAGCAGCCGATTCGGCACCGTGCGGACGAGGAGACGCTCAATCGCTTCCCGCGACTCGTCGGCCCTGCCCGTCTGGAACAGTCACTTTGCGCATCTGGCCCTGCAGACGTCCATCGCGCGCCCTCCGAGCCTATCGTCGAGCCCGCCGCGCCACTCGCGCCGTATATGGACCCATCAGTTCATGGTCCCGCCGTCTGCCCGCCTGCTCCGCTCACGAGAGGTCGCCTTCGCGCGGTCCGTATTCGAACTTGTCCGACGCTCTGACGGCGCGTCTTCAGGGGCTGCACATCGCGCCCTAGTTTTTGGGCCTCGGCGGGTTGGCTGTGGATCCGACGGCGGTGGTCGTTCGACAATGGCGACGAGGGCGCGGCGCTGGGGGGCCTGCGGCACGAGACGGTGCTACACGAGCGGTGGCGATACCTGGCCGACGGGGGCGGCCGTTCCCCGGCCTTCATCGTCGACACTTTGCCCTGCTCTGACCTGCTGCAGTTGTGCAGCTCAACCCGGGGCCGAATGCGGCACCGCACGCCGGGCTGGCTCGCCGAGACGTGTGAGGCGTAGATACGGCGCCGCTGACTACCCGGGGGGTCAATCGGAAGTGGGAGGCGGGCGAGGCAGGCCCGAGGCGGGGAGGAGAGCGCGATCAATCCGCTCTCAAATGTGGAGGTAGATGGAGTGACCTCCGCACCAATCAGATAGCCGCGTCCCCACTCGCAAGTGTCACTCTCCGTCACCTCACGTATGGACGAGTAGGTAAGCGGGTACGGAGTACTTCGTCGTGGTTAGATATCCGCCGACTCTCGCGCAACCTGAAGCCTGGTCTCCGGGTCAAGCCGTTCCCTGCTCGCATCGTCTCGAGGTGACGATACCATACCATTTGATCCGGGGCCCAACCTCCATGTCCTCAACCACATCCAGTCCCCGCGCTCTTCTGCCGAGGCCCGAGAGGGGCGACAGCGACGAGCGAGATGCACCGTCCCCCCCCTCGCCGCCGCGCCGCAAACCGCGCGGACCGGTCGGCCTGTCGGTCGCCTGCGACGACTGCCGGCACAGAAAGGTCAAGGTCCGTCCTTGTGTTCGAGAATCCGCCCACCCAGCCATACCCGCTGACAGGCCGTATCGTCAAGTGCGATGGCGGAAAACCCGCGTGCTCGGCTTGTCTTGACCGCCAACGGCCCTGCTCGTACCGCCTGCCCGAGGGCGTCGAAGTGCTCAAGAGGAAGCGCCTGGAGCTGGAGAAGTCGGCGCAGTCGTTCAACCAAGTCTTGGAGTTCCTGCGAGTCGCGCCGCCCGACGCCGCCGCCGCCCTCCTCCACCACTTGCGCAGCTGCGGATCGGTGGCCGAGATGGTAGAGTCGACCCAGTCGCGCGTCCTGGTGGCGATGGCCGCCTCGCCCTCCTCCGCTGCCAGAGATATTCTCCTCCCCAAGCCGTCAACCGTCGACTCGGACCTCTCACTTCGATACTCCCACGCCTTCCCCCAGCTGCGGCCGGGTGTGTTCGATCTAGACCTTCGCCTCCTCGGTCTCGGCACGCAGCAGAGCGGCCCGCCGCCGCCCCTGAGGCCAACCAAGCGGCGCCGCCTCTTGGTTGGGACAGAAAACGGCCCAACGCCAGTGGGTGATGGCCCGGCAGCAGGTCTGTTGTTGCCGGCGACGACGAGGGGGGTGGACGCGTACGCCGATCCGCGGCTGAGTCTTCTCGATCTGCAATACTGGACCGCGGTACCCATTCCCAAAACGTTGGCCGCTCAGGCCATCTCGTTCTACCTCGTTAACGAGCACCCGGTCCTCTGTTTTTTCGATCCCGACCTCCTCGTCCGAGACCTCGTCAGCGGGGGAAAGGCGTTCTGTTCGCCGCTTCTCGTCAGCGCTCTTCTTGCCTGGGCTTGCGTATGTCCCTGCTGCCTTGCTCTTGTCGGTCGCGCTGCTTCTTACAATGCTGGCTAGGCAAGCTATGCACCGCTCGACCCCTCGGGGCTGGTCTTCTGCTTGCCACTTCTCGAAGAGGCCAAGCGACGATGGACGCAGGAACCGCGGCTTCATACCCTGCCGACCATCTCCGCCGCTCTTCTCCTGACTCTAGTGCTCAACAACCGCGGGCAGGACACGGAAGGCATGGCGTATCTCGAGGCTGCAGCTGAGATGGCGTATTCCCTTGGTCTTTTCGCTGACGGGCCCGAAAGGTCAGCGCCTTCGCTGGACCTTGACGATCCGGAGTGCAGGACGGCCGCATCCTTTGTCGCTTGGGGTGTCTTTGGATGGCAGACGTAAGCGTAGCGATTCTCACATTGCTTAGAGTTCGCCGCGGGCAGCAACACACTAACACCTTGCCCGGTCTATCCTCCCTCTACTGGCGAAGGAAACACCCAAAGCACCAACGACCATGGCTGCCGTGCCCAGGGGACGTGCCAGAAGCACTTTCGCTCAACTCAAGAGGCCCGCCGCTCCCTAGTTATATGGGAACCACCTTTGCCTGGATATGCAAACTCTGGACCATTGTTTGGGAGATGATCCAGGGCGGCTTTCTGTTCAAACACAAGATCCTCCCACCCGATGCCGTGTACAAGACACTGCTGGCATGGTCCGACAGTCTGCCCAGGACCGTCAGGGTTTCCGACGACTGTCCACACCATGTCGTCATTGCTCAGTGCGACCCACCCTCCCTCTCTCTCTTGCGCTTGGGGCTACTAACGCGATGGTCAGCGTCTGGTTCCATACAGTGATCCTGGACCTGTGGCGACCGCCTTTGGATACGTTTAATTTCATCCGTTTGCGCTCTGTTCCTACCTTTGCCACTCGGTGGCTGGTTATCGTTTACGAAGCCTCCGCCCGGCAGTTACAACATCTTGTTTACCTGTACCGCAGACGATTTGAACTCACGAACCCTACCATGCTGGTCACACACGGTTACAAGTATCTCCTCAACGAGGTCATCGGCAACAGCGAAGCCCCTGAGGCGCAGCTCCATTTCACCGTTGCCCTGCGCGGCTATATGCACCTCGCCCAGTGGTCCTACGCCATGTGTGGAATTGCGAGGGCCTTCTTCCGAATGGGCGTTCGGGCGGGCATCATCCATCGCTTCGGAGCCGAGGCCATGCAGGACGAGATCCAACGCGCGGCCGTGTCGCTCGGCGGGCATGTGGAATACAGCAGCTCCTATCCCATCGACTTGGAGCTTGCGGACGCCGACGTCGAGGGCGGGAGTATGGAATCGCTAGCCAACGAATTTCGGCGCGTCGAAGTACAAGAAAGCGACGCACGGGAGGCTGACGCCAATCAGCGAAGAAACGACGGCGAGCCTGTCTGGAGGGGCGTGCGGGAGGATCTCGACTTGACTTTGAGCGAAGCACCTGGCTCGGATGATTTGCTTTCTTGGGGTGTTTAGACGCATACACGGATCCAAGGTCTGCCTACTCAAGGGGGTGAGGGGGGGCCTTCAGCCTGCGGTGGATGGTAGGCATCGAATACCGAGAGCCCTTCCCAGGATAGATCGCTGTGTAAAACAACCGAACTAGCATGAGCTAGCATGACTTCCTAAACCTCGCCCAGTCATTTGCCAACCGTACGCGCGTGTCTCGCCGGACCGCTGCGGACACCCCCCCTCGGCAACTTCCCCTCTAGCTTGCCGCAGCCAGCGGAACAGTGAAGATCCATGTCCACGAATGTTGTTCCGCCGTGCCGGACACGACTGCATGAATACTGGACGACAACCTAAAGTTCTCAACGACGCCTTGGGGCCGACAGCAATGCAGACGTTTGAAAAGGCCATCAGGCAAGAAACACGACGAAGATTCGAGACCTGTCATGTGGGAAGTCCCAGGGGAAGATGCGAGAAACGCCACCGACCCCTTCGATGGTCGCAATGAGAACGGAATACATAAAGTCGTACAGCAACGCTCCTCAACCGCCGATCATGTTCACCCTCGGCCCCCAGAGGCAGGCTCGACCTCAATCCCAGTAGTACGAATAGATATCGAGGCCCATATTCTCATCCACATACCACTTCCCCTTCCCATCGCCCGCAGCGGCGGCGCACACCATCAGCGGCAGGAAGTGCTCGGCGCCCCCGGGCGGGTGACTCTCATACGCGGCCGGCCACTCCCGCCACGCCTTGAAGCGCTCGGCCCTCTCGGCCGCGTCCTCGACCTCGACCGCCTCCGTCACGGCGCGGCTCCAAGCCGCGTTGCGGCGGCGAAATGCCGGGTCGCGGGTGGCGCCACCGAAGAGCAGGCGCAAGTTGTGGAAACTGGCGAAACCGGAGCCGACGACGGCCACGTTTTCCTCGCGCAGCCGGGCGAGCGCGCGGCCGAGCGCCCAGTGGCGCGCCGGGTCCTCGCCGGCCAGCACGCTGACCTGCACGACGGGCACGTCGGCCTGGGGCCGCAGCAGCAGCAGCGGCACGAAGACGCCGTGGTCCCAGCCGCGGGCGGCGTCGAGCTCGGGGGCCAGGCCCTCGGCGCGCAGCAGGTCGGCCAGGCGGGCGGCCACGGCCGGGTCGCCGGGCGCCGGGTAGCGCAGCCGGTAGGCCTCGGGTGGGAAGCCGCTGTAGTCGAAGTACAGTGGCGGGGCGGCGGCCGAGGAGATGGTCGGGGCGGGGCGCGACCAGTGGGCCGTCACGAGCACCAGGGCACGCGGGCGGAGGGCCGGGTCGGGGTCGTCGAGGCGGAGGATGGCGGGGGCGCGTGTGCGGAGGCTGGTGGCCAGCGCGGCCGAGTCTGGGTCGCCTAGGACGGGGAGGGGTCCGCCGCCGTGGGAGAGGGCGAGGACGGCGCCGCGGGGCATCTTGGGCCCAGGCGGAGGTCGCTGGAGTGTTCGAAGACCTGTGGGGAGGAGGGTTGCTTGTCGCCGAAGACTGTACGTTGCGATCATCTACTGGATCCGGGTCTGATGCTCTCGGTTTCCGAATCCCCCGAGGCGGAGGCCGTTCATATTTAAGGGGGGCCCGGATGCAATTGCGGCCGGGGCCGGACCAGTGGAGTCAACGGGTCCCGGGGCGGACGGCGGGCGCTGACTTGGTCATTGGAAATGCTTATAAATAGGGGTAACGGCAAGGTCCGAGGTCTGCGGAGGTGGGGGAATACAGGCCATCGGGTTTGTGTATTGAATATACTGTACCTAGGTACCCAGCGTCAGACGTACCTACATATGTACCTATCTTTTCAGGCCGCCATCAATATTTTCAAAGCCCTCCCAATATCTTCAGGTTGTCGTCGTCGTCCATCTTTTTATCTGCCCGTTTGAACATTGTGAAAACTATAGAGGCCTGGGCGGCTGGCTTCCTCGGCGGCTGGCTTCCTCGGCGGCTGGCTTCCTGGGCGGCTTGCCCCTCTCCAGGGGTAAGCCTCGTGCGATGCTAGCCCCTATTCCATCAGGCTCGTGCTCCCGTCAGGAACAGTATTCAGAGTACGTTCAAGCCAGATACCAAGCAAGGGAGCACAGGAAGTAAGTCATCTAGTGCGAATGATGTGGATTCTGTCGGGTGTACTCTACACTGCGTTGTTGCTGGCTGGGAATCGCAGGTCCCCCTGAGTTGTCTGTCTATCCTTGCAAACACCTCTCGATGCCAAACCACAAAAGGCAAATCATTGCTTCATAGATCATCCATCCAAAGTCACCCCTCTAGCCCAGTGTAATGTTCCAAACAATGTCTGTAATGTGCAGGGAGGCGATGAGCCGTCCAAGTCTCGGTTGCCGTCGTCTATGGCCCATGACACCAAGTGTCCGTACCTGTCATACTACGACGATTTGGCCCCCTTTCGCAACGGCGACTGTATATCGGCAGGTATAACGACCAAAGGGGACTTTTGTATGTGGCGCAGGTCGATGGCAAGTTGTATCCGCGTCCATTAGAGCAATGCGCGCCTGCCCGCCTCATCGGGTCGACGGGAGCCCAGTTGGCCATCCTATGGCCGTGTGCCCGTCATTTGGCCTCGAACAGCGGTGAATCCGGAGGCGAAGGTGACAGGTCACAATCCACCGGGGCAAGGGAAGGACTTGGCTGCGGCGCGAGGTCGAAGGATGTGGTGTCGGGGTCGGGCGACACCACGATCATCGGAGGGCCCGGGCCACTCGCCGTCATTTGGATGATAGACGGTGCGATTGGCGAGGACGGGCCCTCGTTTCGTGACGAGCTGTGATGAACAGGCGACGGCACGTCGAGTGTGTCTCGCCGGGAACGCCGTCGCGGAGTTTCCCCGGAGGCGACGGACGGAGCGAAAGACCCGGTCTGGAGCTCGACGGAGGGCCGTTGAACGGGGAAGGTGCTGGAATGGGGCCGACGGGGAGACCGGGTAGGCGAGGACGTCGTCGAGGAGGACCGGGACGGGCGGGGCGACGCCGGCGGCTGCACTGGCGACGAAGGATCGCCGTCCGTGATGCCGAGACCGGAAACATAGCTACCCGTCGGGCTCCCATTTCTGGAGCGCTGCCTCTGAAGCCCCGGGGTGATGTTCCCGTCTCTGTCTCTCGGCTGGTTGTACTGCTCCCGGATTTGAGACAGGGCGCGGTTCCGCGACGCCTCTCCCGGAATCTCGGGGAAGTCAACGGCTCTCCCACGCTTGAACTCGGAATCGTCAAAGGCATCGTGGGCTGCGGTGCCGAGAAAGTTGCTGACCAGCGTCAGGGTCCGCGCCACCTTTCGTCTGCCGCCCACATCCGAGGTCAAGCTCATCGATCGCTGGCCTGGCCGAATAGGAACAGGCTCCGACTTCGTCGTGGTAAGGTCTTCCGCACCCAGCGTCCCGTTCCACTGCGGCGACTCTGTCTGCTGGACAACTGCCATGGCTACCGACGGTTCCCGTGGCTTCTCAGAGTGTTCCCCCGTCCGGATTGGGGCGTCTCTGTCGCCCGACGAGGGCGTCGAGTCCGGGCGGGTGGTTCCGCGGGTCCTCGGAGCCGTGCCGTCGTCGACGTCGTGATGTGAGCAGCGGCAGTGGTGGGCACCGGGGGAGGCATTGCGGTCCGGACCGTCCCGCGTGGCGCCTGTGTCGTCTGCCAGCAGGAGATAAAGAGATCCCAGTGCTGCGAACAAGGTGCCTACCATCGGAGCCCACTGGCCTGTGCACGCTCGCTCGCGTCAGGGACGAAGAACCGCGAGTGGGGGAAGCCGGGCTGGGTGAGGCAACAACTTACCGATACTGGTCATCTCCTCGGTCTGATGTGTCATCTGAGGGCTCCAAAAGTTCATCTCGCCCACTATCAAGATGGCGAGCACCGCAGCGCCAAAGAGAGGCGCCTCCACGACGCTGAGCCATGAGCGGACCATCGCGTTGACGCCCCGCATCTTGCCCACGGTCGCACCGTTGGTACCGTTGATCTCCTCGTCGTCCTGGGCGGGGCCAAACCGTGACTTCCAGTTAATCTCGAGAATCTTGGCCCACATGGAGATCATGGACAGCACGGCGGGGATGCAACAGCCGGCAGCGAGCAACATGGCGGTGCCGAAAGACAATGGCGGCCCTGGTATGACGAAGATCTCGTCGGTCGCGCCCGTTCGCATGCGCGACGTGGGCCCGTCACTGATGGAACACCGCATGCCGCAAAAGGACCCCTCGGGGTAGGGGTACGCCAGAGGATCTGAGGATACGTCGCCTTGACAGGGGACGGTATCGAGCCGGTAGAACTCGACCGTCAGACTCAGTAAGCCTGTGGCGGGTGTGTCAGTGGGACGCAGCTATGGCGAGATCCGAATCCATGTGTCTTACCGGCCAGGACGAGCCCTGTCCATATGAAAATAGTGTTCCGTCCAGGGTCGTAGAAGTAGGTTGTGGAGAGCCTGACAGTAACGGGGGCGGCCAGTATCCCGATCGCGCAGAGCTGGAATGCCCCATAGACGTCCATATCGACAGCGCCTGTAGTTACGAGAGGCCATCAGCGCCCGGGGTTATGGAGATGCAAGTCACACTTGGAGCCGAGCCTACCGTCGATGTGCATGGCGGCCAGCACAATGGCGTGGACCGCGGCGACAGCGGGGAAGAGCAGTGCCGCGGCGAGGCAGGCGTTCCGGAGCCATTCCGTCTTGCGGGCCATGACGCAAGCCGCGACGAGGACATAGTAGAGTATCCTGGACCCCGGGCCGTACTGCCCGGAGACCGGCCAGGCGCAGACGACACGCAAGGCATCACGGCTCGCCGTACTGTTGGCGGCGGCGAGGGCCAGCGGCGGAGAAGCGACCGTCGTCGATGCAGCGAGGCTATCGAGTAGGGACGTCGAGGCAAGGACGGGCATGGCGTGCCACCGAATCCCGCATCGACTGGGACCAACAGACGGCACGCATTCCTCGTGTCCGGTCGTACGGGACGCGAAGAGGAGGCCGGCGAGGAGAATGGCTGGTCTCGCCCTGTTCGTTCGTCGGATCGCGGGCCGAGAGGCGATGTTGTGAGGCGTTCTGCTAGGTGCAAAAGCAAAGAAGAGGGAGAAGAAGAACAACGGCCCGGAGCCTCATCAGCTCAACGAGCTCAATGAGCTTGAATGGGGAGTGGGTCGCGTGCT
>Ga0247777_1000702_pt1 | contig 10056 bp, 4 predicted proteins | sample UWRJL154409C5_FD_179937 | JGI IMG/M metagenome (GOLD analysis project Ga0247777, IMG submission 179937) | Plant litter microbial communities from Arlington Agricultural Research Station in Wisconsin, United States - UWRJ-L154-409C-5 | ecosystem: Environmental > Terrestrial > Plant litter >...
GCTCCGGCAAGCAAATGCGGCGAAGCCAGACCGAGTCCCACAAGGGCAGACGCGACGGAGGCCGGAGGACCGAGACACACACCCTGCGAGGCTGCCAGAGAGGCCTGACCCACCGGCGAGCAGCCCCCAGCCCGCGGCTGGAACAACTGCTCGCTCTCCACTCGCCAGCCCGTCTCGTCGAGGGGTGTCACGGGGGCTCGCCCGTCCGTCCCGCCCATCGACGAGGGACGAGCAAGGGTCGGGAGCAAAAAGAACAATGCCGCGCCTCGGTCGCCTCAGCCTCTCACAACCGGCGACGTGGCACTCGCGTCCTCCGCTCAACAGAAAATTTTCCAGCTAGGTAAGGGGCGCGGCCGAATGGCGAAGCCAGCCCAGCGGACGACCGGCGCGTTTCGATTTTGGCTCTCGCCGCCGTTTCCCCTTGGCCGCGGGCGGGGGGTCCCACCCTAATGCGGTCAGCTTTCCCCGTTCCCCGACTGGACCAGTGCCGGATCGCAACGGCGTCTACTTCTTCGAAACGGAACCGTGGAAAAGACGAACGTGAGAAAGCAAGTGCTCGCTGGCCACGACGGGTCCGTAACGTGAGCCATCAGCTGGGCGACACGTGGGTTGTAGTCCTGCACCTGGGACAGAATCCGGAGGGACATCCCAATCAGGCGGCGCCCCTGGCGCGTCTGTCGCCCAAAAACCTCGTTGACGTGCTTCGTCATCTCCACTCACGGCCGCCTCTCGACCATCTGGTGATGGGATGAGTGACCTCTCTGCGGCCTAACGCTCCCGAATCTGGTCATCTGTGCAGGAACCCGTGTCCCCATAGGTCTGTTCCGCGGGTCGTCGGCCAAGTTTGGATTTCAGCCTTGCACCCCCACGCAGCCCTCGTGGGATGGCAGTGGGATGGGACAGCTCGCCCCTGAAAATAGGGGTCCATATGTCATGTCATCCGAGTCGGCGGCGAGGGTGTGCCATAATCGAAAGTCCTTCTTGATCAGTACTGCCGCTTTCTTCCGAGGGGTACGAATCCGCCTGTATCTATCTATGAGGTGCAACCGTACCCCGAGTATGCCACCGAGTCCATCGCGCCGTTTGCTTGCCCACCGGGTCCGTTTGCCTCTCCGGCGCCGACCGGACCCTACTCGCCACGCCAGTGGGGGGAAGAAAAAGTAGAAGACAAAGTGCAGGATGTGGTATCCAACCGCGCCGCCTGGGGGGTATCCTACCTTTACCAGCAAAGCCAGGGTGCACCGCGAGAGGGTAATACAAAGTAAGAACACAAAGAAACGAACGAAGCCGCCGCGCGAGACGGCAGGGTGGTATATGGAACTCCTCGCACCGAACCCGGGGCCGCGCGCGCCGATGCATGCCTTCACTCCTTGATGGTGTCGCCTCCCGTCAGCGTCGCCTCCTCCTTCTTTCCGCCGAAGGCCCACCCGATCCAGCTCGCGCGCTTGTTGTTCTCCGCCTTGACGCTCTCGGGGTTCTCCTGCACCAGCCGCAGCGGGCGGGGCTTGGTGCCGGTGAAGGCGGCCCGCTCGTGGTGGCCGCCCGCGCGCGGCGGGCTCTGGCTCGGCGGCGTCGTGAGGTCGCCGCGGTCCGCCGTCGACTCGCCCGACGTGCTCGACGTCTCGCTCTTCATGCCGGGGAAGTTGCCGCTCGTCGACATGGGCACCGCCGACCCGGACGGCGTGCGCGGCGCCGAGTGCGAGCCGGCGGCCGCGGCGAAGCTGAAGGGCTGCGGCCCGCGCAGCGGCGGCGACAGCTCGCCGCCGCTCGACGCGCCGCTCTTGTACAGGGCGTTGACCACGGCCGCCGTGCCGCCCGTGAACTGCTCGCTCATCGGCCGCCCGGGGCGCCTAACGCTGGAGGACCGCGGGAGGCCGATGGGGATGCTGGGCGCCGTCTCGGGGTTGTTGTGCGCCGTGGGCATCGCCGTCGGGACGAACGACATGGGCCGCGGCCGCGCCTTGGCCGGGCCCGCCGCGCCGATGGCGATGCTCTTGGCCCGCTGGAGCAGCGACTGGGCGGCGCCCTGCGGCGGCGGCGGCAGCTCCTTGTTGGTGTTGGGCTTGGCGTCGCTCGACTGGTCGAGGATGTGCTCGAAGTCCTGGTGCTGCAGCAGGCGCTCGATTATCTTGTTAATGTAAAGCGTGAGCGCCTTGTTCTGGTCCTTAGCCGTCTTGAGCTCCGCCTCGAGGCGCCGGTAGTTCTCGCTCTCGTTCTCGGTCGCCTCGGACAGCTCGTCGGCGAGGCTCGAGCCGGCGCCGCCGCCGTTCCGGCCCTCCAGCGCGTTGAGCGCGTCCTGGTTGGTCGCCATGCCGCCCAGGTAGCCGAAATCGCTGGTCCCGAAGTCGCCCTTGAGCGTCTTCTCCTGCAGCAGGAGCTGGTAGCTCTCGTTGTCCTCCATCAGGCGGGCGTTGGCCATCCGGGCCTCCATGAGGAGGCGCTCCACCTCGTGCAGGCGCCCGCCTCCCTGGTTCTCCGACTCGACCAGCTTGATCTGCGCCTCGGCGAGCTCCAGGCGGAGCGATTCGATCAGCTTGTCCTTCTGCAACAGCAGCTTGGAGTTGTTGCGCGAGTCGCTGCGCTGCAACGATGCCGGCGGCGCGAAGCCGCCGCCGTCCAGGCTCGGAGAGTTGTTGCTCGCTGCTCGCCAAGTCAGCTAGGCTCGTCCCACGGGACACGCGGACGGGAACCCACATTGCCGCGACGGCCGGCCGTCCTCTTCGCCGTTGACGCTTCTCTGCGCGAGGGTGTCCTTCAGTCTCTGGATCACCGCTTGCATCTCTTCCTCGCGCGTGGCCATCTGGTCCTTCTCCTTGGCCATGGCGCTCCGTTCGGCCTCGTATATCGTCTCCATCTGCTGCATTTGTCTCGCGCCCTCGCGCTTCTCGTTCTGGAGCCCTTCGATCTGTTCTTCAAACTCGTGCACCTTCTCCTCCAGTTTGGCGTGTTCTTGCTGCGATTCGTCCAGCCGCGATTGCAAGACCTCGGCCTGCTTCTCGTACTGCTCCGATGTGCTCTCCGCCCTGGCCAGGCGGTCCTTCAAGTCGTCCAGCAGGGCGACCGCCTCGGCGCGCGCAGCATCGTCCGCCTCGGAAGACGCAGCGCTGGTCGGGTTCAGGGGCGACTCGCGGCGTGCTGCGGCGGCGCGGGCTGATACGGGGGTCCCTGATCGTACAGAACGGTTGCGGGCGATGGGACTGGGCGCGGCGCCCGAAGGAGTGGAAGCCCGCGCCGGGGCACGCGATGGCGAGCCGGTGGGAGTCGACGCGCCCTCGCGGCCCGGCGGCGGCGGCTTCTTTGCTATCGAGCCGGACATGGCCGCCAGCCGTTCCCCGTAGCCTGATGACGAAGGCCTCGACCGCTGCCGTTTCAGACGCCTGGGTGCGCGACGAACTCGGAATGGCGTGGGAGCTGAGGTCGGAAGCCGTCAAGTCGAACCAAGGAGCGAAAGACTGTTCTCTAGCGAGTGTTGTTCCGGACGTAGCAGTGGGAAGGTTGATGACGACGGGGGACAAACAACGGGGTACAGCTGCACGGCGGAGTTATTTTAGAAACGAGTGGCGTCCTGGTTGTCGGGGTTCAGAAACGCGGCGTGTTGGCCCCGGCGACCAGTGAGACAAAGCGCCGGCTCAGCCTCCCGACTGGGAGTCAGCCACGACTTCAGCAGCTCTTCGTCCGACCTCTGAATCGGCGAAGCAATGAGATGACTGGACAGGCTGCGAGTGGTAAAATGCCGACGTTCGGTCTGAGCGACGGCGAACTGAATGTCGGGCGAGGGGCGAGTAGTTGAAGAATGCGATCGTCAACTCCCAAACTTCGCGTTGGCTGCCTCGACAGCGGTTGGCCGGGGGAAACCAGGTCCTTTAGCGTTTGCCTTGCGGGACCTCGAGCGCATGACAGCTTCGAGCTCGCCCCTTTGCCTTGACCACACAAGACGGCGGCGGAGGCGCCGCAATCAAGCCTGAACGCGGCCGCTTATTACAGCAAAAGTTGGGCCCGAATCGCTCCGGTCGCGTCTCGTGACGGGCGGACGGGGCGACGCGCTCGCGTCTGGATATTGCGTCTGCTGCATCCGTACAGCGATATTCGACCCATCTCGGGAGTTTGCTGAAACATCCAACCTCTTCCATGCCGGCCCCGGGGTCTGGCTCGCCAATGCCCGGTTCTGCGACAGGACGGAACACCCTCGCTCCGTGGTACCTCGAATTGCCACGAATGGCGACGGTGCCGGATGTACTTCTCTCTCGCTTCAGGGGAACCACGCCGTCTGCCTAGAGCAGCCCGGAGCTGTAGCGCAGAGAGGCAGGTCACTTATTGCGGCAATTTGGTCGTCAATGCGACCGCGACTTGATATCTCACATCCACTCTTTAGACTCATATCCCAGCTTGCCACCGACTCGCTGGCGTATTCGGAGATCAAGTGGATTTAGAAATTCGTCGTCATGTTTGGGAGGTAGCTCCTGGATCATCACCCGAGGGCCGCATCGCGAAAGTGGCAGAACAGTCTGACGGCGTCTATGGGACGTGACTAGTGGGTTGCATGCATTGTGGGCTCAGCTCAGCACTTGAGTCTGAAGGTCCTCCGCGGTCCTCGTCATCATAGGCGGCGGTGGATCTGGTACGACACGATGCCCATCAAGAACTTCCGCTATGCCTGGACGTCGCTCAGGATATCACTGTCGCCAGCATCCAGCACCGCCATGGTCGCGCACCGGAAAAGCTTTCCGACCGCCGTGCCAAGTTCAATCTGCGCCGAAAACGGGTAAGCCAGGGGACACTACCCTCCAAAGTCGACCGGACGACTTCTTCTCTGGGTAAGCCAGAAGACGCGAGGTCTTCCGGCGAAACGAAAATATGGGGAGACGTACGTTGTTTCCGGAGAAGTGGTGAACCGACGTCTTGGACAGCATCTGGAAGGGTGTCAGGAGCTGCTCGAATCTGGAATCGACGACTGTTACGTACGGCGTAGTACTCGAGTTCCGACTTCCGAAGCGGCGGGGTGTTGGCGGCGATGAGGACGAGTTTCGCCTTGCCGGTCCGGATGCTCTTGAGGGTGCTCTTGTATCCCAGCGTCACTTTGCCCTGTTTCCCCACGTCAGCCATGTCCGCATGCGCGGGAATGGTGTGCCTTACGCTCTTGATCACGAGGGCGAGACGGGAGTTGATCGAGTTGGCATCTGTGAGTTGCGGCGGTTAGCCAGGCCCGTTGGTGACAGCGAGGAGAGGAATTCATTCCTACCCTTCTTCTTCTTGGGCGCCATTTTGACAGACGGCAGGAGGACTTGGGTTCGTTGCTGTTGTCGAGGGACTGACTGACGGAGTTGGAAGTTTTGCGTGAGTGGCGTGGTCCCGCCAAAATTGATGTTCCGCAACAAGGCGGGCCCCGAGGTCCGAAGGGGCATCAGCCCTAGCCCCACTTTACCGTGTCCAACCATTGGAGGGGCAACTCTGCCGCCGTCTTTCGCAGACTCCATTGCCCCGGTGCTTTGAAATCAACGCCGCTGAGGCAAACGAAACCACTCCTTCGTGGCATTCAAGAGACGACGTCCCCCCAACGTCGTCGTCAATTCTCACCGTCAAGACACCAAGTTTCCGAGCCGGACATCGCAGTACCAAACAATAAAAATGGCGCGCCGCCCGGCCAGATGCTACCGGTACTGCAAGAACAAGGTGAGCACTCCATGACGCCAGGATCGATGATCCCCTCCCGGTCTACGTCGCTTGGCCCCGAGAGGCAATCATGTCGTGAAGACGTCAAGCTGACTTCTGCTTCTCAGCCGTACCCCAAGTCCCGTTTCAACCGCGGTGTCCCCGACCCCAAGATCCGCATCTTCGACCTCGGCCGGAAGCGTGCGACCGTCGACGACTTCCCGCTGTGCATCCACCTCGTTTCCAACGAATATGAGCAGCTGAGCTCGGAGGCCCTCGAGGCGGCCCGCATCTGCGCCAACAAGTACCTCGTCAAGACGACCGGCAAGGAAGGTTTCCACCTCCGCGTGCGCGCCCACCCGTACCATGTCGTCCGGATCAACAAGATGTTGTCGTGCGCCGGTGCCGATCGACTCCAGACCGGCATGCGCGGTGCCTGGGGCAAGCCCAACGGCACCGTTGCCCGCGTCAACATCGGCCAGATCATCATGAGCGTCCGGACCCGCGACTCCAGTGAGTAGACCCCGCGGAACGGCCGGCGAAAACCCCGCCTTCTAACAAGGATGCAGACCGCGCCAACGCCCTCGAGGCCCTCCGTCGTTCGCAGTACAAGTTCCCCGGCCGGCAAAAGATCATCATCTCCAAGAACTGGGGCTTCACGCCGCTGCGGCGCGAGGAGTACCTGGAGAAGAAGGAGGCCGGCCGCGTCCGCGTCGACGGTGCCTACGTTCAGTTCCTCAGCAACAAGGGCAACCTCGCACAGAACATCAAGAACTTCCCCGACGCCTTCACCGAGGCCTAGGCCACGTTCGGAGGAGAGTGGAAGGAGGACATTCCGGCCGGCGCATGGGGTCATCGGGGCTCTGAATGGCATTGTTCGTACCTAGAGACCTCCTGGTTGAACAGAATCAAGGAACCGTGCATTTACAAGTGGCGTTCTCGGCTTTTGTGACGAAGATCAACCTCCGAATGAAGGTGTCCGCAAGTGTGTGAAGTTCGCGCGAGAGCAGTGACCGCGACTCCGTTCACTCCTCCATTACGGACCCGTACTCGTACCTTCGCCGGTTTTCGATATCGCGGAAAAGCCACGGGATTGAGAACTGCTCAAGTCGTTCACAGAGCGGTCTGTATCCATCTGTAGCCGAAACCTCGGGTTCGAGACCGACTTAACCCAACCAACTCGGCCGTCAGGTGACGAGGCCCAAGTCGGGCGATGCCGCGGACGAGGAGAGACCGATCAGCTGCGGGATGGTGGGTGGTACCACAAAAGCTTACGCCTGACCCATGTCAGGTACTCTCGGGCTGCCAGTCGCTGGAGGCTTGGTGGACAAGGCGTTCCCAAACCCCGATGCGCTGGCGAGTGCCGCCGCCGGTGTTCTGTGCGGAATCGGGGTTTGAACAGAGACTCTGAATGCTGACGTCGACGCCTCCGTCTGCAGCACGGGAGTCGCTGCTTGGCTTCCCTGAGATCCGTTTGGTTGAGACACAAAACTCGCGTCCTTGATGTGGGCTAACTACGACACGATCCACCGCAGTGATTGCCCCAACCAACCTGAGTGGAAGCGGCTGCGCGCCGCAGCCGTGATACGGCGGCGAGGGCGGGAGACCGGGTGGTGCAGTCAAGCCTGATCGCCCAGTCCCGCGCCCTGCTCATACGCACCTGTCCCCCACCCCCTGCTTGTCCCTCTTGGACCTCCGCTCTCGAGCCGTCTGCTGTCTTGAACACTCTCTGCTTCAAATAAGACAGGCACAAACCGCTTCCACGCCTGTTGATTTACCCTGACGACGGCATCACGATGACTAGAGGCTCCTTGGCAGAACAATGACGACCAAGGGCGCCTGACCTGACTAAGAGCACTTCCCGCCGCCCGGCCTCAGCCTAGCGGCCCCTGCAAGTCGTCGCCGTTATCGCCCGCCGCATATTCCCGTCGGCAGCGGCCCAAGTCTGTCCTCACTTCAGGGGAAGCAGGGCCGACAACCTCTCTTCGGCAGCCCCGGCGTCACCGCTGTGACGCTCGAGATGGCTTTCCAACAACCCACCAGGCAGTCGTTCCAGCGAACTGCCCGTATCGACACGCAGGAGCCACACCAGGACGCAGCCGCAACAGGGCCTCCCCTCGAGCTCGACGAGTCCCAGACATGGGTCCTCTTCTCGCCCGCCACGGATGCTGGCACGTCCGAGTCGTATCTCAGCTCCGTCATTCAGTCCCAGCATACGCCCGGGCGTTCCATCCTCAGCGACGTCGGCAGTTTGGAAACGGTCGCCCGGTCCGATGTCAACTCGCAGCCGGTCAACTCGGCGGTCCGGTCGGTCGTGTCCGACGTCATGGACGAGGACACGACCGAGGACGACGCCGAGCTGGACAGCCTCGACAGCCACCTACCAGACTTTCGGTCTCTCCCCAACGCCTACCACCTCCACGCGTCGGCAACGGTCCTACCCACACACGACGGGCTGGGATCGTTTCGGATAGACAGCACGGCGGTGGGGTCGGAGATGCAGGACCACATCTACGCCTTCGAGAGGTTCAACCCGCGGCGCTTGAAGAGGAGGAGAGACGGTTTTGAGGCCGGGCACCTACATCTGGAGCCCGACGAGCTCGAGGCGCTGGAGCGAAATCACCGTATCGAGTTGTGGAGGCTAGAGCAGAGCAAGCTGCTCCTGGAGGAAGTCCAGAAGGAGACGAGACGAATGGCCAAGACCGGAGGTTCGCAGCCTGCATCCGGCCTGGAGACGAGCCGGGAGGAGGCTACGACGGCGGCCACGTCAACAAGAGATGTCGCCCCCGTGGCCCCGGCGGAAGGCAGTGAGTGGCATGACGACGACGCCAGCGAGGCGGTCCGCGAACCAGGCGGGCTGTGGTCGCGCATCACACGCAGGTTCATTCACGACTTCATGGGCATCGACGACAGGGTGCTGTCCATACTCTTCGGGGAAGCCCTCGCCGAGGACGAAGATATGTCGGCGCCTGAGGCACCGCCAGCTAGCGCCATCACGCAAGCTGAAGAGTCACAGCATGACTCCTCGTGGCAGCTGCGCATGCTGGAGCACGTCTCCAAGGAGCTCGGCATGTTCGTTCATCACCTCTCGGAAAACCCGCATCCCGGCGCCTTCTCGACCTACGTCCGCATGCAGCAGATGCCGCTGCCCTATGCCGGACTGCCAGTCATACCCGAGGCCGCCGCCGCCGCCGGGACCGAGGAGGGCAGGAGAGCTCAGAGAAGCTCTCCCCCGGCCCTCCAATTCCGGCCGACCATTCGTCAATTCCACCCGGGAGGGCTGGGCCCGACATCAGAGTCACCCCTTGAACGGCAGACGCAGCAGGCGACCACGTTTACCCAACAGGAGTGGGAGCAGGATCTCGACATCAAGCTCGTTTTCCGATACCTGCGATCTCGGTTCATGTGGCGGTCGTCGTCGGCGCCCACGAACACGCCCCACCTGGCAATGGCCGGAGCCCAGGACGCCGCCGCGAGGGCCGCCAGGGTGCGACTCCACCACCCGCTCGTGAACAGAGCACGCCCGGGCGAGCGGCGACCGTACCGAGTGGTAGCCCCGACCAGCCCGGTGGTGTTGCGGCACGCGTCGACGTGCGCAAGCCAGAGCACGCGGCGGTCCGCGCGGAGAAGCAGCGTCTCGTCGCGGCACTCGTCACGACACTATTGGGATATCGGGGGGTCTCTGGGCACGGGATCCCTGGTTGCGTCAACAGGCCCAATGGGGAGCTGGGGAGAGGTGTAAACCCGTCAATGGAATACGCATCCGTGAGTCAATAGGGATCGGGGCGAGTGTAGGATATCCACACGGCGGCAAGCGAGGCGAGGCGTCGGGACGAGCGATTTTGTGCCGTTTCTGCCTGGCCATGGTTGGACGATGAGTGCGTCCGTTGAGAATTGCACCAACGTCGGCATGATCACTTTGATATCTTGAACGATTCTCGGGCGTTAGTTCGGCGTAGGGCCTGAGGACGCATTCACAGCAATGCTTCTGCCGACTCCGACTCTTGCGCGTGGAGCTTCGTCAGCTCCAGCCCTCTCGTATCCCTAACGGGACAATCGGCTTCCTCAAGACTTGGAGAACCACCGCAGCCGGACCGAACTATACCGGGAGTTGGTGCATGGCAGGTCGAGGGAGGTTGATACTCTCAGAACCAATACTCCGAGCATCGCCCCGAATTTATATCAGCACGACGGTCCTACGACCAAAAATACCGCCGGCGGGGGAGGCGTCGGCGTCGCAGCCCATCCAAGCCCCTGGCAAGCCCCGCATTGCGGAGGACGAACCAGGGGCAAGGCGAGGCGGTCGTGTCCGGAGCTAACAGCGGCGAGGTCACTTGCTGAGAGAGCTCTCGAGCCACACCAGCGGCGACCAGTGAGGGGCATCGTGAAGAGGCTCACGCCTCGACT
>Ga0247777_1000703_pt1 | contig 10050 bp, 10 predicted proteins | sample UWRJL154409C5_FD_179937 | JGI IMG/M metagenome (GOLD analysis project Ga0247777, IMG submission 179937) | Plant litter microbial communities from Arlington Agricultural Research Station in Wisconsin, United States - UWRJ-L154-409C-5 | ecosystem: Environmental > Terrestrial > Plant litter >...
AGCGGACGGGCCTTCGGATGCCTCGCGAGGTCGCAAGAATCCGAATGCCTCTGGCAAGGAACGTGGAGAGAGGAGACGAAGGAATGGCAACCCGCCGAGGTGCGAGCCAGAGGTGATACGTGGTGAGGAGTCTCTGGCATGAAGGAGACGAGGCAGTCCCTTTCTTATACCGACCCTCTCGACCGCCAACACGAGTCCAGGAGCGTCGACCTCGTCTCGGCAGCTCGGAGGCAAGTCTGCAACACACAAACGGAAGGCCCCGCGTCAGGGCTGCCAACGGGAGAACCCCAAGGGCCCCCAGATCCACCCTCGCAATGCAGGAATCGACATGGCCGATCTGCGACTACCAACGGGAATGCAAGGGAATTGGTGATCGGGGAATAAACGGCCCCCAGTGTTGGCGGCGTCGGGAGGGGAGGAGGGTTACGGCCGGCGACAGCCTTCGGGTTCGCCGCAATCGACCCAAAGGAACGGGGAAAGGAGATTAACATTGCAGACGGCCAGGGAGCCCTCGTGATGAGGAGGTGTAAATATCCTGTGCCTGGTCCTGTCAGCCGATCGAGGGGGTTGGTACAGGGGCGGAATCGCCGCCACGGCCTCCCTGGCCGCAGGGCTGCACGTGGGTTGCTCCTTGCAGAACGACAACAGGGCGACTTCCATTGTGCCGCTACCTCATTTATTGTCATACCTCCGCGTCCTCCTCCCCAATAGTGAACTTTTGCTTGCCTCTCCCTGTAAGCTGCTGCATAGTCACCTTTTCTACCTGTCTCCCAATCTTCTTCTGCATCTTGGCGATCTCCTCTTCCGGATCCACGACCTCGACCTCTGCGTAGTCGATGACAAGCCGGCGGCCGAGAAGATGCGTATCCTTGAGGGCATTGATCGCGTTGGCTGCAAGTTCGAGGTCAGCAGTGGTTCTGTTCAGCGCGTAGGGCCGGGGGTCCGTCACCGGGCTACGGCTGGAACGTGGTTACGATGGGAGCACATGCCTGCTTCTTGCGGGCTGGTAAACTCGGCGAAGGCAAATCCGCGCGACGATCCCCCAAACGTGGTGGGAATACGAACGACGCGGCACTGGCCGTACGTCTGGAGTAGAGCACGGACGTCCTGCTTGGTCGCCTCGAAGGGCAGGTTCTTGATGACCACCTTGGTGCCGAGGGCAGCCGTCGCTTTCGCCCTGTCTGCGCGTCTCCGGTCTTCGCCGGCGTCGTGACCTTTGTGGGTCAACTTGACGGTGAGGGTGTGCCCGTCCAGCACGGCCCCGTCCATCACGGCCTGGGCAGCGCTGGCTGCCTCCTTGGACACGAAGTGGACGAACCCGAAGCCCATACTGAGCACCTGATCCGGTTTCTTCGGGTTCGTTTTCGTCTTGACTTGTGCCGATACAAACCCGTCCTGCAGCTGGAAGGCTCCCTTCAACTGCTCGCTCCTCGTCGAGAAGTTGAGGTTCCGAACGAACAGGGAGCTGGTCTCGGCCTCGGCCTCCCGGTCCAGGAAATGCGACCCGGATACTTTCTGGACGCCCGTCGCACCATCTGTCGAATGGGGCGTTGTTTGTTGGTCGCTGAAGAGATCCTGCGGCGCCTTCTCCAGCAGCATGACCGACCCCTTGACTCGCCGGTAGGCCAGCTTCCCAAAGGCCACCTGGGCGTGCCCGGATTGCGCAAACTGGACGAGGGCGATGGTTCCCGACGGCGGCATCAGAACTCGAACCACCGGGCCGTATTCCTCAAACATCCTTCTCAGCTCCTCCAGGGTCGTCCCGTAGCCAAACTGCTTCACGAGAATGCTAGACCCCCCGCGTTTTTGGGACCGAAAGGCGTCTAGATTGACCCCTTTCCCCAAAAAATACTTCTTTGTCTCCTGAATAATGTTTGTCTCCGCAATAGCCTGTTTCACAGCCGCATCCGTGGACGTGGGGTCAAGGAGATCCGATTTGGAAATCTGCAAGGGTCAGGAGGAACCCAGCGACGAACACGAGGCCGCTGAACTTACACCCAAGCGGGCGGCTGTGGACGAGTTTACGTCATCTTGCCGCATAAAAAGGGAATTCCAATTGAAGGAGTTGGACGCTGCCTCGGCCTTCTTCCGGATCAGGTTTTGCTTTTTGAGCGGGAGCCTGGCGATGGCGAACTCGTCCAGCTTGGATTCCTTCTTGGCCGTTGCGGGGAGCACGTGGAGAATTCGCCCTTGCAGGGTTCTGCCGTCGGAATTCTGGAACGCTTCGAGGGCCGACGACCCTTGCGCGAAGCGAACAAAGGCGTATCCCTTGCTTGACCCCGACGCGTCCGTAGGTAGGTGCACCTGCCAACATCAGCATCGCTCACAGCGAGGTCGGAAGCCGGAGAGTATGGTGGGGCCTCTGGTCAGATAGACAAAGCATCTACTAAAATACATGTTCCGGGATCTCATCAGATACCACGTGGTATAAGCTGTCCCTATCAGGGTTCATCATGAGGCAAGGGGGTGGACGGCGAAGTAGAAAAAATTCCGACGTACCTCTTCCAAAGCCCCGAAGGTTTCGAAATACTCCCTCAACTCTTCCTCTGATGTGAGATAGGAGAGGTTGCGCACAAATAACCGGCAGGTCTCCCTGATCATGCTCTCGTCGGTGTCATCCCGTCGCGCCGGTCCTTGTGCGGAGCCATCCACCGTTTTTTCGACTTGGTCATCTGGTTCTTGCGTTGCGGCGAGCGTCGGGGTCGTTGCGACCTGTGCTGCTGATTCTGTCTCCTCGTCTAGATCTATAATGTCGAGCAACCGGCTGGTCCGCGACCGAAGCCACTCATCGTCGGTGACATTGGTTTCTGGCTCTTCTTCGGCTGGGTCTGCCATTTCCGGCGATTCATGGATATCCTGTGGCTCGGGGGCGGTTGTAGAAGGCTGTTGGTCTGCGGCAGGTCCAGGTTTCTGTTTCGCGAGCTGGCTGATCGTGGCCGACCGCCTGGGGATGGTTTCGTACTCTTCGTCGCTTGCATCCCCAGCCAGAACCATGGGCTCTTCCTCCTCAACGGCTTCTGTCTCAGGATCGGTCCCTTTCCTGCGCCTCAAGGTCGGCCGCATTGTCTCGAGAAACTCCTGAAGTTTGGGATCCGACTCGTCTACATTGCCTCGCTTCCTTTTCTTCGTGTTCTCCGTTTTTGCTGCCGCGGGCAAAGGCTTGACCTCTGGCTCTTTGGCAGCATTATCGGTCGTCTGGAGGAACCTCTTCTTTCTCGGCCGCAGCGAAGGGTCTGTGAACTGCGCTGTGTCGTTAGACGACGGTGTCATGCCAAGACAACGGAAACAACGGAAGACGAACCGGTTTGGCCAACTCCACGGATATCTTAGACATGCGGATGAAAGAGCGGTCGAAGTATTGCACTGATTCCGCTGCATCTTGAGCAGTCCGATAGCCGATGTACCCAATCCGTCGAGCTCGTATGAGCTTCGCATCGGTGACCTGGCGACCATTGCCTGCGAAGTGGCGGCGGAAATCGGCATCTGTGAGAGCAGGAGGCAGGTTCCTTACGAAGATCCTCGAGGTTTCCATACTTGATACCGCATAGAGGGGGCTCGAGTCATTTATGAGGACTGCATTGCGAAGAGTCTTGGAGGTCGGAACCTTCTTGTCAACCAGAAGCGAAACCTGGAAATTTCTTGCTGATCCGGCACCAAACTTTACCGCAGCAGACCCCGCCTTATCTTATCGCGCCCGAAATCGAGTCCAGCCCCACGACTGCCCCACTGTTTCCCGTTGGAACGGTCGAGGCAGTGACTTGACTCGGTCCATGCCCCTTGCTTCTCCAAATCCTCGGCGTCAAAGCACACTCAACACCACGGTTCCAAGAACAACAACATCTTTCTTCTGTCTACAACGCTGCTCGTCCCCCCATAATCAAGGATTCGGCAGTTATTCCCAGCGACTGATGTAGGTACTCGGCCGCGTCTCACTATCTCCTCCCTACCTAGTGAACCCGGCAGCTCGCAGGGGCAACTGGGATGCGGGATCCAAATAGGGGGCCCCGCTCGCCATCAGCCTCGTTCGACTCTCGCTCCACCTTGATTCCCACCGCACTACACCCTGACTGACCCGAACCGTTAGCATCTCCCATCCGTACCGCACCCACCCCTCGGAGGCCGAAGGCAGACACGATGGCGGATGTCAAGCAAGGAGCAAGCCAGCCCGTGGCGCGCGAGAAGCTTGAAGGTGTGCTGCCCGCTTCCCGGAGAGCTCGCAAGTCGGTCTAACACGGAAAGATGCAGCGCAAGTCAAGTCAGCCGACATGGTCTGCGTCCTGGCCCTATAAAACCCTGTGGAGTTGGTGACTGACTCTTCGGCAGACTGAGGAGATGCAGGGCGAGGCCATCGAAGTCGGTACGCATCTGCCATCGCCGTCGCTGCGAAGCATACAGGGGTGGGGACGGAAGCTAACGGCAGCTGTGGAACAGCTCAGGAGGCCATGACCAAGTTTACGATCGAAAAGGTTGGTCCGAAAATGCTACCATCCCGACGCATTGGGTGGGCCATGGCGGCAGGGTGCTGACTGCGTCCAGGACATCGCGCAGCATATCAAGAAGACGGTGAGCCACAGCCTATCTCGACTACCTCCCCGTCCGCGGCACTAATTGTATCGACTCATAGTTCGACGACCGGAAGGGCCCAACCTGGCACTGCATTGTAGGCCGTAATTTTGGCAGCTTCGTCACTCACGGTCCGTGACGCACCGATTTCCCTACCAGGAGGACGATGGCTGACCTCACCCTCTCCCCGCAGAGACGAAGCACTTTATCTACTTCTACCTGGGCCACTGCGCTATCCTACTCTTCAAGACCCAATAAAGTCACCGCTGTCATCTGACCCCAATCACCCTCACACCAAGAGTGTCCATGCATCTAAAATAGGCGCCGTCCGCGCGGCTGGGGAAGAGGCATTGGGCGTATGGGGACGGCGGCTCGGTTGGGCAAACACCCTGGTTTTTGGCAAAGGGAGGACGGTGGACATACCTAACATGATCTTGGGATGAACTCCGGTACGAAATCCGGGGAGAGTGACACTATGTCGACTAGATAGAAGGACTTCTTCAGCTGATTGCTATATTGCGGATGACGAGCATCTATCGTAGTATGAGGGTTCCGTCGCCCGTGTTTTTGATGTATGGCATATTCCCGAATACTTTACTGAACCAGAAATACCGGGCTGATAAAGCACCCCCAGCACACCGGGCCCAAACGGGTTCTTCGATGGGTGGAAGTCAGCAAAGCTAGTGAGGATCGAGGGGTCGTGTCTGCGAGAAGCACCATGTGCGCGCCGCGGCCGTGTTACCCCAAGCTGGGCGAGAAGGATCGCAGGTTGGTCACGCTCGTGTGCCAACCTGGGTCGGTAGTTGACTACCTATGCTGAACATCTGCGTGGGATTCATCACCGAGTTCATCACATCCTCGGGAGCAGTTGACTTGATGCAATTGTCATTTGCTATCGACCGGTTCTATACCGGGATCTAGACTAGGACCCCTGGCCGCGGGTCGTCTTGGTATCATGGTTTCTGCGGGAAAACTCTCCTGGTGATGTGTTGCTGGGTTGCGCCGGTCGGAATGTGACACCCAGCCCCTGAAAGTCGCGAGTAAACAACTCCGAAATGCCATTAGCAAAGCCCATGCAACCCTGTGATGCAGCCGAATGTCTCGATGCTGTGATGTTTCCAGTGCCCTGCCGAAAAAAATGCCAAACCTTTCTCCCCCGATGGATGGGGTTCTCGCAAACCCTGGCATCCTCAGTCCCCTCGACGACCTCGAGACCGCCACCTCCAGACCAATCACCGTTCCGGCGAGGCCGCCTTGTATATCTCCGTCTTCAAGTCTTGCAAGCGCTGCCGCATGTCTAGTAGGTCGGCCACCTTTTCCTTGGGTGGGTTCTCGAGCTGCGTCATCTGGTTGTGTAGCGTCTCGTACGCCTCGTAGAAGCTCTTGAACCTGACAGCTTTGCGCATGACTTCCTCCGGTAGCCGCTGCCGTTTGGACTTGGGGTCCGAGTCGTGCTCGGCCTTGCGCTTCTTTGGATTGTGCACCGCCTCCGACGACTGATCGACGTCCGATGCGTTGGTTGGCGGGGACGAGGCCAACGGGGAGCTCTTGGCCGGGGACGTGTTCTTCGACTTGGTGAAGGACGTGGCCGAATTGGTGCCCCGCGAGTTTTGGCTAGAGTCCGAGGTGCGGTGGTTGTGGCTCACGGGCGGCAGCGCCGGCTTAGTTTCCTTGACCTTGAAACGCTTGCTGAGGGGTGTTCCGGAGCTCGAGCTGCTGTCGTCGTCGTCCCGGGACCGCTTCACCGGCGGCTTTGCGGTGATTTGAGGCTTGATCACCTCCTTGGGCGCTGGACGGGGCTTCAAGGCAGTGGTCTCCTTGACCGGCCGCTCCACAGGTTTCTTGTCGACTTTCGAGGGGGCGACTCCGCTGGGAAGCGGCGCCGACTCGTCGGCAGAAGAGTCGGAGTCGATGATGAACTCGTCGGACTTGAATTTGCCGGGCTTTTCCGCCGCCGGCTTGGTCGCCGTCTTCGACGGAGATACCTTGGGGGTGGCGGTCTTCCTGTTGGATACCCACCGCTTCTCAGCAGGGGGCGCCTTCTTCGTCTGAGAGTTGGTTCTCGCCATGCTCTCCCCCCCTTTGGAAGGCTTGTCGCCTCCCTTGGCTGTCTTTTTCTTGCCGCCGTCGTCCTTGCTGCTTCCCGACTCGGGACTGGAATCCTCCGCCTTCTGCACCTTGATTTTGGGCGCCGCAGCCGGGGCCGGTGGGGGACCCCTCATGATTTTGGCTTGCACCTTGCTAAGACACTTGCCCTTGCCTCGCTCCTCCTTCGGAAGAAGCTTGTCCCACTCGGGTTCGGACGCTGTGAGGCGCATCTTGTCGAACTGAGTGACAGCATTGTCGATGGCGTGTTGCCGTTCCTCGTCGCTCGCATACTCGTGGTTCCACACATCGAGCTCTCTCCAGTACTTCTTGGCCAGGATGTAGTTTTTCGAAACCTCGTCCAGAGTCGCCACCTTTTCCAAGGCCTTCTTGAACTCGTCCTCGGAGCTGCCGGGGTATTTGTTCCAAAGGTTGTCGTACGTCTGCTCCCTGAAGGCCAGTTCGTGTATGATGGGCGACCGGGCTTCTTTTGCCTTGTCGGTCGCTTGTTGCGAGGCAGAGAGGCTGGGGGTGAGGGCGGGTGATCCGATGCCGCTCAGGGCCGGACTCGAGGGAACCAACTGGGATCCGCCCATGGAGTAGGACGTGGTCTTGTGTGCTAGCATGCTCTTCCCGGCCTTTCGAGGACCTCGCTTGGTGCTTGGCAGCGGACCATCCATCACTCGGGTTCTGTTCGCCAGTAGTTAGCCCTAGGTTCTCCCGTGCTGGACCCGAGCTCCCGTACGAGTTCTCTTTCTTCTCGGCCTCGGCTTGAGCGAGAGAGTTGGACAATGCCGCAATGTCGGCGTCCAAGCCGAGCGAGTCCTTGCGTCCCACCGACTTGGCAAGTGACGCCGCCTTGCCGGCTTTCTTGGGCAGCCTATTCAGGTCGGGTTTCCGGAAGAGCGACATGGTCGGGTTCGCCAGCCGGTCCGCTCTTGCTGGCGAGTCGGACGGGTCGCTTAGGAACAGGTCGTATGGAAACGGCTCGGGGGTTCGAGAGATGCGGTGACTGGAAGCGCCGTAGAGGAACGTCTAGAGAAAGCTGGTCAGAGACAGGTTTCGAGCAGAATTTTGCAACTTAAACTTTGAGAGGGGGGACGAAGAGCATTGGGGCATTTCGTATTGAGAGTTTGCGAGCAATTGCTTGCTATTGTGGTGTAGCGTGCGTATTGTGAGGCCCTCCCGACATGGGACGAAACGGGTTATTGAGGGACCATCAACGTACGGGATTGTTCCCCAGGGACAATTTGATGTCCTCGCCATTCTGGACGCTTGCTATCATGTCCTCGATTACACTGCTGTTGAGGGTGAGGGCGAATGCTTGGCTTGGGAGAGCCGCCATTGTTTTGGGCGAGCTCTCCAGCCGTAGGCCGTCGGCGGGTATTCGGAGGACCATCTCTACCGCAGGAATAGAGATGGTCTCGTCAAAAAGCGGAGTCGTCTCCGTGCGAGACCGCAGGAGGAGTCGGTATGACTTCTCGGTGCTGTGTGTCTGGTGTCGGGGAGGGGTTCTGGCTCCCAGGTCGGAGGGCGCCTCGAGGCCCAAGTCGACGCAGGTGCAGCCAAGGTTTGGGGGTGCGGGCGAGGGCGTCACATCGTCGGGTAGACGCCGAAGAATGCGTGTTTCGGCTACGAGAGAGGGGAACTCGGAGACTCGGCTTGGGAGACAAGTTCAAGCAGCAATGGTGAATGGACGGAGCAAGAGGGGAAGCAAGACGAGGAGGAGACAAACGTGAAGCAGCAAAGGTGAAGAGGAGCGAGGCGGAGCGAGGGGGGACTCGTTCGGGAAGCAAGATGTCGTTCGGGGACCGAGAGGGACGAAGAGAGAAGGTGGAGCGGAGACAGGTTGGCTGGCACTGTGACAGAGAGGCACGGCGCCTCCCAGCACGGAACTGACTTTGAAAGGCGGCGGGCGCAGACCCACACACCACCTGAGGCTTCCGGCAGGGCACTTGGGTGGGGCGCCTGCGAAGGTACCCTGGAGGGATACCTGGAGGAACGCAGCCCTCCGGCTCCAGGCGGGTTTCGGTTGGCTGACAGCGCTCTTCAGCGGCCAGGCCGACCAGGGCCAAGTATCCGCGGTACCTTTTCGGTACGACCGTCAGGCGAGCCGAAGTACCTGGGCCCGGCCGGGGTAACTTTGGTGTGGCTTGCAGGGGTCAGCGGGTGAGCAACAAGCCTTGCAGAAGCAGCAACGCATCGCGACGCTTCCAGGTTCTTTATTGTCTGCGGGGGAAGCGACGAGACGAGCGTGGAGTGGGCGGCTGTGACAAGTTCCTTCGTCCGGCGCTTTCAACCCTTCTTCTGGCCCCCTACAATGTTGTCTTTGAAGCTCGGATTGCTTTGAGACGGGCGGGGATTGGGAAGAAACACCCCGAGTGAGAAGAGCCTCCCTGCCTCCCTGCCACACCGGGCCCTCCCCGCTTCGCCCGCCGCCGGGGCTTGGGTCGACGGAAAGCTCAGGATCGGAGGATGCGATGGGCAAGGCCGAAAAGGGCTGTCCCACCCACCCTCCGAGCCTCCCTCGCCGCCCTTTCACTCACTTGCTTGCTCTACACAGTATTGACAAGTTCTCCCTACTACTAGTACCCCCCCAGGTCCCCCATGCGTACCGACTGGCCGTTCGGCGTTCCGCGTTCGGCGTTCCCCAATGCTCAGTCATCGCTTGTCGACTCCTCATGACTAACTGTTGTGGAGAGCAACGTGTGGGCCGCCAAAATTTGCTCAACTCGGCCTTCGTGGGGACACTCAGCATTGCCACTTCGGAGGGAGGGAGGCGGGGACGGGTACCTTGACGTCCCTCTCCGTGTCATACTGTGTACTGTGTAGTCGACGGCGGCGAGCCGGGCGGCGTCCCAAGACGAGAAAGAAGCTTGGCGGGCCGGGAGGTGCATGTGCCGCAGAACCTACGCCGGATTTAGTGGGTTTTCCGCAAACTGAATTCCACCTGCTACAGTAGCGGGGCAGCACCGACCCGGTTGCGAGACTCGAGCATCGGGGCTCGCGGGGGGTGACTACGTCGACATCACCGCCGTCCCGCCGTCCCTGACTCCCTACCTAATATGTCCACGGCAACCGGGGCCTCACTCAGGAATACCTAGTCTCGGACCAATCTCGGGCGGGTGAGCAAACCGAGGAGAGAGGCCAACGTGGAAGCGGGCACCAGGCGGCGTCGCCTGCCACTCACTGGGCAAGCACGGTATGGAGCACGGTGTACTCCGTACTGCGCCCGACTTCGAGTCAGACCGATAACCGACGAGGCGACCACTTGGGCGCAGTTTCGGGACCTCACCTGACGCCTCAGTCCTCCCCCCTCGACCGGCAGGGCAAAACACAGTGCTGTCCGTCGCTGTGATCTCGTCCGAAGTCGTTGGCACGTTCCAGAGCATCGCCTCCCGG
>Ga0247777_1000704_pt1 | contig 10045 bp, 7 predicted proteins | sample UWRJL154409C5_FD_179937 | JGI IMG/M metagenome (GOLD analysis project Ga0247777, IMG submission 179937) | Plant litter microbial communities from Arlington Agricultural Research Station in Wisconsin, United States - UWRJ-L154-409C-5 | ecosystem: Environmental > Terrestrial > Plant litter >...
AGCAGCCGGCGCGAGCGGATGGCCTCACAGATAGCGTTCATCGTCTTGAATTCAAAGCGCGCTGAAGCGCAATCGCGCGCGATGCCGCGAGCGGCGCGTGGCGTGCACGGAGGCGTCGAACCAGCGATCGGCGACGGCAATCAGCCGGCCGTTCGCATAGAGCAGCGGGAGCGCTTCGCGTTGCGCCGGAGGCACTTTCGCCTCCTGCAGCAGGGCTTTCAGTTTGCGCGTCCGGGCGCCCGGTGCGGGGCGCAGGCTCTCGCCGCCGCGGCGGGGCTGCACGCTCAGGATTTCCGGGAGCGCGTCGAGATCGAGCGGGCCGTGGGGGTCGCGCACGAGGGCGAGCGTGCCGCTGGCGGGCGCGAGGAGCTGCAGTTGGGGCGATTGGCGCCAGTGCCAGGTTTGTGATGGCGTCGGTGGCGAAGGGCTCGGCGCGGAGGACGGTGCACTGTCTGCCGTGGCGGCGCGCGATGCATGGCGTGCAGTAGCCGAAGAGACGAGCTCGCCGGCGGCGCTGTGCTCCGCTGGCGGGGAACTTGCTTTGGCGGCGGTGCGCGTCGCCCCGGGCGCTACGATTCGAATTGACAGAATGTCGGCGTGGCGCTCGACGAGCACGTCGTTCCAGCGCACCTGCGGGTTTGCGTCGGGGCGCGCGTCGAGCAGTGCGCCGGCCAGCTCGTCGAGGCGGCGCGTGTCGGGCACGACAAAGCCGGAGCGCGAGATCCAGAAGCGCAGCGCGTTGCGGCGACGGTCAGCGTCGAGCGCTCGCAATCTTTGCGTCGAAAGAGCCGCACCCACCGACGCCCGCTCGACGTCCGCGAGCGCCATCGCGTCGAGCAGGCGGCGCGCCTCGGCGGCGTGGCGCGCGGTGCGCGACACGGCTGCGCCGGCGCCGGGCCATCGCTCACGGATCAGCGGCAATACTGTGCGGCGTAGATAGTTGCGGTCGAAGCGCTCGTCGGTGTTGGTGTCGTCGTCGATCCAGGCGAGATCGTGGGTGCGGGACCATTCTTCGAGGTCCAGGCGCGAGCGGCTGAGTAGTGGGCGCGCGAGGCGGCCGCCGGCGAAGGGGGCGATGTCAGGCATCGCTGCCAGGCCGGGCACGCCGGCGCCTCTCAGGAGCTGCAGGAGCACGGTTTCGAGCTGGTCGTCCTGGTGATGGGCCGTGAGCAGCACTTCGCCGGGCTTGAGCGCGCCTGCCAGCGCTGCGTACCGCGCGTCGCGCGCTGAGGCTTCCAGCGATCCGCCGCGTAGACGTGGCACCTGCACCTTGATGACTTCGAGTCGCACTCTGAGCTTCTTTGCGAGCTTCGAACAATGAGCGGCCCAGGAGTCCGCGTTTGCGTGCAGGCCATGGTGCACATGGATCGCTCGGAGCGAAGAAGCCCTCAATCGCCGGGCGGCTGGGAGGGGCGCCTCCGAGCCGCGCGGCGACTGAGCGCTCTGCGTCTTCAGCCGCCCGGCGATTGAGGGCTTCCTGGCAATAGCCGCCAACGCAGCGAGCAGCGCCACGGAGTCAAGCCCGCCGCTCAAGGCCACGCAAAGCGAAACATCGGGAAATTCAGGCAGCAGAGTCGCGAGGCGCCCCGCGAGCCACTGTTCACTGAAGGCTGCGCTTTTCATTCCCGCGCGCCTGTCACGACGTCACGCTTACTCTTTGTTTTCCGAGTAAACGCCGAAGGACGCGATCTTCGCCTGGCGCTGCTCGCGCAGCTCCTCGCGCGGAAGCTTTTCGAGCGAGGCGAGATGGCGCACGAGCGCCGACTTGAGGCGCTCCCCAATCACCTGATGATTGCGATGCGCGCCGCCCAGCGGCTCCTCGATGACCTCGTCGACGAGGCCTAGCTGCGAGAGACGTTGCGCGGTGAGGCCCATCGCATCGGCCGCCGCTTCTTTCTTGTCTGCGCTCTTCCAGAGAATCGAGGCGCAGCCTTCCGGCGAAATCACCGAATACACGCTGTACTGGAGCATGAGCAGCCGGTCGCACACACCGATGGCGATCGCGCCGCCCGACCCACCCTCGCCCGTCACCACGCTCACGATCGGCACGCTCAGCACCGACATCTCGAACAGGTTGCGCGCGATCGCTTCGCTCTGCCCGCGCTCTTCGGCACCGACGCCGGGATACGCGCCCTGCGTGTCGATGAACGTCACGAGCGGCAGGCGGAAGCGCTCCGCGAGGTGCATGAGGCGCAGGGCCTTCCGATAGCCTTCCGGCTTCGGCATGCCGTAGTTGCGACGAACGCGCTCCTTGGTGTCCCGCCCCTTCTGGTGGCCGATGAGGATGACCGGCCGCTCGGCAATGCGGGCCAGGCCGCCCACGATGGCGAGGTCGTCGGAGAACATGCGGTCGCCATGCAGCTCGTGGAACTCGTCGAAGATCGTGTTGGCGTAGTCGAGCGTGTAGGGACGCTGCGGATGGCGCGCGAGCTGCGTGATCTGCCAGGGCGAAAGGTTCGCGAAGATGCTCGTCGTGAGCTGCCGGCTCTTCGCCTGCAGGCGCGAGATCTCGTCCTGGATGTTCACTTCCGAGTCGGAGCTGACGTGTTTCAGCTCCTCGATCTTGGCTTCGAGCTCGGCGATCGGCTGTTCGAAATCGAGGAATGCGACGGCCATTTAATTAACGATTTTCATGCGATGCGCGAGGGTACGGGGGGTTTGGATTTGGTGCAAGTCATTGACTCTGCTGAAGAGGCCCTCAATCGCCGGGCAGCTGGGAAGGGAGCCGGAGCCCTCAGTCGCCGGGCGGCTGAGAAAGGCACTCCTGGCCGCGCGGCGACTGAGCGATTTCCAGTCCTCAGCCGCACGGCGGCAGCGAGGCGCCCTTCTCAGCCGCCCGGCGATTGAGGGCTTCTTCAGTGCGCCGACGCCATCCCAGGCGGCGCGCCATAAACCACCCTCAAGCCCGCATCCCCGACAAAAGTCTCCAGCTTCTCAATCAGCTCACGCGTAGCTTTCACATTCCAGTCAGAGCCTAGCGTGAGCGCGCCGGCAGCCCCCCGTCCGCGGTACTCCACCGTGATCGCGCACGGCCCCCCGCGATAGGGGCGCAAAATCTCAGCGAGCCGGTTACTGCACTGCGCAGGCTCCTGCCCCTGCGGCCAGCGCAGCACCAGTCGCTTCGCCTGCTCCTCGCGCGCTTTCTCGAGCGCCTTCACTTTCTTCGCCGTCAGCCGCCAGCCATCGCTGAACTCGTCGAACCGCAGCTGGCCTTCCACGATCACCAGCGAGTTCTTGGCGATGAGGTCGCGGTAAAGCTGGAACGTATCCTCGAACAGGTTCACTTCGAGCCAGCCCGTGCCGTCGTCCAGTGTCACGATCGTGCGCGGGCCGCGCTTCTTCACTTCGTTGATCTCGCCGGCCACGGTCACGGGTTTGCCGCCGCCGAAGCCGCGATAGCCCCCCTCGCCGCCGCCCCCGCCCCCGCTCGGCCGCTCGCTGACGAGATCTTCCAGCCGGTGGGTGACGAAGCGCGCGATGCCGCTTTCGAAGGCATCCATCGGATGCCCGGTGAGATACAGCCCGAGCGTGTCGCGCTCGCCCTCGCGGCGCACGCGCTCGCTCCATTCGGCGAGCGTCGGCACGTTCTGCAGGACATCCACTTCCTTGGTGCGATCGGCGGTCGCAAGGCCGAACATGTCGTTCTGGCCGGCGTCGAGCGCCTTGGAGTTCTGGTCGCCGAGCTGCATGGCGGCCGGCAAGCGCTGCATCATCGTCGCGCGGTTGCTGCCAAGGCAGTCGAGGCTGCCAGACCGGATGAGCGCCTCGAGCACGCGCCGATTGAGCTTGGAAAGATCCAGCCGCCGGCACAGGTTCTCGATGCTGGTGAACCGGCCGTGCGCCTCGCGCTCCGCAATGATCGACTCGACCACGCCCTGCCCCACGCCGCGCACGGCGCCGAGCCCGTACCGAATGGTCTTGTCGTCATCGACCGTGAACTCGAAGCGCGACACGTTCACGTCCGGCGGCTTCACTTCGAGCCCGCACGAATCGCGGCAGTCGCGGATCAGCGTGACAACCTTGTCCGTGTGCGCCATGTCCGCGGACATCACGGCGGCCATGAAGGCTGCCGGGTAATGCGCCTTCAGGAACGCCGTCTGGTACGACAGCAGCGCGTACGCAGCCGAGTGCGACTTGTTGAAGCCGTACCCCGCGAACTTCTCCATGAGGTCGAAGATGTTCCCGGACTGCCTCGGGTCGACCCCGCGCTTGTTCGCACCGTCGAGGAAGATCTCGCGCTGCTTCGCCATCTCCTCGGGCTTTTTCTTGCCCATCGCGCGGCGGAGCATGTCGGCGCCGCCGAGCGTGTAGCCGGCGAGCACCTGGGCGATCTGCATCACCTGTTCCTGGTACAGGATGACGCCGTAAGTGGGATACAGCACCGGCTTCAGGTCCGGATGCAGGTAGTCGATCGGCTCCTGGTTCGGCTTGTTCTTGCTGTGCTTGCGGTCGATGAAGTCGTCGACCATGCCGGACTGCAGCGGGCCGGGGCGGAACAGCGCGACGAGCGCCACGATGTCTTCGAAGCAGTCCGGCTGCAGGCGGCGGATGAGATCCTTCATGCCACGGGATTCCAGCTGGAACACCGCGGTCGTCTTGCAGGCCTTCAGCAGCGCGTAGCTCTTCTCGTCCTCCATCGGGATCGTGTTGATGTCGAAGGGCGGCAGCCCCTTCGTCGCCCGGACGCGATCCATGATCTTGACCGCCCAGTCGATGATCGTGAGCGTGCGCAGGCCGAGGAAGTCGAACTTCACGAGGCCTGCGGATTCGACGTCGTCCTTGTCGAACTGGGTGACGACGTTCTTCGCGCCCTCTTCGCAGTAGAGCGGCGCAAAGTCCGTGAGCACCGAGGGGGCGATCACGACACCGCCGGCGTGCTTGCCAGCATTGCGCGTGAGGCCTTCGAGCGAGCGCGCGAGATCAATGAGGTTCTTGATCTCTTCCTCGGTGTCGTAGAGCTTCTTCAGCTCCGGCTCTTTCTCGAGCGCATCGTCGAGCGTGATACCGAGCTCGAACGGCACGAGCTTGGCGATCTTGTCGACGAAGCCATAGCCCATGCCGAGCACGCGACCGCAGTCACGCACCACGGCCTTCGCGGCCATCGTGCCGTAGGTGATGATCTGCGAGACGCGCTCGCGGCCGTATTTGTCGGCCACGTAGTCGATGACGCGGTCGCGGCCTTCCATGCAGAAGTCGACGTCGAAGTCGGGCATCGACACGCGCTCGGGATTGAGGAAGCGCTCGAACAGCAGGTCGTACGCGAGCGGATCGATGTCCGTGATGCCGAGGCTGTACGCCACGAGCGAGCCCGCGCCGGAGCCGCGGCCCGGACCGACGGGCACGCCGTTGTTGCGCGCCCAGCGAATGAAGTCCGCCACGATGAGGAAGTAACCGGAGAATCCCATCTGGCAGATGACGGTCAGCTCGGTTTCGAGCCGCTGGCGGTAGCGCTCGGGATCCTTCACGTTGAGCCGCGTCAGCCGCTCCTCGAGCCCGCGAGCCGACTCCGCACGGATGAAGGAGTTCGCCGTCTCGCCTTCCGGCACCGGGTACTCCGGCAGCCGGCTTTCGCCGAGCTTCAGCATCAGGCTGCAGCGACGCGAGATCTCCACCGAGTTGGAAAGCGCCTCGGGAATGTCCGAGAACAGCTCCGCCATCTCTTTCGGCGAGCGCAGGAACTGCTGATTGGTGTATTTGCGGGCGCGTGAGTTGTCGACCAGCAGCGCGCCATCGTTGATGCACACGCGCGCTTCGTGCGACTCGAAATCCTCCGGCTTGATGAAGCGTACGTCGTTCGTCGCCACAACCGGCACACCGCGCTTGGACGCCAGCGACACGGCGGATGCGATATACGGCTCCTCGCCGGGCCGGCCGAGCCGCTGCAGCTCGATGTAGAAGCGGCCGTCGAACAGCTCCAGCCAGCGCGTCAGCGCCTGGTCGGCATCCCGCTCCTTGCCGTTCACGAGCGCACGGCCGACGTCCCCTTCCGTTGCGCCGGAGATCGCGATCAGGCCGCTGAGGTTCTCGGTGGTGAGCCACGAACGATCGATAGTCGGCACGCCGCGCTGCTGGCCTTCGAGATAGGCACGGCTCACGAGGCGCGTGGCGTTCATGTAGCCGGGCGTGGACTGGCAAAGCAGCGTGAGTCGCGACGGCGTGGCGCGGTCGCCGTACTCGCGCACGAGCAGGTCCACGCCAATGATGGGCTTGATGCCCGCACCGAGCGCCGCCTTGTAGAACTTCACCATCGCGAAGAGGTTGTTCTGGTCGGTGACCGCCACGGCCGGCATGCCTTTGGCTGCCGCGGCGGCGACGAGATCGTCGACCCGCACGACGCTGTCGACGAGCGAGTATTCGGTGTGCAGGCGCAGATGCGCGAAGGCCGTCGTGCTCATGCGGGCATGCTTCCGTCGTCGAAGCCGAGCTGGTGCATGAACTCCATGGTATCGAGCTGGTCCGCGACGGGCTGGAACGAGCGCCGGTGCTGCGGACAGGGCTTGTGCCGTTCCAGCGCGGCCAGGTGCACGGGGGTCGAGTAACCCTTGTGCGCGCTGAACTCGAAGCCGGGATAGCGCGCGTCGAGCTGCACCATCAAGGCGTCACGAGTGGTCTTCGCAATGATGGACGCCGCGCTGATGGGCGCGTGCGAATCGTCGCCGCCGATGATGGCTTCAACGGTGCAGCCGAGGTTGAGATCGTGCACGCGAGGGAGGCGGTTGCCGTCGACCTGGATGTGCGTGGGGCATACGGCGAGGCCCATCAATGCGCGTCGCATGGCGAGGAAGGTGGCCTGCAGGATGTTGATGGTGTCGATTTCGTCGCGGTCGGCCCACGCGACGGCCCACGCGACGGAGCGCTCGCGGATTTTGGGGGCGAGGGTTTCGCGTTCTTCGGGGGTGAGTTGTTTGGAGTCGGCCAGGCCGCGAATGGGGCGGTTCGGGTCGAGGATCACGGCGGCAGCGACCACCGGGCCGGCGAGTGGGCCGCGGCCCGCTTCGTCTACGCCGGCGACGCGCACGCGATAGTTTTTGGAGGTGACGAGTCTCATTTTGCGAACCTGCTCGCCGCGATCATGGCGCCGCGCGTCCTGTCGCATTCACATAGTCCAGAATCGCAGTGGCGGCCCGATCGGCGCCGCCGCGCCTCAGCACCTCGTGCACCCCTCTGAACTCCCTCTGCAGCTCCGCAACCGCGGACGCATCAGCAATCTGCCCCAGCAATGCCTCACCGAGCGCCGCCGGCGTTACCGCCTCCTGAAAGAACTCCGGCACCCGCCGTCGGCCCAGCAACAAATTCGGTTGAGAAAAATACGGCACCTTCACCAGCCCCAATGCCCTCAGCAAAAAAGCGGTCATGGCCCCCAATCGGTAAGCCACCACCATCGGCCGCTTCGTCAGTGTGGTTTCGAGCGTCGCCGTGCCGGACGCGACTATAACGCCGTCAGCCGCAGCGAGCGCGCGCTGGGCCTGTCCATCCAGCACAGCGATCGGCGGGGCGCCGGCGACGAGCGCCCGCTGCTTCTCGAAACTTTCTCGCACGCGCGCAGAAGCCATTGGCGCAACGAACTTTGTGTCGGGCTCGCGCGCGGCGATCCACGCCGCGGCACCGATGAAGTCGGCACCCAGTCGCTCGACTTCCCCCATCCGGCTACCGGGCAGCAGCGCGACCACGCGAGCCGCGGCGTCGAGCCCGAGGGCACGGCGCGCCCCGTCGCGATCGATGTCGAGGGGAATCTGATCCGCCAGCGGATGGCCCACGAACTCCGCCCGCACACCGTGCCGCGCATAAAACTCCGTCTCGAACGGCAGCAGGCACAGCACGAGATCGGTCGACTGGCCGATCGTCTTCACCCGCCCCTGCCGCCAGGCCCACACCTGCGGGCTCACGTACTGCACGGTGCGCAGCCCGGCGCGCTTCAATTTCTTTTCGAGGCCGAGGTTGAAGTCCGGGACGTCGATGCCGACGACGACGTCGGGCCGGGTCTGCACGAACCGTTCGATGAGCGTGCGTCGCAGCCGGAGCAGCCGCGGCAGGTGCGTGAGGACTTCGACGAGCCCCATCACGCCGAGGTCGTCGGACGAGGCCCACGCCTCGCAGCCGAGCGCCACCATCTTCGGCCCGGCCATCCCGAAGAACTGCGCGTCGGGGACGCGCGCCCGGATCGCCGTGATGAGCGCCGCGCCGAGCGTGTCGCCCGACGTCTCGCCCGCGACCAGCCCTACCCTCAGCGTCACGGTGCGGACTATCGAATCAGGCTGCGTTCGGAGGTGCCGATGAACGCGACGAACGCAGCCACTTCGGGCTGCGTCTGGCCGAGCTCGGTCAGCTTCGCCACCGCGTCCGCCAGCAGCAGGTCGGAGCGGTAGAGGATGCGAAACGCGTTGCGCACATTGCGAACCTGGTCTTCGGTGAACCCACGGCGCTTGAGGCCGATCGTGTTGATCGAGTGCGGCTCCGCCGGGTTGCCGGCCACCATCACGTAATTCGGCACGTCGCGCGTCACGATGGCGCCGCCCGCGATGAACGCGTACGGCCCCACCTTGCAGAACTGGTGAATCGCACAGAGGCCGCCGAGCGTGACCCAGTCGCCCACCTCCACGTGACCGCCGAGTGTCGCGCCGTTCGCGAACACGATGTTGCTGCCGATCACGCAGTCATGCGCGACGTGCGAATACGCCATGAACAGGTTGTCGCTGCCGACGGTGGTGACGCCCTTGTCGTGCGTCGTGCCGCGATTGAGCGTGCAGGACTCCCGGAAAACATTGCGATCGCCGATCTCGAGCCGCGTGGGCTCGCCGGCGTATTTCTTGTCCTGAGGCGCATCGCCAAGCGAGGCGAACGGATGCACGCGGTTATTCGCCCCCAGCCGCGTGGGACCGTTGATCACCACGTGCGGGCCGATCACGCTGCCGGGCCCGATGATCACGTCAGGGCCGATGATCGAGAACGGGCCGACGGTCACATCCGCGGCCAGTTCCGCCTTCGGCGAGATGACGGCACGCGGATCGATCACGATGCCGCGCCCGCCGTGGCGGCCGAACCGGTTTTGCTCGAGCCCGTGCCCGCTTCCGGCGCCACCATCATCTCGGCGCTGCACACTTCGGCACCGTCGACGAGTGCGATGGTCGAGAACTTCCAGATGCCCTTGAAGCTGCGTTCCAGCGTTGCGGTCAGCACGAGCTGGTCGCCCGGCTCCACCGGCTTGCGGAAGCGCGCCTTGTCGATGCCCACGAAGAAGAAGCGCGTGTTCTCGTCCGGAACCACGCCCGCGGTGACGAACGCGAGGATGCCAGCGGTCTGTGCGAGCGCTTCGATGATCATCACGCCCGGCATCACCGGCCGGTACGGGAAATGCCCGGGGAAGAATGGCTCGTTGTACGTGACGTTCTTGAGGGCGCGGATGCTCTTGCCCTTCACGCACTCGGTCACGCGATCCACCAGCAGGAAGGGATAGCGATGCGGAAGCTGCTTCAGGATCGCGTTGATATCGAGCTGGAGGGAGTCAGTCATCGTCGTCCTCAGACCTTTCTTCGTTTTTGCCATCTTCGGTGTTGCCATCGTCCGCCGTCCGGGTCCCGGTGGCGCGCTCGAGCGCGCTGAGACGGCTGGCCATGGAATCGATGCGCTTCAGGCGGCCGACGATGCGCCGCCATGTGTGCGCCTCCTCGGCCGGAATGCCGCCGGAGTATACGCCGGGACGCGTGATCGATCGGCTCACCATGGTGAGGCCGGTGATCGCGACGTCGTCGCAGATAGACAGATGCCCCACGATGCCGGCCATGCCGCCGATCATGCAGCGCTTGCCCACGGTGACACTGCCCGAAAGACCGACGCAGGCAGCCATCGCCGTGTGCGCGCCGATGAGGCAGTTGTGGCCGATCTGGATCTGGTTATCGAGCTTCACGCCCTCTTCCAGCACCGTGTCGCCAATGGCGCCGCGGTCGATCGTCGTGTTGCAGCCGATCTCCACATCCGGCCCGAGGATCACGCTGCCGACCTGCGGTACCGCGAGCCAGCGGCCCGAATCGTTGGCAAACCCGAATCC
>Ga0247777_1000705_pt1 | contig 10034 bp, 4 predicted proteins | sample UWRJL154409C5_FD_179937 | JGI IMG/M metagenome (GOLD analysis project Ga0247777, IMG submission 179937) | Plant litter microbial communities from Arlington Agricultural Research Station in Wisconsin, United States - UWRJ-L154-409C-5 | ecosystem: Environmental > Terrestrial > Plant litter >...
TCAAAGACCCCCCACTCGATGAAGAGGCGGGTGGCGGCTATGGCCGGCAGCATGATCATGTTCCCCATGACCTCCTCGACGGGCGAGGCCACGGCCGCGAGGACGCTCCGGGCCGCCGTCGTGATCTCCCCGCGCTGGGCGGTGCTCTCGAGGGGGGCCGCCCCGCTCCGCAGACCCTTGGCCGCCCCGGCGAGCTGGGCGGCCAGCGTCTCCAGCTGGGCGGCGAGGTCCACGCTGGCGGTAGTTGTCGTCATGGTCACGTGTGGGTGGGCGAGGGAGTAAGAGCGCGGCGAATACTAGGGCTTATGAACGTAGTAGTCAAAAAGTGAAAGCAGCCAAAAGATCGAGATGGAGATAACAGTGCGCGACAGCAGCAAGCCGTGACTGCTCCGAGAGAGAATTCCTCGTCATTTTGACTGTTGGGCATGCCCCGGCCGGCGTGGTTGCGGTCGCTCTCCCGCGCCGGGTTGCGGCCTCTTCCCGGAGTCCGGCGCCCGCGTTTCAAGCGGGGCGGCCCCGGAGCGGCATGTCACAGTATGTTTCCAGGCTGGCGTTAAGCAGCAGCCATCGTACCGCCGACCATTGCCGCGCATAGTTACCTAATTTGCCAGGGGGCTTTCTAGGGGATCCTTCCCGCTAGGACCTCTCACATGCCAAACGACGACTGGTTGCGACAGCAGACGCGCGTGGTAAAAGGGACCGGGTGACGCATCTCGGTCCTGGATCGCCCTGTGTGGTCTAGCGCCGGGCTTTCAGGCGGATCTTATCAGATTGATAACGGAGCCTTGCAATTTCCGTGCCTACGCGTCACATCCGAACCACCCACGCAACCCCCGTTTCTCCCCGACAACGCTCGCAACGCTGGGAGGCTGGCAATCGCACTTGTGCCAGGGGTGAGCTACAGTAAGCTACAGCCGCGACTTGACAATTGGTTGGACGTTGCGATGAGAGGTAGTACTGAATGCCAACGGGCGGCGCGGCTAGCGTCTGAACTGCTTCCAGTCCACGCCCCGGACACCGGAGATCCTTCTTGAGGGGCTGGCGAATGACTTTCGTTGTGCACCGTTGAAAGCACAGTTTGAACGAGGCTTGACGCAGCTCGACGACTGCCAGACGCTTTAGGGCCGCCAGCGTCCTGTCCGTGTGATGCCCGCCATCCCTCTCGTCTTCGTGGTTTCACCAGCGGGGCAGCAGCTGGAGACAGCTGTCAGCAGGTGCCACCAATCATCTTACATGGTCCTTGGTCGGCTCCCCAGAACGGCGCGTCACCACCACTCCTGCTCCCGTCAGCATACAGAGGATGGTGTAGTTAGAGGTAAAATGCGGGGCTCCCGTGGCTGTACCCCATATTCTCGTACTGTAAAGAAGACTTGAAGGCTGAGCGTCTTGTAGGGTACTCATCAACCCAGCATCGTCGAGAAGCGTTCCAACGCGGGCGCGAGAGACCGCAGAGACCGGGGTTGCAGACCCGCCCGCCATTTCTCATATTCTAATCATGGAATGGAAAGCTGCGATGGATTCCACTGAGCCCACGAGACTCCTTCAGGGTCATTGTAGCACGCGGACCGAGGAGGGCATGTGCCCCCATGCCCAGGGCTGTGGTGTCGCCAAAGCCCACGCTGCGTCGTGGTAGGCCCGAATGTCCCCCGAGAGCGAGCCGCTCGCGAACTGGCCGTGGGGCTGACACTGTTTGTTCTGACGGCTGTTACGGCGGCGATGGTGTTGCCGGTCGGTGGAGTGGCTGTCGGCGAACGGTCCACAGCGACGGGGCCGTTGGCCGCGGTGGTTGTACAGGCGGCTGAGTGCCTGGGTAGGGCGTTGTAGCCTGCCAAGTCGAAAACTCTCATCTTCCCCCGTGGCGGTAGACCTCCATTGTGCTGCGGTCCTTGGTGCCCCGGTCGCTGGCGGTGTACGCTGCGGGATTCGGCTTGTCCGTATTCCTCGGCCCCGAGGTGGAGAGTGGACGATGAAGGCGGAGGAACTATGCGCGTTCTGTGTTCTTGGCTCTGAGGGCTCTGGAAATCCAGAAAATGCGCCGAACTAGTTCTTCCTAACTCCCTAAATTGTTGTTGCCAGAGATTCCGGGACGGCAAACCTGGTCGAGGTTCTGGAGCGCGTGGACAAGCACGCGTCAGTAGTTAGCACTGGCGTGGAAGCGGGCTCAGGGAGTCTAATGGCTTCGATCTGCGGGTCTGGGTGCAGATCTTGCAGCAAGAAGAGCGAGGTCCCGTGTTGTGTGAGTTCCATGCGAGTTGCTGGGTCGACGGGGTGGGTTCACGCGCCAGGCGGGAACCACCACCAACCGCAAGGAAACCAGCAAAAGAGAAGGAGAACGAACAAGGTCTAAGGGGAGACATATCGGGGGCAAAATGAAGAGGATGATGAGCAAAAAGCTCCCAGGCCAACCCGGAGGGTGACCTGGTACGAAAACCCCTTGCCGTAAAGGAAATTTTTGCTCCGTCTTGCGATTCGAACCCGCACCCTGTCGACCCTGAAGCAATCGGTTTGACCTGACTGGGTTTTCGTCCCAGCGCCCCCGGCCCTTCGACCAAAGAACCTCTTAGTTTGCTATAAAAGACCTGGAGCCCGGGCCCGAGGTTCGGGGAAACTTAGACGCGCGCACCGCGACCGTGACGGACGCACCGTCGTTCAACGTAATTCTACGGCACCCCTACTTGAGGTAGGGGTCTACGAGTATCTTTAATAAAAGCCATTCAACCATGGGCGCCAGAATAGAAGATTTATCTAACCGCCCTGATGCGAGACGTCAGACGACGGCATGCAAGCCGATAGGACGACTACGTCTCTCGCGGTCCTCACCCAGTGCTCCCCCGGGTCCCCAGCGAGATTTTCCATCATATAGGACGATAAAACTCAAGAGCGCAGCAGTTTTTCACAAGATCGCGAAAAACGGACGAGTTTTGGATGCCTCAAAACTGCAACGATATCGTTCAGTGTCATGTCATCCGGCGTCAATCTTGGCACAACGTGTTAACACAGCATCGCATGGCCACCACCGCCGCAGGCCCCCCTCCCCAGGAAGTACTTCCAAAATCGGGTTCTAGGGACTAACACACGAATCGGGAAGCCGAAGAAATCTGATATTCTCGGGAAGGGGGCATCTTGCGGCCCTTCCGCCGTCTCTCTCCGGGCAACTACCAACACTTTAACGTCATCGACCGAGTATACAGCCTGCTCACGTTTCCCTTCGTCATGATGAAGAAACCTTCGCGACAAGGCGATCGACATGGTCCCTCCCGCCCTCCACCCAGTCCTCCCAACAGAGACTCAACATGGCCGTATGCCGGCCGGGGCCCCATTCCCGTCCGCCCCAGCCCGCCGTCGGCCCTTCGCTCCCCCTCTTCCGCGCGGGCAGCACCTGATGCCAGCGGAGCAGCCCCTCCCACCGGAAGCCCAGCCGCTTCGCCGCGCTCACGCTCGCCGCGTTGCTCACGTTGGCCTGCCACTGCACGCGCCTCAGGCCCAGCCCGCCTTCGTGGACGCCGTCCAGGCAGTAGCGCAGCAACAGCGCGTTGGCGCGCGTGCCCACCCACGTCCGCTGGAAGTCGCTGAGCAGCAGCTGCCCCAGATCGGCGGTGGCGCGCGCGGGCTGGCTGCCCAGGCCGCAGAGGCCGGCGAAAGTGCCGTCGGCGACGTCAGTGGTGGTGGTCTCGCCTGTGGTGGGATCTGTGCGGGTGACGGTGCCGGCCTTCAGAAGGACGGCCAGGAGGGCCTCGCTGGGGTTGGGGCGGGAGTTGTCGTTGTACCAGGACACGTACTCGGTGCCGTCGGCAAAGGGGCCGTAGGTGAGCCAGTCGTAGACGTGGGGGTGGCGGTTCGCGTCCTGGACGTAGGCCTCGGCCCATTGCTCGAGGTTGTTCTGTGGGTGCGTGAGCTAATTACTGTCGCTAGCTTTGGGAGCCGGTCGGTGCGCCGGGGGATACCTCGAGCGGGACAAGCTGGAGGCGGTCGTCCTGTAGCCGCGAGAAGTCAATGGGAAGGTCGAAATTCAAAGTCATGGCGGGCGGCTGGATGTCGTGGGAGCACAATGGGGCTGGTCCGTGGCTTGGCGGACGTTGGCAGGTGCCGTGTTGGAGACGATGAATCGGGCTCCCCACGACGGCCACGTGAGGCACCGTCCCTTTTTATACCTGCGGCCCGGGACCGGCTCCCACTGTGTACGGTCGCATCCCATCGTCGGCCTACCCAGAGCGATTTCGACTTGGCTCGTAATGGCTACGTTCTCAATACTGGGCGGCTTTCGGGCAGTGGCTGGGTGCGAGTTGATTCGGGTGCCTAGGTAATTATCGAATCTTTGCTGTGGTTTCTCCAGGTTTTGAGGCTGGCGTGCAGTACCTTTTTCCACCTGTCTACCTTGGTAAGTTGCAGGAGTCCAGATGCACGAGAAGCGCCACCGCGTGGGACCGGTCCACGGCCCACAGATGCAAATGCCCGCGTCGGTCCGAACGAGGCCAAGAGACCGCTGCTTGGCGGATTGGGGAGAGATGCTTCAAAGACCTCTTCTGCGACCCACTGCAGAGTATCGCCACTCCCGCCTCGTCCGCATAAGGGGCACGCACCTGTAAAGCTACTCGGACGGGCACTCGTTCTCCTTCTTAACGCGTTAGGACGGAGGACGGCGCACTGACGTCGAAAAGTTTAGCGGGTTCTGGCCGCGAGCCGTGCCCTAGCAACCGGCTGTTGCAGGCGTTTACAGGCCGGCCTCTGCAGCCAGTCGGCTTCGGCCCGGCGCCGTCAGCCCGCCCCCCTGTCGGGGGGCTCGTGCGCGTACTCGTCGCTCTCGGCTGCGGTCTCGTGGCAGATCAGCGAACCAGACCTCGCTCCTCTGTGGTCAAGACCCAAGACCGACATCGATAGCGCGCATCCCTACTTTGCCTACCCCGAGCCCGTCGTCTAGCCCGTACACAAATCCTCGCATCCGGGAAAAGTACCCTCGTACGCGACCCGACGACGCACCGCGACGTCCCTGGATGTGCGCAACGCGCCGCGAGACGAAACCCTGAGGCGCCATCGCCGCCCTCGCCCGCCATGGACGACGACGAATCGCGACCGGCCGCGGCCCACAAGACGACGCACCTCCGCAAGGTGCCCGGCAGCTTCGACGACGACGAGATCTCGCCGGCCAAGGAGAATTTTGACCATCTGCCCGTCTCGCCCGCCCCGCCCGCCGCCGGCGTCCTCGTCCCCGCCGACATCCCCCGACTCCTCCCCCCTCCTCCCGCCGCCGCGGACCAGAGCTACCTCGACGGGCCCAGCCGTGCGGCCGACAAGGTGTCCGACTCGTTTACCGAACAAGTCGTGCGCGACCACCTGCAGGACATCGAGTCCAGCTTCGCCGCGCCCCTCTCCCCGATCCCTACCAAGAGCCAGGACGGCGTCGACGATACCTTTCTCTTCGACTCCCCGAGGAAACAACTGTTGCCGCCGCCCAGCCAACCCCTCGTCGCGGCGGACGCGCCCCCGCGAGACGACGAAGAGACGGTGTCGCGGCCCGCCACCGCTGTCCCGATCGAGGATTCTCGCGTCTCGGAGCCGTCCGGGACGGTTGACCCGACGGACGTGGGCAACGCGACGTCCTACTTGGAGGGCTTCTCCTCGCCGACCGCCGAGGCCACGGCGCGCAGCGTTTCGAAGGCGCTTTCGCGGTCCGACGTCGACGCCGAGGACCAGGACGGGCGCAGCGAGGCGGCCACGGACGACTGGGACGTCAGCACGCGCCGCCAGAGCCAGCTCACCGACACCACCCGCCTGCGGTCGCCTTCCTTCTCCGGCACGACCCCCACCCTCCGGAATCGGACTTCCGACGCGGACCTCGGCCGGACGTCGACGGACGCCGCCGGGTCGTCGGGTCCCCTCCTCCGCTACGGCAGGCGGCCTCGCTACCTGAGGAGCCGGGACGCCAGCCAGCGGTCGTCCGTCTCGTCCTTCGCTACTAACACGGACTCGCACGACGATGTGGAGAGCGACGTCACCGTCGGGCTCGGCACCGACTACGCCCTGCAGTCGGGCGGGGCCGTCCCCGCCCTCAACTCGTCGCGCAGCCTGAGTAACATGAGCAACATCCTGGCGCGGTCCATCAGCATGGGCAGCATGCTCTCCGGGATCGACGACTTTCCCGATTCCTCTTCGGGCCGTCTCCGGACCCTCGACGAGGACGACACCCCCTCGACGCGACCCCGTGGCGACGACGCCGGCGACCACGATCTCCTGCAGACGCCCAAGGCCAAGGGCCCCCCCGCGGCGCCGACCGACACCGTCCTCGCCCGCCGCGTCATGGACGTCCACGTTCCCGCGTCCCTGGCCGAGGAGTACAAGGCGAGGGGCGGCCTCACCACGCCTAAGCGGCCGTCGGACCAGGCAGGCGGCGGCGGCGGCGGCGGCGGCGGCGGTGCGCCTCAAAACACCCGGAACCTAACCTTGAAGGAGCAGAGCAGCACCATCGACCGCCTTTCCAAGGAGAATTTCAACCTCAAGCTGAAAGTCATGTTCCTCAGCGACCGCCTGGACCGGATTATCGACACGGACTCCAAGGCCGTGGAGCAGGAGAACATCCAGCTGCGGACCAACGCGGCCAACCTGCAGCGCGATAACAAGACCCTGCGGAAGCGCATCCGCGAGCTGGAGCGGCAGGCCCGGGACGACGACGAGCGACCGGCCACGGCCTCGAGCGCGGCCTCCCCCGGCGCGGCCGGCCGCGCGGCGGACCCCTTCGACGCCGACGCCCAGGAGCGGGAGGAGGAGCTGACGTACCTGCGCGAGACGGTCCGGGAGTACTCGACCGTCATCGAGAACCTGCGTCGCGACAACCTGGCCAAGGAGGCCGAGAAGCGCCGGATGGCCGACGCGGTCAAGTCGCTGCAGGCGACGGGTGAAAAGAACGTCGGCGAGAGCCTGGGCCGGCAGGAGGCCGAAGACGTGTGGAAGGACCTCCTCGAGCAGGAGACGGCCCGGCGGGAGCAGGCCGTCGAGGACGGCCGCAAGCTGCAGGACGAGATCTACCGCCTCAAGCACCCGACGACGGCCGCGCCCCCCGGCGTCCTCCACCACACCACCAACATCTACAACATTGCCAAGAAGCCCCGGGCCGGGTCTCCGTCGCGGTCCGCGTCCGCCTTCTCGGGCGAGGCCGCTGAGGCCACCGACGGCGCCGGCGGCGGCCCCCACCCCGAAGTGGCCGCGCTGTTGGCGGAGCTCAAGAGCGAGAACGAGACGTTCAAACACGAAAACAACGAGCTCCGGCGCGAGGTAGGGGCGCAGGCGTCGATGCTCACATCGCGTAACAAGGAGAAGGAGCGCCTCTACGCCGAGATCGAGGAGCTCAAGATGGTCCAGCGGCGAGGCGGCGCGCCCGCGTCGACCATCGACAGCCTCTTCGAGCGGTCGGCCTCCCAGATCGGCGCGCACGAGCGGTCGGCCTCGCGCATGAGCGGCGGCACCCGCGCCGAGACGGCCCTCGAGGACCCGGAGCGGGAGGAGCTCGAGAACAAGAACGCCGAACTGCGGGATAGGATCAACGGGGTCAAGCTCGACAACCAGAACCTCGCGCAGGACCTGGAGGAGCACCGGCTCGAGCTCGAGGCGGCGCACCGGGCGCGGCTGGAGGTGGAGGACGAGCTCGTCGCCTTGCGCGAGGAGCTCGACACGACGGTGCGGGACCTCATGGCCATGCAGCAGGAGCGGGACGACGTGATCCAGGAGCTCTCCGACGCCGACGCCAAGTTGGAGAGCGCGCAGCGCGAGTTCAACACGCTCCGCGAGGAGGCTCAGGACGCTATCGATGCTTACGAGGGCGACGCGGCGGCGGCGGACGAGGACATCCTGAAGCTGACGGCGGACCTGGGTGAGAAGTCGGACAACTTTGCCGCGCTGCAGGAGGAGATGCGCAAGCTGAGCGAGTCGCTCGTCGGGCTGGAGGACGAGCAGGACAACAAGACGCGGCGGATCCAGCAGCTCGAGCAGCAGCTGACCGACGCCCACGCCGAGCTCGAGGACCTGGACGCGCGGCTGGTCGAGTCGGGCGAGAAGAACCAGCGGCTGGCGGTGCAGCAGGAGAGCGGCCAGGGCGAGATCGCCTTCCTGCGCGAGGAGCAGGAGGGCGACAAGGTGCAGATCAGCCGCCTCGATGTGGCCGTGTCCAAGGCCGAGGAGGCCCTGCGCGAGGAGCAGGACCGCGTGCGCCAGCTGCAGGCGCAGATTGCCGAGGAGCGCGAGCGCAGCGAGGCCCTCGCCACCAACGACAAGAAGGAGATGCAGCGCTTCGTCAACGAGCTGCACCGCGAGGCCTCGGCGTCCAAGGACGAGTCGAGGCGGCTGCGTAAGAGCCTCGCGTCGCGCGAGTCCGAGGCGGCCGAGTGGAAGGAGCGGCTTATGGAGCTGGAGAACAACCTCCGGGGGGCGCTCGGCGACCTCAACGGCACCAGGTCGAGCCTCGTCAAGGTACGCTTTCACGTCGCCCTGCCACATTTTTGGGGTACCCCTTGCTGACTGACGCCTTGCTTCACTCGCAACAGTCCATCGCCGGCCTCCAGCGGGAGCTCGAGAGCACCGGACGCGAGCTCGACGCCACCAAGGCGGCCCTCGCGGAGAAGGAGCGCATCGTCAAGGCCCGGGACGGCCTGCTCGAGTCCCACGGGGCCGAGACGCGCAAGGTAGCCGACGCGCTCGAGACGGAGCGGGCGGCGCACCGCAACGCCAAGCACCAGTTCGAAACGTTCCAGAAGACGCACCAACACGTCAGCCGGACCGTGGCGGCGCAGGACGCGCGCATCCTCGAGCTCGAGACGGCGCGTGCCCAGGACAAGAAGCGCGCGGCGCAGCTCGAGGCCGTCTTCAAGGAGCAGCTGCACGAGCGCAACAACCTGCTGCTGGTACTGTGGACGCGGCTGTCGTCGCTGTGCGGCACCGACTGGGCCCACGACAACAGCCTCATCAGCGGCCGCGCGCTCCCCAGCCTCGAGGCCGTGGCCACCATGCTGCCCGGCTTCAGCAAGAACCTGCTGGCGGCCGTCAAGACCATCGAGACCCTCGTCGGCGGCTTCCAGGCCCGCGTCAAGGGCGTCGAGCGCGACCTGTGGCGCGAGTACCACAGCCTCGAGGAGCACCTCGCTGCCCGCACTAAGAAGCTCGAGCGCCTCGAGGCCATCGTCCGCAACGGCGTTGCCTCGGGCTCCTTCGGCACCGCCGAGATGCAGAACCGCCTCATGTCGCTGCAGGAGGCCTACCGCCAGCTCAAGGTCGAGAACGCCACCCTGCGCACCGCCAGCGAGGTGCGCGCCCGCTCGCAATTCGGGGGCGGCGCCGCCCAAGTCGACGCCAACGGCGGCGCCGGCCTCGACGTCGCCGACCTCGCCTCGGGCTCGCCCTCGCCCTCGGTGCCCACGGGCCCGCGCGAGCGCGCCAACAAGGACCGCCCCCGGCCCAAGACGGGCAGCCGCATCCCCAGCCGCGCCGGCAGCAGCGCCGCGGCCCGGCCCATGACGGCCGGCGAGCTGGCGCTGCACGAGGGGGCGGACGACGACGGTGGTAGTGGTGGCAGCGGCGGCGGTGCGTCCGAGCCGTACCCGGCGGACCCGCGCTGGATCCTGCGTCTGCGTGACCTCGAGAGCAAGCTCAAGCTGGAGCGCGAGGGCCGGCTGATGGACCGCAGCGAGGCGTCGAAGCGTCTGCTCGAGCAGGAGGCCGAGCTCAACCAGCTCAGCCGCAAGGACGGCGATCGGCGCCGGCGGAGGGAGGAGTCTGCCGGCTGAGCGGGCGGGGATGGACGTGTGGGGATTTTGCTTCGTTGTATATCTACTTTGCCGCTGTAACTGCTCACTTCTGTACGAGTACGCATCACGCGGGAGAGGAACTGTTGCATTTCGGGGTCTCTCCGAGCATTCATTGGGGTTGGGGGGGTTGGGGGGGTACCAAATGGGTTTGTTGGACGGCGTCACGGGCGGCCAGGGGCCCCTAGAGACGGTCTGTATCTTGGCTACCCGACGGCGTCTGCTACGATACTGGAGCATCGGATTTCC
>Ga0247777_1000706_pt1 | contig 10033 bp, 8 predicted proteins | sample UWRJL154409C5_FD_179937 | JGI IMG/M metagenome (GOLD analysis project Ga0247777, IMG submission 179937) | Plant litter microbial communities from Arlington Agricultural Research Station in Wisconsin, United States - UWRJ-L154-409C-5 | ecosystem: Environmental > Terrestrial > Plant litter >...
TTATTGCGAGTCGATTGAAAGATCGGAATTGTCAACGCACACGCACGCACACCGGCAGCGCAGGAACATAGTGTAGGGCTTCTACAGCTCTTCCTGTATTAAGAAGCCATCCAGGCGCTGATGGCCACGAGCAGATACTCTAGTGTTGGCCCGTCGAGACGGAACAATCCGATCGAAAAGTGTCGTTCGAAAGTCGCCGCTATGTCGCGGTAGCAGTGGCCGCAACATGGACTCAACGGCCTCGTCGCAGAGCGCTCTTGATCTTCTCCGGATTCTGTCGGCAATCCAGGACCCGCCACACGATGCAGACGTCGCCATCAACTCTGTAATAGATGGCAAATGGAAATCGCTTGGAGAGGAGCCGGTGGTAGCCAAGGCTCTTGGCATGCACGCCAGCGTACAATTCGAGTGCGTCGATATCGGAGAAGAGTGAGTTGAGGAAGTAGTCGCCAAGACTACTGCTTTGCCGGGCGTAGAATTACGGCCGCGATTCAGGTTCGCCACAGCTGACGGGAGTATCCGCAGCTTCACTTGCTGAGGTCGCGCAGCTCCTGCTTCGCGGTAGCCCAATCGATAGGCTGTTCCTGCCCCGCGTCATAACGTTGCTCGGTCTCGCGCAACGCGTCTCCATGCCAAGCCGGGGATTCGAATCGGACTCCCTCATCGCTGAGTGATTCCCACAGCTCTTCCATGGCACGAAGTTTCTCTTCCCACGACATCTGCTGAATGGCCAATGTGCTCATGGTAGCCAGCTTACCCGCCTGCCGGACGGTCGGGAACTGCCGCCATGGGGCGGTATCCGGAGGATACTGTCACCTGACGCGAACACGCATCCTGGGTACAGGATCGCGGTAGGGACGCCCATTGCTGGACGCCGCCTCGCACAGAACCGAGCGGGCCCGATTCAGGCACTAGGCTCCCACCTTGGGTGAGTGACGACAAAGCGAGCGTCCGGCCATGGATGAAGAACACGCGGCTTGGGCAAGAACGCATCCGCCAGTTGTGTGATGCGCTGTCGAGAGGTGCAGTCTTTCTGGCTGCGGCGATGTAGCACCCGCCGCCAGATCCTCTTCACCTCATCCCGAAACGCACTTAGACGACTGGTGTTGGTCGGTACCGAGTGATACGCAAAGTAGCACGCACCACTTGACCCAACCATTTCCCTTGCGCCGGGATCGGATCGTGCATCCGCCTGCGAAGTTCGCCTTTCACTCTTTGCAACGTCGCCCGCATACGATCCCGCCGCGTCTTCCGCTTGAGCTGGAAGCGACCGTCACGGGAGCGCCCGGCGATGTGTGTGAAGCCCAGAAAGTCGAACGTCTCCGGCTTTCCCAATCGCCTTCTCGCTCGATTCGATGCCGCGAAACGGCCAAACTCGAGCAGGCGGGTCTTCTCCGGATGTAGCGTCAGCGCGAACTTCTCCAACCGCGTACGCAGATTCGCCAGAAAGCGCTGAGCGTCCTCCGCGTGCTCAAAGCCAGCGACGATGTCGTCGGCGTAGCGCACGTAGACAACTTGCCCGTGAGCACCGTGGCCCCGCCACCAATGAGTCCACTGATCAAAGCAGTAGTGAAGATAGACATTGGCAAGCAGCGGGGAGATCACAGATCCTTGTGGGGACCCAACCTCCGTCGCCTGCCATTGATTGTCTACCAACACTCCCGCCTTCAACCATTTGCGTATCAGGCGAATGATGCGCGGATCGCCGATCCGGTGTTCAATGAAGCGCAGCAACCACTCATGGTTGAGCGAATCGAAGAACCCTCGGATGTCGCAATCCACTATGTAGTTCACCTTCATACGACAGATCCCGAACGCCAGCGCGTCCAGCGCTTGATGCTGACTGCGTTGCGGGCGGAATACGTGCATGCAACTCCACTAGTCGCACTTCCAGGTTCCGCTCGTACTCACGCCACGTCAGTCCATCGACTCCAGGTGCCGCATCCCGCTTCAGCCAGGAAAACGCTACCTTGAGTAGATCAACATCGACGTGGTGAAGCAGAGTAGTGAACCGTTCCTTCTTCTGCTGTCTTGCTCGCTCTCGTACACGGTCAAGTCCCGGTGACACGCTTGCCCGGCTCGGTGTCCGGTGCGTGCAGGTCCTGCCCGTGTTCCCCTTGGCCCCTGCCTTCGCTCCATCGACTCCGACGTCGCTTTCGCTGCGCCGTTCGCCGACTTCATTGCTACTATGCAGGGGTCTGACTTCTCCGGCTCGTGCATCATCGGCTTCGGCTCCTCACCTTCCCGATGCGGGCCGCTTTACTCGATAGCAAGCGGCCGAACTGGAGATCTCCCGGTTCCCATACAAAGAGCTTCTATGCATGCCAGGGTCTGCGACCACGCCGGGGCGATGAGGCACTCGCATAACGCGACTCATCATGTTGCCTTCCACATCATGTTACTGCGTCGGCACCCGAAACGAGATTTCTTTCGCGGCTCAATGGCTGGCCTGCACACTCCCCTGCCGACGCTTCGCCGACACCCTCGCGGATGCCCACGCACGGCTTGGGGCCGATGTGATTCGCTACATCTTCATCGTAATGGACTTTCACCATCTACTCTTTGCCGGTCTCCCGGCGCACAACATGCGAAACCCCTTCTCAGCTACTACTTCACCGCAGGCCCTAACGAGTGACTTGGCGCCGAATGCCCCTTGAAAATAGAAGCTACACTTCTAATCTTCACAGAAGATCCCACGCAGCGCCGAACCGCGGCTCAAGAAACTCGCTTCCCAATTCCCGACAAAGCGGCCTATCGGATTCGTCTATCCGCAGGCACGGCCTTCACGCGCTCGGGTGTGGGGACGCGACCTGCGCCGCCAGCTCCGGCAAGTCCGTCGGCCAGCGCGTCGATGATGAGAGCCTGCGGACTGCCCGACCTGCCGTGGGCCTGGAACGACAGGCAAAGCACGAACAAAAATAATCCGCCATTCGAGCGGGTTCATCGCCAGCCCAGCGCGGGCGCAACGTGCTTGAGAATGGATTCGATCACGTGCGCGTTGTACTCGACTCCCAGTTGGTTGGGAACGGTCAGCAGCAGCGTGTCCGCCTCGGCGATCGCCTCGTCCGCTTTGAGTTCATCGATGAGCCGGTCCGGCTCGGCCGCGTAGGACCGACCGAAGATCGCCTGCATATTGTCGATGATTCCGACCTGATCGCTCGACTGGTCGCGTCCGAAATAGGCGCGGTCGCGGTCATTGATCAACGCGAAAATCGAACGAGAAACCGACACGCGCGGCACGCGTGTATGCCCGGCGGATTGCCACGCATCCCGATAGCTCCGAATCTGCTTCGCCTGCTGGACGTGAAACGGCTCCCCGGTTTCATCGGCTTTCAACGTCGAGCTCTGCAGGTTCATGCCCATCTGCGCAGCCCAGACGGCCGTGGCGTTGGATGCCGAACCCCACCAGATGCGCTCGCGGAGGCCGGGTGAATGCGGCTCGAGACGCAGGAGTCCCGGCGGATTGGGAAACATCGGGCGAGGATTGGGCTGGGCAAAGCCCTCGCCCTGCAACTGGCTCAGAAACATCTCGGCGTGCCGACGCCCCATGTCGGCATCGGTCTGCCCCTCCATAGGCGCGTAGCCGAAATGCCGCCAGCCGTCGATTACCTGTTCCGGCGAGCCGCGACTGATCCCCAATTGAAGCCGCCCGTTGCTGATCAGGTCAGCCGCACCTGCGTTTTCCACCATGTAAAGAGGATTCTCGTAGCGCATGTCGATCACCGCAGTGCCGATCTCGATCCTACTCGTTCTCGCGGCCACGGCCGCCAGCAGGGGAAACGGCGATGCGAGCTGCTGCGCGAAATGATGGACACGGAAATAGGCTCCATCCGCCCCCAACTCCTCCGCCGCCACCGCCAGATCGATAGATTGCAGCAGGACATCTCTCGCGGAACGTGTCGCCGACCAGGACGCCGCAGACCAATGCCCGAATGAAAGGAAGCCGATTTTTTTCATGGGGAGTTCTCATGGAGTGAAGCCGGTCGCTGCCGAGGGCGGGCCATTACGGCCATATCTCATGCACGCGATCCGCGAGAGCATCGTATCCAACTGATCGCTCCGATGGCAGGTGCAACACTTGAGAATTAAGAGATCTTGAAATGAGCGATGAGCATGTCGCTCAAGACGTCGGCCTGGCGCTGAAGGGTCGTCGCGGATACAGGTCGATCCGTCGTCCTTTCCGCGAAGCTCGTGATCAGCAATCCAATGAAGTTGACATTGAAGTCGAAGTCATCCGTGCGCTGTCCTCCCAACATGTCGGTAAAGAAGGTGTCTGTCAGCTCCGCACCTTTCGACACCAGAGCCCGGAATTCCTCCGTCTCGCGCAGATCGACCGAGGCGATCCTCAACGCCTTGCGCAGGTCCGCTTCCGCTGCTTCGACCATGAAGAACTCATGGATCAATCTTCGCAGCTTGCTCGCATGATCTGAGCCCGAGGTGAGAATGGGCGACAGCCTCGCCATCTGCGCCTCCCATGTCACCTGTGCAATATGGAAGAGCAATGCCTCTTTGTTGGGAAAGTACTGATAGAACGATGCGATGTTGACCCCCGCCTTCTCGGCCACCTTGTTGGCGGTGAAACCGAATGGCCCATCGTTCCTCAAAATGTAAGTCGCCGCTTCGACGATGGCCGCAACCGTCGCAATAGCACGCGACTGCTTCGCGTGCTTTTTCAATGAGATGTCGATCTTCCGCTTCACCGTGCGGCCTCCAGCACCAATGTGATTATCGAATGTAAATAATTACTTATATTATAACGCCCGAGAGTTCAGCATCAGCGGAAGGCGAAGAAGTGAGTCGAAATAGGAAGATCGTCGTACTTGTATCCGGCGCAAGCGTTGCAGGCCTTACTGCCGCCTTCTGGCTCTCCAAGTACGATTTCACGGTCACAGTGGTTGAGCGAGCGCCGCATCTTCGCCCAGGTGGGCAAGCGCTCGACGTGCGCGGCCCGGCATTGCAAATCGCCGAGCGAATGGGAGTACTCGCCAGTCTCAGGAGTCGATCCACCGGGCTCACGGGCATATCTGCGGTCAATGCTGACGGAGAGGAAATCTACCGAGACACCAGCCGTACTTTGACAGGGGGTCGCTTCGACAGTCCGGATATCGAAATCCTGCGCGACGATCTCTGTCAGATCCTGTATGAAGCCATTCGTGGTCGTGCGCAGTTCCTGTTTGACGATCGAGTGACGTCGATATCACAAGATGAGACGGGCGCCGCTGTCACGTTTGCCAGTGCTTCGCCGCGCCGCTTCGATCTCGTCATCGGCGCCGACGGCCTGCATTCGGGAGTACGGACTCTCGCGTTCGGTCCCGAAAAGGATTTCATACTGCGGCTGGGCGATTCCTACGTTGCTACGTTCGGCATGCCTAACTTTCTTGGCCTTGAACGCTGGGAGGTGCTGTACCAGCACGAAGCGCTGTCGGTCGGCGCCATGCTCATGGGTCTGCGGAAAGACGCCGACGTGAGAGCGTATGTGGGCTTCAAGGCCTCCGAACCCATAGACTACGACTACCGCAACATCGAGGCGCAGAAGCGTTTGGTAGCCGACCGCGTCATCGGCGGCGGCTGGATACTCCCTCAAATCGTGGAACACATGCTCAGCGCAACCGACTTCCATTTTGATTCGACCAGCCAGATCCGCATGGACAGTTGGTCGCGCGGGCGGGTCGTTTTGGTCGGCGACGCTGGCTACAGCGTCGCTCTCGCGACTGGTCAGGGCACAACCGTCGCAATGGTCGGCGCCTATGTTCTCGCCGGCGAACTCGCCGATCGCAAAAACGACCTGGTCGCGGGCATCGCTGCTTACGAGGGCGAACTGCGGGAGTATGTGCTGCGCAACCAAGACGATGCGCTGCGAGTGAGCTCCGAACCGCAAACCATGCCCGGCGACGGGGGCGATGCGGAAACTGGCAGTTCCTCAGACGGATTTCCGGACTTAGGAAGAATGGTGCAGCCAATAGATCTCAAGGACTACACGTGAACCGAACGTCCTTCCGCCAACATTACTCGATGTGGAATCCATTGGACTGACCCAGGCGGGCTTCGACTTCCTTCAGCAACTGCCGCGCCCTCTCCGTATGTCCCAGGATCGGGGCTGTCATAGTGCGATCGGCCATTCTCGGCGAGCAGGCTCCGTCCTATGATTGGTCCCCGCCAAAGAAACTGGAGCACCCATGAAAGCGGACGAAGCAGCTTCTCCTGTTGCCCAATCTACCGAGCGCATCGCTGTCGTTGACGTACTGCGCGCCTTTGCGCTGCTCGGCATCATCGTCACGCATTCGGTGACAGGCTTTCTGGCAGGCGCGGCGCCCAATCCGAACTTCATGACCTTCGGTCCGCTCGACCGGGCCGTGGTGGAGTTGGAACGGCTGCTCAGTTTTGGCAAGTTCTACACCATCTTCTCGTTCCTGTTCGGGCTGAGCTTTGCCATTCAACTCAACAACGCTACGCGAAAGGGCCTCGCTTTCTCAGGGCGATTCGCATGGCGGCTTATCGTTCTGCTCGGCATCGCACTCGTTCACGGCATGTTTTTCAGCGGCGACGTGCTCATCGTCTATGCGCTGCTGGGACTGCTGCTGATTCCGTGCCGCAATTTGAGCAACAGTAAACTGCTCATCATCTCGTTCATCCTCGTGCTCAACATTCCCGGCTTGATACTCGGACTGCTGCAGGTAAGCGCGCCACCGCCGACAGCTGACGAAGCTCAAGCACGGGCAGCACTAATGGAGCAATTCGCTCAAGCGGCGCAGCATCAGTTCGAGATCAAGCAGGCAGGCACAGTGCGGGATCTCATCGGGCTGAACCTGACATACGCGATGGTGAGCAAGTTGCTCTTCCTGATCTTCACCGGGCGGTTGTGGATCACTTTCGGGTTGTTCCTGCTCGGGCTGTATGCCGGCCGCATGAACGTGTTCAACGACACGCCAGCGAGTCGACAGCTCTTCACGCGCTTGCTGGCCTGGGCTGGCGGCACTGCGCTCGTCACGACTGCGGTCGCCATCCTGCGTCCACCGACCTACCAACTTGAATCGCTCGTCGACGCGCTGGCCGCATTTTCCTTCAGCGTGCAACAGGCTTCACTGTCAGCGTTCTACGTCGCCGGCATTGTGCTGCTCTACTGGCGCAAACCCGCGCAGCATGTGCTTCCGGCCCTCGCACCGCTCGGCAAATTAGGATTGACGACTTACTTGATGCAGAGCGCGTTCGGCCTGATCGTGTTCTACGGTTTCGGCTTAGGATTGCTGGGGCACCTCGGCGCTGCCGCGAGTGTGGGCATCAGCGTTGCCTTCTATGCGCTGCAGATGCTTTTTGCGCGCTGGTGGCTCGGTTATTTCAACCTTGGGCCGGCTGAATGGCTGTGGCGCTCGCTCACGTATTTCAGGCTGCATCCCAACGGCGCAGGCACACCAGCGCGGCATGAGGCCGAGACGATGTCCCCGCTCGTGACGCCGAGGCGCTCAAGCGACAACTGAGCGCCTGGCGTCCGGGATGGGCATCCGTCACCAACGGATGCCGTATCTTTACCTCTCAAGTCAGTCTTTCCCCTCTGCCCGCCTCCGGACCGCCGTCGTATGATGACTGTATGGATGTACAGAATAAGCTAAAAATTCTCGCCGATGCGGCCAAATACGACGCATCGTGCGCATCCAGCGGCTCGACCAGGCGCAACTCCATTGGCGGCAGCGGCATGGGCTCTACCGAGGGCATGGGCATCTGCCACAGCTATGCACCCGACGGGCGCTGCATCTCGCTGCTGAAGATCCTGTTGACCAATTTCTGCATCTACGACTGTCTCTACTGCATCAACCGCACTTCCAGCAACACGCCCCGCGCCCGCTTCACGGTGGAAGAAGTGGTGACGCTGACGCTGGATTTCTATTCACGCAATTACATCGAAGGGCTGTTCCTCAGCTCCGGCATCATTCGCGACGCGGATTACACGATGGAGCAGCTGGTGCGCGTGGCACGCACGCTGCGCGAGGACCACGATTTCCGTGGCTACATCCACTTGAAGACCATTCCGGACGCGAGCGCCGACCTGATGACGCAGGCGGGCATGTACGCGGACCGTGTCAGCGTCAATGTCGAATTGCCGATGGAAGACAGCCTGACACGACTCGCGCCTGAAAAAAGCGCACAGACCATCAAACGCTCGATGGCCCAACTGCGCACCAGGATCGACGAGCGCCGCGCCGAACGTAATCGCAAGGCGCCTAAGTTCGCGCCAGGTGGCCAGAGCACGCAGCTCATCGTCGGCGCGGACCAGGCGACGGATCGCACCATCATCGAAAAAAGCGCGACGCTGTATGGCGCCTATCGCTTGCGGCGTGTGTATTACTCGGCGTTCAGTCCGATCCCGGATTCGTCCAAGCTGCTCCCGCTCAAAGCCGCGCCGCTCATGCGTGAACATCGCCTGTATCAAGCCGATTGGCTGATGCGGTTTTACGGTTTCGACGCGCGGGAAATCTTCGCGCACTCCGACGGGATGCTCGACCTGGACATCGATCCTAAGCTGGCCTGGGCGCTGAAGCACAGGGAGCAATTCCCGGTGGACGTCAACGCCTGCACTCGCGAGCAGTTGCTACGCGTGCCGGGGCTTGGTACGAACGCGGTGGCGCGTATCCTATCGGCACGCAAAGTAGGCAAGATCAAGCTGGAAGACTTGCAGCGCCTGCGAGTGCCGATGAAACGCGTATTGCCGTTCATCAAAGTCATCGGCGCTAAAGCCGTCGCAGCACTCGACAGCACGAAACTCGCCGCGGCGTTGCGGCCGGCACCCGCACAGCTGTCGCTACTGACGCCGGTGAATGCGTAACATATCGCTGCAGCATGCCGCCGATTTCGCAGGCTTCCGAAGCGCCGCTCGTTCGCTGATTGCCGCCGGAGTCGCGCCGGAAGAGGTGAGCTGGCGCACCATCGGGGAAACATCTTCGCTGTTCCCGGACAGTCCAGCAGCAAACGCGACGCCGGCCGGAACGACCTTCACCGTGCCGCGCGATTTCATGAAGGTGGCGCAGGCCGTGTCTTTGCACAACGATCCCGCACGTTTCGCGCTGCTGTATCGAATGGTGTGGCGATTGCAGACCGAGCCGCGCCTGCTTGCAATGGCGATGGACATCGACGTGGTGAAAGCGCATGGAATGGAGAAATCCGTGCGGCGCGATATCCACAAGATGCACGCCTTCGTTCGGTTCCGCGAAGTACCCGGCGTCGAGCCCCGCACCTTCCTCGCATGGTTCGAACCGGAACATCACATCGTCGAGGCAGCAACGCCGTTCTTCCAGCGCCGCTTTCCGAATTTCGCCTGGGCCATCCTGACACCGGAACGCAGCGCCTATTGGAACATGGAGGAACTGACCTTCGGCCCTGGCGGTCACAAGTCGGACGTGCCGGCCGACGACGCAACCGAATCGCTCTGGCGAGATTACTACGCCAGCATCTTCAATCCTGCGCGATTGAAGGTCGCATCGATGCGTGCACACATGCCGAAGAAGTACTGGCGTAACTTGCCCGAGAGCCCGCTCATCCCACAACTGATCGCGGATTCGCGCAAACGCACGCAAGACATGATCGACAAGCCGGCCACCGAACGGGCTCGTCCACGCCGCGCTGTGACTGTTCCCGTTGCAACACCGGTTGCCCGGTCATCATATGAAGAACTGCGCGACCAGGCCGAACATTGTCGTGCCTGCCCACTCTGGCAGCACGCCACGCAAACCGTATTCGGTGCAGGCCCGGAGCATGCCCGCATCATGCTGCTCGGCGAACAACCCGGCGACCAGGAAGACATCGCCGGCAAACCCTTCGTCGGTCCCGCCGGTCGCCTGCTCGATCGCGCTCTCGAAGACGCGGGCCTCGACCGCACGCAGCTATACGTCACCAACGCGGTCAAGCATTTCAAATTCGAGCCGCGCGGCAAGCGCCGCCTGCACAAAACGCCGGGCCAATTGGAAGTCGCGGCATGCCACAAGTGGCTGGAAAGCGAACTGGCCACGATCCGCCCGGAACTGGTCGTCGCGTTGGGCGCAAC
>Ga0247777_1000707_pt1 | contig 10032 bp, 4 predicted proteins | sample UWRJL154409C5_FD_179937 | JGI IMG/M metagenome (GOLD analysis project Ga0247777, IMG submission 179937) | Plant litter microbial communities from Arlington Agricultural Research Station in Wisconsin, United States - UWRJ-L154-409C-5 | ecosystem: Environmental > Terrestrial > Plant litter >...
GGGGGGGGGGGGTGGGGGGGGGGGGGGGGGGGGTTCTCGGCGGGCGTATGTCCGTGCGCCCCAAAGTTAGCGCGACGAGGCGGAGCGCGGGCGGGATGCGGTCATCGGGTCGGGCCCGTCGACCGCATCGCACCCACGGAGAAGCTTGGAGGCAACAGGCGACTCCAGGACGGCCCGATTCACACCGATACGATGCGCTCCCGCCGGACGCCCTGGGAAAGAGCCTGAAGTCGACGGTTCGACGTCTTCGGATCTCATGCTCTGTCTCGAACGCCCCTCGAAGCTCCGGATCGGGAGCGCGGCGCCAAGATGCTGTCTGCCTTCACGGCTCGTCCCATCATCGAGCTCAAGCCGCGCGACAAGTCCAAGATTGAGACAATCCTCGCCTATGGTAGGGACGGCTCGAGGGTAGTGTATTGTGTGGGCTGCTGCTGACGTACTCGGCAGGCGACCGCGTCTTCGTTGGCCTGAACACGGGCTCCCTCCGTATCTACCGTCTGAACGAGACACCTCCCCCCCCTCCCTCCTCCTCCGGCCGGCCCCCCAACGGCTCGCTGCCGCCCACGGGCGCGACGCCTGCGAGTCCGCCTGCCGATGGCGCCCAGAATGGCACCCCGCCCTCCATCTCAGTGCCGCCGGCCGTCAAGCCGACCGACCTCCTACGGGAGGTGGAGAAGTTCTCGACACGACCCGTCGAGCAGCTCGCCACCATCAAGGAGGCCAACACGCTCGTATCCCTGTCCAACTACGCCGTGGCCCTGCACGACCTGACGACGTTCGAGCCGCTCGAGGCGCCCTTGGCGCGTTCCAAGAACGCCAGCTGCTTCGCCGTCACCAGCAACATCGTGTGCGACCCGGCCACGGGCATCAACGAGATCATCTCGCGCCTCGCAGTCGCCGTCAAGCGTCGCCTGCTGCTCTGGAGCTGGCACGAGAGCGAGCTGAGTCCGGACGTCGGCGAGGTGGTGCTCGTCGAGGCTATCCGCACCCTCACCTGGGCCAGCGCCACCAAGATCGTCGTGGCCATGAATGCCGGCTACGTCATGGTGGACGTGGAGACGCGCGAGACCAAGGAGATCGTCGGCAGCGCCATCGGCGGCGGCGCCGCGGGCAGCCAGGGCAGCCGCTTCGGCGCCTACAGCAGCGCGGGCATGGGCTACATGGGCCTCGGCGGCTACATCCCGAAGCCGCTGGCGGCGAAGCTGGCCGACGGCGAGATGCTGCTGGCCAAGGACACCAACACGCTGTTCATCACGGACGAGGGTAAGCCCGTGGACAAGCGCCAGGTGCCGTGGCAGTCGGCGCCCGAGAGCGTCGGCTACAGCTACCCCTACCTGCTGGCGCTGCAGCCCCCGGCCAAGGGCTCGCTCGAGGTGCGCAACCCCGACACCTTGAGCTTGTTGCAGAACGTCTCCCTCCCCGGCGCGGCGCAGATGCACTTCCCGCCGCCGACCTACAGCCTGGCGCACAAGGGCAAAGGCTTCCACATCTCGTCGGAGCGCTGCGTCTGGAAGATGGACGCCACCGACTACGATAGCCAGGTCGAGGAACTGGTGGCGCACAACCGCTACGACGAGGCCATCAGCATTCTGCAGATGCTCGAGGATGCGCTGCTCAAAGACAAAAAAGAGACGTTGCGAGAGATCAAGATGCAGAAGGCCGAGCGGCTCTTCCACGAGAAGAAGTACCTCGAGTCGATGGACCTGTTCAACGAGGACGACGTCTATGCCCCACCCGAGCGGGTCCTGCGCTTCTTCCCCAGGTCCATCGCCGGTGACGTGGCCGGGCGCGTGGCCAAGGACGTCGACGCGGAGGAAGAGGCGGACAAGGGGAAGGCGAACGGGGAGAAAGCCGCCAAGGTCGAACCGGTGCTGGACGCCGCCTCGCCCTCGAAAGGAGGCGGCTTCACCAAGATGTTCTTTGGACACAAAAAGGCCCCCTCGGACACGGGGTCGGCGGTGTCGTCCCGGAAGGGCCCCGACGCCGAGGACGCGGCGAGCGTCAAGGGCAGGCCCGCCGACGAGGACGGTCTGGACGGCGAAGACCTCCTGAACGCCACCGAGGCGCTTCAGAGCTTCTTGGCGGGCACCAGAGCCCGACTGCACCGTGTTATCGACCCGGAAACAGGCAAGCTGAAGCCGAAAAAGTCAGACAGCGGGTCTACCGAGGAGGCGTTCAAGGCCCTCCTCACGACGTCGAGAGACGAGTCGGACGAGAAGCGCGAACAGGAACTGCGGGCGACCTTTACCCTGGTCGACACGACCATGTTCCGTGTCCTAATGCTCATCCGGCCCAAGCTGGCCAGCTCACTCTTCCGCATCGCCAACTTTTGCGACCCCGAGGTCGTCAACGGGCGTCTCTTGGAGCAGAGTCGGTACATCGAGCTAGTCGACTTTTTCTACGGGAAGAAGCTCCACCGCGAGGCCCTCCATCTCCTCCAGAAGTTCGGTTCGGGGGAGAAGCCGGACGCGGCGGCGCCGTCGCTGTACGGCCCCGAGAGGACCGTCGTGTACCTGAAAAGCCTCCCACCCGAAATGATTGACCTCATTCTCGAGTTCTCCGAGTGGACGCTGCGGACGAAACCGGAGCTGGGCATGGAGATATTCACAACCGACTCGGAGAACGCCGAGACGCTGCCGCGCGACCGCGTCGTCGCTTTCCTGGAGGGCATCGATATCGGCCTAGAGATCAAGTATTTGAGTCACATCATCGCGGAGCTCAACGACATGACACCAGACTTTCACAACCGACTGGTAGAGCTGCTCATCAAGCGGCTGAAGGCGGACCGGAAGGGGGAAGACTGGGATGGCATGATGGAGAAGTTGGTCGACTTCCTACGGGACAGTCGGCAATACGGCCTTAGAAAGGCTCACGGGCTTTTGCCGAAAGACGGTGCGGTTCTCTGGCGTGTTCGACGTGTGGTGAGCCGAGCCGGGATGCTGACCAGCCTTAGATCCGTCCTTCTACGAAGCCGAAGCCGTGGTCCTGAGCAACATGGATCTTCACAAGCAGGCGCTGGACATTTATGTCTTCAAGATGAAGAACTATGCCAAGGCCGAAGAGTGAGTACCCGGCCCCCCTTTTCTGGTTTCTGTTGATCGACGGCTCAACGTCGCAGGTACTGCAACCGAGTCTACAAATCACAAGAGCTCGAAGCTTCTTCTAACAACGCAACACGCGGCGCCCCCGCGGCCGCGGCCACCGCCACCGACGACCTCGACGACGCGACACCGTCTATTTACCACACATTACTGTCGCTCTACCTCACCCCGCCGGCGCCGCACGAGCCCAACCTCGAACCAGCACTAGACCTGCTCTCGCGGCACGGAAGCCGGCTGCCGGCGTCGTCGACGCTGCAACTCATCCCGGACGGGCTGCCGGTGGCGCAGCTGGCGTCCTACTTCCGCGGGCGCATGCGCGCGACCAACTCGGCGGCCAACGAGGGCCGCATCGAACGCGGCCTGCGGCTGACGCGCGCCGTGGGCGCCACGGCGCTGCTGCACCTCGGCGACGGCGTCCCCGGCGGCCAGGGCGGTCGCAACCGCCGCGTCGTCATCGGCGAGGAGCGCGCCTGCGGCGTCTGCCACAAGCGCCTGGGCGGGAGCGTCGTGGCCGTGCTGCCCGACAACACGGTCGTGCACTACGGCTGCCTCAAGACGGCGAGCCGGCCCGACGCCAGCAGGGTTGCCAGCTGGGGGCGGATTGCCGGCAGTTGACCGTCTAGGAGAGCGAGGGCGAGGGCGAGGGCGAGGGCGGAGGCATTGATGTTGTACCTGTACCGTTGTGATCGAGCATGTAAGAGAAGGCGAGGCGGCCGCGTAGCAGCTAGCTACGAGGCTACCCACCGGCCTCGGGCGTCGGCGGGGGAAGGCGTATAGCAGAGATAGGCGACGCTCCGTATAACCATAGCCGTGGGCAGATACATAGGCTTCGGCGGCCCGCGGCGCCTCACCCGTCCTCCCCCACCACCTCCTCGCCGTAATTCTCCTCCTCCTTGGACTCGTCCACGCCCGGCTTCCGCTTCTTGGTAGGGACAGACGCGCTGTCGGCCGCCGCCGCCTCAGCCGCCTTGTCGTCAGCCATGCGCGCCGTGAGCTCTTTGTTGATCTGCTCCTGCGCCGACACCACGGCTTGGCGCAGGGCGGCCAGATAACCTGTTCGCGCCGTGACGCTGTCGTCGGCCAGAGTCGGGAGTTGTTGCGACAGGGTGAAAGGGGCGTTGGCGGGGCTGCTGTATGTGGCGGAGAGACCAAGAGTGTCGGGGGGGGCCGCGTCGCTGCTGGATTCGGCCGCCATCTTGGCAAGACGTGAAGCGACTTGTCGAAGGCGAGGGAGGTATCATCCGAGGATGAGGCTCAAATGTTGCACTCTCGGGCGATGGGGCCTGTGGGGCATTTCCAGGAAAAGGGGGGCGCTAGTGGTGTACTTTGGACATGGTCGGAGGGCGGGCAATATCTTCCGTAGCTCATTATCTGACTTCAGGGGTTGCAGGACCTCGAACGGCGGGGTCGGTGGGGGGGTTCAGCCCCCGGCGCCTCGTCAGCCGTGGCGCGAGTCGGGGTTGCTGGGCAATGGAGGCGCTCAAGCTGGTTACTGTACCGGTACCGTGACGCTCTGGCAGCAGCAAGTTTGACATGAACGACAGACGACGTCCTCATGGATCGTCCGTAACCCTGTAGAAATCTCTCCGCTCATCACTGTAGACGGTCCGAGAACATCGTCTTTCCTCCCGCAAGGTGCTGCACCACTACAAGGCACCTTATTCCGCGAGCCGGCGCCTGCAGCCCGCCGCGACACTTGCAGTTGCAGCCGTCCATTGCATCGCAATCGGAAACCTCCGCCCTCGCCCGACAGGGACGACGATCTTTCCACCTGCCTCCTGCGAGTACCCCGTCGACTCCCTGCCGAGACCACTCGCCCACGTCCCCGTAGCCATCTTGTGGCTGCAAATCCGCATCTGCGTGAACGACAAGCGACGATAAACGAATCGGACGAGGCTCCACATCCATCTTCGAACCGAGGGCTCGTCGGATCGCATCGGCTCGCCAAGATGTAACAGACCCCCCTCTCCCGGGCCCCATCCTCGACCCCGTCCTTCGACAATGCAGCCAGCAAGATCCCAGCCCCGGCCCCCGGGCAGCTTCTCGCCGCTGCCCCCCGGCGCTGCGACGCCTGTCGACCCCTCGCGACCCCGGCCGAGACGGGTCGAGTCGTCTTCCAGCGACGACACCTCGCCCGTGGCCGTGGCCAACCTCAAGGGCCGCAACTTCGCGGCGGCGCACAGTCAGCATTCGGTGACGCCCATCTTCACCTCCTTCACCCAGCACCCCAACTCGAGCGCCTCGAGCCTCCACAACTTCTCCCGCCCCACGCCGCCCGCCCTGGCGACGGCCGCCGCCGCCGCCGCGAGACAGGTGGCGGCCAACAACGACGGGTCCCGCGCCGGCTCGCCCCTGACGCTGCCCAGCGGCACCCCCAAGGGCCACGCCCGGAAACACTCCCAGACGGCCGGCCTGTTCGACTCGACCCTGCCCTCGACGAGCACCAGCAACCTCTCGCACGTCGGAATGACGGTGCCGCCGCCCCAGCACAGAGAGCTCAGCGCCAGCCACATCGCCGCTCAGGCGGCCGTGATGCAACACCAGAGTCAGCAGCAACTACAGCAGCAACAGCAGCAACAGCACCACCACCCCCACCACCACGTCCGGCAACGGTCACAGACGGTACCCGTCCACGGAGAGAGCTACGACGGCTACAATCCCGCTGCCAAGCGAGGCAGCGGCGGCACCCCCCTGAGTCCCCCCATGTTGAGCCTCACCGAGGCGAGCGCGCCGCGCGACAGCGGCTTCGGGAACCAGGCGTACCACAACGGGCTTTACGGCAGCCATGCCGCCGCCGCGCAGGCGGCCGCCAACGTCGCCTTTCCCCGGTCGGGCCAGACCTCGCCGAGCATCCAGACCCAGATGCAAATACCACAACCTCCACCCCCACCTCCGCCCCCGCCGCCGGAGAAGAAGCCCGAAAAGTCCAAGGTCAAGCTGTTCTCCCGCCCGAAGAAGATAGATACCAAGGGCGAGCCCAAGGAAAAGCCGCTGCCGAGCCCCAGCAAGATTGGGTCCGCGCTGGCGTCCCTCCAGAGGGGAAATTTCAGCACCACGAGCCTGGATTCCACGGCGCAGTCGTTCTACAGTCTGGGCAACTCGTCGGCGGCTACCATCCGCCCGCTCGACACGCCTACCGAGAAGGAGGCCAAGGAAGGAAAGGAGAAGCGGCACTACTTTTTGTCCCGGCAGAAGAACAAGCTCAAGGACAAGGATGACTTCCACCTGCCCCTGTCGTCAGCCTCGAGCAACTCGCGGCCGACCGATCCGACGGCCCCGAGCAGCCTGTACAACTTCAACCTCCCGCCCAGCCCGGGCCCGACCACGACCACGTTCAAGAGCATGAGCGGGCTGGACCTCCGGCACGGCGGCCGAGCTCTGCGGGAGAAGAAGAAGGAAGAAAAGAACGAGGCCGCCGAGTCGAGCCTGACGCTGTCGTCGGACTGGCAAGCCAGCAGCCTCGGCTCGGCGACACAGTCCAGCATGTTCTTGCACGAACCCCTAGACTCGGGCAAGTTGGGCCTGAACAGCAGCATGGGCTACGACGACGCCTGGCCGTGGCTCAAGGCCAAGCTCCTCGCCATCTTCCAGGGCGAAGACCTCCGGCTGCCGGTCGAGGACTTCAACCGCGTCGTCATGGCCCACCTCCAGTTCTGCGTGCAGCGACGCTCGCCCAACATCATCCTCGAGGACCTCCGCGAGCTGCTGAGCACCGGCTTCTCCGCCCTCGACAACAACCTGCGCAGGACGCCCGAGGACCGCCTCATCCCCGCCCTCGTCGAGCTCTGGCTCTTCACCTTCGCCAGCATCCTCCCCTACCTCCAGGCCGTCTTCCTCCCCCTCGACCTAGAGTTCAGCGGCGCCGGCAGCCTCCTCACCCCCGAGCAGTCGCGCGACTTTTGGGGCGGCGTCCGCGCCGCCGTCCCGCCCGCCGAGACCCCCCGCGCCGCCCACTCCATCAGCGTGTCGCCCGTCTCGTCGGTCTTCGACGTCCGCCGCCTGGTGCTCACGTCGTACCGCGACACCATCATCCTGCCGCGCTACGAGACGCTCAAGACCATCTTCTCGCGCCTGTCGCTCGAGTTCCTACCCCAGTCCCTCGCCGGTCTGGCCCTCGCCTCCCCACTACCCATCCAGATCCAACCGCAGCAGCAGCAGCAAGCCATGGACTTCCCCGCCGGCTACGGCTACGGCTACGGCTACAACGGCGCCGGCGGCGGCCCGCCCAGTTTTCTCTCCACCTCACCCGGCGCCGACTCGACGGGCTCCTTCCCCCGCCCCGGCACCGCCGTCAGCCTCGACCCCAGCGTCGCCAGCTACACCTCGTCCGGCACCACGCTGCTCGGCGGCGACTCGGCCGGCAGCGGCGGCTCCCGCAGCCGCGCCATCTCCAACGTGTCCTTTGGCAGCGCCGGCGCCGACCCGCCCCGCCCCTTTACCCCCAGCAGCAGCCTGCAGGTGCTCGGCGCCGGCAGCGGCCTGGCGCCCCCCGCCGCCCTGCCCGGGACGTCGACGCTCTCCCTCGGCGCCGGCGCCGCGCCTGGTGCGGCGGCGGCGGCGGGTGTGGGCGGCGGTAGCCTGCGCGAGCAAAACGTCGAGGACAGCAAGCAGGTCACGGAGATGGTGGGCCGCATGCTGCAGTGCATGAGCGTGCTGGCCGGCGTCGGCGTGGCCGAGGACGGGTCCGACGAGGGCAACAAGATGGTCGAGGAGCTGAGCCGACTGCTCAAGCTCAACTGGCTGGGCCGGGGGCGCACCGGCCGGAACCGCCGCGGCATCGTCGGCGGCAGGGTCAAGCGAGGTGGGCAGGCCGCCGCCGCCGTCGCTGCCGTCGAGCCCTTGTTTGTGAGGGAAGAGGTGGCCGCCGTCTAGGGACGAAGAGCGGAGGGGGGTCACGGCGTGTACGTATATCACTATGTGGATGGAGAAGGCTATGTCATTGGAGTTTGTGCGTCTGGTGGGCGGCAGGGGATTCGTCTTGTCGGATTATACAGGAAGGGGCGTTCGGTCGTGGGCACGGTGACGGTCATGTATACCTACCTACCTATGCAACCGGCGGACAAAGATAAACGGAATGGAGAGGACGCAAATCGGAGGGCAATGCGGTCAATTCAGGCTATCTAGGTCCTCCCTCTTGCTACTTGTTTTCTCGTGGGACATCGACACCAAGGCACATCGCTGCCTGGACGCTGTTAGCAACCAGATTCCTAACGGGTGCTTTGGTCAAATAAACGGAAGGTTTTGTGATCAGACATCCAAGGAAGATTTGCCCCTCATCTGTGCCCTAGAAAAGGCTCTAGGCGGGCACTCGAGTGGAAACTGCGAACGTGGAAGATATCATCATGCGAGGGGGGTGTTGCGTGGGAGACGCCAAGGAAATTGCGGAGAACAAACTGACCTTGTGGGAGAAAGACAGTTATGGGTCGTCGGACTGGAAGATTAGCATGACTGAGAAAATGGATAGCAGAGGATGTCTAGGAATCCGAGGTAGAGGAGTTGTGAGATCTGGCGGCTCGAGCTGCGACACAGGTGACCTGACGTGTAGAACTGAAGTCGTCAGCAAACCCGCTTGGCACAAAACGACGCGTAGCCAATGCTCCGTTCGCCACGACACACTCCCTCTCCTCGTTCCTCAGACAAAAAATACTGGCAAGTAACAGGTGCCGGCTCGAAGGCGCGGCAGCCCGGAAAGACTGAGCTTCTTCATGGTCGAATCAGTTGGGAAAAGAAGACATTTGCTTGGGTTGTCATCATCGAAAGAGAGAGAGAGAGAGAGAGAGAGCGAGAGAGCCTGACACTGTCCTGAACAAGACAGAACGCGACGGTCTGAATGTAGAAAGTACTTACTTGCTCATGCCAGTAGGATCTTCGTGGAATGGAAGGAAAAGTTGACGCTCAGGATTGAGGCCGAGATGGGAGAAAATATGAAGATCCAGGATCTGAACCTTTTTCGAAGGTTATATCTGCAGAGTGGGTCCCGGCGACAGCAAAAATCCGCGCCGCGGGAGTGGGGCGAAATCCGATCTAAGCTAGACTGAAATTCAGAGCGAGCAGAGCCAGACTCGCCAAACACCAGATCGCACTCGCTCGACGGAACTTGGCGCCGCACGTGACTTTGAGTCATGTGACATTTGTGATTACATCCTCCTCTGCCTCCCGGGATGTCCGACACGCTGAGACAAGCTGCTGCTGGCCCTGGAGGCGAAGGGACATCTAGCCTGCAGCGCTCGCCCGCTCGGCTTGACAACCCATTTTCCAAACTCCAAACTGGCAAGTGGAGAGTGAGTCGCGATGCTGATGGTTCGATGTTGGCAAGATGAAGATGGAAGAAGGGCTCCGAAAGACGAGAGCCCCTCGCCGTATCCCTCCATTCGAGCGGAGCGGGGCACTGCTGGATCCAGTGAAGTCCCGCTTCTGCTCACCTAGTGACCGCGGGTTGTTAAATACTTTCAACTGCATACTCCGTCCCTCCGTACAAATATCTCTCTTAGCTGCACTGACGAATTTTTAGTATACTGGATAATAGCATGATGTATCGTCCTAGGCGAAGCTGCCAGCCCCCCTCGAGCCCCTCCAAAGCCTCTCGCGGAGAGATCGGAGTCCCAGGGCCGCAGGCGAGCTGCGTGATCTGTCGCAGGGTTCCCAATCTTCGACGCCTCACATTCTGCATGTCGCCTTGGCCCTCCGTTTTCTTATTAGTGAAGTCGAACAGGGCCGTCGTCCTACGCCGCCAGAAGACTAGACTGCGCGGTGACGGCCAAAAAGACATGTAAATGAAGTTAAGAAGGCGGTCGGACACTTATTATTCATTTTTTGTAGGACGCTGGAGCCGCTGGGGCGGTGGCGATTCGGTTTCGAGACGAACCTAGTTGCGAATGGGGAATCGGAGGGACTGAGGGAGTGAGGCCCTTCCGCCCGCCTCCTGGACCGT
>Ga0247777_1000708_pt1 | contig 10022 bp, 4 predicted proteins | sample UWRJL154409C5_FD_179937 | JGI IMG/M metagenome (GOLD analysis project Ga0247777, IMG submission 179937) | Plant litter microbial communities from Arlington Agricultural Research Station in Wisconsin, United States - UWRJ-L154-409C-5 | ecosystem: Environmental > Terrestrial > Plant litter >...
CGTTGCGGGCTGTCTGGGCATGGGCGAGGAGTGCAAAATGCAAAATGCAGAGTGCCGGAAGGTAGGTTGGTCCCGTAACTTGAAGGCGGTTCAGGGCGGAGAGCTCAGGCGGTCGCAATGTGGTGGCTGGGGAGCGGCGCTGGGGCCGGGCCCAGGGGTCGCGCGATGCGACGCGTGAGGTCGGGTTTCGACGCGTCGTTGTTTAATTGAAAGCTCGGGCCACAGGCGTGGCTTTAGCGACCCACTCGCTATAGGTAAGCCGCTAGCCGCTTCGGCAAGCTCCACCAAAACTGAAGATGGAACCTCGGCACATGTCGACGTCGCGACGACGCCCAGTTCTGGACAGAACCGCCCAAGATGAGACGATAGTTGACTCTCAATCATCTGTTTCCCTGCGCTGTACGAGACAATGGCGCCCCGCAAGAACTCGCAGTCCACAGCTGCCGAGCTCTCGCTGGTCCACCTGCAAAAGTGCCTCGTCAACCTCCCATCGTCGCTGGTCTCATTGTTGTCCAATGTCGATACGGTATATCCACGCCTTCTCTCCAAGTACCTAGTTGTAGCTGTCCTGGTTAACGTCTCTCCAAGCCAATTCAAAATGTCGTGATCGAGCTTAGCTACCGTGCGCCTGCGGCCAATGCGCCTACATCCACCGCTTCCGTTTCCGCGACCAAGTTTCTATATGTTGGTTGGACTGGGCTGCCGAGCAGGCAAAAGATAGCACCGCTGGTCAGCCGAGATGGGATTAATGGTGCAAGAGGCTCGAGAGAGCAAGAGGTGGCTTCCGTCGAAATCGATGCCGCCTTTGCCGGGACGCTGGGCCTGTCGGACGGTCAGAAGGTGACGGCGACGATCCACCTCGACCCGCCCCTGGCGCATACCGTTCACATCGAACCCTTGACCACGGCCGACTGGGAGCTGATCGAATCGCATGCGACTTTCCTCGAGCTCCATCTCATGAGCCAAGTCCGAGCTGTGCCAAATCCTGTTTACGCTCCCGGGGCAGGTGGTACCCTTGAGCCACACCCACTGACATTGCACGTCACACCGACGTCGTCGGCGAACATCAAGGTAGTCAAGTTGGAGCCGGCCCTGCCTTCGGACGCGCCATTTGCCAAGATCGCGCCAGATGCCGAGGTGATCGTGGCAGAAAAATCGCGACCCCGCCCGTCCAAGACCAGCCGCGAGAATCGCAGCATCGCCAGCAAGAGCGGTAGGAGTGTGGGGAGCACAGTGAGGGGGAAAGGCTCCAGAGAGGAACGGAAACCCTCGCTCTACCTGCGAGCCGTCGACCGGCGCCTGTGCGACGGGTGGTTCGACGACGAGCCCGATGGCCAGGATCTTTCCGTCTGGGTTGATAGCGACCTTGTCACCTCCAAGGAGCTCAAAGGCATCAGATGGGTGGCAGTCCATCTGATGAGGCCAGGGAGTCTTCAACCGCTGGTCGATCCGCAAAAGCAACCAGCTGGCGATGTATCCGGCCCGGAAGCTGCCACCAAGATCATTGCTCAGCTTCGGCCCTGGGACGACCCCCCGAACGGCCAAACAGCAGCTCTCTCGCCTCCCCTATGCGCATCTCTGGGGTGTCACGGAATCGTGGGGGGCGTCATAAAGATGGAACCGGCGCCCGCTCCATGGAGACCTCGCGCGGAATCATCGGAACAAAGCTCAGTGCCAAAGCTGAAAATCTATCCCTTTCTGACCGCTGGCACCAAGTCTGCTACGGGATTGAAGTTCGGAGGAGAGTCGAAAGCCGAGAAGGAGGAGGCCACGAAGCGGGTCAGGTATCTTTATGGCAGCCATGGCGGCACAAACCTGCTTCAAGGACCCCTCACGGATGGCATGGTCTTGGGACTTCACGACGTTATCGAGCAGTCGTCTGGCTGGGCTGGGGGGCTTTTGGCTTTTGACCCTCCTCCGAAGGCGGGTCAAGCATCGAAGGAATCCGCTCACTGGTTACTCGGTTCGGAGCTCAAGCTTCCCCTGGATATACAACCGGCTATCCATCCGCCATTATGGCTGTCGGACCACGACTCGAACGAGCTGCCGCCGCCAACCGGCAATCTTCTGGTTGGCATTGACGCACTTCTCGCAGAGCTTCGCGGCCACCTCTTACACATGTCGTCGGTACTTCTCACGGGCACCATGGGTTCCGGCAAAACGTCCGTCGCGCAGCATGTTGCCAACGGCCTCAAACGAGAACACTTCTTTCACACCACATACTTCCCCTGTCGGAAGCTCGTCAACGACGAGAGTCGGGTGTCCACCATCAAGGAGGCCATGAATCGTGTGTTTATGGCGGCCAGCTGGGGCGCAAGACTGGGTGGCAAGGCGTTGGTCATCCTTGACGACCTCGATCGGCTGTGCCCGGTCGAAACGGAGCTGGTTGTCCGAAGCGAAGAGGGCCGCAGTCGCCAGATCGGCGAGACATTATGCTCCATCATACGACAGTACTGCGGCCGCGGCAGCAACGTGGTCGTCCTGGCCACAGCCCAAGGCAAAGACGAAGTGCATAACGTCATTATTGGGGGCCACATCGTGCGAGAGATCGTCAACCTTCATGCCCCGGACAAGGAGACGCGGCGAAGGATCCTGGAGAACATGGCGAGGCAAAACTCAGTACCCGCGCGGGAGGAGCAGGGGAACGGGTCAACAAGGGACGGAAGTCGACCCACGACCGCGGATGGCAGCGCTACCAGTGGGGATGGGGGGTGGATGGAAGGGGCGGGTCATGGCGGCCGCCCGGAATCGCCTCTCGGAGCAGACGGCTTCGCCCTCCAGGACGACCTCGACTTCCTGGACATTGCCGGAGAGATCGACGGCTACATGCCGGGTGACCTCGACCTCCTTCTCTCGCGAGCCCGAAACGAGGCCCTGATGCGCTCTGTCAGCGAGTCCGCCGTCGACAGCGACTCCAGTCCCGTCCCTCTGTCACGCCTCGACTTCAGCAAGGCTCTCAAAGGCTTCACTCCCGCGTCCCTGCGCAACGTGACCTTGCAGCACTCGACGACCAAGTTCGACTCGATCGGCGGCCTCAAGGAAACCCGCCGAGTCCTGCTCGAAACCCTCGAGTACCCGACCAAGTACGCGCCCATCTTCGCACACTGCCCTCTGCGGCTGCGCTCCGGCCTGCTCCTGTACGGATACCCCGGGTGCGGCAAAACGCTGCTGGCGAGCGCGGTGGCGGGCGAGTGCGGCCTCAACTTCATCTCCGTCAAGGGCCCGGAAATCCTCAACAAGTACATCGGCGCATCGGAGAAGTCGGTGCGCGACCTCTTCGAGCGCGCCCAGGCCGCCCGCCCGTGTGTCCTCTTTTTCGACGAGTTCGACTCCATCGCTCCCAAGCGCGGCCACGACTCGACGGGCGTCACGGACCGCGTCGTCAACCAGCTGCTGACGCAAATGGACGGCGCCGAGGGGCTGCAGGGCGTCTACGTCCTCGCCGCCACGTCGCGGCCGGACCTCATCGACCCCGCGCTGCTGAGGCCCGGCCGGCTCGACAAGGCGCTGCTGTGCGACTTCCCCGGTGTGGAGGACCGGCTGGACATCATTCGCGCGCTAGCGACCAAGGTCAAGCTGAGCGACGAGGTGCTCGAGGTCGAGGACGATCTGCTCGAGCTCGCGCGCCAGACGGACGGCTTCTCAGGCGCGGACCTGCAGGCCCTCGTGTCGAACGCCCAGCTCGAGGCCATCCACGACGTGCTGGGCCACGGGGCGCTCTCGGCCGGGACGGGGGCTACGGGCCGACGCGGCGCCGGCGGTCCCAAGCAGACGCGGGGAGGAGGCGCAGGGGGGCGCCACTTTTTGCAGTTCCGCTACGGCGCCGACGAGGGCGCCGACGAGGCCGTGGATGGCGTCGCCCAACCACGCTCAACGGAGCTGGCGGAGAATGCGGCCATCGCGGCGAAGCTGGAAGGAATCAAGCTCGCACGCCGGCGCGAGAGGACGCTCAAGGGCGTGGGGGCTGGCCGACCGGGTGGGGACGGCGGCGGCGGCCTGAATGGGGCGGCAGCGACCCAGGAGGCTGTCGTCGGGTGGAAGCACCTCGCCAAGGCGCTCGAGGGCACGAGGGCGAGCATCAGCGCCGACGAGAGGCGGCGGCTCGAGCGCATCTATCGCGAGTTTGTGGTGGGGAGAAGCGGCGAGATGAGGGACGGACAGGGGAGTATGGAGGTTGGGGGACGGAGTAGCCTGATGTGAAGGACGACGGTGGGAGAGGAGGAGGAAGGTGGCGAGGTGAGGAGATAAGGCTAGGGCCGTTCGAAAAGACGCATCCGCATCGTCTGCTTGCCGAGGGCGAGGTATAGATACTCGTAGTTTCTGGTTGCCACCTCGGCCGTATCGGACATGGAAGCGACATCAATGCTGGGGGGCCCCGTACCCGTGGAACGGAAGTCGTCGTCGTCCTTGAGCCACTCCGCTTGCAATAGCAGTTGGCCCTGCCGTTGGGCTCTGTCCTCGACTGTGATCTCGACGAAGAGTCCCAGAGATCCCACCAGGCAGTGAATATCGTATATACCTCGGCTCAGGGGGACAACGAAAGGCTCCCCCGGGCGGAGTTTGCGCGTGGGCAGGAGCAGCCGGTCAGGGGGAGGCGGCATTGGAGTCCGGTTTACAATTTGTAGAGATACCTCCGAGCTTGTCTCCAGATCTCTCCGGACAACCTCCTCAGACCGTAGGGCCTGCTCCTCCTTCTCAAGGGGAAGATTGGGCCCGACCGGCCCCGACTGACAAGCCTTGGGTGTTTTAGATACTAGATGGGCTGAGGTGGTTATGCTGTGTCCGCTTGGCTCACCCGATTCATTCCCCGGGGATCCGGTTGTGGCATTGGTAAGAATCGGATCCAAAGGCGATCGGGTGGTCGAGACCAAAGTCGGTGTCGCGTCGGGGACGTTCAGACGAGTGGTCGAAGACGTGGACGAGGAGGGGATCAAGATGGTGGACGGTGGTAGGGAGAAAATGGTGCTCTCGTTGACGGGACTTATAGGCAGTCTCTTGTCTCTCCCCATGAGCTCTTTCAGATTGTCTCTTACGGCCAGCTCCAGCCAGTCGTTGAGCCCGCTTACATTCTCCCGTCGGAACACATCGAGAGGTAGTCTCCAGCCGGGGTAGAACATCCCGTGAGACTTGGGAACCAAGTAGTTTCCATGCAGCCGCATGAAGGCATTGCAGAGGTAACAGGCATCCTTGGTCGAACAGATGATGCGCGGCCGGCGACTGGGCGGGCTTTGCTCGAGGAAGGCAACGACTTGGATCTCGGCGTGGATCTTGGCTTCCTCCCAGACCCGGCGGGTGGCCGTCTCAAATGTCTTCTGCGCCGTGACTTTTGATACTCCAAGTTTCTCGCTGGCAGCGCCGAGTGACACGCGATTGTCCGCGTTCTGCACCCTAGCAAGGCAGTTCTTCAAACTCGGGCTCTTTGCAGTCCCATGCTGCAAAGTGAACCACGCTATGGGTGGGGAGATGGCGTGAACGGTAACGCTTCGAAAGATCCGCTTCTCTTGCACCATCTTCCAGAGATAGTTGGATGCCTGGCGGTATCTGGCAAGTTTCTGGATGTGGTTCACCAAGCCCTTCTTAGCCTCGGGCGCCATTTCGTGATCGCTGAGGTTCTCGACTACGAGTTCGAGACGGACGGCTTTGTCGAACTCGTAGATAGCCTGGGCAACCTCTACAACTGTGACCTTGTGCACCGGTGAGGCCGAGGAGAACTCGAAGGCTTGTAAAACTCCGAGAAGCCTTGCCGCACTGGAAAGAAAAGCCTGTCGTTCTCGTTCGGGAACGTTCTTGAGTTGTCGAGAGTGTATGGCGCGAATGGCCTCTTGAAGAGCACATCCCAAGAACCTTTTCTTCTTTTTTATCGGGGATACTGCCGAGTTCGCCGAGCGTAGTCGTGACAGTATTCGTTCCTCGCTGAGGCGTACTACCAACTCGAAGACGTGAAAGGCAGTAGGAGCACCGTTGGCTGTCAAGGCATCAGCATGTATTTCTCAATCATATACGAAGTCCTTCCTCCACATACGAGCCGAGGCCGTTTTCAGAAGGGCGAATATCTCGTCAAATCCTTGCTTGGCCCTGGTTAAGACTGCATGGGAGGAGGAAGGCGTCATCTTATTGATGGCAACTAGGACCCTGAGCTGTTCGTGTGGGACGGTTTCTTCCACAGCGACGGCCATGACATGGTTGCCATCGGGCGAGATGCCAGCTAAGAAGGCCAACGTTGTTGCGAGCTGCCGTTCCTCTCGGAAGCTCAAAGCCGAGTTGACTCGCTCTGCGGGTATGGCCGGTGCCGGGAGGCCGGATGAGGCTGAGGCGGGAGACGGTCTCAACATCGACAGCAGCGCGATGTCTTCCACGCACCGTACCTGATACATGACTTTGTCCCTATAGCTCGAACGAGAGACTCAGGCTGGACATGCCGCCATGACATGGGCCAAATCGGTCCATCCGCCAACGAAACAAGACGGCAAGACTATATCCCCCCCTCCTCCAACAGCAGCCAAAGGCCCCAGTGCTCACCATCGTCGCCATGTGTGATATCTACGGTGCTGTGGCAGCCGACAGACACGAGACTGTCCCTATTGGCTTTAATGGGATGCAGCACACCCAATGGGAAGGGTTCCCCGGCGATCCAGTCCTGACCGGTTGTCAATTGGGATCTTGATGCAGTTTGCCATCCGACGACGCCGGGGCCCGAGACTAGCTCAAGCAACTGAGTTTGGCACAGTACCTAGGTACCTACAGTAGCTCTGTATCACGGGGCTCAGATACCGGAGTATCGACTCGGAGCTCGTCAAGTGCAATTTGGGGATTGTCTTCCTCAAGATCATGGCAATAACAAATGAAAGCACTTTTCCCCCCAAAAGGCGACGGTCAAGCTCTTGGTGGTTGCATCTCACTTTCCGCTGGAAAGGCGCTAAATATTGAGGGTCTCGATCCTGGTAGGGTGTCCACCCGCGGAAACCGGGAGATCCCGCTTCCTCGGTGCTTCGGGTCATGATACAAGAGCTGTATCAGCTGCTTGCGCTGAACGATCTGCGAACCTCAGTTAGGCTTTTGCTCCGTCCTTTTACCCGCGCGGGCGTACTGCTTCCCCTTTAACTTTCCTAGAATTGTAGACTCGACATCAGTTACTGTACACCGTAGACTGTACTACAGTACCCCCGATAAAGTTACGCCATGACTTCCTGTACGGTGCCCCTCATCGACGCCCTTCATCCACACCCTCGCACAGATCTCGCAGCTGACATCATTTCCAGGGCTCAATGGCACCGCGACGGTCCTGCACAGCTCCAAGCTGCCGCAAGGCACAACGGAAGAGCAGGCCATCAAGCTGCTTCTTCATGATCACGAGTTCTTTCTGCGCTGCGACCCGCATCTCGTCCAATTTGAGAGCATCACGCCTGAGGCAGGCCAGACGCCCTCTCTCCCCGAGAGTGTCCAGGGAACAGCCGAGACGCGCCGCTACAAAGTGACGGACCTCGTCCACACGCTACCCGCCGGCCTCTGGGACTCCAACGTCGTCAGCACCTACGAGATAACCAATATTGCAAACGGTCTCTTCGTTCGCATCCTGTCTCCCATGAGCGTTGCCATGGACACGATATGGACCATCAAGGCTGGCGAGGAGGAGGGCTCGCTGGAGTTGGTCGAGGACGTGAGCATCAACTGCTCCAGGCTGCTGGTCGGGACGGTCAAGGGCTTGTGTGAGAGTGGATGGGCTAAGATCCACGCCAAGATGATCGAGAGGCTGGAGGCCGAGCTGACGAAGCCGTGATGGCAAGTGAGCGCGCAAGCCTCAACGAGGGATGCCGGGAGCATCTTCCCAGTGGCTGGCCAGACTCCGGGGTGGGCATTGTCCGCCGACCAGAGGCCACGATTGTGCTACTACAGTACTCATAGAATGTTTCTTGTGTCGCTTCATCGTGGTTCAGGGGCGTGGTCCCGATCGTGATGAGGGGTCAGGGGTGGGCGTAACGACGACGTTGGAGATGGTCACGTGGGCGGCCGCTGCTCGACGCATGATTGGCTGCGGCGCATCGGCTAAACCAACCCCGCGATAGCGCGATAAGAGCGTCCTGCCCGTTCAGACCTCCTTTTCAACGCCTTATGTGGCGGCAGGTGTTCCACGTTGGAGATCAGCAACGTCGGCAGCTTGAGGTGATCCCCATCTCATATCCATGGCTCCAAGGGATATGAGGAACCTGTCTTGACATCACAAGTCGTTGCCACTTCACACACCGACGGGCTCTCCTCGCCGGCCATCCCGTCTCAAAAGCGCGGTGGGGAGGCGTTAAGCCGTCTCATCCCAGAGCTCGCCATGGCCATGCTACAGGTGCGCGGGGCCGACCACTCGGTCACCAAGCAGAAAGCTCTCGAGGATGCCCGGAAGATGAAGGTGGCGATCGAGGACGAGTGTATGAAGGCCGGGAAGGAACCTCCTCCCTACCATCTTCAGGAGCTCATCGGCAAGGGCAGCTTTGGCCGCGTCTACAAGGCCACCGACCTCAACACCAGCCGTCTGGTTGCTGTCAAGATCATTGACATCGAGGAGTCGGACACTCTCAACCCCAAGCTCGCCGACACGTACAGCGAGTTTCTCAAGGAGATCAACGCGCTCAAGCTTCTGAGCGACGGGGGTGCCCGCAACATCAATCATTTCGTGGACGCGCTCCCGGTGGGCCAGTCGATGTGGATGATCACCGAGTACTGCGCGGGAGGGAGCGTGGCCACCCTCATGAAGCCCACGGCCCCGGGTGGGCTGCAGGAGAAGTGGATCATCCCCATTCTCAGGGAAGTCGCCGAAGGCATCTATTGGGTCCATCGCCAGGGCATCATCCACAGAGACATCAAGTGCGCCAATGTTCTGGTCACCGAGGGCGGCGGCGTTCAGCTGTGCGACTTTGGCGTCGCCGGCGTCATCGAAACGAAGTTCGACAAGCGGTCTACCTTTATCGGAACACCTCACTGGATGGCTCCGGAGCTGTTCGACGAGTCCACCGCCTACGGCACCGAGGTCGACATTTGGGCGTTCGGCTCCATGGTCTACGAGATTGCTTCGGGCCTCCCTCCAAATGTGACCGCCAGGATCGACATCACACAGCTGGGAAGCTACCTGAAGCAACACACCCCGCGCCTAGAGGGAGACGAATACTCGGCCCAGCTGAAGGATCTAGTGTCCTTCTGCTTGGAAGACGACCCTGCCAATCGGCCACCGATCGAGCAGGTCCAGCGTCACCCCTATATACTAGGAACGAGCTCCGACTACCCGACCTCGTCTTTAGGGCTGCTCGTCAGAGCCTACAAGCTCTGGGAGTCCCGGGGAGGCAGCAGAAAGTCGCTATTCTCTGCCGGCGGCGCCCAAGGACCGCTCTCGGACTTGTCGTCGACGGCCCTGGCCAACGACGAGTGGAACTTTAGCACCACCCTCGACTTCGATCAACGGGTGTTTGCCAGCCCGGACGCGCAGGCCGTCTTCGACGTGTACGGGTCGCAGGTGGACTACTCGGCCAACTTCAACGACGAGACGTCGCGGCCGTCCAAGCCAAAGCCCCGCCGAAGACCACCACCGCAGCTCCCCCAGATGACGGTCCCTCTGGAGAAGGTGTTCGATCCCAACACCATCACCAACTACGAGGACAATGCCCGTGCCTTTTACGGAAAAGCACCGCCACCGCCGTCTTCCGACCTGCCGTTGCGAGACGACTCGCAGCACTCGAGTCTCCGAGAGTCGCTCATCGATCTAGATGCGTCCCAGATCGACGGCGATATCTCCATGTTTGCGGATATGGAAACCATTAGGGCCGGTCCCCGCGCCTCGACCGAGTACGATATGGACGACCCATCCGACCTGAACCGGCCGCCTCTGAGCGATCCGGCCGACATGCCGAACAACCGGCGAACCCAAGACTGGAAGTTTCCGTCCATGGCCCCGGCGTCGGCCAATCCCGAGATGTCCACCTTTCCGTTCCACGTGGACCGCGCCGCTGTCACGCCGGGCTCCGGCGAACGCCCGCCGTTGC
>Ga0247777_1000709_pt1 | contig 10020 bp, 18 predicted proteins | sample UWRJL154409C5_FD_179937 | JGI IMG/M metagenome (GOLD analysis project Ga0247777, IMG submission 179937) | Plant litter microbial communities from Arlington Agricultural Research Station in Wisconsin, United States - UWRJ-L154-409C-5 | ecosystem: Environmental > Terrestrial > Plant litter >...
AAAGCGGCTGGAGGGGAAGCACGCCATGCACGGGACGATCGTCCGGAGGGCGGAGGAGGCCCTCGCCGGCCGGCGACTGTCCGAGGAGGAGATGTAGTGGGCGCGACGGGGCAGCTCGAGATCCGGACTCCAGAGCAGGCGGAGCTCCTGCGGGCGAAGGTGGTCGAGCTCGCCATCGCCCGCCGCCCGGTCCACCTCATCGCCTCGGAACTCGAGGTTTCCTGGGAGTGGACGCGGAAGATCATCCACGAGGAACTGCGGGCGGCCCGGGATCGGCGAGTGACGCAGCAAGACCTCCTGCTTGAGGTGGAGCTCCAGGCGGTCGAGACCAGCCTGCGTCACCTCGAGGGAATGATCGCAGCGCACCCCTGGAAGACGAAGGCGCATGTGACCTGGCTGCGGGTACAGGAGCGCTTCCTGCTGCTTCAAGGGATTCGGCTGACCCTGCCGAGCTCCCCCGCCGTCCAGGTCAACGTCAACAACGGCCCCCGGTTCGACTACACGGGCGCGTCTGACGAGGAGTTGGCGGAGATGGCGGCCCTGGAGGTGGAGTTGGTGCGGGAGGGTACAGCGGCCCCTCCGATGCTGCCGGAGGGGCTTGGAGAGGGCTAGGAGGGGCTGGGCTTCGCCAGGAACGGCATGCATCCGCCCTGGAGTTGGCATCCCTGCTCGCATGTGGCGAACTCTTCGTAGCAGTGATCGGAGCCGAAGCCGTGGTTTCCGTCCCGCTCGGCCTGGTTGCAGCGGTACTCCATCTGGTAGCAGACCTCGATGCACCGCCGGAATCCCCAGGTGTCGCAGTGGCCGACGCCGGCCGAGGCGGTAGGTGGTGCGGTCACGACGGTGGCCACGAACAGCAGGCACAGCAAGGTAAGTCTCTTCACGATTCACTCCTTCGTTCGATCGGCCGGTGAATCCGGCTCCTCGCTCCGACCTCCTCTCACCAGGGCGGGGCGCGGGGACGGCTAAGTGGACTGGACCTCGACCGCGGCCAAGGCATCCTTGCCGTCCGGTATCTGCGTGAGCTGAACGAAGCCCTTCATCGTGCACCCCTTCCGGCGCCGAGCGCCTGGGTCGGTGTCGTGAGGGGGAACGCCTTGTCCAGGTAGGAGCGAATCTTCTCAGCGTCGTACTTGGTGATCTCGTGTCGCTGGAGGTTCTTCGAGCTGCCGTTGTATTTCGGTCCGGCGATGCGATAGCCGCCGCTGCCGTCTTCGATGCTCAGCTGAAAGCCGTTCGTGACTTTGTCCTTGTCGAGGGAAAAGTAGATCGCCATCTCTGCTCCTTCGTAATTGTCCTGGGGCCGTCGATCGAGTCCCGGAGTCATCCGGGACTCTCGGGGTGGTTAGGGCCTACTTCGCTCCGATCCCTGCGCCAAAGAGGATCGGGTCGATTCCCATCTCGCGGTCGGCATCGTCCGTGGCGCGCGCCGGCCTCGCCCGGACGCCCTCCCGGTAGCCGTCCTCGTAGATCGAGTGACAGGCCGACTCGATCATCCCGCGCGGAGTGATCGGCGGCTTCCAGGGCTTCGCCCCCCTGCCGTCCTCGAGACCCTTTTGCCGGACGGATGCCGCTGCGTTGTGCGCGTGTCCCAGGTTGCTCATCTCGTGCTCCTCGGGCTAGCTCAGCCCCTCAGGTGACCGGGCAGAGCCCGGCGTCCTCAGGGTCGGAGGGTTAGAAGATCGCAATCGGTGGAACGGGCGGGAAGGCTTCGTCGAGATAGCGGCGGATCTCTTCGGCGTCTCGCTGGGTTATCTCGTGTCGCTGGAGATTCTTCGATCTTCCGTTGTATTTCGGTCCGGCGATACGGAAGCCGCCGTTCTCGTTCTCGATGCTGAGCTGAAGGCCGTTGGTCCAACCATCCCTATCCACGGAGAAGTAGATCTTCATCGCCCACCATCCTTGTCCTCGAAGATCCCGAAGTCGCCCTGGTTCTTGGCGCAGATCAGGCCCCGCTCGGCCTGCGCGACGATGCGGAGCGCTTCGTGGTAGGCGACCATGCGAAGGCCGCCCTCGAAGCCCTGCCGCGCCCAGGAGAGGCGTTCGGCGGCCTCCTGGCCCGTGAACTCCAGGCGGACTTGGTTCTCCCTGCGCTCGAGCTCGCCAAGCCGATCGACCGCGAGGCGGGCGTACACCTGGAAGATCCGATCCTCGCGCTCCTTCTGCCGCCGTTCCTTCTTGCTCAATCCGAACATCTCGATCTCCTCAGGGCTGAACCCGTTTCCCCGCCGCTCCATCGCCCTCGGTGACCCCGGATCGGTCCGGGGCTGCCGGGGAGGGTGGAACTACTGGCGTGACCGCGGAGCGTTGTAGGTGAAATCGGCCTCGATCAGCGGCGCCTCGAGCTCTTCGCCGGGCAGGTAGTTGATGCTGAGGCCGCGAGCCAGTACTCGAACGTTGATGCCGGTGTTGGTGTCGCGCTCGCCGGCTTGGTAGGCGGCCCACTCCGACAGCAGGGCGGCAGTCCGAAGCTCCAGACCGGCCTCTGCGAGGATTCGGCAGCCAGCGCGACCCTCGGGGGTTCCGAGCCGGGGAAAGCCGGCGCGGATCACGTCCAGTAGGTCAGTAGGATAGGTCGTTGGGGTCGTCATGGTGTCGCTCCTTTTCCTTCAATGCCTGTACTGTACATGCACCATTGGTGAGTGTCAAGGGGTTTGGGGAAGAAAGTTCAGGCTCTTTCGCTCAGAGCTGGAAGGCCACGACGGCCAGCGTCAAGGCCAGGCCGAGCGCTCCGCCGAGGCCGAGGATCATCCCGAGGCGTTGAAGGTTCTGGGCGTGCTCTTCGTAGGTCATGGGGTCTCCTTGCGTTGCGTTGAAGAGAGGGTCAGATCGCCGCGCCGTAGAGTCGCGCCAGGCGCAGGCCCAGCGCCTGCGTCTCGGGCCGCATCATGAGGGCGCCGCAGGCCATCGCGGCCTCGTCAGGCGTCATCTCGAAGTTGATCGTCTTCGGCCTCCGCGCCAGCTTCTCGGCCTCTTCCCGTCGAAGGGTGGCGGCTGAGGGGGTCACGGCACACACCGGCTCTTCGGCCGACCAGGTCTCTCCGTCATCAAGGCTGTAGAGGGGGTCGAGTCCTCGGCCGCCGTTGCCCACCATCTTCTTGGAGGTCGAGCACTTAGAGCACTTCACGGCATGGCCGCTGAAGAGGGCGTCGAAGTTGGAGCGACGGTCGAAATCGTGCTGGTAGGCGCTGGCCTCGGTCTTCATGGTAGCTCTCTCCTCGGTCGTTAACTGCATGTAAGGTACAGGCAGTCTGTAGGCAGGTCAAGAGCCAAATTCGCCAGAATCGCTCACTTCGTGAGCAGTCGCGTGCAAGTACGGCAGGAGAAGGGCTTGCGGCTTCTAAGGCTCGCCAAACGAGATCCGGCCACGAACGCCGAACCGTGGGCACCCCGCCGAGGGAGAGGGGGGACTACAGGGGGGAGAGGGAGCTGGAGGATGGAGCCCTCTCGTGCAGGGCGAGCGGAGCGCAGCCCCGGTGTGCGCTGATCCCTCGCCGCAGGGTGGCGCGGCCAGAAGAGCTCAAGCGGGCCAGCTGCCGGTGCGGAGAGGGGAGAGCGGGGAGGAGGCCTGCAGGGGCGAGGAGCTGGACGGGAGGAGAGGGGGAGGAGAGGCGGAGTGCTGCGAAGGGGCGTAAGATGGGCAGGAGGTCAGAGGGGGGCGAGAGGGGGCCAGCCCGAAGCGCGCCGCCGGCAGGCCTGACACTCCCTCCCGCGCGGGGCAGGTGGTACACTTGCGGGCATGAGCGAGCAAGCGGCCCCCGAGCGACCCGCGACACCCGAAGCGCCGACCGTGGCGACCTACCCCGGAGCCGTTGGCGGAGCGCGCTACAACGCCCAGGGAGTGTTCGTGCAGCCCGTCTCTGTGCCAGGCGACGCCCAGCACGTCCTCGGCAAGGTTCGGTCCGTCTTACCGGCTCAGCCGCCCGCGCCCATCCCTACCGACGGCACCCTCCTGGCCAGCCCGACGCCGCGCGAGCGCCTGACTCGCGACCCGCGCGACACCGGCGAGATCTACCCGACCATCCGAATCACCGGAGCCGTCTCCTTTTTGCGAGCGGCCCCAAATGCGACACTTTCGACGGACGGAATCCTGGTCGAGCTAGCGCGCCTGCTGCGGCCGGAGATGGAGTGGGAGGGAGGCCCGGGGAGCCGTGATGCTAAGCACCTCGCCAGCTGCCTCTACACCCTCGACGGCATACTCCGCGACGCCCGCAAGCTGAACCTGACCCCCGAGGCGCAGGAGCGGCTTCGGGATCTCATGATCGAGATGAGCCGGCCATGACCCATCCCGGCGGCTTCACCCTCCCGACCCGGCCGGCGAGCCCGGAGGTGGCGAGGTTTGAGACGGAGCTCGTCGGCACCTTCTCGCCGCTGGGCGGCAACGAGCCTTCCCCCGTGGTCACCACCGGCGGCCTGCAAGTCTTCGGCTGGGGCCTCGCCGCCAACCCCTCCGTCTCGGTCGAGACGACCCGCAACCCGGACGGCACCTACACGCACAAGGTGATGCCGGCGAGCACCTGCGAGTGGTGCATGTCCTGCCAGCAGTCTGCGGAGCGCTGTGATTGCGTCAACCCCGAGCACCGAACGCTCCCCTTGTCCGGCGAAGTGGTCATGGAGGCCGTCTTGGGGGCGCTGGCTCCGATCTGTCGCCCATTCACCGACCGGCGCGAGGTGGAGCGGTGAGGGTGCCATTCGAGATGAGCGAAGCCGAGGGGCGGGCGGAGTTCGACGCGCTGTTCTTCCCTGCCATCGCCCTCCCCCGAGAGTTGGGCGCCTGCCCGATCTGTGACCGGACTATCTGCGGGCACGGCCGGGCTCAGCGCCTCTCTGCAGCCTTGGCGAAGGCCACCTACGAACGGCCACGCGCGCGCTGAGCCATGGCCCTCCGAGTCCGCAGCAGCGGCCGGATCGTCTGCGCCGCCCTCCATCCAGCCGAGCCCGGCGACACCTACATCCCCGACAGCCTGAGCTACGCCCTGACGGTCGAGCATCGCCTTCTGGTGACGGAGGCCATGGAAGAGCCTGCGGGGCTCGGCGGGCACGCCAAGCACGGGGAGTGGTGGTGGCGAGGCGCGGTTCCGGTCGGAGCCGTGGTCGAGGCGTGACCCCCCCCCGCTCCCCCCTCCTCCCCTACCGCTGGGGCGAGGCCGACACCGAGGCCCGCCTTTGGGCGCTGGAGGTCCAGCGGAGGACCCTGCGACGGCGCCTGCTGGAGGAGCACCCGGACCCTGAGATGCGGGCGAAGCTGCAGGGGGCAGAGCGCGAGAGGTGCCGGAGAGACCGCGTGCACTGGATCGAGAACTGGTGCTGGATGTACGACCCGCACGCCAGCTCCCCGCCTCGCATGCACGTCCCCGCCGTCCTCTGGCCTCGACAGGTCGAGCTACACGCCTTCATGGATGAGCGCTGGAATGCCCCCTCGAGCCGGCCCGGGGGCGTAGGTGAGGACTGGGCCGTCCGCAAGGGACGCCGCGAGGGGGTGACGTGGCAGCACCTGTTCTTCGTGGCCCACCTCTTCACGCTGGGCCGCCAGCTCCGATCCCGCCTGCTGAGCTCGAAGGAGGCCGGCGCGGACGATGGAACCGAGGAGTGCCTGTTCGGCATGCTCCGCTACTGCCTGTCGCAGCTCCCCGCCTTCCTCTGCGCCCACGATCCCGAGAAGGAGTACTCGAGGCTCTACCTGGGGTGCGCCGCGACCGGCGCGCAGATCGTCGGGGAGAGCATGGCGGCCGGCGTGTCGCGCGGCCTGCGCACCGGGCTCTTCCTCTTCGACGAGTTCGCCCACCCGCAGAACCCCAACCTGCCGAAGCGGGTGGTCGCCAGCACCGAGAGCGTGGCAAGGTCGAGGGCGTTCGTGTCCACACCGGCCGGCCCAGGAACCGAGTTCGCCAGGATCTGCGCGCGTCTCCCCTCGAAACAGGTGTTTCAGATGAGCTACCGGGACGATCCAAGCCTACCGGAAGACTTCCGGGAGCAAAAGATCCTCGGTGGGATGGATGCGAAGCTCTTCGACCAAGAGTACGGGGGGAAAGAGGTCGTCCTGACCTCCGCCCTCATGTTCGAGGGGCCGAAGGACCCGGAGCGCTTCGCCTCGTGGGCCGCCGACCCTCGCGAGCGCACCGAGAAGGGGGACTGCCCCCGCCTCGACATCCGGGCCATCCAGTACCACGACGAGAGTCCGGACTGGCGCGAAGCCAACCGGGCGATGCAGATTCAGCAGCGCGGCTTTCTCTGCGGGGGCTGGGACTTCGGCACATCGGCCGTCTCCGCCCTGGTCTGCCTGCGGGCGATCGTCGAGCCCGGACCGATGTGGCGCCTGTGGATCGACGCCGAGCACAAGTGGGAGCAAAAGTCGTGGATGACGGCGGCCGAAGACGTCTTGAGCTGGGACCGCTATCGCTACCACCCCCGGCCCGCGAGCTCCATCGCCCACTGGGGGGACCCGGCAGGGATCGCGCGGGAGTCCGACCTCAAGAGCTGGCAGGAGAACCTTCGGGCGGGCGGCATCCCCCTTACCTGCCTCCACGCCTACTACAACACCCGGGACGGGCAGGAGTGGGCGTTCAGGGAGGCGCAGAGCCTCATCGACTCGGGACGCCTGCGAGTGCACGCCCGCTGCACCTACCTGTGGGGGTGTCTCGAGAACTGGGCTCGAGCCGTTCCGCACGGGGCCGCGCCGGAGCTGCTGAACCGCCTCTACATCCCCCCGATGCACGACGGGTGGAGCCACGGTGGGATGGCGTTCACCTACTTGGTAGCGGGCGTCATCCTCGGCATCGCCGCCGGCCAGAGCGCAAGCCAAGACCACCCGATGCCCCTCCCGCCCTCCCCGGGCGGCGGCATCTCGGGGATGATCTCTGCGGCGTCGCGATAGGTCTTGACAGGCCGGTGCATGTAGGGTACAGTCTTGATAGATCAGGCCGGCCCGTGTCGCGGTCGGATAGATCCGATAGGGACATCTTCAAGGTGGCAACCGGGCGTTGGGACGCACTCCGAGGACCGACGGAATCTCGATCGGCAAGGAGGCCTACGACGGCGACCCGGACCTCCACTCCTACCAACCCCGGGCAAGCCCAGAAAGCCTAGACCCGGGGGCTCCTAACGAATCAACGATGCGCGCCCGACCTGGCGCGAGGGAAAGCCCGACGGGGTGCATCTCATGGCAGAGACCTTCAGCAAGTCGCAGCCGGTGGAAGCCCGGCACCTTCCCGAGGAGCGAAAGAGATGCCGACGCGAAAGATCGACAGCGCAAACTGGCCGACGCCCTGCCAGCACCCGGAGCACAAGCCGCCCACCATGACGGCGTTGCCGCCCGGCACCTACGAACACGAATGCCCGAAGTGCCACGGCAAGCAGTTCTTCGTGGTCATCGCGGAGAGGTTCTGACCACCAACCGGGCCGAAAGGTTCAGAGGAGCGAGAGATGAGCGAGAGCGAAGACGTAGGACCCAAAGGGGAGATGGCCGACGCCGCCTATCGAGCGGTGCTCAACGCCTACTGCGACGGCTACCGGCGCGGCGCCGCGATCAACCCGAGGGAGATGCTTGCGGCGGAGGTCGTGCGAGATGCGCATGCTGTGGCGCAGGTGTACTACGACGGACTGCCGCCCACCGACGCCCTCGCCCCCGACCTCCTCGCCCGCCTGAGGGAGGCGACGCGGGAGACGGGGTTCAGCGACGAGGCGATCATCACGACCGGCATCGACTACCTGGCTCACCTGGCCCTCAACACCAAGTTGCCCGGACTGCCCGTTGCGCCCGGCAAGCATGCTCCGGCCGCAACCCCCTACACCCTTCCCGCCGCCCTCGGCCTGGAGCTGGCCGAGCTGGCCCAGCAGGTGCCGCAGAGCATCGAGGAGATCGTGCGGGCGGGGATGGCGATCGTGCGGGTTCGGGCGGGTTTCGACTCGACCGATGAATTGCGCCGGGCGATGGGCGAGGACCCGGACTTGCCGGTGCCCGGTATGCCCGTTCCGGTCCCTGGGGAGATCTGGGGCCGTAACGGAATGTCCGTCGAGGTCCTTGGGGTCGAGAGCGGACTGGTCCGCTACCGCTACCAGAGCGCCGACAGCTGCTTCCTGTTCCTCTTCACAGAGCGCTTCCGCTTCGAGCGTCCCGCCCCGACCCCACCCGCCCCGAAGCTCCCGCAGGTCGGGGAGGTGTGGGAGCGGATCGAGGATGGGGAGCTGTTCGAGATCGAAGCGCTGGACGCGGACGGTGTCGGATATCGGAGCTTCCGCGCAGGAGCATCGCTACTCGGGAGTGGCCGCGCCGGCTTTCTGGAGCGCTTCCGATTCGAGGGAGTTCGCGCTTCCTTGCGGAGGTCGAGCCCCAACTCCGCCCTCGCCGAACCGGCCAATCCCACTTCCGCCAGCGCGGACGGCCTTCGGGCCTCGATCGAGGCGGCGGGGGAGGGATCATCCGGGGCGGACACTGACGAAACGGTCGCGGGCTACAACGTTGAGTGGGATGCCGTCGAGCGCCGCCGCCTCCTCGAGCGGATCGAGGTCAAGGCGCTGGAGCTGGCGGTTGCGGTGACCGAGAAGGGGATGCCGCGCGGGCTCATTCAGGAGCGCGCCGCCGCCTTCGCCGACCACCTCCGCGCGCGCATCCTGGGCGGTGGGGCGTGAGCTGGGGAATGAGCTGGTCGGTTGTGTCCGCCTTCCTTTGCGACATCTTCATCCCGCTCTGCTTCGCGCTGACGTGGACTGGGGGTCGAATCCTGACGTCGATCAAGGCTTGCGAGGCCATGCGATGACCCGCCCAGGCTTCCGCACCCGAAAGAAGCCAACCAAGGCCCAGGCGAAGGCGAAGGAAGACGGCGTCGCCACGGCCCGAACCCGCGAGGAGGCCGCCGTCCGCGCCCACATGGCCCGCAAGATCGAGGAGGGCTACCGGCCGCCCGAGATCCGCGAGATGGAGGCGCCGCCAGAGTCCGAGGCCGAGCTGGTCGATCTGTGGTGGGAGATCTTTAACCGGGAGCCGGAGCTCGGGCCGATGGATGAGGCGCGGGCGGCGGAGCTGGCGGAGAAGATGCGGGAGATCTTGAAGTGAGGGGCCGCAAGCCGCTTACCGAAGGCGACGCCCGGAAGCGCACCGACCGTCGCCGCAACACCGAAGCCGCCAGACGATACCGGGCGCGCCTGCGGGAAGAAGAGGCGCCGATCCGCCCCATCGGCGGCTCGCCCTGGCGCTACCTGGCTCGGGATCTGCCGTCCGAGATCTTCCCGGGAGAGGAGCGCTTCACGGTCCTCCTGAGATCGGGGCGCGTCGAAACGCTAGACCTAGACCAAGTGGAGGGCGCGCAAGGCTGGGCCGATACGATCATCTATTGGCGGCCAGTTCCTCGCCCTCCGCGCGGGTTTGTGCCGCTACCGCGCGTGCGGCTCCAGAACGAAAAGGCGGAGGACCAACCTCCGGGCACTCGCTGAGTCCGTGAAACGAAGGAGCGACGGGGCCTCCGCACGAACACCCGCCCGCATCGCTTCACCAGGCGCCCGCCGGGAGCGATATCCCGGCAACAACACCGCTTCAACCTCTAAGAAATCCACCCCTCCAGCCCGATAGCGACCCCCTCGTGCTACCGTTTCGGCGATACCCCGTCGATCCGGGGCTTTCGAGGAGGTTCTATGCGAAATCCCCGTCTTCGGCTCCTGCTGGCCTGTACGGCCTCCCTGCTCGCCGCCTCGCCGCTTCTCCTGGCCCAGCTCCCCACCTGGCCCACGGCGGCAACCCTCAGCATCTGCCGCGCCGGCCTGACCGGGCGCGTGGTGGTCGTCCAGGACGGGCTCTCGACGTCGGACTGCTCGACCGGGGGAGCGATCGGCGCTGCCCGCCACTCCGTGATGTGCCTGTGCGACCAGGATGGTGCAGGGGGCTACATCTGGCGGGCGATCGGCTCGGGCGGAGGGGGAGGGGGCTCTATCGACTCGATCACGGCCTCGCCGCCAATCACCACTACGGGCGGCACCGATCCGGTTCTCGGGTGCGCGGCGGGCTCGACTTCGGCGCCGGGATGCCGC
>Ga0247777_1000710_pt1 | contig 10014 bp, 9 predicted proteins | sample UWRJL154409C5_FD_179937 | JGI IMG/M metagenome (GOLD analysis project Ga0247777, IMG submission 179937) | Plant litter microbial communities from Arlington Agricultural Research Station in Wisconsin, United States - UWRJ-L154-409C-5 | ecosystem: Environmental > Terrestrial > Plant litter >...
TACTCGACCTTGATCTCCAGCCGCGAAGCCACGATGCAAGCCGAGGCTTCGCAGCGACGGGCCGTAAAGAGGCGCGGCAAAAATACTCGTCGCGGAAGTCCGGCCAACCTTTCCGAAACGAAATTCGGTTGGGAAAACGAGCTTCTGATCGACGCCAATACGCGTGCGTGCAGCACCATATGTTTCTTCGGCGGGCGACTCCTTCCGCTGGCAGTAAGCAATCGCGATCTGAATCGCTTCGTTAAAGCCGTCAAAGTTCTCGGCAGTGAAACTCGTCTTGTCGCACAACTGTTGAAACTTCCACGGCAACCAAGTTCCAAGCATAAACGAGCCCACATCACTCGTTGCGTTGTTGATGCCAGGCAACAGATCGCGTGCGAGAATACGCAGGTTCACCACGCGCAGGCCAAGGAAATCGAGACCGCCGCCCCTAGGAGCGAAATCCTCGGTGCCGAATGGTTGAGGAGGGAAATCGTCAGCTGCCATGGTCGAGGAGGAACGCTTCGTGCAGTTGAAAGGACGTGAGAACACTACTGCAACGCGGGCAGTCAATGGTGCCGATTGCGCTGAGCCCGTCGAACTCTGGCGACGTGATTCGCGGACATCCGTTGTTGGGACAAAAGCGCTGGTTCGGATCGACGCCCAAGATATTCCGATTTGCCTGCCGCGCTTTCAGCAGAGTTGCATACCCAGGCTCGTTGCACCACTTCACGCCTTCCAACTCGTTTAGGGCCGCGGCCAATTCGATTTTAAGGGGCTCAATATGCTGCTCGCCTTCGCCGAAAAGGCGAAGGGCTACTTGTGCGGCTGCGACTTTATCGTCGGCGCCCAAACTACCCAGTCGCGCCGCTGACCGAAAAGTGAGCCATTGCCGCCTTGAGAACGCATCACCACCCCTCGCTTTAAGGAAGGCGAACAGCGCCACGTGGAACGGCACCAGCGAAGCGTGGATAGTTTTTTGGAATCGATGCTGAATGTCCCACGCCAGCGGAGGAAACATTGAGTGGCGATACACGCTGTTAAAGGCCGGCGTGAAGCTGCGGCTTTGGGGTCGCCGGTCGAACAATGCCTTGGTGTAGGCCACGACTACCTCCAGGAGTTCTTTACGCGCTGCCCCTGGCCGCAACTTGCGCGTCCCTACCCAAACCCGCTGGGCGAGGTGAAAATATCCTACGGCGACCGGCAGCAACCGCTCTGCGAGCACAGAATCTGGTGCCATTGAGTGTACCCGCCGGCAAAAGTCAGCGATCCGTTCTTTAGCCAATTCGAAAACCTTCTGCGCGGCTTTGCGTCGCCGCTCGCTTGGGGTGGCGGTTTTCTTGCCGTCATCCAGATCAGCCGAATCTTCTTCCGTTACGTCTCCGAGGCTGGGATCACGCAATAGGCCCTCTAGCATTTTCCGGAAACAAGCATCGCTGCCCAAATTCCATCCACTGGCTCCACCCCGGGCGGCTCCCGGTTGTGGCGGCCAGATTGGCTCGGCTCGTTCTTTCGGTTTCTGCTCCTCCTTTGATTTTTGCGCAATGCCGCTGGTCGGGGCCGGTGTTTCTTCCGCCCCCTCCATGACTCGTCCCAATAGCTCAAAGACGGCACCAAGCTCGGCCAGCGAAGGGATCGCCTCCGCAGTTAGAATGGTCTGCACTCCCGCCCAGGCGTTTCTTTGCTGGGGTGTAGAAGACAACATTGCGGTGTCGTCAACAAACGCGACCCCTTCACGAAGATGGCCACTTGAATCTGTGCCGGTGATCCTCACCGACAGGCAATTGGGACCCTCGGGACGTTTTTGAAACCGTTCCCAGTGAATCAACCACACTGGCTGAACGAATCCCTCCAGGAACTGCACTGACGTCGATTGTGACCCCGAGAGAAGCTCGACGCTGACTTTCCCGAGCGGCGTATTTGTCTCAGCAGGATCGAGTGAAAGGCGGATTCCAGAACCAACGTTCGCCGCCCAGATACGCAACCAACGCGATCCGGATTCCGGCCAAACGATCTTGAGTTCGTCCACCTTCGGGAGCGGTCCATCTGATTTAAAATAATAGGCGAAAGTCGACTGCGACACTTTGCGCAGGACGCCAGCTTCCACATTGCTCCCTGAAAGCGCCTGGTCTGTGCAATTGACACTGCCATTAAACAACCACGAGTCTGCGTCGCCGCTAAAGCCGTAGAGCTTCAGGTGGGCGAAAGCCTCTTTTTCAGACCACAACTTCAACTTGCGCCGGGTTTCGCCAGCCGGCGTGAGAGGCAAATCGATAGATGAGCCGTGCAGGGCGGGGAATACTTCTAGCTTCGCCGAGGGAAAGGACGCAGAAAGCGAATTAAGGCCTTTGAAGCTGCCGCCGAAAAAGGGTGATGCCACGCAAACCTTTCTAACACTGGCACCGGTGCGAGCCACAATTTGATCAGGAAAACTCCCACCGAACGAACTCAGGAAATATACCTCCCGAGATTCCGTGGAGCCTTGCGCTGCGACCACTCCTTTCATCGCTTCAATACAGTCGAGCAAGATTTCTCGCGCCGGGACAGTGTCGGTATCGAATGTTTTGAACAGGTTCGCGATCGCTTTTACGAATCCGATCAACTCGTTGCCAAGTTCACGTTGGTTTCCACCCGGCCTAATTCGCAACACCTCGAAAAGTTCATGATTTCCGATGAAGCCCGAATGCGTGAGATTCCCGCTTCCGCAGAGAACGGCAAATTCGTCATCGGTCGCCATAATCCACACCTTGGCGTGGAAATTGTTTCCGTGTGGCGCCAGCACCATCGAATAAGTTGTGGTCACATGAACGAGCGCACTCGCTTCGGTCGTCGCATTAGCAAATCCGAACTCGTCGCCGATGATCACCGCGCCTTGCAATCGAGACCTGTCGATTTTCGGCAGGACAACTGACTCAAAAAAAGCGAGGCTGGCCGTGTAAGTTGTCCCAATCAGATACTTCGGAGCAAAAAGCTCGAAGAAAGTGGACAGCGGAACTGTGGTCAGCGTCTCCAATAGAGTCGCTTGATAGATACCGTATTACGTCGGATCATCTACATTAAACTCTGCTATTACCTGGTGGCGGCTGGTCAGCGATCGGGCTTCATACCCGTATTCTGTGTCGCGAATGATCAACCAGGCGACGGTGTGACGGTAACCACAGCCGGGGCATAGCAGCCCTGGAACATGTCCTTCTTCGCCACACGCAGGGCAGGCATTACCGGGCAATTGGGAATTGTAGTGACGAATGAATTCCCTCGCTTGAGTGCGAGCCTCCGCAAAGGCCTTTTCGAGGGAATCATGATCGAACATGTAGTTCGGTTGCGTCGATCAAGCCGCGTTCAACAGGTCCCTAGCTTTCTCCCCGAGGCGCGATGCATCCTTGAAAGTAAATACGCGCACTGTGTTGGTGCGGAAATTCACCCATGCGGCGGCCGCCCACACTGGTTTGCCGCTTTGCTCTGCCAGAAGGTGCGAGTAGCCCCCGAGTTGTGCCAAGCACTCAGGCGGCACGGCAGACGGTGTTGTATGGCTCACCTTGACCTCGATGACGCCGTTCGTCGCATGGCCGCCCTCTACGAGAAGATCGCACCGTCCACCGGCAATGTGTTCGGTGGATGGCAACGAGACTTCCGAACGGATGCCTGTAACACCCAGGCGGCGCAGCTCAACGCGGAGCGCCGTCATCCAAGGAAGCATCTCCTTCTCGCGATGTGAAAGCCGACCGTGATCGTTTTGCCGCAAGAGGAGCTGCACAAAGCGGCAGCCTAGAAGATAAGCATTCTCGTTGCCCAAAGCACACTTGGGCATGGGGGTGACAGAGATAGTTTGAATGGTGTCCGGAACCAATTCGCCCATGGAGAGCGAAATGGATTGGCGGGGAAGGGAACGGATATCGGTGGTAATACTCATGTAGCAGGAGGGTTTAGTGTCTCAGGAAAAATACCTGTCGCAGTTCGTTGGAAATCCAAGATGTTGTCGTTCGTCAATAACGATGTTGACGAACGTCAACACGCGCGGCTTATTTCACTTCGTGAAACATTTCCTTCCCGAGCTTCGGCGGATACTAAAAGCCCAACCCTTCTCCGATAATCAGAGAGCGCTATCGCTTCACGCCGGCATCGACCCCTCCCACCTCTATCGCGTCGAAAAAGGGGAAAACATTGCCACCCCTGAGTTTGTCGGCCGCTTGTGTGCGACCCTCCCAACCGAAACGGCTGCCATACTCTTAACCGCGTTTCTCAAGGATGTTCTCGCTGCAACCGCTGCGGCCAAACCAAATCCAAAGAAAAAGCCCCTTGGCACATGGCGCCCGCCGACCAGCGATCTCTCGATCGATATCGTTTGTGAGATGAGAAAAGCGAGCTGAGGAGCGGCAGGATAGATGGACAAGGCCGCCCTGAATGCCCTGCTCCCGTTGGATTCCTGGCAGTGGTCGGAGGCTATCGCCTATATTGATCCAGCCACGCCCTCTCATAAAAGAGAGCACCTTCTTTGTCTGTTTCTGCGCCGGTTCGACGACTACATTCACTATATAGCGTCTAGCCGATGGAAGCAGTTCAATAAGGTCAACGGGCCTGATGGTCTGCGCGATATAGCGTCAGCCGGAAAACATGGCTTCGTCATAGCACTCAATAGATGGAGTCCTACGTCGGGGAAACCGCTCTCACGGTATGCTTCGAAGTGGATCACCTTTTGCTGTCTGAATGAAGCCGTTGTCCTCGCTCGTGGCCCAGTCGCACTTCCTCGCAAAGTCGTGAGACTTGTTGCAAACACAAGGGCCCAACACACGCGCTGTGCAGCGGAGGCGCTGCTCCTTGCGTCTAAGAGCCAGAGGGAAACACGGTATATTGTTCGTGAGATCGTGACAGCCGACGGACCCCGCGTCATCTCGATGGATGGAGCTGCTATTTGCAGCTCGTCGGCCGGCGACGGACAAAATTTGCATGAGCTTATTCCTGCTGAAGGAGGCGGACCGCACGCGGTTGAAACCAGCAACTGCGTAGATGAAATCCGAACCTTTCTACTCACGCAGTGCACCTCTCGCGAACGTTTCATTATGCACGCTCTTTATCCGATATGCGGCGACACACAGATGCGCATTAATCCGAGCCAGCAGGCGCCTACGCTGTCGGCTATTGGGCTTAGCCTAGGGATATCCGGGCAGCGCGTTAAGCAGCTTCGACAAGCGGTCACACGGCGGTTGAGGCGCCACCTAGAATTAGGCGCCTCTATTAAGGCTACTTAGTCGGAAGGTCTTTATTGTCCCTAGAGCAAACACGGGCCGGTGGGGCACTTTGTGCCACGGGCCCATTCTGAAATTTCGGGCTGCGCCTGGCTTTTTTTGCTGGGTTCCAACTATGAAAACAGAACCAACCCCCATACCCACTCGCGTCGCCATTTCGAAAGAAGGCGACGTTTTGATAACGCAAGGAGCGGACCACCCAGTCCTCTTTGTCGCGCACCACCTGCTCGAACTTTTCACGCGTTCACCACATGAAGCTCCAGTCCTTGAAATCAGAGGCATCGGAGCCACGACCATTCTGGCATGCCTGGCCGCCAACGCCTATTTCCGGGTGATTTCGCGAAAGTCCCTGGCGATCCAGCTCACGCTGCCGAACGGACTCCGCGTATTGTTCTCCGATGATGAGGACGCCCAGAACCACGCAACCTGGTCGGGTAAGAACGGCAGCGACATCGTCGTTTCGTCGACCAACGTCTCACTCACGAGTGCCCGTGCTCTTTCACAGCTGCACCTTCAACCAACGTCTCAAGTCGCATCCTCTGTGCAGGCGAGTCGGTCAAATGCCGACGGCGAGAAGACGAAAATCATTGTGCGAGCAATGGAGCAGCGAAACGCCTCAACCCGCAGGACCTAAACTCATGAAAGCAATCATTCGCGGTCCGGAGTTGGACCTCTGGCAGGTTAATGCACCGCCACGGTTCCCGATCGACCCTCAAAAATGGAGTCTGAGTTCGCCGATCCACGCCGTCGGAGACTTGGTGCCGGTGGGCGCGTATTCTTACGATCTCATCATCAATCCGGGCGCACGGACAAACCCGCTAATGCTCTTTGTTTCGTTGCGAAGCGCATTCCCTTGGGCGTTTGCAGAGGTAGGCGACACTCTGAGTGCTCACCAGTGGAGATTCCTCTACTATGCATGCCAGGGAGGGCTTGGCCTACTGGCCCAGCCAGACTTCAACCCCCAACAAGCATTGCGGACTCTTTGCCTCACTGAATCCGTAGCCATGGCCCCACCGCTTGAATGGCTGGGCACCAACGAGCCCTTGCCTGACGTCATCCAAGGCGTCCGTCAGAGCATCGAGAACCTCACGGTCGACCAGTGTAAAGCCGTGTGGTCCATCGTGGCCTTCGTTCAAGCGCTCCGCCTCGGCATCCACGAAGTGCTTCAGTTGCCCTGGCATGACGACCAATGGCTGGCCGCATTTATCGAACACGCCGAACCCGGTGAAAAACTAATTTAGCTTTCCCCACACGCCCACAGGCGTTGGGCCGCGGTTCGCCCAAATTGGGCAACCGCGGCCCTTTATTTTCCATCAAACATTCATGCCCTCCAGTCGCATCTGGAGGTCTCGGTATCTATTGATCCCGCACGATGCGATCGCTGAGAACATGGATATTGAGGGGCTAATGGCGAAGTATGGCTAGAAATGATTCCCACGAGGCAAAAACGGAGTATTAAAGCTTCGACCGTGGTCTTGTAGACCAATGCTATGACTCAAGAAATGAACCCCTTGCTCCCTGCTGATGCGCTTCACGGGAATCGGCTACAATGTATTCAGTCCAGAGACTGGCTAGGATACCTAATCACGTTCGGCTCACATCAGCGCCTAGGCGCATTTTTATCTATTGAGACCGAACTGACGAACGTCGAGTATTGGGTGGTCCTAGCATCAGTTTGGACAGGTATCGAATGGCTTGGCCCCGACCGCTCGACGTGGGAGAAGCTTCTTTTCAAAAGCCGGCCGGTAAACGAGGCCGCAAACATGATGTCTGCTCAAGACAAGTCTGCCTTGAGCGCGTTACCGGATAAAATCCAAATATATAGAGGACAATCGGACGAAAATCATCCAATCGGTTATTCCTGGACTACGTCGAAAACGGTAGCTGAGAAATTTGCCAGTCATTATCAGAAGCGCTTCACTTCCGGTCAATGGTCTCAAGGCGATCGCCCGGTGGTCTTCCGTGGAATAGCTAATCGGAATAGTGTCCTAGCGTTCTTGAACGATCGAGAAGAACTGGAAGTGCTCATTCACCCTCGAAATGTTCGCAGCATCAAAGCAAGGGTCGTGTGAGGCGGCAGAACTAGCAGGTCGTAAGATTTCCACCTTCAGAGAGGGAATGGACATCCTGGTCGCCATGCGCTGTGCTGGCGGTATCGAGAATGCTATTAGATTCGGCAGACATACCTGACATCCACCGGCTGTTGGCGCCGGGCCTAGCTGGATGCTTCCCGGGCACTGAACGGTCGCTCATTTGAAGCCCTGCGCAGAATGTTGCGGTGGCGGAGGCCGCAACCGCAGCCCTTCAGTTAGAATGGTCCACTGATTGTAAAAATACTATTGTGCGGATAACCCATCCAGCGCAGGCTGTTTGGAATGCTCTGGGCCAAGGGCACTCGGCTGTCAGCTGAACCCTATTTATTCCGTGCGACTGCTTACCGAAGGTCAGGTAATTCGCGAGACCTACGAAGTTGAACGCTTCTTAGGAGAAGGGGCGTTCGCGGAGGTTTACCGCGTGAAGCATCAATTTCTGGGGCGCCAGGCCATGAAGGTTTTTAAGCGCGTTGGTATGAGCAAGGATGAGATCCATGAAATGCTTGGTGAAGCGATTCTGCTCTCACGTATTGGCCACCCCAACATTGTCCGTGTGTTTGATGCAAACGTTCTCGAATCGCCCCGGGGAACTTGTGGCTACTTTACCATGGAGAATGTTGCGGGTGGCAGCTTGGAGAAATTCTGGCATTCCCATGGCGGGAAATTCGTTCCGCTGGAAATCGCACTGGATTTGATCAAGCAGGTCTGCCGGGGAATTTCTTTGGCCCATAAAGAGAATCCTCCCATCATTCACCGCGACATCAAGCCACAGAACATCCTGGTGGGCTACGAGGCGGACGGTCTGAGGGCGCGGGTCAGTGACTTTGGCTTGGCAAAAAAGGTCAACCCACTGACGTTGCTCGCTACAGCTGCGGGCACACTTGCGTTCAAGGCACCCGAAGCATTTGAAGCCCGGCAGAGCGACTCCTGTGCTGGAGATGTGTGGGGCATCGGCACAACCTTGTATCTTCTCTTAACAGATCGGCTGCCGTATGAGATGCCTGCGGAAGTAGCTTGGGGGGCGAAACACATTTTCGAGAAGCCATTGGTCCTCCCGTCGTCCATCAATCCTGACGTTAATCGACGACTGGATGAGATCGTCTCAACTGCCTTGGGAAAAAGCGCCGAGAATCGCTACGCTAGCGCCGCAGAGTTGCTCAACGCACTCGAAGAATGGCGGCCTGACACCGGTGCGCCGGCTCTCATGCACAAGGCTCTCAGCAGCGAACCATCCAAAACCGTGCTGGGGTCGCCGACGCAGGCCGATGAAAAAGTCGCAGAGCAGTTGGTTCAACGTGCGATCAAAATCAGTCACAATGGCCGCTTGGCCGAAGCGGCTGACATAATGGAAGAGGCCTTCAATAAGATGCCTGACCTGCGTGAGAAATACTCACGCCAAGTGCGGCTCTGGCGGTGCGGAGTCAGCATGTAACTCGAAAAACGCACATGCCTACCACCGGACAGACACGCAGGGCGCAGTCGCAGGAATGCAAAGCCCTACTCGATGTTGCCGGGCGGAGCATGTTTCAGGACAATGCGTTTCGCATAACTGGTCTGCCAGCCCACGCATCAAATCGTGAAATCACCAAACACGGTGAAAGGCTAAAGCTCCAGGAAGAGTTAGGCAACGGTGCGCCGCCCATGACAGGCGTGTTCGCAAGAAATCCTCCTCCTGCGCTGGATGAAATCCGTGCAGCACTTCAGCGCTTAAAGAATCCTGAATACCGGATCGTGGACGAGTTTCTCTGGTTCTGGCCCATGTCGGCGGACAGCAATCTGCCTGACGAGGCGTTTGCGGCTTTGCAACAAGGTGAGGTCAACCAAGCCACCGCCATCTGGCGAAAACGAGAAGCAGACAATGACGCTGCCGTTATTGCTACCCACAATCTTGCCGTTGCCTATTCCCTCGCAGCCCTTGACCTTGAGAATGGCGACATCGGGAAGGGACGCAGTGAGGGGGAGTCCGCCAAGATTTCCAGACTTTGGCAAAGTGCGGTCAGACGCTGGCTGCAAATCATGGATAGTGACGACCTTTGGAGCACGGTTGTGGAACGCATCCGACAACTTAATGAACCGAATTTGCCAACAGGCTTTGCGCGGCAAATGAGGCAGTCCCTGCGGGTTTCTCTCTGCAAAGCTCATGCGGAGTTGGCCGTCGCTTATGCTGACGAGCAACAATTAGGCTACGCCCGAGCGCAGGTGACTCGAATAAAGAGGCTTTCTGGTGAGACGGACGCTCACGAACTGGTGGCAGAAATGGTGCTGAATCCGATTATCAATCGGCTTCGGCAGCAAATCGAACGCGCACGACAAAAAGCCTCTGACAAAGCTCCGAATGCCGCAGATGTGGCCCGAGAATTGTTTAGGCAAGCACGTGATGTCATCCCCAAGTTGTCGATCTTCTGGGATGATAATCGTCCCGAACGCGCCGTTCTTTTGGACGATGTTGCAGATGCTGTAAACAGCCTCGCTATTGCTCATCAGAGCGCAACGAACGACGACCAAGGAAGTCTTGAGCTTCTGCTTGAAGCGCAGGAATGGGCATCGACCCACGACGTGATAGAGAAAATCAATAAGAACGTCAGCGTTCTCACGGACAATATCGCTCACGCCAAACTGGCACCAGCATACAACATCTTAAAAAGTATCCAAGACAGCAAAGCATCGGCGCACTCGCGCCTTCAGCTATTTCAGAGCAC
>Ga0247777_1000711_pt1 | contig 10006 bp, 8 predicted proteins | sample UWRJL154409C5_FD_179937 | JGI IMG/M metagenome (GOLD analysis project Ga0247777, IMG submission 179937) | Plant litter microbial communities from Arlington Agricultural Research Station in Wisconsin, United States - UWRJ-L154-409C-5 | ecosystem: Environmental > Terrestrial > Plant litter >...
GGTCGGCAAAAGGGGGCCCGTACCCTCAAAATCATGCTTTACAAACGCCATGGGATCGTCGTAGTCTTTCGCCCCCATTTGCTGCACGCCGGGCGAGAAGCTCGTGATGGGAAGGACGATGACGTCGCCCACCCGCTTCGCCGTCTCCATCCCCGTGAAGTTCTTCCAGTCGATGGGGCCCTTGGAGTTGGTCATGTCAAAGTATCGCTCGTCGTTGAAGTACTCGAAGATGACGTCGGTCCAGGGCGCGGGGCCCGTGAATTCGATCACGTTCTTGTCCATGACCCCGTCGAGGAGGCCCGACCGCTTCCGCCGCAGCGTCTCCGTGGTGATCTGCGCCACGATATCTCGCAGGATCGGGTGGCCGGGCTTGGACTGGATCGTCCACTGGCAGAACTGGATGCGCCGCGAGTACCAGTCCTTCCAGTCGGGCCGGTCCGGGTCCGCCTCGATGCCGATGACGAGGCCGACGGCTTCGCGCGGGACGCTCTCGGGAATCCAGTCGAGGGCGCTGCGGATGGCGTACGTGTCGATGTCCGAGTAGATGCCGCCCCGGGCCAGCAGGATCAGGTAGCGGAAGAAGTCGGCCTTGAGGACGGGCAGGGGCAGTGCGTCGTACGCCTCGAGGACCTCGGGCACCGCGGCGTAGAGCAGCCTCAGCAGGTGCACGGCGACCGAGTCGGTGATGACCTCGTGGATGAAGCCCGGGTGCTGCTCGGTCCAGGTGGCCTCCTGCTCGCGGAAGGCGAACTCGGCGTTGGCCGGCGTCCACTTCCACGTCTGCCAGATGTACGCCGGAAACTTGGAGTCGACATCGTAGGGGTACTGATACGCCAGCTTGTCGTAGAGGCTCATGCGGGACTGGTCCAGCATAGCCTTCTGACCCGCGGGGATGCCGTGCCTGCCCGGACCGTTCGGATCGGGTCCAAGACCGGAGAGGCCCGGCACGCCCGAGTCTGTGTCTTGCCGCAACCTGTCGGGGGCGGCGTGGCCCCCCGGGGCGCCGGCGGCGGGCGCGGCGGTTCCCTCGGGCTCTGAGGTCCCATGTGATCGTGTGGTGAGGTAAAAAACGGTGAGGAAGAAGGCGGCGGCGATCAAGGCGCGCCGGAAGGTGAGCATGGCGGGCGAGGGCCGTCCCGGGGCGAGGGGGAGGGCGCCGGGTGCGTGTTAGCAGCTGCTCGCGGCGGCAGAGGACATCGGGCGGTCGGCGACGAGGGGGAGGGAGCCTCGTCCGGGGAAAGGGTCGCAAGGCTGTTCTTTTGTGGGGACCGGTTGTGGGGAGGCTCTGGGCGCGCTGCGAAGGGCCGTGATGCAGATAGATTGCGGCTCAATCAGGAACGGAGGACGCGGGATGAAAGCTCGCTCCGTTTTGAGGGTCCCCAGGAAAGGACGTCGTCCAAGGCCAAGGCTGCCGCGAGCCGGGAATCGAAAAAGTCGTGGAAGGAGAAAAGGAAAGACCGTTAGGCTCGAAGAAAGAATGACGACGCAGCGGGTCCAGGGAGTTGACCGTGATGAAAGGGGGGGCTCAGCCTTCAAGAAGGCCGACTTTTCCCTTGGGGTCAAGGTTAGGTAAGCCGGGATTTTTTTGCTCGAAATGTACCTGCCCTCCTACCCCGGCAGGCCAGCCGTAGCTGATCCCAGCTGGTCCCGTGAGCGGCCAGTGTCGAGGCCGCCCTCAGGGGTCGCCGGCCGGCAGAAATGGGGGCTGTGACGATCAAACAGCGGCCGCCCGTCTGCCAGCCTCGCCAGACGACGATCGTGCCAAGACATGAGTCTTTCCTGGGCTGATCCGACGATCTCAGATTTCGAATTATTTCTGGACGCACAAGCTGACGCAACATCGGATGCGTTTGAGTCGCAGCTGCAAAACCTCCCAAGTCCCAGGCGACCACCCAAGAGACCGCCGAAGACCGAAGTTGCCTCACCGTCGTCTGCTGCCCGGGCGAGCCGCGAAGGGCGGCAGGCAGTGGGGTGGGTCTCGTTCGGTGGAACCGAATTTCAGGAAGGATGAAACACGAGCTTGGGGCCTCGCCGTCTGCCTCTCTGCTGCCTTTTGCCTTTGCCTCCCCCTTTCCGCCTGCCGACCATGACTTCAGGTTGAGTCTAGGAGTAGGTACTTCGTCATCATGGCGCTCGCAGATTATTGATGCGCCCAACGAAAGCTTCCCAAGCTGTCATCTCCAAACGGTCTGAAACCGGGGGGCAGACGCGCACAACTTGAAGCTTCCCTCACACGCTGTACATGGCGAAAGCAAACAGCCCTGAACGCAATTTCCATTTACGACGGCCGACTGCATGGGTCGGCCGACATCGTTATCCCGACCTGTCGCCGGCTCCGGGGGCCGGGGGGAGAGGGGGGGGGGAGGTCCGATTTCTTGATCTCCAGCGGCTCATTGCTGGATGCTCGTTTTCTGGTCCTCGGGAACGTACGAACCGTGTGTGCTGTCCGGAATCGAAGCGATTGGTAGCTTGGCGCGTGGCTGTGAATCATGCCTACGAAGCCGACGTTGGTCTGGAGTGTCCTCAACTGCCAGCGCCGGAGCGACGGTGCATGTCGCCAAGAGGTGCTTGTTGAAGGTCTGGGGCGTCCGGGGATGCATGTCATGGCTCCCGACCGACCGAACGGCGATCGCCTCCTGCCAAGCTTCATGCCTAGGCCTTCTCCCAACTTCAGCCTACGCTCTTGTCAACTTATCTCTAACGTGCTGCCGTGTTGATTTCGTCATCTCGAAGAATGGAAGACCGCGAGTCTGCTTCTCGGAACTGCCCAGCCGCGGGTCGTGCGTCGGAAGAGCATCCTCATTTAGGGCGCGCGGCCTCCAGGGGTTTTGTGTTTCGAAACGCCAGCTACGTCCAAGCTGCCAGGCTGGACCAACCACATCGAGAGGCGGTCATTGCGAAGTACGAGTGCGAGTCCCTGGACGGATACGGAGACCTCCCCGTCCCGCGTCTTCTTTGTCAGAGATACTGTGTATCCCCAGTGATCACCCAAGTCGGAGGCGCGTCGACAGGTCTGATCCGCGACTCTCTAGCCGCCTACACCTGAGCCACCTCCACAGGGACCCGTTCACTCTGAGCAACTTAGACCGGACTGGACCGAACGGGCTCAGCGTCTCCGGCTCGTCTTCACCGACAGCCTCGTAGCACCCCCATCGCCACCAACGGAAGGAAGGATCTCGCGGTGCGACCCTGCCCTAGGTAGACGGTAGATCGTCTTCGTCTTCCCCTCCCTCTCGCTCCGGGGGCGGCGGTGGTTGCGGCCCGATGCCGCCCGCCGGTACGACGTCGCCTCGTCAGGAGCGGCCGCCCGCTCGATCCTGCAGCTGCCGTGGCCGCGTTCCTGCCCGCCGGGCCCAACGGTGGGCGATGCTCGTGTCTCGGAAAGCGAGTGTGCATACCGTGCCACGGGGTCCTCGACCTGGCTGTGTCTCCTCCTGCAAGATGGAGGCGGCCTGCGGTCATCCCTAGGGAGCGGTGGCACGACAGGACGGGTGGGGATGACAGGCGATCGGCCGCCATGGTATATCAAGACCTCGGCGGTTTTGCGGCCTGGCGTCTCGCAAGTATGGAGGTAACCAGGTCCGGCTCGAACTGTTGCCGGAGCGCCAACCTATGGACGATGGAGTAAGACCACCGTGTACAGAGTGATCTCAAGGAATGGAGTGCCTTGTCTGACTTCAACACGGCAAAAATGATTCTGTTACACCTAAGAACGAACCGCTGGACCGCGGGAAGTTGGATCTAACGCGGGCTTCAAGGGACAGCGGGTGGGCGAACCCCCGGCCCGCCCTCACGGCCTTCTGCTACCATCAAGACGCCGAGTATGCCGACGACGCTACGGTACAGCGTCTCACCGCCTCTCTTGCTTCGCTCGCAGATTTCATAGAATCCGGCCCAACGGCCACGCGCACCGTGTGTGATTTTTGTTCGGCGCGCCCGGTAAGTCCGGAATCAGGCGATGGATGGGAGGTCATTCCTTCTCATGGTTTGAGAGATGGTTGGCGGATGTATCTGTGGCGAGGGCCGAGTGCTTCGCGCCAAACACTCCTAACCCGCGGCGTCCACGGTTTCACGGCACCGTCCCGCTTCCCCGGATAGTCCGAAGGCCCGAAGGCCCGGTATGATGGTGGAAAGACACTACAAAAATGCCCACCAAGCCGGTCATGGGGTCGTCGTGCTTCAGTGATCGATTTTCAACGAAAAGTCAACATGCGGCACCCCTTGATGCAGGGAACTCGTCGAGATGATGTCGATATCTGCCCATCCCATTAGCTTCACCAAGCCTAGGATCCGACCCCAGGGCCACGGCAACGTACCGTTCGAGATGTAACCCCCCACATTCTCCGCGGTCAAACCGCCCGACACCTCGAGCAGGAACTCCCGCTTCCCCTTCCACCGCTCTTTCAGGCTCCTCGCCGCAGCCTTGACCCCGTCCCCGCTGAAGTTATCGAGCATGACTACGTCCGCGCCGGCAGCGATGGCCTCGTCGGCCTCGGCCTCGCTCTGGACCTCGACCTCGACCTTGAGCGCGAAGCCGGCGACAGCCTTGGCGGCGGCCACGGCGTCCGAGATGCTGCCGCGGCTCCACACGTGGTTGTCCTTGAGCATGACCATGGCGCTCAGGTCCATGCGGTGCGCGTCGGCCCCGCCCACCAGCAAGCCGTACTTCTCCACCAGGCGGAAGCCCGGCGTGGTCTTGCGGGTGCCCGCTACGCGGCCGGTGAAGCCCGCCGCACGCAGGGCCGCCACCGTGGCGCGGCTGCGCGTGGCTACGCCCGAGCACCGGGCTAGCAGGTTGAGGGCGACGCGCTCGCCCAGCAGGACGCCGCGCGCGGGGCCCGACACCACGGCGCAGGCGGTGCGACCGCCGGCGGCGACGGCGGCGAGGTCGGCGCCGTCGCGCTGCCGCCAGGCCACGGTGCAGCCGCACTGCGCGAAGACCTCATCGAAGAAGGGCGTGCCCGCCAGTACGCCGGGGCTCTTGCACCAGAGCGTCGCGGTGCGGGGGGCTTCCCCGACGACGAAGCCGCCGTAGTCGAACGAGGGCGTGTCCTCGGCCAGCCACGCCGTGATGAGCGTCTTCCACGACGCTGGGAGGAGGTGGGCGAGGTCGCCGTGCTCGAGAGGGGTTGCCATTCTGAGAAATTCGCGATGGGGATCCCTGGACCTCGTGCTATACACCGTAAGTTCCAGTGTACGCAAATAAGCTGGAAGATGTTAAGTGCTAGATTGTGGTATTTCCCGTCTCAACGATCGTTCAGGGAGTCGGGCTCGTCAGGGTCCTTCCTCGGCTCGGCAAGCGCCGGCTTCGGCACCAGTATGCTCTTATCTTATCGGCGAACCAACTAACTTTAACTCCGCGAGCTCTGTACGTGTCCCGTAATCCGTACTTTGCCCGACGACCCCCGACAACTGACCGCTCGCTGCCGTTCACATGTCCACGGGACCCCATGAACAATGGATCTGTCAAGATTCTGAGCTCCGAGTCACGAAATCCCTAGTAAGAATTTCAGGTTCTCAAATGAGTCAGTCCAGCCAAGGCGGACGATGGGCGCGTCACGATGAGAAACGAGGGTACGACGATCCAACATCAGCCTTGCCACCCTCGCGACCGTATCGCCAGGGTCAGGCCAGATTTGAGGCTCAAAACGCTACGTGTCAACAAGCGCCGTTGCGCGGGACGCCACCCCCCGCATATTCAGGGCCTTTTTTTCCAGGGGCAGGCGGTTGGAATCCCGGGGATCCACTGCGGCGAAGACCTTGGAGAGACCACCTTGTCTGGATTAAGCCTCCGTACTCCGTAATGCGACCGCGTCCCGCCTTGAGCCGTGGAGCGGTTCCAACAGAATCACATAGAAAGGGACACGTAGAAGAGGCGAGGCTAACTCGCAAAGTAATCTTGGATGTTGCGCTGCGGGCCGATGTTGCACAGGAGAGAGAGAACATGAGGCTGCTTGGCTTTTTCGTAGGAGTTGACAGCTGGCATCTGACCTGGAGACCGGGTCTACCACCTGAGTAGCTACCTGCCTTTGGGAAGTCCGTTGAATGGTTGGCGATCGTGTCCTCAGCCGTTGGTGGTAATCACTCTGATGAGGTTGCTGAAGGAAAGGAGAAAGTTGGAGTTGGGGTGGCGCCAAGGGGCAAGTACTGGGGAAGTACCCAACGGGTGAGTTTTCGGCTATTTTGGCAGTCAATGGTTGGGGAAAATACTTCCGTGACGGACCCTGATGACAACCTGCCCGAATCGTTCAGGGGTTTGCGGCAGCAGCGTGGCGGAACACTCTGTCCTTTTTGCAGCTCCAGCTAAAAACTGCCCGCCGCCAATTTTTTTCCTTCACAACTTCGACCCTTGACCACCACTTGCCTTGGTAATTCCCACCCCGTCCAACTTCGCCGACTCAAGTGCGGACGCTGCTGGGCACCTCTTCCAAGGTCCTTGTCGCCTGTCTCTTCTTTTCCCCCCATTTCCCATAGAGTTGTCGACTAGAGCTCCGTCGAGATGGCGGCGCGATCGCGGAGTTCGGCCCTCTTGGGCTTCGGTCTCCTGACCTTTCTACTCCTTCTCTTCTCGCCTTTGGCGTCGGTCCAGTCCGTCCGGGCGGCAGACGATGCGGAGAACTTCGGCACTGTTATCGGAATCGACCTGGGCACCACCTACTCTTGCGTGGGTGTGATGCAGAAGGGCAAGGTGGAAATCCTCGTCAACGACCAAGGTTCGTTCCTCTAAGCGCTCGACGTTCTTCTACAACGCTGACGTGGTATCCAGGTAACCGGATCACCCCCAGCTATGTCGCCTTCACCGAGGACGAGCGGTTAGTTGGAGATGCCGCCAAGAATCAGTTCGCCGCCAATCCCCTCAACACCATCTTCGACATCAAGTCAGTAACCCTCCACCCTCGCCCTGCGTAGTGACCCAAAGCTAACCACCCCTTCAGGCGCCTGATTGGCCGCAAGTTCTCCGAAAAGGAGGTCCAGTCCGACATCAAGCACATGCCCTTTACCGTGGTCGCCGACAAGGGCGGGAAGCCCGTTGTCAAGGTCCAGGTCGCCGGCACCACCAAGCAGTTCACCCCCGAGGAAGTGAGCTCCATGATTCTGGGTAAGATGAAGGAGGTGGCCGAGAGCTACCTGGGCAAGAAAGTCACCCACGCCGTCGTCACCGTCCCCGCGTACTTCAACGACAACCAGCGCCAGGCCACCAAGGATGCCGGTATCATTGCCGGGCTCAACGTTCTCCGTATCGTCAACGAGCCCACGGCCGCTGCGATCGCATACGGCATGGACAAGGTAGGCAACCCCGACCCCCGCAGCGTGAGCTTCGTCGCTAACCCAAGCTCGCAGACCGACGGTGAGCGCCAGATCATCGTCTACGATCTTGGTGGCGGTACTTTCGATGTCAGCCTGCTTTCCATCGACCAGGGCGTCTTCGAGGTCTTGGCTACCGCCGGTGACACCCATCTCGGTGGTGAGGATTTCGACCAGCGCGTCATCAACCACTTCGCCAAGGCCTTCAACAAGAAGCACAACGTCGACCTCACCAAGGACCCGAAGGCGATGGGCAAGCTCAAGCGCGAGGCCGAGAAGGCAAAGCGTACTCTTTCTTCGCAGATGTCCACTCGTATCGAGATCGAGAGCCTGTTCGACGGCAAGGACTTCTCCGAGACCCTGACCCGCGCCAAGTTCGAGGAGCTCAACATCGATCTCTTCAAGAAGACGCTCAAGCCTGTGGAGCAGGTCCTCAAGGACGCTAAGGTCAAGAAGGAGGATATTAACGACATCGTCCTGGTCGGCGGCTCCACCCGTATTCCCAAGGTCCAGAGCCTCGTCGAGGAGTACTTCGGCGTCAAGGCCAGCAAGGGTATCAACCCCGACGAGGCCGTCGCCTTCGGCGCCGCCGTCCAGGCTGGTGTCCTCTCCGGCGAGGTTGGCACCGAGGACATTGTCCTCATGGACGTCAACCCGTTGACGCTCGGTACGTCCCCTCCCTCCCACGTTGGATGCCTGGCGTGGACTGACATGTGATGCGCAGGTATCGAGACGACCGGTGGAGTCATGACCAAGCTGATTCCCCGCAACACGCCTATTCCCACTCGCAAGTCGCAGATCTTCTCGACGGCCGCGGACAACCAGCCCGTCGTCCTGATCCAGGTCTTCGAGGGTGAGCGTGCCATGACCAAGGACAACAACCTCCTCGGCAAGTTCGAGCTCACGGGCATTCCTCCCGCGCCTCGCGGCGTGCCCCAGATTGAGGTTTCGTTCGAGCTCGACGCCAACGGCATCCTTAAGGTCTCGGCCCACGACAAGGGTACCGGCAAGCAGGAGTCGATCACCATCACCAACGACAAGGGCCGTCTCACCCAGGAGGAAATCGACCGCATGGTTGTCGAGGCCGAGAAGTTCGCCGAGGAGGACAAGGCGACCCGCGAGCGCATCGAGGCCCGGAACGGCCTGGAGAACTACGCCTTCAGCCTTAAGAACCAGGTCAACGACGAGGAGGGCCTCGGTGGCAAGATCGACGCCGACGACAAGGAGACCGTAAGTGGACACCCCTCGCCACACACCCGAACAACATATGCTGACCAGCTACCAGATCATCGATGCCGTCAAGGAGGCCACCGAGTGGCTCGACGAGAACGCGGCGACTGCCACGGCGGAGGACTTTGAGGAGCAGAAGGAGAAGCTCTCGAACGTCGCGTATCCCATCACCAGCAAGCTGTACGGGCAGGCCGGCGCGGGCGGCGACGGTGGCGACGATGACGAGCCCTCAGGTCACGACGAGCTGTAATCCCTTGGCATCAAAAGGAAGTACATTAGCATCATTTTTCTTTGCGCTGCTTTTTCCCCCCCCAGGTGTTGAGGGTTTGCGCTTCGGGTCCGGAGTTGGCATCAAAGAAGGGTGATCTCGGGGGCGAGGGCATAGATGGGGCTCTCGCCTCCTAGTCCGTTTCAGGAGCCTGAATACTAAGAGTCCACGAATAAAGACCATCACCCACGTTACAGTACGTGCCTTGCGTGCGGAGGTGAGGCCTCGGTGTACCAGGGGAGATTCCGGGGAGTGGCTGGTGTGCGGCGGGTGTGCGGCGAGCCACCCTCGCCACGTATTTACGAGCCACGGCCCACAAGAAACCCACAAACCGAAGCGTTTCCAGACCGCCTTCTTCCGTTGGGAAGGGCAGCACTCAAGACCGATATGGCCACGGCTATCATCCTGTATGACTCGTTCCGTGACACGCCCGTGACGTGTTGATCCCATTGTGACACTGGCAACCTAGAACCCGCTTGACACCAAGGCGATCTCGATAGTCTTGACCGGTCTGGTGTGGGTTGAATCGCATGAGACTGGGAGCCATGGCAGATTTGGCTCTGCCTCTTGACTTTCCCCAGAAAGCCCGCGCCCAGTTTGATGGCCTCCGCGCCGCGGGCGTTCTATTCTATCATGACCTCGAGATCGAGACGTTTCATTGCCCCTCGGGCTTCAAGGTAAGCGGCCCCGTACGCCGTACACTACGGGAAGGACACCACCGGCCCGCCGCCCCGTACGGGGCAATCCCACCCGCTCAGTACCTGACGTCCCCTCCAGATCGAGTTCCAGACCACGCCGTCCCTGAAGTGCAAGCCCGTCCTCCCCCCGGACGCCCCGGAGCGCCGGGGTATCGGTGGGCCGTTCATCAACCCCGACCCGCGGTTCGTGGCCGCGCGTCTCGGCCACGAGCACGTCCTGGAGTTCAGCATGCACTGCATCTACCGCCCGCACTACGTGCTGCACACGCGCGAGTTCCGCCCGCAGACCGAGGACCTGACCCTGGCCGACTGGCGGGCCGTTGACGCCATCGGCGTCGCCGAAGAGCGCGCCGGCGGATGGGAGATGGCCGTCATCTATAACTGCGGCTGTGAGTCGTGAGCCCTCCAGAACCCTGTGGGAAGCCGGCCGGCTCCTCTGTCCTGCGCTGGGGGTGGGCGAAGGCTGACGACGCGAGTGAGCAGACCACGGCGGCGCGTCGCAGGG
>Ga0247777_1000712_pt1 | contig 10005 bp, 4 predicted proteins | sample UWRJL154409C5_FD_179937 | JGI IMG/M metagenome (GOLD analysis project Ga0247777, IMG submission 179937) | Plant litter microbial communities from Arlington Agricultural Research Station in Wisconsin, United States - UWRJ-L154-409C-5 | ecosystem: Environmental > Terrestrial > Plant litter >...
CAGACCTGGCTGCGCCAGTGCCATCCCGTGGTCCTGCTTTCGGGCGCCACGCACTGGGCGCCCTACAACGTCGGCTACATCATCCCCAGCGTGCCGCTGGCCTACCTGTCGTGGCTGTTCATCCGCAAGCGCTGGCTGGCAATGTGGTCCAAGTTCAACTTCCTGCTGTCGGCCTCGCTGTCCGCCGCCATCGCCATCTCGGGCCTCGTCATCTTCTGGGCCATCCAGTGGCCCGGCGTCGAGCTCAAGTGGTGGGGCAACGAAGTGTCGTACCGCGGCTGCGAGTCCAAGACGGACCCCTGCCGCCTCATGTACGTCAAGGACGGCGAGTACTTCGGCCCCCGGCTCGGCGACTTCCACTGAGAACGCCGCCGCGGCTGGGGGATCGGGGGATCGGGGGAACGCGAGGCGTGGGCTGGGCGGTGCGCTTGTTTGTATGCGCTGCTTAGGCTGGTAAATAAGGGTCAATACTGGGTCATCGGGACATAAGGTCATCACAATGTCTTGTTTTAGAGAGGAGGAAAGACGCGTGCCTGTGTATGGTAGCTCCGACACACATGCCAAGGACGATCGCATTTCAGCGTCCGCCGCGCGGCCTGGTGGTCGCCAACCCTCACGGGGTTCTCCTGATATGTATGGCATTGAAAGAGGCTGGTAACGGCAAGGGGCTCCCAAGCTCGTGGGAATCAACCCGGCGCAGCGGCACAGCTTCTTGGAGACATGTTGCGGCAGTCAAAAGAGGCTATGGTATGTACGTAACTGTCTCGGTGGGCACAGACCCGCCACTCTACCGTCTGCTTTTCGACTTGTTCTTGACGGCCTGTGCCAGCCCCGCGAGGGGCTCCTGGCTGGCCTTCTTGGCCTTCTTCGGTTGCCGCTCCCGATGGCCGTGATCCTCGTCGTCTCCCTCGCCGCCTCTTCCTCTCTTGCGGCTCTCCTCGAGCAGCTTCTGCACGGCGGCTGTCTTCTCAAACCGTCGCTCCGAGGGGTTGATGGCAAACTCGTGGCTCTCGAAGAGCCGGCTGAACCGGGGATCCTGCACATCGACAGTAAAGTCCTCTTGTAAGCCGCCGCGCTCGTCCGCTTTCTTGTCCTTCGTCTTCTTTTTGCCCTTTTGTTTCTCCGCACGGATGATCTCCTTCATGTCGAAGTGCCTGTGGTGCGTCGGGCCGTCGTCGTCCGCCATGATGAGCTCAAGTTGCGCACGCTGCTCCGCGCCCTCCTTCTCCTCGGCCTCACGGGCTGCGCGCTTCTTCTTCCGCTCCTCTTTGCGCATAGACGTCTTGGTCTTCTCGGTCGGCTCTTCCTGGGTGAAGAACGGGTCGTCGAAGCCGAGATCGTCTTGCGCTTCGTCATGGGCGTCTTCGGTCGAATCTGGCTTCTCTGCCTGGGCTTTCTGACGCCGCCTCTCTTTCCTCTCCTTTTCCTTCCGCATATACTTCTGGACCGTGGTCTCTTCCACCTCGTCGGTGGCATTCTTTTCCGACAGGGCTGACACGAACTTGACTTGCATGCCGCCGACCGGTCCCTTCTCCGATGCCTTTGGCGCGGGCTCGTCGCCCAAACCCAGTGCTTCTCGCATTTTCCGCCGAGCGAGTTCCTTCTTGGTCAAACGCGGCTCGTCGGCTTCTTCCCCCGTCGGCAACTCCTCTGCGTCGTCGTCCTCATCGCTGTCACTTGCCAAGTAGGCCCGCAGGTCATTCTCGGCAATATCGTCGCGGCTGCCGGTGAAAGCCCGCTTGATCGTGTCCTTCCTGGCCACTTCCTCGGGGTGCATGTCCCACGTAAGTTTGACTTTGGAGTGCTGAAGCGCGTCCGTGACAAAATCGACGGGCTTGTACCCCGTCGGCACGCTGGTACACGCATCTCTGGGCTCGTCGTCGAAGGTTACCTCGTCCGGGACGAACCTCAGATCGACAAAGTTGGACGACGCCTGGAATTCTTTGCCGTCGGTGGCCTGGTAGATGGCTTCGGCTGTGTGCTTGTCCCCGCAGACAACGACGGCGTAGTAGTATCGCAGACGATCGAGCTGGTATGACCGTAGAGCATCACTGTTGAAGTCCTCATCGTTTCCTTCCTGGAGGAGGTCCCTCTTGGCCGCTTCGTCGTCCTCGTCGTCTTCCTCATCTTCCTCGTCGGACTCGCCACCTTCCGAGCCGCTGTCGTCCGCCGTGTCGTCGTCCGCCGTGTCTCCTGGAGTGCGACTCTTGAAAATCTCTTTTGGCGGCCCTTCTAGCTCCTCCCTCTGCATCCGCTGCTTGCCAAATTCGCTGGGGTATATCGAGATCTTGTCTATCCTCCCGTCGCTGGGGACGAAGCTCGCAAACATGGCGAACAGGTCAACAGATTTGATATGGTCCCAGTCCAGGTTGACAACGGCTATCCGATTTGTGACCTCGCCGGTAGGTACGTCGGCCTGCTCGTCCTGAAACCGCTGCATGTCGGCCGCGACATCGAGCTCCTCTTCGCCATCCTGATCCGGTTCGCTCCCGTCGGAGTCCGAGTCGTCGTCCTCCGACTCCGAAGTAGAGAAGCCGCCACCGCGAGCGGGATCATAGTCCTTGTCCACTCGTCGCAGCTCCTGTCGGACTGCCTCGTCGTCGTCGGGTTTCTCGTCCTTCTGGTCTCCCGCGTCGTCCTCGTCCTCGAGTCGGTACAACCGCTGGAGAACCTTTCTCTTGTTGTCCGACTTCAGCTTCCGGCCGTACTTGTCGACCTTGGCGCTTTCGGTAAAGTCTTTGCCCAAGAGGGCGCGAGAAAAGCGCTTGCCGATGGGCGTCTTGTGCTTGCGCTTGGAAACGCCTCGGAAGCGCGGGTCGGTTTGGAAGCTGGAGAAGCGCGCATCGGTGATCTTGTCCGCCGACGGCCCGCCGCCTTCTTTTGACCTCTTTCGGTCCATGGCGAGGAATTGGAAGGCCCTGTAGCCGTCGCGTTTGAGTCCAAGCCAACGGTCAGTAACCGTTGTCGACTTCCAAATTTTCGCTTCGGCAGGGCGGGCTCCCCACCATTAATTTCTGCCGCAGTGAGTTTGCTGAAAGGGAAGGCGGTGAATGCCTGGATTGCCCACCTCGGACCGAGAGGCCCCAGACTCGGCTACGGACCAACCCCGGCGACTTTCCGGCGACTAGACAGCGTTGGACTGAACACGCCTAGCTGCTATATAACATAGGCGGGCCGCAATACAAGATGGCAGACGACTATTTACCTACCTAATCTAGGTGGCAGGGAAGTAGGTCAGCTGCCCTGATATCTTGAACTCAGTCTTACACCACACCACGGGTAATTCGTCAATTCAAGGTAGTAACTATGACCCGTACGGTTACGCGAGATCGACAGTCTCTGCTGATTGCAGAAGGCGGCGCCATCTTCCCCCGACTGGAAGATCGGGATGAAAACCGATCTGTTACTCTCGTCTTCAAGCCGGGGGTTAAAGTAACCACCGGTCTGCACTGGCACGAACTCAAAACGGGTAGGTACTGGTTTCCGAGTGGTAGTCGGAGAGCAACTAATTCGTCGGAGAGTACCTTCAAGTCATCCAGGGACACGCCAGGGTCACGCTAGGTTCGCACACGGCCGTCTTTTCTGCCGATGACGGCGTGATCACGATCCCACGGTTTACGATCCACGCCTACGGCCGCGCCGACGACACCGAGGAGGGCGTGGCCTCAAGAAACGCAGACCTGTTGGTTCGCGAGTGGACAGACCCCGCAGACGGCGACAAGGAGGTTTTCTTTCGTAACTTGATTAGTACCATCATGGACAACCGTGGCGCAACCGGCCTGCTGAGGAACGCGTGGGTGCTGTTGAGCTTATTCACCATCATGGCGAGCCACGACAACTACCCCTTGATCTGGTCCGGTCCAATGTGGCTGGGCGAAAAGGGGAGCTTGATGATTCGGAGGCTGCTGACGAATACCGTCTTGCGGACGGTGAGCTGGATAGGATGGTCGGCGGGGTGTAAAGGGGACTACGAGGAGTACACGCCTGTCGAAGAACTCGGCTATAGGCAGGGCTACGCTGAATAAAGAAGAACAAGCGAGTAAATGTCATTAGCATTACAGCGATGGGTTAAATCATTGGGTTTGTTGGTAGTTCACAATAATAAGAATGGCAAGGCTGGTTGGGCACGTGCTATCCGGTCTGCAACATGGACTTTTACAACTTTCCACTCCATGATCTCGGGTCCAACAAGAAACCTTGACCGAATGAAGGCTTCGATCACTTGGGCTAAAATTACAGGCGATGGCATTCCGATATAGCCTCGGAGACCGGTTCGAGCTGTAGTCGCCCTCAGAGACGCGGCGGGTCGGATCGACGCCGGGATATGTTGCTGGAACCAGCTTCGATCCGGCCACCGAGTCGAGAAAACGACTTTATCCTCATACCCATATCCATGAAACGCGATCTACGCCCACTTCCCCAGCTTCCGTCCCCCATGTCGGGCGTTGCGGGATTCCTTCGATTCCGTTCCCTTCCAAGACCGCCTCTCATGCGCCGACTCTCGACTCGGCCGACAGTGCAGCACGTTTCATCCGATCTTCGTCTCGCAGGAGCTGGTTCGTGGATTCCCGCCGGCCGCGCACACCACCACCGGCGCCCCTGGTCGCGCTGGGCAGTCAGAGGTGGAGGCAGATCGCACAATGCCTTTGGCGGACAAGCCGTAGCAGAATCGGAGCCGAACCAGACGGGACAGAATGGAAGAAGCTGCTCCCACCAGCCTGGAAACGGGATTGACGCGGCAGATGTGGATGCGCCCTGGGAGGAGCCACTTCCCCAGACTTAAGAGCCTTAGTTGCCCATGACGTGCGCGCGGTTCGTGACGGCCTCGACCTCACGGACCCGGTGTTCGACTCAGTGATACCCCTGCCCTTTTTCCTTCTTCTCTTTGGAAGCAGCCGTAGTCGTCCCCTCTCACGTCTCTCTCCCGGGTCTTCTCGCCATGGCTCCCCAGACCCGACTGGCAGCAGCGCTGCCTTTCCTCCTCGCCCTCTCGGCCCCCGTCTCGCCGCAGCAGATCGGGACCCAGATCCCCGAGGTGCACCCCAAGTTGACGACGCAGCGCTGCATCGCGGGCCGCGGGTGCGCCGAGGTGCAGACGACGCTGGTGACGGACGCTCTCGCGCGGCCGCTGCACGAGGTCGGCAACCCGGATGTGGCCTGCTCCGTGACGAACCGCACGCAGTGCCCCGACGCCGAGGCCTGCAGCCGCAACTGCGCGCTCGAGGGCATCGACTACGAGGCCATCGGCGTGAAGACCGAGGGCGGGTCGCTGACGCTGAGCCTCTTCAAGGAGGCGGCCAACGGCAGCCTGCTGACCGTCAGCCCGCGCGTCTACCTGCTCGGCGCCGACGAGCAGGACTACGAGATGCTGCAACTCGTCAACCAGGAGCTCACCTACGACGTCGACATGTCCAAGGCCGGCTGCGGCGTCAACGGCGCCCTGTATCTGTCCGAAATGGAGCCGACGGGCGCCCGCAGCGACGTCAACCGTGCCGGCGCCGCCTACGGGACCGGGTACTGCGACGCACAGTGCTTCAACACGACCTTTATCAACGGGCTGGTTCGTCTCTCCGAGGAGAAATAGAGAGGAGACCCAGTGTGCTGACAGCGCGTCCCAGGCAAACCTCGACAACGCTGGCTCGTGCTGCAACGAGATGGACATCTGGGAGGCCAACGGCCGCGCCACCGTCTTCACGCCGCACACTTGCAGCGGCGAGGGCCTGTTCCTGTGCAACACGCCCGACGAGTGCGCGCGCGGCACCGGCGTCTGCGACAAGAGCGGCTGCGGCGTCAACCCCTTCGCGCAGGGGGCGCGGGGCTTCTACGGCCCCGGTGGCGCCGTCGACACCACGCGGCCCTTCACCGTGGTGACGCAGTTCCTGTCCGAGGACGGCACGGCCCGCGGCGAGCTGGCCGAGATCCGGCGCGTCTACGTGCAGGACGGCCGCGCCGTGACGCGCGCCGACGTCCGCAACCAGACCCTCGACGCCCTGGAGACGGGCCTGGGCGCCGTCACCCAGGACTTCTGCGTCGGCAAGAACGCCACCGACTTCCTGCGCCTCGGCGGCCTGGCCGGCATGGGCGCGTCGCTGGCCCGCGGCATGGTGCTCGTCATGAGCATCTGGAACAGCCCCGGCGACTTCATGGAGTGGCTGGACCAGGCCCCCGCCGGCCCCTGCAACGCCACCGAGGGCGACCCCGTCAACATCCAGAAGAACCACCCCGACGCTTCGGTCGTCTTCTCCAACATCCGCTGGGGCGACATCGGGTCCACCGTGAGGGTCATGGCCAACGGCACCGTCCAGTTGGCCGCCGTTGTGGAGGTGTCCGGCGCGCCGACAATGGGTTTCCGAGGAGCGGCCGTCGGGTACGCGGCGCTCGTTGCTGCCTTTGGGTATCTGTTCCTGTAGATCATGGTGCGGATCGCCGAAAGGGAAGCCTGTTGTTGCTCGGGAGGATCCGATACCGGGTCCTCGCCATCCAACTGTGATATATTTGTATTAACCAAAAGTACATGATCCCATCGCCAAGGCGAGGTAATCTTCGACCGGGTGAAAACTCCCAGAGGAATGAGCCTCCTGATGAGATCGCTTCGCTGCCGTCTTACCGAACCATCCAGAGAGTGCATACACCTCAGCCCCATGTCCCACCACCGCCCCCGGACCGGCCAACCCGCCGCTGGGCGCTGAGCCGCCAGTCGTCCTCGGTCTGGTACTTGTTGTACAGGGGCTGGATGCGCTCCGCCTGCTTTCGCTTGCTCAGCCGGTCCGTCGGCGCCACCTTGAAGAAGGTCGGCGCCGCCTCGACCAGCCACTTGGGCTCGATGCCTGTGGTGCAGTGCATGTACTCCTTGGTCGTGAGGACCAGGGTATGGTAGACGACCCACTCGGCCTGCTTGCCGAACAGTGACGAGCTGGGGTGCAGCGAAACGGGCGTCGACTCGATCAGCGTCTTGTACCCCTCCTGCGGGTCCTTCCTCGCTGAGTTGCGGAAGAAACCCGAACAGAGGGCCCGGCGCACCTTGTTCGAATCGCTGCCGCAGGACACGATGTCGTGCTTGTACCGCTGCATGATCTTTTCTAGCTGATTCCGAACGTCGCGGGCCCGAATCATGGCACGGAACTGGATGAAGTTCTCTGCACACCATGGTTTCGAAAACCGCGATCGCTGCCAGGCCCGGTATACGTTCAAGTATGTGAGATGGTCGCCGTGGGGGTCGTTGAACTGCTTGCGCTTCTGATCCGCCTGCTCTTGTTTCTCCTTCGGGCGGTAGAAGATGTTGGGAAGCGAGATCATCGCGATGATACTGAGCATCTCGTCCGAGCAGCCTAGCTCGATGGAGGCGATCAGAGCCTTGGCCAGCGACGGGTCCATGGGAAAATCGGCCATTTTCCTCCCGAGCTTCGTCAGGAGGCCTTCGTCGTCAAGCGCCGAGAGGGCATAGAGCTCCTCCAGAGCAGCCAAAAGACTGGCTACGGGAGGGGGATCCATGAAGTCGAAGTGGAGGAGGTCGTTGATGCCCATGGCCTTCAGGATGAGGATGGTATTCGACAGCTGTGTGCGCTGTATTTCGGGGATGGTGGTTGGCAGCATCTCGGACTGGTATGCCGCCTCGGTGTACAAGCGGAAGCATTTGCCTGGACCCGTGCGGCCGGCACGGCCAGCTCTCTGGTTGGCTTGGGCCTGCGAGATGGGCGTGACCACCAGACTGTCCATGCCCAGCTTGGGATCGTACGCGTTCTGTTTGACGAAGCCGGGGTCGACGACGTAGTAGATGCCGTCGATGGTTAGCGATGTCTCGGCGATGTTCGTTGCAATAACGACCTTTCGACTCCCGGGCGGCGTGGGTTCGAAAATTCGACTTTGTATCTCCGATGGGAGAGCACTGTAGACCGGGAGGATGATCAAATTCGGAACGTTGGGGCCTAGCGCCTTCATGCGCTCATAAAGGACCTCGCAGCTCGTGTCAATCTCTTCTTGACCGGTCAAGAACAGCAGGATGTCGCCGACCGGCTCCGTGAGGTGGATTTGCATCACAGTTACCAGCGCGGCGTCGAGATAGTCGCTTTCGGGCTCCCGCGAGTACAGGATCTCGACCGGGAAAGTCCGTCCCGGGATGGTGAAGATGGGACACTCGTTGAAATAGGAGCTGAACTTCTCCGCATCGAGGGTCGCCGACGTGGCAATGACTTTGAGGTCCTGCCGTCTCTTGAGCGTCTTTTTGAGAAGCGCGAAGAGCACGTCCGTCGCGATTGTCCGCTCGTGGGCCTCGTCCAACATGATGACGGAATACCTCGTCAGATTCGGGTCCAGGAGGATCTCGCGTTGAAGCATGCCGTCGGTCATGTACTTGATCCGGGTGGCCGGGCTGGTGTTGTCGTCGAATCGGACATTGTAGCCCACCTCCTGGCCCAGCTCGCAGCCGACCTCCTCGGAGACACGCTTCGCGACGGACATGGCCGCGACTCGTCTTGGCTGGGTGCAGCCGATGATGCCGTTATTGCTGAAGCCAGCCTCGGCCAGATACTGCGTGAGCTGCGTCGTCTTGCCCGAGCCTGTTTCGCCAACGACGACCAGAATCTGGTTCCCTTTGACAGCCTCGATGAGCTGGCTCCGGAAGGCAAAAATGGGCAATGACTCCCGCTGCTCCTTCATCGACAGGCTGGTCCGTTTGCCAAACGACTGATCCTTGGAGTGGATGACCCTCTTCCACTCCGGCACCGGCTCGTTCCTCTGCTGGCCTGGGCCCTTTCGCAGGTCGCTTGCGAACTTTCGGGTGTCCGGGTTGGCCATGGGGTCCTGCCACTGCGTCGAAAGATCCGGCTTGTTCTCGTCCTCCTTGGCGTCGGCTTCCTGCTGCCGTACGTCTCGCCGCTCCTTGGCAAGGGCCGTCCCCGCCATTGCGGCGCGATTCAGCGAACCGTCCGGCGCTTTCACCACACGGATCGGAGACAGCTCGAGCGCACTCTTGGTCTGTCCCGTGAGGAAGGGGGGCTCCTCTTCCCGGATCTCAATGTCGACGTCTTCCTCCAGATCCATTTGGCCCTCGCCGGTCAAGGTTGCGTTGTAGCCCTCCTCGAGCTCGGGATAATCGGACGCTTTTGCGACGCCGGAAGCGATTAGCTGGCGAAGCTCCCATCTCTCCGGCGACGTCATCCTCTTCTTCTGCCTCTTCGGGGGCAAGGTGTTCGTAAAGGCCACCGGGTTCACGTCGAACTCGTCCCCAGCGCCGTTGCGCCCGCTCCCGAGGGCTTGCATATTTGCGCCGGATTGGACCCGCGCCTGTGGAGCGAGATCCACCCCCGTCTCTTGGTCGACCTCCTTCATGGACAGCCCTATCCGGTTCCCCTCGATCTTGATGATTTTGACCTTGACGTCCTGGCCGCGCGACAGGATATCGGAGGGGTGATCGACGCGCTGGCCGTCCAGCAGCGCGGACACGTGCACCAAGCCGTCCACCTTGCCCTTGATGCCGTGAAGGTTGACAAAGGCGCCGAAGTCTTTGAGACCGGTGACGTGGCCCTCGTAGATCTTGTACAGCTCCGGCGCGTCATCCATCTCAGCCTCCGGGCGCCGTCGCGGCACCTCACCATTGTCGGCGCCGCGGTTGTCCCACCTGCGATCCTTGTACCCGTTGCGGTCGACGGCGTTGTCGCGTCGGCGGCCGCGCGATCGCGATCTTGACCGGGACCGTTTGCGCCGATGTGTACGAGGCACGTCGTCGTCGGGGCTGCGAGTCCGCTTCCTCGAGCTCCCCCCCTTCTTGGCCTTGCCTTCCAGGCCTTCGAGAAGCGCGAGGGTGTCGTCGATCGCGTCGGCCTCCCGCCCGCCCGCCGCCTCGGCGTCCGGGATGGCCAAGCCCTTGAAGAGGTGGGTTTGCTCTTCGACCGTTCGGACGGTCTTGCCGCCCCTGTCTGCCGCCTTGGCTTGGGCCCTAAGCTTTGGGTGCATCGACCGGCATAGTCGGTCTATACTCTCGGCCAGACTGGCAGGGAACTGGGCGTC
>Ga0247777_1000713_pt1 | contig 10001 bp, 7 predicted proteins | sample UWRJL154409C5_FD_179937 | JGI IMG/M metagenome (GOLD analysis project Ga0247777, IMG submission 179937) | Plant litter microbial communities from Arlington Agricultural Research Station in Wisconsin, United States - UWRJ-L154-409C-5 | ecosystem: Environmental > Terrestrial > Plant litter >...
TGCTCTGCGCGCGGCACTGCTGAAACTCGCCGGCTTCGGCTTCCGGGCGTGTGTGCCGGTCATCGCGACGGGCGATGACGCGACGGCGCGGGCGGCGCTCAACATGCAGGCGACTGCGCTGCTCAAAGAGACTACGGCGCGTATCGCGGACAGTGACGCACTGATCGCGACGCCCGCGGCGTCCGAGGAGCGCGCGCGATGCGGCCAGTTGCTCGAACGCCTGCGTACAGTATTCGGCTCATCGTTCGTGGCCATGCCGCTGTTCACCTGCGCCCACGCGGGCGAACTCAAGGATGCGCTCGCGGCGAGCGATGTCCTGCAAGGTGGCGATCCACTGAACGTCTACACCTGGTTTACACGAGCCGCGCGTGTTCGAGATCCGTTGGCGCGCTGGAATGCGCCGCTGCGCGGAGCCGAGGTTCTCGGTACCGGCGAGAGTCTGCAATTGAAGGTCGCGCAGCTGCCGTTCGATGCCAGCGACCGATGGGTCGGGTTGCCGCCGGAGGAGGGCAAAGAAGTCCCCGCAGGAAAGCTATCGCTGGTCGTTCACTCGCCAGGGAGTCTGAAGACTGACCAACCGCTCTCGGGCCTGCTCATCGACGAATGGGTCGAGGTCGTGCCGAGCTCGAAGGAGACGACCGCGATCGCATTCCAGTTCAATCCACCCGATGCCTGCGCGCCGCAGAGCGTGCTGCTCGCCGTGCCGCCGGTGCCGGACCAGCCCTGGACCGTCGCGTCCCTGCACCGTGTGCTCGTCGAGACGCTCGATCTCGCAAAGTTGCGCGCGGTCGACGCCGAATCGCTCGGCGAGATCGCGCACTACATGCCTGCGATGTTCATGGCCTTCAACACGAACGACGAAGTCCCCTCCACCGACTTCGCGCCGCTGACGAGATAGACATGGCCCGACGACTTCCCACCGACCCGATCGATCCCGGCGGCCCCGGACCGCTCGATCCAGGCGATCCGGTCGATCCGCGCCCCCCGCGCGATCCGCGTCCCCCGCCGCCCCCGCCGCCGCCATTGCCGCCGGAAGGGGCGCAGCCCTCGATCACGAGCTGGACGCGGCTCGAAACCCGATCGCGACAGGGCGACATGCGCACGAGCCTGAGCGCCCGCCTGTTCGATCCACTGTGGCTGATGGCGCGTCAATGGCAGATCGGAGAATTCCAGGGCGAGGACGCCGGCATGCCGGTGCTCGCGCGAGTGCGCTCGCAGACGACGATGCTGTCGCGCATTCATCTCGGGGCGATACCGCCGAATACGGTCACCGCAGCGGCTGAGTACGATCCGCAGCGGATGCCGCTCGAAGTCATGGTCGAGCGCCAGCGCACCCGGCCCGCGAACCCGGACGATGCCCGCATGTTGAGGTTGAGCGTGGAGGCGGGGCTGCACTTCCTGCTGATGCTCGACCAGCAACCGCTTTCGAAGAAATATCGAAGCGGGTTCATTGCGCGCTTCGGGCTGCAGCGGCCCGCGGCTGCGGCGCTCGCGCAGGCGGACGAAGAGACGCGCCGCTTCGTCGAAACGATGGTGGGACGTGCGCTGGACGCGCGCCGGCTCGCGGAATTGCTGCGCACCGGCGGTGCGGCCCAGCTCACCGCAGATAGTGCGCTGAAGGTTGTGGCGGCCGATCGCGCGGAAGTGCAGCAGGTCGCGACGCGCTGGCTCGAATGGTACGACGCGCTTTTCAGCGAGCCCGCAACGGAATCGGACGACGCGTGGATCCCACCGCGCATGGAATACGCCGTGACGGTTGCCGGGCAGCTATCGGAGGATCCCTTCGACCAGCGGCCGCTCACCGCGACCGAGTTCTATGATGGACAGCTCGACTGGAGCAGCTTCGATCTCGACTTCGAGGTGAATCTCGGCACGGAGCGCGACCACGAGTTCGGCGTGACGACCGAAACGACAGTGCCGGCACCGGTCGTGTTCCGGGGCGCGCCCGCGCCGCGTTACTGGGAGCTCGAGGATGCGCGCATCGAATATGGCTTGATGCCCGTCGGGCCAACCGATCTCGCGCAGCTCTTGATGATCGAGTACGCCAGCAGCTACGGCAATGACTGGTTCGTCGTCCCGCTGACGTTGCCCGTGGGTTCGCTGACGGCAGTCAACTCGCTCGTCGTGACCGACAGCTTCGGCGTGCGTTCGCTGCTGCGGCCGATCGGCGATCGCACGCTGCCGGCATCGAACTGGAGCATGTTCCAGCTTGCGCACATTCGACGCCCCGGGCAGGAGGCCCTGGGAAAGCCGGCGTCAAACCTGTTCTTCCTGCCGCCGGCACTGGGGCGCAGCCTGCAAAGTCCACCGATCGAAGACGTGCTCTTCATGCGCGACGAGATGGCGAACCTGGCGTGGGCGATCGAGCGCAGCCTCGAAAGCCTGGTCGAGCAACCGGTCCTGCGTACCGACACGACGACGCCTGCGGACAGCGCGTCCGACACTGGCGGGTCGGCGCCGAGCGAAGCCAGCTTGCCGCGTTACCTGTTGTCGACGACGGTGCCGAAGCACTGGATTCCGCTATTGCCGGTGCAGTTGCGCGAGGAGGGCAAGGTGGTCTCCCGTCTGCGGCGCGGAGCGGTGCTGCAACCGGATGGGTCGCACGAGATTCACCGGGCCGACGGTCAGATCCTGAACAAGGATCCGCGGCTGCTGATGTTCGACGAGGAAGTGCCCCGCGAGGGGATTCATGTCGCGCGTCACTATCAGCTCGCGCGGTGGATCGACGGTTCGACATGGGCATGGATGGCCCTGCGCAAGTTCGTCGGTCGGGGCGAGGGCTCGAGTGGCCTGAGGTTCGATAGCGTGGAGACTCAGGAATAGCCGACGGCGTGTGCCTCAGCGCCCGGCGGCGGTGAGTTCCGTCCTGATCGAGGCCGCCTTTTCCGGGCGTACGCTGCAGAAATAGTTGGCAGTTCTCGAGGTCGCGGTTTGCAGGGTCCGTGAACCATAGAACCGGCTTAGGCGTCATCATCAGGTTCCCCGCAGAGTTTCGTGGCGACACAAACGTGCGCGTACGATCGTGCGAATTGGAGGAGGGGTGCTCGTCGCGGCTTACAGAAACGAGCGCTCTTTACTGCACCGCCGTCATTTCTGCACGTTTACATCACGAACGCTCATTGCTCACGTGCGGTCGGCCTATGAGCAGCTCGCATCAAGCGCTGGGGGAAAGCTGCGCCGTGAACCTCGCTCGCAGCGTTCCCCCTCGAGGGCAGCGCCGGGCCCTATCGTCCGTTTACGCTGAAGGCGTAGAACACATTGTTCGACGTCATGCCGGGCATGCCGAGGTTCGCGTAGCCCGATCCCCAGTACACGGTGTCCCCGACGATCGACGCGCCCGCGACCACGGACCCACCGGCCGCGAAGCTCCAGAGCGTTGCGCCCGTCTTCGCGCTGAGCGCGAGCATGTTGCGATCTTGAGGCGCCCCGCCCATCGATCCCGCGTACACGATGCCGTTCGCAACGGCCACCGGCCCGAGGGCCATCGCACGGTTGGGGTCCGGCACCTGCCACAGCAACTTGCCGGTTTGCGGGTCGAGCGCACTCCAGGATCCCGCGTTCCCCGTGGGGGCCGAGGCATACGGCAAACCAAAGAGATTCGCGATGGCGACGTACACGCGCTCACCGTCGGTCGCCGAGCCCCACTCGATGCCACCGAGAGCCGAGCCCGGCCCCACTTGCGTGGCCCAGAGGAGCTTGCCCGTGTCGGGATCGAGCGCAGAGTAGACACCGGACTTCTGGCCGGCACCGAGCACCTGGCGCAGACCGTGCTTCGTCTTGATCACGAACAGATTCGCGCCAGAGGAAAAGTCGTAGTCCGGTCCCTGCGGATCGGGGCAGTTGCCCTGACCCGATGCGAAGCCAACGAGGCACGCGACGTTCCAGTCATCCTGGCTCCACATTCGGTGCGACCAGCGCACGCGCCCATCCTTCATGCTCAGCGCGACGATCGAATCAACGAAGTCGTCATCCGAAATGCACTCCGTGACGAGTGCATCGGTGAGCGCACGACCCTTCACGCACGACTTGAACTCCGGCGCGGTCGGTGTCGTGTAGTTGTTGCCTGTGGTGACGTACACGACGCCGCGAAGAAGATCGGGTACCAACGAGCTGCCCCACACCGCCACGCCCGCATATCCAGGCGGTGCCATGTACTGTTTCCAGATGATCTTGCCGGTTTTGGCGTTGATGGCGAGCGCGCTGCCCCGGAACGAGCAGCAGGGATATTGAGGATTGGCGGCGCCGGCTTCTTCGAGCGACGCAACGCCCGTGTACACCACACCGTTGAGCACCACCGGCGCCGACGTCGCGATCGCCAAAGGGTGCGCATCGACCTGGAGTTTCCACTTCAGCGCGCCGTTCTTCGCGTTGATGGCGAGAAGATAGGCGCCGGTCGCGGTGGACTGCGTTCCGATATAGAGCGTGTCGCCATCCACAGCGGGCGTAGTGCGTGAAATCACTTTCACGCTGCCGGCCGAGGGCGTGAGCCCGTAGTCCGCCACCAGGTTCTTGCCCCACACCTGCGCACCGGTGCGAGCGTTCAACCGATACAGATAGCCACCCCAGTCTGGAAAGAACACGCCGCCGGATGCCACCGAGGCGCGCGCGGACACATCACCGTGCGTGGTGAACGTCCATTTGGGTTTGAGCTTGCCGACATTGCGGGCATCGATGGTGGACAGGCCGCTCGCCGTGTTGCCCCAGTTCTGACCGAACATCGGCCATTCCAGGTACTGCAGCAGCGAGCCGAGATCGGTGGCCGAAGACGCGCGCGGCAGCGTGCAAAACAGAGCCCCCGCGAGCAGGGCCAGGGCGTGAACCAGGGTGGCGAGCCCTGATCTTCGAATGCGAGACCGTGAATGGGCGATCGACTGGGCGTACATGGCGCTCCCTCCTTTTCCTCATCCGGAAGAGGAGCGAGCGCGCCAGGTGACTCAGTAAATGTTCAGCCCGGGTCCTGCAGCATCATCGAAAGCCTGAGATCGATCTGGCTGTGGACCAGCCTCAGCACGCTGTCGAAATCCTTGTCCGCCACGCCGGAGGCCGCGCGGAGTTCCGTTTTGACGCCATTGACGAGCTGCTCCCGCGCATCGGCCAGTCGCCGGATCAGCGTGGCGCGGGAAATCTTGTAGATCGTGGCGAGCCCCGCCGTTGTCACACCATCGACATAGTGAAGGCGTAGTAGCGCTCGCTCCTGCGGATCCAGCTTCGCGCACGCGACGCCAAAGGCGCGGCTCACGGGCTCCCGATAGATCTGTTTGAACAGCGAGATCTCCCGATCCGCCCAGGGCATGCGTTCCTCGAGTGCCGCCTCCACGTCGCCGGTAGTACGGTCGCTTTGACGGTTTAGCGCCAGCGCCTCACGCACCGCCGTCGCGCGCAGCCATCCCTCGAGAGAGCCGGTGGCACTGTAGCTGGTGAGGGCGGGCGGGTGCCCCTCGTCTCCAACGATGCAGCGGGTGATCAGCACCTGGCGCACCTCCGACACCATGTCGGGATTGCGGGCGAGGCGCTTCAGGTATTGGGGGATACGCTCGCCGAACGTGGACATGAACTCGGCGACGGCACGGGGAATGCGCTCGACGCAGGCGCAGGCCAGATACAAGTCCGCTGCGCGAGCGGGGTTGCCTTGCCAGGTATCGGCGCGCGCCTGGGCAAAGGCTGCGAAACTTTCCCGAGACAGATCGATTTCGGGCCACGCCGCGCGGCCGATGTCGAAAGCCTGTTCGATGGAGATGGAGTCCGCGCTCACAGCGCTAGGCTACCATGTGTTTGGCTCGTCTCTGTGAAGTGACTGCGCGGCTCGTTTTCGGGTGGTACGTGCCGAAGACGTGGTCCCAGAATGAAGTCGTGACGCCGAAATTCCGATCCGGTTGGGCGTGGTGGACGGCATGCGCGGCCCATCGGGCGCGCAACCATGTGACCGGCACATCGCGGATTCGCACCCGATGGCCGAGTTGATGGAGTGCGCCGTAGAAGAGATATGCGGCGTGCGTTCCACCTGCGACGAAGAACGCGAGCGGCGCGCCCACGACGAGCGACGCCAGGCTCCAGACAATGAAAATTCCGAGCCCGCTCAGCACGAAGGGAAGGGCCGCAAGGTCTCGCGGCGAATGATGATGCTCGCGGTGGCTGGGTGCCGCAAAGCTCGCAGGCGCGTGAAACAGCCAGCGATGCAGCCCGTACTCGATGAACGTGAAGACGAAAGCACCGGCCGCCAGGCTTGCAAGCACTGCAAAGCAAGCGGCGAGCGAGTAGTCCGTCGTGAGTTTCGCACCGACGTAGCACAGAACGATCGGCGAAACGGTGTCGAAGATCCACGTGAGCCAGTAATGCACGCGGTTCGCGCAAATAGCCTTGGTGATGGCGCCGGCGTTCATCTACAGGGCTCCATTCGCGAGACGCAGCCTGCGGTCCGCGAGATCAAACAGCCGCGCATCGTGCGTGACCAGTAACACCGCGCACGAAAGCCGCCGTGCCGCCTCGCGTATCGCTTCCTTCACGATGTTGGCAGAGATGTCGTCGAGGGAGGCGGTGGGCTCGTCTGCGAGAATGAGCCTGGGCTCGCGTACGAGTGCCCGGGCAACGGCGACGCGCTGCTGTTCGCCGCCCGACATGTCTTCGGGAAGCGCATCGATCCGGTGCGACAGACCCAGCATTTCGAGCGCGGCCTCCGCACGGCGGCTGGCTTCGGCGAGTGGAACGCGGCCGGCCATCGACATCACCACGTTCTGTCCGGCAGTGAGCGCGTCGAGCAGGTGATGCGACTGGAAAATGAATCCGATCGAGCCGCGCACCTCGCGCTGTTCCCGGGGCGCCAGTTCTTTCAGGTTCCGGCCGAGCACTTCGAGCTCACCCTCCTGGATCGATCTCAGCGCCCCGCACAGGGTCAGGAGCGTTGTCTTACCGGCACCCGAGGCCCCGGTGACGAGCACGATCTCGCCGGGGACCACATCGAGGCTGAGGTTCCGCAGTACCGGCGTGTGGGCATACGAGAAGCTCAGCCGCCGCGCCGAGAGCACTGGCGGGAACTCGGGGGTCATGTCGACCGCGGCGTTCAAAAGAGCTCCGAAAGATCCGTGTTGCGGAGTCGATTCATGGCAAGCACTCCCGCTATGAAAGCGGCGGCGAGCAGGATCGCATACACACTGACGATTCGCAGGGACGTCATCACGAGCGGGACCAGAGTGAGATGGGTGGCCGCGAAGTACACCCCCATGGACATGAGGAATCCGACGGGATACGCGAGTGAGGTGAGCAGCCAGGCCTTCTCGAACGTGAGCTTCAGGAAGTAACGGTCCGGATACCCGATCGCCTTGAGCGTTGCATACTGGCGCAGGTTTTCGGCGATATCGGACGAAAGAATCTGATACACGCTCACGCAGCCGACAACGAGGCTGATGAACAGCACCGTCTTGAAGATGAAGCCGGCCGGCGTCGTGCCGCGCCAGTATTTCTGTTCGCGGTCGTTCAACTCCTGATGAGTCATCACGAGCACATCGTTCGGCAACGCCCGGCGCAGGCCGGCGAGCATCTCAGGGACGTTCACGTTCGGGCGCAAGTGAAGCAGGCCGATGTCGACGAGACCGGCGCGGCGCTGAGGAAAGAGTCTTGCGAAGCCTTCGTCGGTAGCGAGCACTGTGCCGTCGGCGCTGAAGGAGGCGCCCATCTCGAACATATCGACGATGCGCACGCGCTGGTTGCCGATCTCGGTGGGAACGCTGCCGGAGCGGAAGAGCTCAGCAATCGGGCCGAACTCGGGGCGGGACCTGGCGTCGAACAGCAGTTCGTCGGGTTCGCGGAGTGAGCGGAGCTTGCGCTCCCAGTCCGCATTCGCGAAGACGTTCCCACCGTGCGAGGCGCCCACGACGTACACGTTCCGGTTGATGTGCGTCACCGGATTCTTGAGGGGCGCGATGCCGAGACGCACGGATGCGATGGACTCGACACCGGGGATTGCGAGCGCCTGATACAGCCGCCGGTCGCTGAACTGCGCCGGCAGCACCATGAACTGGTACTGCGGGCTGATCAGGACGATGTCGGCGCTCAGCTCCTCGAACAGTCGGGTCGCGCTCCGGAACAACGAGTCTTCGAACCCCATTTGACACAGGATGCCGAGGCTCGACATCGCGATGCCGGCGAGCGCGATGAACAGCCGACGCGGCTGCTTGCGCAGCTGCAGATACGCGACTGGTACGCCGGGATTCATCAGCGAATCTCCACGGTGACGCGCGCGTTGATGAAGCGCTCGAAACGAGCGGCATCCGCGACGCGCACTTTCACGTGAACGATGCGGGAGTCCGTGAAGGCCGTGGGGTCGGTGACGAACGTTTCGCGCGAGCCGATGAGGTAGCCGACTCTCTCGACGATGCCCGTGGCCGGCGCGTCGAGCAGGTTGCCGGTGATCGTTGCCGGCCGCCCGATGTGAACGCGGCCGAGGTCTTCTTCCATCACTTCGGCGTCGACATACATGTCTGCCGTGCGGCCGAAAGCCAGCACGCCCTCCGGCCCGACAGCCTGGCCGGGGTGCGCATGGATGGCGAGCACTCGCCCGGCGCTGGGGGCACGAATGAGCGTGTTTTCCACGTGAGCCTGGACCGCTTTGGAGTCTGACTCGGCCGCGTGTACCTCCGCTTCTGCCACCTGGATGTCTGCGGGGCGGGCGCGCGAGAGACTGTCGAGTCGCGCCCGGCTCGCATCCAGCGCACGTTCGGCGACCGCGAGCTTCGATTCCTGCGTTTCGATTGCGGCGGTGGACAGCAGGTGCTCGGCGACGAGCTTTCGGGCACGGCGCGCATCGGACCGAGCCTGGATTGCATTGGCTTCAGCGCTCGCCGCGTCGGCGCGCGCGGCACGGAGGTCTTCTTCCTTGGCGCCTGCCAGCAGCGCGGCGAGCTTCGCGTGGGCGATGGCGATGCGCTGTTGGCTTGCGAGGAGCTCAGCCTCGAAGGGTTCGTGGGCGTTGAGCGTGGCGAGCACCGCGCCGCTTTCGACCCACTGACCTTCACGAACATGGAGTGCGGCGACGATCGCCGGCCCCTGTTCGGTGGACGGCGCCGCGATGGCGAGCACGCCATCCAGCGGCTCGATGCGACCGGGTGCCGTGACGGGCAGCGACTGGCGGGGATCGCTGGTGGGCATTTGACTCGGTGGGCCGCCGCGGTCGTTTGCGCCGGCCCGGGCCGCCGAGACCAGCCACCCCGCCGCCGGGACCGCCGCGATGGCCAGTAACCCGCCAACGAGCGCCCGGCGAAACCGTCGATATCGAGAAAAATCTGCTGCGAGGTTCATTTCGCGCCTCCCTGCTTCCCAGAGGTGCGAGCCGCGCAGGTGACTCAAACTTTTTTTGATCCTACGTCCCGGTCTTCGCCTTCTTCATCCGGCCATGCAGTCTATCCAGCGACGCGGAGACCTCCGCCGTGTCCGCCGAGTCAGGCGCATAGACCTTTTTCATGACCGCGTAGGCCCGCTGGAGCATCGCCTCGGCCTCCGCGAACTGACCGCGCTCGGTCAGCACGTCGCCCAGGGCGGCCCTCGTATCGGCGAGATCCGGATTGTCGTCGTTGAACTGGCTGGTCTGGATGGCGAGCGCCTGGCGCAGCAGGCGTTCCGCCTCGCCGTACTCGTGCCTCATGCTCTGCAGCCTCGCGTACGACCAGAGAACCTGCGCGGAGTTGGGATGGTTCGCGCCGTAGGCCTGAATGAAGCGGGGCACTGCCTCTGCGTACGCTCGCTGGGATTCGTCGAGCCTTCCCGCCCGCCGCAGCACCGTGGCGAGGTTCACCATGGTTCTCACGACCAGCTTGTTGTTCTCGCCGAGCACCGCCTTGCGTCGCGCGAGGACGTCCTGGGTCAGGGCGATGGTTTCGTCGTACTTCTCGAGCCGGATCAGGGTCGCGCCGAGGTTTTCCTTCGTGGTCAGGGTGTCGGGATGGTTCTCGCCGGCCTGCCGGGTCATGACGTCCACGGCAACGCGCAGCAGGGGTTCGGCCTTTTCCGGC
>Ga0247777_1000714_pt1 | contig 10000 bp, 8 predicted proteins | sample UWRJL154409C5_FD_179937 | JGI IMG/M metagenome (GOLD analysis project Ga0247777, IMG submission 179937) | Plant litter microbial communities from Arlington Agricultural Research Station in Wisconsin, United States - UWRJ-L154-409C-5 | ecosystem: Environmental > Terrestrial > Plant litter >...
GGTTGATGACGTCGAGGTAGTCGGCCGTCCGGCATAGGTCGATATTTTGCAGAATGCCCTCGTTCGCGGGCAGGGCGGCGGTCAACAAATAGCGTTCTTCGGGGAGGTGGAGGCGGATCGCCGCTAACAACGACAGGAAGTCGGCTCCTTGATCGGGATCGGATGGGTATTCCCACCAGACTTGTGACGGGTCAGCATCGTCGTTGCCGAGGGGGCACGGGCAAGCCTACTGTCTATGCCGTCCAACCCTGACGCCTCGACCAGGCCAGCCGCGGAGCGCGCAAAGTTGTCTCGCAGCACAGGACTTGCGGCTACAAAGGGGAAGGTCTCGGCCGAGTTGCCGCCGCCGATAGAGAGGACGACCTGAAGATGGGGGTGTTCATCTTTGAGGTGCATCAACGATCCCAGTGCCCCCTTAACGCCGTCGCAGGGGGCACCTGCGTCAGCCCACTCGTCGCTCAACTGGAACTGGTGTCAGTAGGGAGCAACTCAGAGGCGTCCCGGACCTGGGACGTACAAAGACTCCCCCGTCCTGAGACACGTTTGCGAAGGCGTAGTAGACAAGAGAGATGCAGGCGTAGTTGAGCTGACCAGGGGTGTCTCCCTTGTATACGCGGTAGTTGGGAAAGTAGACGGCGTTCGTGTACATGACGTTGGAGACGCTCGCCGGCTTCCGCGACTTGCGGGAGGAGGACGAGGAACTCATGCCCGATACCCGGTGGTTGGAGGAGGATGCTGCGCCGCGGTGCCTGCCGTGGCTCGCCTGGGACGAAGACGACGAGAAGCCACCGTGATATGCACCGGACGTCGGCTCCGGCACATGGTGGACGCGGGGGTGTGAGTGATGCATTCAAGCGGTAAATCGCAGGGGTCGCCTAGAGACACGCCTTGACGCGTTGATGTCCTATACATGGCAGACAAACCCATGGAAGCGAGGCGACGAGGATGTCAGAGTTTAAAGAGACAGAAAAAGAGGAGATTCGGGCTTGGTGGAGTCGGGGACGGCTGTCACCCTACCGCGAGAAACCCAGGGTTGGCGATGGCATGCCATGCATGACGGAGCTTTTCCCGGGATGCCTGATGTCCAGCAGATGGAAACGGGCTGGGGACACAAGGGGGGGGGAGGGGCGGATAATGGTGTGTACGTTGAGCCTCGGAGCCCTCGTCGACCTTCCTGACGTCCAGGGCATGAACCAGGGCCAGGCCGCCGTGAGACCTCGGCGGCCGAGGAACGTGGGCGAGGAAATTGCTGCCCTTGGACCTGAGCTCGGAGGTCTGGGAAGGGCAATGACGAGGGTATCCCCCCTTCCTACCCCCCCCGGCGGCAGTTGTCGATCCTCAGATCCATTGTTCAAACTGTCAAGGAGACGGATACTTCACCGGGCGGCTCGCAGCTCCCCGACACTTTCAGGCCGCAGGCCGAGGCCGAAGTTCCCTCGGGCGCTTGTCGACCGCCCGCCTTGGGACGACCAGCCCGCCCAATCGGTATGTTTTGGACGGGGCCCGAGGCGGCTGTGTCGAACACGCCGGGGTTCCATGGCTCCCCCGAGCCGGGGGGTAACCATCCCCCGAGATGGTACCGCCGGCATAGTACGTGGCTTGTATCCCACTTCTGGAACCAACGAAAGACATGCGCGCAGCGAGGAGACGAATATCGAGTAACGACGGATCGGAATACCGGATAAGCAGCCAAATGGGCGCTTAAATTGGGCCAGACAACTAGCAGGCCATGCCTGGAGGGGGCGGCAGGCGCTAGGCGAGTCTCGGTTGTGTCACCGACGTTTAGGGGGGGTTCAAGCTGATGGAGGTGGTTCTGGCAGAGAACCTGGGAGGGCTGGGCGCCGTTCGGGGAGTCGTCGAGGCTCGCCTCGTGTCGCGCCGCTCTTGTGGAGGCCCGCGCCGACGAGGATGTGGGCGTCCGACGTCGAGTCATGTCTCTGGCGACCCTGAGGACACGGCCGTGGGGCTGTCCGAGCCCAGCAACGCAACTCGGCAAGGTATGGTGCCTGTTTTCATTCCCTGGATCAAGGCCGCCTCGTCTGACCGTGCTCGGCCGGTCACGGTTGGCCGTGGTGGTGCACTCGTGACTCCTTGGTCGTCTTCCCGTCCGGATCGAGCTCCCCGCCCGCAGCGCACGGCTGAAAGGGGGCAAGAGACAAGGTCTAACGAGATGGAGGCCACAGCCGCTGTAAATGAAACCAGGGGAGGAGCCGTCTCAAAACGGCAGCAGTTCCACGTGGCGTGGAGCTGGCGGAATCTTCGCCTTCTGTCTTCGGCCCTCGCCGCCTCTCCCCCCGGCCGCGTTGCGCGTTGCGAGATGAGATCCGGCGAGGGCGTTCCCCACCGCGGCATGGCACTCGTCGACAGTGCCGTGGAAGGGAGATACGAGTACGTAGCCGACAGGGGAGGGTGGATTCCGGCACGGGCGGGACAATGACGCACCCGAACAGGGATGGGCCCTGGAGGTCCCTGGAGGTTGCTATGCGGCCAAGGCGACGGGGGCCGGATTGACGGTTGGGGCTCTCGTGGGCCGCTGGCCGAGCCATGGCCGAGGACAGGCTTCGAGACAGGTCAGCCTGGGCCGCGTATTTGGAGCCGGCCCGGAGGAGGGAGGTCCGTCCAACACACGGCATTGGCTCCAGGACGCGCCTCGCCCACGGTCAGGCACCGGCAGGCACCGGCGCGCCGTCTTCTAGAAGTCGAGCCGCGCTGCCGTGCCATGTTTTGCCCAGATTGCAGTGGCTTTCGTCCGGACACGGTGGGACGGTCACTGTTCGAGATCGGTGAGTTCCACAGATCCTTCGCCTGTGGTTCGCTTACCTAAGGTACTAACCCGCTTGCGGCTCTCTCCGCCCGCCCCATATCGCCTGAATTTTTTTTTTCTTCTCTTCCATCTCAACTTCCACAAGGGATCGCTGCCCGCGACATCCCGTCCTCGCCGGCGTCATGAGCCAATGCGGCCGCATCATGCCGGTTGCATCGTATTGCACTGTTCCGGAATCTTTCTTCTTTGGCTCGGTGTCAAGAGCCGGGCCGAACTCCTTCATCAAGGTGTCCGCGGCTCTCGTTCCGCGGAGCCCCGACCCCAAGCTCCTCGGACCTCTTCTCACCGTCGGGAAGGGACATCGGTACCTGAGGTATTCAAGAACCTAGTCGATACCTACTATCCGGGTATAGGTACCGTAGGTAACGAACGCGAGGCGTGGACGCGTCGAAGCCGGTCTGACCTTCCGAGTTCCCCGCCGGGCTCGGCCCGTCGCATTTCCCTTGAACCCTTCACGTGCGTCCCCCAGCCCGAGAATCATCCTCGCGCGCTGTGTATGGCCGCAGGCTCGCTCGCAGAGCCGCCGTCGAGGCGAACCGACCCGCCTCGGTGTGCCACACCTTTATCCGGGTCCCATCCTCTCTTATGTCGTCTTCACCGGACTTGCCAGCTCTCGCTCTATTTGCAGCAGCCGTCGTCGCGTCAGCCGATACGGATGCTTAGCTTCTGGCATATATCAATACAAGACCCGTTGCTGGGCACCCGGGTTTTAGAGATCGTATTGCATCTCGTTGACAATCTGGGAATCAGCTGTGGTTACATCCACTTGAGCCCTTGACGATGCTGGCCACTGAATGAATGTGTTCCTCCCATCCACCACATCCGCCACGTCCAAGGCTGGATTGGGTTGAGGGGACTGCCGAATGTCTGGACATCTTGTGAGGTGTGGACGCGGTTTGCTCTTCTCTCTCATCACGAAGTGATGGAACAATCGAAGGATGTCAGCCGCCGGTTTGCCAGTCCGACGAACCACTGGGAGCAAGTGTTGTCATCTGCGCATCTCGACGTGGCGTCTCACTTTGCGAAGAGCACCCCTGACGGCCAAGGAAGGTTGACCAGAAGCGAAGGTTGTTTGGGCTTACAGATTACTTGCCTAAGACGGATATTCCCAACAATGCCGGGTGAGTAAACGTTCGTTAGGCCTCCGCCAGACTTTCTCATTCCTCGGAGCTCGAGTATCCAATCTGGGAGCTCTCAACTTTTTCTCGTAGCGACTCGCATCCCTGTTGCCCTGTGGTCGCTCCTCGGACGCCCTTCCCCGCCCCTCCTTCGCATCCTCGCTACCACGCCGCCGTCGCCAGCCGTTAGTCCGTCGAGAGATTGAGCTTCTCAATCTCTGATCCCTCGGCCGTATCCGTCGGCGGCGTCGGCGGCGGCAGGTGGGCCGTCTTGGTGCAAATCCAGCAGCTGGCGTACATGTTGACGCGGTCGATGCACTCGCCCGGCGCGCGAAACCCGTGACGCTTGGCCGCGAAGCCGAGCTCCTCGAAGCGGCCGACGTACCAAGGCGCCAGGGCGCTGGACCGCAGCAGCACGCGGCCGCCGAGGGCCAGGGCCCGGTTGAGCTTGCGGATCTGCGACGCCGCCGCCTCCGACCCCGGGTCGAACCAGTCCATGCTGTCCATGACAACGGCCACCGTCAGAGACCCGGGCGCCATGCGCGCGATGACCTCGTCGACCTCATCCGTGTGGATGCGCAGGCCGTCGAGCGCGCCCGGTCGCGACAGCCGCGCGTGCGTCGCCGCCGCCAGGTAGTCCGGATGGCAGCGCGGCGAGTACCGTCCGTCCAGGCACACGAGGTAGTACGGGTTGTCGGCGGCGACGTGCGTCTGTTCGACGACGGGGTCCAGGGTGTTGACCATGTAGTGCCAGACGGCGTGGGCGCGCGTGGCGCGGGCCGTCGGCGCGGGTCCGCGCACCGCCTCGGACCCCGCGTGGTCGGCCTCCACCATGGCCAGCTGGTTCTTGGGTACGCCCAGCGCCGCCCACAGGAAGCGCTCCTGCGCGAGCACCAGCCGCGCCACCAGCGGCGACAGCAGCGCCGGCCGGATGCGGCCGCGCCAGACCTCGCGCTGCTCGTTGAGGGTCTTGGCCGCCAGGAGCGCGTGCACGGCGCCGCGGCAGCCGAAGGCGTGCGTGATGTAGCGGAAGGCTCGCAGGCCGTGCTTGGAGCCGCCCGTATCGTAGAGGCCGCCGCCGCGCGGGCTGGTAAAGACGTGATCATGGCGCAGCCAGTACTGGAACGCGCGGCTCGAGAGGTGCGGCGAGAGCCGCTCGAGGAGCAGGGCGCGGAAGCCCGGGTGCCGGCCCTCGCCGAACAGCCGCCAGAAGTCGGCGTAGTCCAGGGCCGCGTACGACGCCACCTTGAGCTCCAGCAGGTGGTTCTGGGCCGGGTTGAGGTCGACGGCGTGGATGCGGGCCGGCGACTGGGCAGCGTAGGACAGGATGTTGTCGCCCGCGCTCGTGAGGGCCAGCACGACGTCGTCGGGCCCCAGCCGGAGCAGGCCCTCGTCGACGCGCGCGTCCTCCCACGTGAAGGCGTAGATGTAACTGTCGTTGAACTGCGTGTGCTTGGGCAGCTGCTCGTCGTAGTAGATGCGCCAGTGGTGGTTCTGATAGAAGAAGGACGGCAGGGGCAGCCCGGCCGAGAGGTTGGCGATGGCCGTCTGGAAGGCCTTGGACCGTATCTCAGGAGCCGTCCGCGCTACCGCGCGCCCCAGCTTGGTGGCCGGGCTGGTCGGCGCGCCCGTGTGCCGCGGCGACTCGGTGACCATGGCGTCGATCTGCTCCACCACCTCGTGCGGGAGGCTGGTGGAGTGAAAGGGCTTCTTTGGGCATCCCAGCCAGATGTAGTACGGGATCCCCCCGAGTCGGTAGTTGCGGGCGTTGACGCTTAGCAGCGTGCCGAACCGGTACTCGAGGTAGTCGCGGCGGCTGGGCTCGAGGCTCACCCTGTCCAGTTCGAACCACGACCTCCAAAAGGCCCGCGCGAGGAACGAGACGTGGCGGTTGGCCAGACCCCCCGTGTAGTTCCGGAAGGCGAAGTCGACTTTGCTCTGGACGTAGAAGTCGACGGCGGCAAAGATACCGTCCGGCGCCAACAGCAAAGTCAGGGAGTCGACCACAGAGTGATAGTCGGGCTGGCCTTGTCAGTCTAGGAAAGCGGCGGCAACGGCTGGAGACCTACGATCATAGACAGACTGTAGGACATGGTGATGACGTGGGCGCTGCCCGAGACAGGACGCTCAGGGGCAAAGAACCCCTGCGTCGTGATGTTCGAGGGGCTGCGGACGCCCTCCTCGTGGTCTTCGAGTCTGAACTTGCGTGCGTCTTGACAGATCACATGCACGTTCTCCCAACCGAGCCTCTTGAAGCGCTTGCGGGCCACCTCGCACAAGGACGGCGAGAAGTCGACCAGATAGACACTTGTGAAGAAGCTCGGGACGCTGACGAAGGCCCCCATCGCCTCGATGTTCCAGCCAGTGCCTCCACCAACCTGTGGCGGTCAGCATGGTTGGAGTCCAGCGGGAAACGGGCGGAACATACATCCACCCAGATTCTCCTCTCCGGGCCGCTCCTCTTCTCCAGCTCGGCCTTGTGCTTCAGCTGCGCGGCCACCAACGCCAGCATGTCCTCCCTACCCCGGAGAAGCGTCTTCCTCGTCGCATCGTAGATGCCAGCCTGAACCTTATAAAAGTTCTCAAGGCTGTCTTGCTGGGTTTCTTTGCCACCTTTCTTGTGGGGCTTGAGGAAGCAAGCCCAGCAGAATAGGAACAGCGCTCTGACGAGACCGGGGTTCTCGTCGTCCTTGCGGGTAATCGTAGCGTATCTGGAGAGGGCAATGGCAGTGCATAACACAGCAGCTAGTCCAGCATAGAGGAGTTTGTTGTCAGCCTGGTGGGCCAGAGTGTTACCACCAAGAGAAGCCATGGTACTCTCTCATGGCGTCGCTAGCAACTCGCGGAGGGCACCTATCTTGGGACGAAGGAAAGGCGTACATACCTCGGAGGGATCTAGCAAAAGATGGCGGACCTGCGAGGAGCTATAAGAGAGCGAGGAGCCCCGCTATGTTTCCTCGGCACTACCCGTACGGCCCAGACGACGAACCGGGAGCCCCCCCGGTGCTTCCTGAGATGCGGGCAATATGCGTCTTCGCGAGATGTCGTGCAAGACAGGCCGCGCCGCCACGAATATAGAAGCAAAGACGACCAACCGTTCATGAATTGGAATTCCTCCACTACTCGACATTGACCCGCAACGGTTGTGCATGCCGGGGCAAATGGCGGCGCCCCATGTGGTCTTTTTATTGGACCGCGGGCAATGAATCGGTAGCGTCCCAGCAGGCGGTTCGCGTCCGGAAAATAACGAGGCCGCGCTTGACGCTTATATATTAGCCATGGCTCAGTCCGGGTCCGGAAGAAACGTCCTCGACCGCCCGTCACCCGTCTGGCGGTACCACAGTAATGAGGGCCGCGCTTCCCGCTGATGAAGTTAGGTCCTTGGTCCTTCAGCGGTCGATGCCGCGACCAGTGGTCGAGGCGATGCTGTTTATATCGTTTGGAGACGCATGGGCGGTTTCCAGGACCATTACTGCCACCAACTGGAGACACTCTGGTGCCAATCCCCCGGCAAAACGTAGGCGCAAATTGACGACATGTCGTTCTTGCGGCCAAAGTTGGGGACCTGCAGGGCTCCACAGGGTGTGTCAGGGGTACCCCTCCCTGGAACTATGTAGTAACAGTCGGCTTTCCCACTCGGGACAAGCCTGTGGGAACTCCAAAACCAATCGCGTGGCTCCTTGACGACACATGCGGTGACGGCTTCCAATGAATAGTGGACGATGTCGACGTCCTTCCTTCAACGACTCCGTGGATAGGACGATTGTGAACACGAGGAGCGATGCTGAGGTGGCTTGCTCGTCCCATCCGCGAGCAACCACAACTGCCGAGATGGTCTTGACGTCTTGGCTCGCGGACAATGCGAGCCGAGTCCGGAGCACCGCCTCGTTGGGCATGTGCTGCCAAGCCCCTCCAACACATGTCGACACTGAAGCGACTGGTGTGACTTCGGGTGTCTTCTGAAGGGATGGGTAGGGGTCGATTTCGTGCGGGATATCACTGCACCCCGCGGGCAGGTCGTGTGGCAACTAGGTGCCAGTTCGACATGTGTGGTACCGAGGCCGGTATCATTGGACGTAAAGGCCAGTGGTCCCTTCCACAGAAGAGCGAGATGCTGCAGGAGTCGGACGATGCTTCGGTTGGTCTTCCACCGAAAGGCATCACCCAGAAGTCGTTGTCCCAGTTCGCGGCCGGCTGTTATTGAGTCGGGCTCTGTCCGGAATGAACAGGCCCCATGGGATGAAGAGATTGTCATCGGTCTTCTGAGTGCCGCGAGAGCAGCGTCTGCATCAAAGGGGAGGGAGGAGGGACGGAAACTGGCTTTGGCATATGATGGATCCGTGTCGCGGAGTCTCGCTCCTATTCGAGAATAGATCGGATTCGTGCTCGACGGTCCGGGTCCTCCCACATGGATGGATGCGGAGTTACCTAAATGCTTGGCGGCCGGATAAATGAATTTCCCTTCCGGCCCATCTTGCGCTCGAGCTCGCTCGCGCGTCCCCGCGGCTCCGCGTTACGGTGGCTGTAGCGACGTCCCGCCTATGGATCGAGTGTTTCATCGAGACGTCCCTAACCAGGATTACCCGTCGTGGCCGGCATCCTCCATCTTCTCCCATCATCATGCCTCCCGGCACCAGCCAGGGCAAGAAGGGCAGCAGCGCGATGGCCCGCCAGCGGTCGAGAAACACGACCCCCTCGAGCATACCCCCCACAGCAAGCCTCCCCCCCATCGAGACGGTCGAAACCGAGTACCTAGACCTCAAGTTTGATCTGTTCCGCACCATTACCTACGAAGACCTGGTGGACCCCAGCGGCTCCAACGCCGTGATCCCCGACTCGAAAAGCCTCGATGGCATCGTTTCCCGCCTGCAGCGACTGCAGGATCTCGTAGAAAAGCGTGGGACCTACTGCGACCGCGGGATGCGGGTGCTGGCCCAGCGCCGGAAGACGCGGATGGAGGCCATGGCCGCCGAGAGGGGCCGTGAGGAGGAGCGACTACGGCGGGAGGCGGAAGAGGAAGAGAGGGAAAGAAGGGCAAATAAGAAGAAGCGAAAGGCGACTGACAACCTCGTCCCACAGGAGAGAAATGCTGGTCAGTGCCGTATCTCGCTCGGTCGCGTGTGCTTTTCTTGCGTGCTATTCCTTACGGTGATTTTTGGTCTTCGGCGCTGGAGGGTCTTTTGTTCAGTCACCCCTAAAACGCGGTGGACGATGGCTGACGGGGACATCAGAGCCGTCTTCGCCGTTTCGCGAAAACGGCAAGTCGCGAAAACAATCCCGTGACGATTCCGCAAGCTCGTCCCTGTCGCCCGCGCAACCCGCGACGCCCACCCCAATGGATGTCGACGACAAGAAAAAAGGCGACGAATCCGACTCTGACGACTCATCGGACGACGGCGCCCCACCTCCGCGGCCCGTCCCTCAGAACCAAACCTTCGGCGAGGACCCCTCCACCTTCCCCGACCCTACCGTGTACGAGATTCGCGACGTCAAACCCGGCATGTCGGACGAGGAGAGGCGCGAGATCTACTCGGTCGTAACCTACCCGCCTTCCGACTTGGCGGATCTCATAGCAGGCGATCCCCCGGACAAGGACTTTAGTAGCGCCAAGCCGTCCAACCAGATCAGCTTCAGCACGTTTTCCACTTACGTCGAGCCCTACTTCCGTCCCTTTGCCGAAGAAGACCTGGCTTTTCTGCGCGAGCGCGGGGACCGCATGGGGCCGTTCGTCATGCCGAAGCGCGGGAAGAAGCACTACACGGATGTCTGGGCCGAGGAGGACGGCGCCATGTCTGTCGACTCGTCTCCGGCGGGGCGCGACAAGCTGCCGCCCAACCACGCGCGGGGCAGCATCGAGAATATGACGGACGAGATTGGCGAGACGGAAAAGCTCTCGGTGGGGCCGCTGCTGTCGCGACTGCTGCAGGCCCTGCGGCCCGAGTGGCGCCCACCCACGTCGGACGAGAAGCCGCTTGCCAACGGCATCAACGGCGACACGCCGGCGAACGGTGACGTCTCGATGAACGGCGTCGACCCCTTCGCCGACGCCCCGCTCGCC
>Ga0247777_1000715_pt1 | contig 9998 bp, 11 predicted proteins | sample UWRJL154409C5_FD_179937 | JGI IMG/M metagenome (GOLD analysis project Ga0247777, IMG submission 179937) | Plant litter microbial communities from Arlington Agricultural Research Station in Wisconsin, United States - UWRJ-L154-409C-5 | ecosystem: Environmental > Terrestrial > Plant litter >...
AGCTCCCATCCCCCGCGCCGGATCATTTCATCGCAATGGCCGTTCTTCGTCGCGTCCTCGTGTACGTCGTCGGCGCAACGGCCGTCCTCGCAGCCGACAAATGCTACTACCCCAACGGAAAGCTAGTGTCGGGGACGGCGTGGGAGACGTGCAGCTCGTCGGACAGCTGCTGCAGCACCGGCGACGCGTGCCTGCCCGGCGGCCTCTGCGTCCAGCCCAACAAGAGCGTCTACCGTGGGGCCTGCACCGACAAACTGTGGGGGAAAGAGTGCGGTTCGCGATGCAACGAAGGTACGAGGCCCCTTGATCTCCACCTTTGGCCGCACCCCTGCGGTCGAGCCGGTAGTTGCGGCATATGTGATCTCCAAGCTAACGTCCCCGGCTCAGTGAGCAAGACCGGCACGGCAACACTCACAAAATGCGCGACGAACAAGTACTGCTGCAAAACGGGCTCGGCCGACTGCTGCAAAGACAGCGATAACGTCTTCGGGGTCCAGGTTGACGTCGCTACTACGTCGGCTAAGACAAGTCCGACTACGTCGGCTAAGAAAACATCGAGCACTCCCTCCTCCACCGCATCGTCGACCTCGTCCGAGTCCACCACCACCTCGACCGAAGCCCCTGTTACCACCAACACCCCTCCGCCTGGGACGGCTACTCCTCCCCCGCAGTCGCCACCGACGGACTCGTCCGGCGGTGCCTCGAACGAGCTCAAGGTCGGTGTCGGTGCTGGTATCGGGGGTGGCATTGCTGTCGTTGCTCTCATCGCTGGGCTCGCGTGGTACAAGGCTGTCAAGAGCCGGAGACAGCACGACGACAACTTCCAGCTCCTGACGCCCGCCCCGCAGTCGCAGGTGCAGCTAACGCAGTTGCGGCAAGATGGGACGTCGCCGGCGCACCCGCCAGCAGATGCGACACCCTACGGCTACTTCACCCGGGAGAAGAGATCGTATCCCGACACGTACCCCGGCACCTAGGAAGGCTGAGGGGTGGTGAATGGTCATTCAAGGCGTTTGGTTGGCTTGCTGGCGACTCCCTGGGGCGAGGGGCCTGGAGTTGGCTGCGATGTGCATCGTTATAGAAATACCCATCCGTACATAGTAGAAACAAAGTACGGCTCGTCTCAGTTTGCTCGTTAGATTCCAGATCCCGTCCGCCTGCCGCCCAGGCGTCGCGTGTGATGGAGCCGCGGGAACGCAAGCTGTGCCCGCCGATTACCAGTCGATTGGCGCACCTGCCTTTTTGATTGGCTGCCGGCTCGCCGCCACTGGAGGATGCATGTGAAGCCGCGCACAGTGGAAATGTCGAAGGCAACTTCAATATCACGGAGCTTACACCCGGCGACGCCACTCGCATTATAACTCCCCGCACTGAAGGCAGAGCTTCACTCTACGCACGCACTGGAGTAACTTCCTCGAGTCCACATCGCCTCAACGACCTATCCTCCGGACCCATCGAAACGGCCCTCCCTCCGTGTTCCTCCCACCCGAAGCATCACGTCTCTCTCCCCTTAACCCCGACGCCCTCCTCGGAGCAAGTGGCAACAAACCGCTTTGCGCCCACGCGTCTGGCCACGGCAACGAGGCCTCGAAGCACTCCCTTTAGCCCGAGAAGGGTCTCCCCGGGGCTTCTCCGTGCACCTTTAAACACGCCGTGGTCCCCTGAGGCTCACGGCGAGGTGCATCCCGAAGCGCTGGGAGTCGCTCCGCGAAGCCGACGCGCAACCCATGAGTCACATACTCTGGTCGCTCTACTGGACCGATAATGTCGACAAGTTTCGGCGTCTGTTGGCTCCGGCCGGCTACGGCGCGCCGGCGGCCGCTCCCGCGAGGAGCCCCAACATAGGCACAGGGGGGAGCAGCTACGGGGGCGTCGCCACGTCTCCACGCGTAGTCGCAAAGGCGCGCAAGGTCTCGGGCCATGGCGCCAGCTTCGGAGGCGCCAGGCTCGGCGCCGGAGGCTTCGGGAAGCACGAAGTCAACAGCCGCGACCACATGGGCCTCACCATCCTCCTGCGCGCCGCCTCGTCGACCTCGGGGAATGCCATCGGCTTCGTCGAGGCGCTGCTCGGTCATGCGGCGATCGATGTATACGCGCAGGACCCGGAGAGCGGCTGGAATGCCCTCCACCGAGCTCTGTACGCGGGGAACATATCGATAGCCCGCCTGCTCCTCGAGAAAGAGGGAAGGGACCTCACCGGACAGACGGTCGCCGCCGCCATCGGCCGAGTCGGACAGCTCATCAAGACGAAGGACAACGAAGGGAACAGCCCGTTCGACCTGTACAACTCGACGATTGGCGAGCGTGTCTTGGAAGTATCGGATGACTCTTCCACGTCCGACACTGGGAGCTCAGACACCGGGGACGCTCGGGGGGACAGTCCCACGTGAGTGTCGCACGCTGCCGCGGTTCTCGCACGGAGTGTCTGACCCCCGTAGTAGCGTAACAAATTCGCAGGCCCAAGTCAGTGGAGATGAAGTGTTCTGTTTCGGGAGCAACAAGAACTTGAATCTCGGGGTGGGCGACGCCGACGATCGGCACTATCCGGAACGTATCCATCTGAAGCGACCCGATCACCTGGTCCATCGTTTCTACCAGAGTTCGGCGCTGATGGGTGAGAAACCGAACTCCCCGGTGACGAAGCTCGAAGATATCCCGGCTCTCGTCCAGTGTCATCCGCTCACCATCCTGGATGTCGCCGTGTCCAAGCTCCACAGCGCCGTCTTGACGAACGACCCCGTCTCGAACCTGTACGTCTGTGGTATTGGCCGCGGGGGCCGTCTCGGGCTCGGAGACGAGAACACCAGATTCAACTTTACCCCTGTCCAAGGTGGCCTTGCCGACAAGAGGGTTACTCAGGTCGCACTGGGCCTGAACCACACCTTGGCGATAACGCAGGACGGAGAGCTTTGGACATGGGGCTCCAATGCTTTTTCCCAGTTGGGATACGCCCTTCCGCCTCCCACCAAGAGAGACGAGGATCCCATGGCTACAACTCCGCACCGCGTTTACGGGACGCTGAGGAACGAGTCGATACTCGGCGTTGCGGCCTCTTCAGTGCACTCTGTTGCCCACACGGGGGCATCCCTGTTCTGTTGGGGCAAAAATCTGGGCCAACTCGCCCTGATGGATGCGGATTCGCGGTCTCTGGATACCCAACAGGCGCCGAGAAAGGTGGCCGCCTCTCGCTTTTCTTCTCCCATCGTCATGGTCTCCGCCATAGACAAGGCGACGACATGTCTATTGGCCAACCACAGCGTCTGTGTCTTCACAAGCTACGGCTACAACATGATCCATTTCCCGACGCCAAACCCCTTCGCGGATCACCGTCTTGGCACCACTTCCACCCCCTTACGGCATGACTTGGGCCGGAGCCAGGTCGGCTATATCGCCTCGGGCGGGGAGACTATTGCAGCCATCTCGACCCTTGGAGACCTGTTCACCATGAGTCTCAGCCACAACACGGAGACGAGTCAGTTGGCCTCTTCCACTACCAATCCGTCCAAGATCAAGGGGGCTGTGACCCAACCTCAGTGTATCTGGAGCGCCAAAAAAGATGGCATCCGATCAGTGGATGTGGGCGAGCACGGCTCCGTTGTCATAAGCACTCATTCCGGTGCCGTCTGGAGACGCGTCAAACGAGCTAAAGCTAAAGATTCTCATGTCGACGAATCCGCGGACTCCAAAGCCAAAAACTTCAAGTTCCAGCGTGTTCCGTACATCACAGGCGTGGTCGCCGTTCGAAGCTCCGTTTTCGGTGCCTTCGCGGCTGTCCGAAAGGACTCGGACGTCATGAGGAAGCAGATTCACGTGGGCGACCAAACAATATGGGACGACGTGGCACCCTTGCTCTGTCTTCGCGGGTTTCAGGCTACGGAGCCCAGCAGCCGAGACAAGGACACGTTGAAGTTCTGGAATGCGGATGCTCTGGAGGAGAGCCTCGGGCCGATTGCCTACCAAGTCCTCAAGTCTCCGGACCTGGATGCGGATTTGGAGCAACATCTGACGAGCTGGGCGTATGGGCACCAAGCCCTCGGGGCCGTGGTCTGCACCACTTCGGCTCCCGAGCTGAAGATTCCAACCCACAGCTGGATCCTAGCTGCCAGAAGCTCCATATTGCGCGAAGGCCTGGTCATATCTCGAAAAAGGGGGTCGTTCGAGCTCCCCGAAGTCTTCAACATCGAGACGCACGACGAGGGCGCCGTCGTCACGTTCTACAACGTTGACTTGATGACGGTCTTGAACCTGGTGCTTTACATGTACGAAGACAAGGTCATCCCTGCATGGAATTACGCCCGCCAGGCCCCTCCGCTGGCCTACCGGTATCGCAAGATCCGGACGGAGCTCATGAAGGTAGCGGACCGCCTGGGCATGGTAGAGCTGGAGGCTGCTTCCCGCACTCAGACGGCCCCGAAGCCGCGCATGGACAAGGACTTCCGGCTCGCCACCAAGGACCGGAGATTCTTCGAAGACGGCGACGCCCTTCTCGAACTCGACGGCGCAGAAGTACCTGTACATAGCGCGTTCCTGTCCCAGAGATGTCCCTTCTTCAAAGGCCTATTCCACGGGCGATCTCAAGGCCAGTGGCTCGCCAGTCGCCGCGAAGCACTAGGATCCACGGACCTGGTCAAGATCGACCTCAAGCACATGGATCCAGACGCCTTCCGATACGTTCTGCAGCACATGTACGCCGATATTGGCGAGGAGCTGTTTGATCCGGTCGTGTCCTCCAGCGTCGATGACTTTACCGACCTCGTCTTGGATACGCTGAGCATGGCAAACGAGCTCATGCTCGACCGTCTCTCCCAGATCTGTCAAAGGACGATGGGCCGATTCGTAAATACGCGGAATGTCGCGCACCTGCTCAACGCCGTCAGCCCCTGTGTCATTACCGAGTTCAAAGACGCCGGCCTGGAATATCTCTGCCTGCAGATGGAGTCCATGTTGGAGAACCACCTGTTAGACGACCTGGACACAGATCTCCTCCTGGAACTGGATGAAGTCGTACGGGAGAACCAAGCCGCGCGGTTCCCGGTCGCCAGGAGCCACCGCGCAGACCTCGAACTGCACGAGGCCCATCCCGAGCTTGCGCAAGACATTGACGAGGAACGCCACAGGCGAGTTCGAGAGATGGTGTTCAAACACAGTCAAAAAGAGGATGAGCGCAGAACGTCCTCCTCGTTCAGGGGAAAACTTGGCAGCTTCGACGACGTGACGCCGACATCCCCCGAGAAGACCAAACGGAAGTCCAAGTCAGGACACAACGAGCCGTTCAGCCCAGACCTGCGGCCCAAGCCGTCGCAGGCAGACCTAATCTTCGATATGGACGAGGAAGAATCAGAGCTGAGCAGCCCGCTGGTCACCCCGTCTAAGCCTCCGGATCGTGGACCTGCCCATTCAAGGGCAAGCGACCCCCAGACGAGCAGTCGAGGGAAAGCGGCAGTACACAGTCTCGGCTCGCTGGCGCCCGAGACACCGCCTACGCCCTCGTCAGGACCCGCACTCGCCCTTGGTCAGCGGAGGTCTACGGACCACACCGCTGTAAGAAATCCCTGGGCGCCAGCGGCGCTGGCCACGGCGAAACTGGACCTCCGCGAGATCATGACAGAGGCGACGGGCACGTCGGCCCTTTCCACCGGACTCGCCGCGCAGAAGGCCAAGGAGGCGCCTTTGAAGGTGGTGTCCACCAGGCTGTCGCAGAAGGAGCGCAAGAGGCAACAGCAGCTGCAAGCCGAGCAAGCCGTGCACGGGGCGGGCACATCACCGGCGGCGGCGGGCGCTGCGTGGGAAGCGGCAGCCACCTCTGACAAAAGCAAATCCGCCGCGTGGAAAGTTCCGCCGCCGGGACCCAGATCGTCGGTCACGGAGGTGCTTTCCGAAAGCCTTCAACCCGCGGCGCAGCCCGACGCAAAACGGCTGGCCGCCCATGAGGCGGCGAAGTCCCTGTCCCGCCGCACCGCGTCTCCGGACACGCGCTTCTCGGGCCAAGCCCGCGGCCCGGCCACAGCCCCCGTGCTGGCCCCGTCCCCGTCCTCCTCGGCGCGCACACCCGCCTCTCACCGGACCCTCACCCCTGCAGCCACGGCGTCGGTATCCCCGGCGACGGCGCCCCTGGTGCCGCACTCGAAAACGTACATCAAGCCGGCGCCCCGGGCGGAGCTGCCGCCGGGGGCGTCCATGGCCGACATCATCGGGCAGCAGCAGCGCGAGGCGCGCAGCGCGCGCGAGGCCGTGGCCAGGCGCAGCCTGGCCGAGATCCAGGAAGAGCAGGAGGAGCAAGTCTTCCAGGAGTGGTGGGACGCCGAGAGCCGGCGGACGCAGGAGGAGGCGGCCCGGCGGGTGGCGCGGGAGAGGGAGCGGGAAGAGACGGGCGGCGGAGGCGGCAGGGGCGAGGGGAAGGGCCGGGGCCGAAGGGGGAGGGGGGGGAAGGCGGTGGGACGCGGCGGTGGGCCGGCTGCCGCTGGGGCGGGGAGGGGTCGCGGGGCGGGCCGTGGTGTTTCCGACGCCGGCGACGGTGGAAGCGCGGCCGAAGGCGCAGCGGGAGGGACGAGGAGAGGACGCGGAGGGGGCCGACCCGCGAGCTGATGAGGAGCAAACTGGAAGCGGGCGGGGGTAGCATATCTACCTCGTCGCGAGTTGTTCGTCAGCGGGACGGTGAGGATGACGAGAAGCGCTCGTTGACCACCCTGTACGATGCGGTCGACGAGACATCATTCTGGTGATGCCAAGATCCGGCGTGACTATTTGCTTTGCGGCGGACAATTCAGGGTTGTGCCATGGCAAAGAAGCCTAGGTGTCTGGCTGGTAACCATGAGGCCAGGGCCGCAGTGTATCAACTCGCCCTCGACACAGCGACGGATGGGAAATGTAGGCTGGCGTTGCGCTGGGATTGCTGGCAGCATATGATACCCGGCAGGTCCACTGTTTTCAGGGCGGAACAACTCATCTCACACCAAGGCAAAGTAGATGACAGCCTTATGGGACCCTGTTGACCACCTCAAATACCAGGTAAGTACCTGTAACTAACTGCTACTGTGTCTCATACCCGGGCGAGTCCTGACCGCGGCATCGAGTACGACGTGCCTGAGGGATGGGGTTAAAGAAATCAAACTTGCCGCACGGATCGTACTTCGTTTTGAGTTCCCGAAGTTTCTGCAGCCTCCACGGCTCGTAGCCGTATCTGGCCTGGAGACTCTCGTCGCCCCAGGCATAGTTGACATACGTATGTAGTTCTTGCCCCTCATTTCCTCTAGCCACTATGTCTCTTACCTTCTTCCCTGCCCTGATGAACTCTTCAGTTTGTTTGGGATCTGTAGTAGGGAGGTCCATTGCCCTGCGACACACCTTCTGGTTAGCCTCTTGCCTCTCTCACCCCAGGACACACACACACACACGGACGCGGCGGAGTCCTCCACGGCAACGTACACGAGGAAGACATCTTTTCGCCAAGGGAAGGCCGTCGACTTGTCGTCAACGGCGGTAACGGCGGTAACGGCCTGTTTCGAGTAACCTTCCACGAACAAAGCGCTGCCGCCGAGGGGGTCGCCGTACTTGCGCATGACGCCGTCGAAGACGTTGTAGGCCTGACGAAGTGTGGTGGCGGGCAGACTGTTCCTCCGGGCATGGAATAGGACCTGGTTACGGTTCTTCTGGCAGGCGGCATCTGACTCGAGGTTTCCCGCGAGTCGAAACAAGTCCGGGTAGGGCACGTCTTTCGTTGTCACGTCGGTCAGGGGGCCGAGAGATCGAAACGGCCTCGAGAATCTTTCCAGCTCCTCGGCCGGTCCTTGGTACATGAAGGTAATGGGAAGGACCGCCTGCATCGTCAGAATCGTCCACGGCCTGTTGGATCTCCTCTTTTGCCATAGGGGGGCGACTCACATGGTCAGGATCGAGGGCGGGGACATTCCAAGCGCTGGCCCAGTAGATCAACTTGGCTGGATGGTTTCTCTGTGGTCCTAGATGGTCGAGGAGCCCGGCAAGCCGCTCCAACTTATCCTGTTTAAAAAACATCCTCGTAAATGTCCAGTTGAAACCTTGCGGCCCGTTGTCGTACACTTTGAACTTGATGGACGTCATAATGCCAAAGTTGTGGCCGGCGCCTCGCAGGGCCCAGAAGAGGTCGGGATGAGACTTGGGGGATGCCACGACGAGGCTGCCGTCGGCAAGAACCACTCGAGCCTCGAGGATCTGGTCGGCTACCAGTCCGTAGAGACCTTGCAGATAGCCGTGGCCTCCGCCGAGCATGACGCCCGACAAACCGGTACACAGGCAGTTCGCAGTGACTCCGAGACCCGACCCGTCAGCGGCGCGTCCAAAGCAGCAGTCGGACATACTCACCAGTATGCTTGTTGCTCTTCCAGAGTCCTCGGACAACATCGCCGTTGGTGAGGCCCGGGTCGAATCGAGCCGACTTTCCATCCCCGCTGATATCGATGGCCTTCATTCTCCGGAAGGAGATGGCGATTCCCGACTTCATCTTACCAAGCGAGGATGACCAGCCGTGGCCGCCATCGACGGCCAGGAAAGGCAGCGAGTGGTTATTCGCGAAGCGGACCTGGGATGGCGGTCAGCAACCGTCGGCCTCAGCCTCTTGACGCTGCGAATCACCGTGGCTAGGACGTCGGCCTCGGTGGCGACTTCTACCAGAGCACTGTAGGTAGGCCTGAGATAGGCCGACCATCTGATGCTGGCCTCCGCAAAGAGCGGATCAGAAGGGAGCACGAGGGAAGCGCCGGGTGACAGCTGCGGACGAAGTGCTCCATAGGGGTCCAACCCTCCATGGTCGCCGTGGGCCCGGGTCAGGGGGGCCAAGGCCGAGCATGCGAAGGCAAAGACGTGAGAAGCTAGGCGCATGGCGAACGATAGGGCGACGGCGGTCTTCGCTGGTGTCTTGGAAAAGAGGAGATACAGGGTGGCAGGGTACGAGACGTTGGCAGGCTCTTATAGCCCGTCACTGCTGTATACCGACAGAGCGTCCCTCTTCCGGGGCAGCCGCACATCACATGCCATGGCGTTTTCTTTCTCGTGACGCTGGGGTTGCCCATTGGTGGACCTTCGTTGAGGAGGACGAGGTCACCAATTGCTCGTCAGGGAGATGCCCGCTGCAGACGCGCCCCTCGGGAACGTGGACGACCCCAGAACCTGGTTTGTCCTACGGGAGACGTCCGACAGGAGAGACGCCCGACGGGAGAGACGCCCGACGGGAGAGATGCAGGTCTGGTGGCCACCGGAGCCGGCAACAAGGTTGGAGTGGTGGAACAGACGACGACTGCGGTGGAACGAAGATGTCTGCACGTGACTAGACGGAAGAGAGGCGGAAGGGATGTGGATCGGGCCGGACATGATGTCGGAGGACGCCATCTCATCACCGTCCAAGGCGCCTCTCGCCGCTCAGGGCAATGTGCGGATCCGACAGAGAAATGGTGTTACTGCGGCGTCCTTGCGGGCATCGCGAAGATCGCGTACATATCTGGAGGAAACCGACGACGTAGGACCCCGCAGTGGTACGGAGTGGAACATGGCGTCTTGGACGTCTTGGGCATCTCCGGGGGCTTGGGCTGGCTCGGCCGGGTGGACAACGAGCCGCGGCGGCTGGGCCAGGCTCAGCCACACCCAGCACTTCGCCCGCGCCGTGGAAAGATGGAACGCGCTCCCCAGTCGGCCTTTGCCAGAGCTTGCCTAGCTCGATCCTCTGCGGAGTACGGTAACTACCTACTGTACCTACAGTAGCGTACGGAGTAACTTTCGAGATCGAGAATCAAGGTGCTCTTGGGGCGCCAGGGCGAGTGGGCGGCTCAGCTGCCAATCCCATGGGCCCGGCTCAGAACACGGACCGCTGCATCGCGATTAGATGCTACAGTATGGGATTGGTACTGTAGGTATAGTACAGTACATACTCTCATACTGTCCCTGGTTCCGCGAAGGAGGCGCGTCGACGCCTCACAGACCATCCTGAAGGATTCGTCGAAATTCCGCTTTTGGCCAGTCAAGACATT
>Ga0247777_1000716_pt1 | contig 9998 bp, 6 predicted proteins | sample UWRJL154409C5_FD_179937 | JGI IMG/M metagenome (GOLD analysis project Ga0247777, IMG submission 179937) | Plant litter microbial communities from Arlington Agricultural Research Station in Wisconsin, United States - UWRJ-L154-409C-5 | ecosystem: Environmental > Terrestrial > Plant litter >...
GGGGGGGAGGGGGCAGCCGTGCGAACTGCGGAAAAGGGGGGGGTGTGGGTACTGCGCCGAGGGGACCCCGGCAAGGGGCCAGCTGCGAGATTGGGAGGCTGAGATTTTTTTTGACCTGTCCGCCCCATCATCTCGGCCACGGTGCAATGAGGGGAGACGCTGCCCGTGCTACGACCAGACGGACGAGATAGCAGTTTGTCGGTTCAAGATCATCTGGCTCTCCAGCCCGCAAACCACGCAAACCCAGCCGACGGGCCTGGGACGAACGGTCGATAGAAGGTGTGCCGATCGACCACCACGACGCGGGTGGGCGGAAAAGGAAGCGCGGGCGGGAGTGCTGCGCACCCGCCTCGATGCTGTGCGTGCCTGGCACCCTGGGTGCTCGCGTGCCAAGAAGGGGGGGGCCATTTTGGGTTCAGCTGCAGGTCCGAAGTACAGAGCCAGCAGTTCCCAACGGGCCCAGCAGGCAGAGAGCCGGGGTGCGTCTTGGCCGGAAATGAAGGCGCCACAGGGGAGCCACTTCGCCTCGCCCACCGGCTTCGTCGCCACGATTTTTGTCCCCACCCCCCCAGCGAAACGCGCGGTCTGGGTCTTCCGAGACAGAGGGCGAAAAGGAGAGAATCCGCGAGGGTTGTGACGGTCGCTGAGCCGCTCGAGCACCGGAAGGCCACATGAGGCAACAAGCCACAGTATCACAGGCCTGTCCAATTGTCCGCGGCGAGCGGCTGTCTCCCCGGGGACCCTATTCTTCGCGAAGGCCCCTCTCGCCCCTCCAGGAGCCTATCCTCGCTTGCCTTGACTGGCAGCTGGAGCCCGTTGTCAGCAAGATGCGCCGCCACGGTCACAGCGCAAACGCGCATCCGAGCGCCCACCGCTGCTCCAGCCCCTGAGAGGCCCCTGTGAGTGGTCCATGTCGACTGGCGGGCGGGTGCGAGAGAAAAGGACCAGGCGACCGAGGCGACCCTGAGGCCTCGACTAGGCGAGCCGGCCTTGGGCCAGGGCGCCAATTTGGCGGCATGGGCCAGCCGCCGTCGCCTGCAAGGTCTGTGAGGTCTGCCCGGTCTGCAACATGGTGGCGACTCGTTCGACTCATTGACAGCGTTGCGGTCAATTTCGCGAAAAAGGAGACGGTGGGTCCCCTCGGGGGCTGTCAGTGCTCTCGGCCGCCGCCGTCGGCGCGCTGCCGGGGGGAGGGGGGCAGCTCGGGCAGGCGGGAGAGCAGGAGGGCAACGAGGGCAGCAACCTAGGGCAGATGGGACGAAAGGAGAAGCGCCTGTCGGTCTGTTTGGCTGAAATTGCGAGGCTTTCCAGGTTCCGGTGGGCCTCCGTCGAGTGGCCGCTTTCCGTCTCCACCAGCGACTGCCAGCGCCCGAACAGGACACGAGAGCGCGCCGACTGGCTGCCCGGCCCATGTCTTTCTGGAAATGCGGACGGCCTTCCAGGGCGGCCATCACACCGGAAAAGCCAAGGCATCGCGCCTGCCTGCCGCCGTTGCGCAAGATGCCCTCGAGTAGATGTTACGCTTGGTGATCCCTTGGCATCGCCTGCCCGCGACTCCTGGTCTGGCGGACGGTCGACGAAAGCTTGTCTCGACCTCGATCTCGACCTCGAGCCTCGTCCGCTTTCGTCTACGGCCTCTCATAGAGCAGCGTTCCCTGCTGCCGTGCACTTTTGTACTGTGTACGGAGTACGGAGCCCAACTACGGAGTACTCCGTACACAGTACACAGTATAAAGTAACCCCTCGCTTGCCCAGACCCCTCGCAACTCATCTCTGCCCGGTCTGGTTGGTTCTGACGTTCCTGGGTGCTGAGGAAATGTCCAACGCCGCAAATAACGGGACGGGAGTCCGGGGGACCGTTTGGGTTGCATGCTGTGATATTTCTGCGCCGCCTATCGGCCTTCCAATTTCCGCTGGAGATCGACGCTGCAGTCGGCGGGAGCGCCCAAGTGCCGTCTGCTTCTTGGCCTCGGAGGGGGCACGAGATAAAGAATCGCGCCAGTGCCGTCCTGATTCCAGGTTCGCGTCTCCTGCGGCGCGTCTCCCACGTCGCGTCACGACGCCCTAGGCATCTTTCCTTGTCGTCTCTTTTGTTGTTTCCAAGCCGTTATGGGCGGGCGGGGTTGTCGGACACCTCAGCCGCATCAATCTGCCAAGAGATTGCTCACCGATCTTCCAACGGTTGCCACACGCCAGCCGTTGGATGGCGACATTCCTCGTGATGAGTGCTGGCTTCGTTCCCGAGTAGCCCTCGTGCTCCGTCCTCCGTCCTCGGTGCGGTGTGAATAGCGAACTCCTCCCGGCGACATCCCGACCACGACCCGACGGAGCCGGATTCCAACACCTTCGCCGCGGTCCTAGCCGAAAGCGAGTGCGAGGGCGGATCGAGAGGGTGGACGGCGAAGACGGCTCCCACGCTCAGGGACGGCATTGGGACGCCGCTTCTTCGCCGTGTCTCCCGCCCCCGGCGTTCGGCCAAAAGCTCACTCCGGGGGGGGGGATGACCCGAACGCAGTCACGGAGTAAACCTGGATGCCGGGAGACTTGTTGCGATCGGTGATATCTACAGGCGGAAATGCCCGGCAAATGCTTTCTAAACTGTCCGCCGGCCTCAGCAGACCGGACTTGGGACCTTGGGTCCATGCCGATAGATGCCGTCCAGGCCCAGAATACTAAGTTGCGGCTGCATCAATGAGCCGAAACCCGGATCCTTCGGTGATGAAGTGCTCTTTGTGTAGTCCGAGGCCGACATCCCAGGTGCCTGCCTTCAAGTACGGGTACTGTCTACATAAGTAGACTGGGTTTGTCGTTCCAATTGTTTGATTGAACGTCCATATCGAAATTTCTCAAACCGTTCAGGATGGCCGAACACATGAAAGCGGTCGGTAAGTTGGAACATCCCACGTGTGCGACGGTCGGTAAGCCCACGACTCACGCGTGCCGGATTTAGATATCAAGAACGGCGCCGGGCCGGCCTCGGCCCTCTTCCTCAACGACCAGACGCCCAAGCCCGTGGCGGGGCCGGGCCAGGCCCTGGTCAAGATCAAGGCCTTCGGCCTCAACCGCATGGACCTGCTCCAGCGCGACGGGCACTACCCCCTGCCGCCGCACTTCCCCAAGACGCTCGGCGTCGAGTTCAGCGGCCTCGTCGAAACCGTGGCCGACGGCGCCGCCGCCCCGGGCGGCTTCCGACCGGGCGACGAGGTCTTCGGCCTGGCCTACGGCGGCGCCTACGCCGAGTACATCGCCGTGCCCACCCAGATGCTGCTGCACAAGCCCTCGTTCCTCTCCTGGGAGCAGGCCGCCGGCATCCCCGAGACGTGGATCACGGCCACGCAGGCCCTCTTCTTCGTCGGCGGCTTCCGCGAGGGCCAGACGGTGCTCTGGCACGCCGGCGCCTCGGGCGTGTCCATCGCCGGCTGCCAGCTGGCGCGCCGCGCCGGCGCCGCCGCCGTGTATGCCACGGTCGGGTCCGACGAGAAGTGCGCCTTCGTCGTCGACCGGCTCGGCGCCACGGCTGCCTTCAACTACAAGACGCAGGACTGGAAGCAGGAGATCCTCGGCGCCACGGGCGGCGCCGGCGTCGACATGGTCGTCGACTTCGTCGGGGCCGACTACTTCCAGCGCAACCTCGAGGTGGCGGCCCGCGACGGCCACATCGTCTGCCTCGGCTTCCTGAGCGGCGCCCAGGTCAAGGACGTCAACATCGGCATGCTTCTCGCCAAGCGGCTGCGCGTCGAAGGCAGCTCGCTCCGGAGCCGCGACCTCGACTACCAAGAGAAGCTGCGGGACAAGCTCGAGGTGTACCTGCCCGACTTTGAGAAGGGGGACCTCAAGGTGTACATCGACAAGGTCTTCCCCTGGACGGATATCAAGGCCGCGCACGAGCACATGGAGTCGAACGCGTCGACGGGTAAGATCATCTGCACCATTTCGTAGCAGACGCGGTTCCCGTCTTCGGCCGTAGGGGCCATAAATAGGTATCCCCACGGTCATGAAACGATTGTTTGCCTCCCGTCATGGCCCAGCCCCAAAAAACAAAGCAAAAGCGCCATGGCCCGTGAACGCCGCGTGCGTAATGCCCCCTCGGTTAGTGACCCTTGAGCCACTTGAGCATCTGCTCGAATGCTGTCACTTGTGCGGTTTTGATCTTGTCGTCGTTATAGTGACCGACCACAGCGAAACCTGCACGTGCGAGTCAGCCTCAGCCCTTTCGCGCCCTCCGTGGCGGCGAACTCACCGTGCGGCATATCGGGATACACCTGCACCTCGTGCTCCACGTTGTTCTTGGCGAGGTAGTCCTCCCCGGCGGTCCGAACGTCGTCCCCAAACATGGGGTCGTTCTCGACACACACCATGCTGATGGGCACCTTGATGCCCTCAAAGTCCTCGCGGCACACGAGCGTGCCGTGGGCCAGCGTCCCCACCTTGATGAAGGGGCCCTTGCGCACCGTCCCGGCCTCCTCGTCGGCGGGCTTCTGGCCCCACCCGCCCTGGCGGGGCGCCTTGTCCGACGCCAGCAGCAGCACGTACCGGCCGCCGAAGCAGTAGCCGACGGCGTAGACGCCGCCGCCGTTGGAGACGGCGTCGGCGAACTCCTGCTTGCAAGCGTCGAGCACGCCGTGGAGCAGCGGAAGCACCTTCTCCTCCGTGTGCCGCGCCAGCCACATGTCGATCAGGAACGACTTGGCCGTCTCGACCGCCTTGATCTTGAAGGTATCCAGGATCGACCCCGTGGCCTCCTCCTCCGGGATGGCGGCGGTAGAGTTGGGCGCCGCATCGCCCTCGAAGAGGTCGGGCATGACGACCACGAATCCCTCGCTGGCGAACTTATCTGCCTGGATCTGGTTGTTGGTCGATTTCAGGCCCGTGCCGCCCGTCAGGAAGAGGAGGAGCCGGGCGGGCGCGTGAGGGTAGTCGTTTGGTTTGGAAATGTAGACCTGTCTCGGTGAGCTGGGGAGAGGGGGGTCGAGGAGGGCAAACGACAAACATCGACGCCGCCGAGTTTTCGAATCTCCCCCGTGGAGGCTTGACCGCTGGCTGCACGCGAGTTAGTATCTCGGCTCCCAGACGACAAGATTTCGAGGAGAACCGACGGGTTGGTCTGTCTGTCACGCAGTGTTCCCCCAGCGCCGGACCCGCCTGAGGTGGTGTGTGTAGCGGGGCCACCGTCTCGGCCGTGTCGCTCTCGGGCGCCTTCGTCGCAACCGCCTCTTCGGCCATGATTGCCTGCCTTGATGCTGAAAGTGGTTCAGCTGGCGAATGTGGCGCTTTGCTGGAACCGGGGATTTCGTGAGGTTTGGGGGACGACGTCGAGACGCGCCAAGTCCCGGACAGACGGGAGTACGAGGCCTTGGAGCTCCCACAGGACACAGCCCACCCAAGTTAGAATGCATGTGCGGCTTGCAGGGAATGCCCATCTCTGATTGGTCGGCGGTCACTTTGGTCGACGGCAACACTACCAAGTCTCGAGAGCAAGTAACGTCCATTATATACCTAGGTGAGTGGGGAACCGTCTCCCGCTTCGTATCTAGTTACAAGCTGGGGTTTCAACGACTGTTGCAGCCGCATCATCGAGTATCCCCTGGCTGATTTTATGCATAGGAGTTCATGACAAGAGCTGGACGAGCTCGAAAGACGGTTCGATATAACGAGACAAAGTGGAGGTTTGGAGAAGTCCAACTGTAGTTCTGCAGCCGTGTTCGAAACCCCGGGTTCATGAACCTGCTCGCTCGTCGATGATATGCTGCATCCGGTCCATGGTATGCTGCGTCAGGTCCATGATATGCTGCGCCCGGTCCATGATTTGCCGCTCCTGGTTCACGGCTTGCCGCGTGTCCACCAAAGCTTGTAGTATGTCGTCCAACCAAAGCTGCTGGAGGTGCTGGAGTTGGCAGTAGGAGAGCAGCGTGATGATGATCGCCCCCAAGCTCAACGTAAAACCGAAGAGCAGCCATAATGTCGCGAGCGACGTCATGCTCCTTGTCAGGCGTCGATTATCGTCGTAGTCGCGGCTTGAGAGAGACGTCTACTGGGATGGGGGGGAATGGAAATCTTGTATGACCAGGAAATCTACGAGTTCAAGTGCCCGGCCCAGACACGAGAAAGAGAACGAGACCAAAACACGGAGGGCGGGCACGAGCGGTACGGGGTAGGGAGCGCCGTGACTCGGGAGGACAACAACCTACATTAGGTAGGTACGGAAGAATCCGAGGTTCAGTGGTCGGGTGAGATGGCTACGAGGAGGGAGGACCTTCCAAGGAGCTACTTACCTAGATGCCGAGGAAGGCACATACGAGGCTCGCCGAGTGATTTACCTCTCGGGGCTTTACTACTTGTCGGGTAGCGGGCGGCGGGGGACGATGACCTAAATCCGTCTCCGTAGATATTTAATGGTCAACTTCTGCCTGCTGTCCGAGAAAGTCGGAGAACCTAGGAACCGAAGGTATCGCTAGATACTTTGATTCTAGGTATGTCTGGTAGGCGGGCTCGTATGTAGGTACGTAGCTACTGTACCTACTGCCCTACCTACGAGTCAGCGTACCACGGAGTACCCTCGCCTCATCATCGGAGTATTGGTGTGGGCGTGGGCCACCGACTCCTGAGGCTAACGTCAGTCATTCGGCTTATGTAAGCAACTACCCCGCTGCTCGGCCCCGTAAATTCTCACTCTACACGTCGACGCGCCAGACGCGTCTCCCGCCTTCGCCCACCCGACACCAGCACAACTTCGAAGTTGCCGGCCGTGACAGTACCGCATCAAAGAATACCCTCTTCGCTCCGATCGATCGGGATCCCAACCTTAACGAATCCCCAACTAGAGGCAGACCATACATCCGTCGTCGAGATGGGCGATGCTGCGAGACATATTACTCCCGGCGCCCTCGCGTACGTCGTGTCCCGCGCCACCCTGTTTCGTTGCCCTCCGGATGCGTTATACCTGACACGGTACCTCTAGGGCTGTCTTCGATGATCCCGCAAACGTCCAGACTCGCTTCCCCGTTCCTGTTTTCCAATGCCTGCAGATCAAGCCCCTCGCCGCCCAGGGCGCCAACGCCGGGGCGGCGTCGGAGCGGTATCGAGTTGTCATGAGCGATACCCACAACTACATCCAGTGCATGCTTGCCACCCAGGCCAACCACATCATTCACGATGGCAAGCTTGTTCGAGGCTGTATCGCGCGCATCAAGTCGTACCAATCCAGCGCCGTCAAGGGCAAGAAGTACGTGTTGCCTGTCTCCCCCACACCCTTCTACTCACAGCCACCAGCATCCTGGTCATCCTAGACCTCGAAGTGATCGAGGCCCTTGGCACCCCGGACAAGATAGGCCAGCCCGTGGGTTTTGAACCGAAGTCGGACGCCGCAAAGCCCACCACCATCGGAGGCTCAGGCTTCTACGGCAACAAGACGGAGGACGTGAAGCCCCAGGTGCAGCAGCAGAAGCTGCCCACCCGCTCGGGTACCCCGCCGAGCCGCGGCGGCAACGTACTCTATCCGATAGAGGGTATCTCCCCGTACGCGCACAAGTGGACCATCAAGGCGCGCGTGAGCAGCAAGTCGGACATCAAGACGTGGCACAAGGCCAGCGGCGAGGGCAAGCTGTTCAGCGTCAACCTCCTCGATGAGAGCGGCGAGATCAAGGCTACGGGCTTCAACGAGCAGTGCGACCAGTTCTACGATGTGCTGCAAGAAGGCCTTGTCTACTACATCTCGGCGCCGTGCCGTGTGCAGATGGCCAAGAAGCAGTTCAGCAACCTTTCCAATGAGTACGAACTGACGTTTGAGCGCGACACGGTCATCGAGAAAGCCGAGGACCAGAGCAGCGTGCCGCAGGTGCGCTTCAACTTCTGCAACATCCGGGAGCTGCAGGAGGTGGACAAGGACGCGACCGTCGACGTCATCGGCGTGCTCAAGGAAGTGCACGAGGTGTCGCAAATCGTGTCCAAGTCGACGGGCAAGCCCTACGACAAGCGTGAGCTGACCCTCGTCGACGACAGCGGCTATTCGGTCCGCGTCACCATCTGGGGCAAGACAGCGACGGGCTTCGATGCCCGACCCGAGTCGGTCGTCGCCTTCAAGGGCATGAAGGTGTCCGACTTTGGCGGCCGCTCGCTGTCCCTGCTGTCCTCGGGCACCATGTCGCTGGACCCGGACATCCCCGAGGCGCACAAGCTCAAGGGCTGGTACGACTCGGCGGGCCGCGCCGACAACTTTGCCTCGCACACCTCGATGGCCACGGGCGGCGCCTCGGGCCGGACCGACGAGACCAAGTGCATCTCGCAGGTCAAGTCGGAGAACCTGGGCCTGGAAGACGCCGTCTACTTCACCCTCAAGGCCACCATCGTCTACATCAAGCAGGACAACTTCTGCTACCCCGCCTGCCGCAACGAGGGCTGCAAGAAGAAGGTGACGGACATGGGCGACGGCAGCTGGCGCTGCGAAAAGTGCGACGTCTCCCACCCCAGCCCCGAGTACCTGTATATCATGTCGGTCAACGTCAACGACCACACGGGCCAGCTTTGGCTGTCGTGCTTCGACAATGTCGGCCGCATCGTCATGGGCGGCCGCTCCGCCAACGAGCTCATGCAGCTGCGCGACGAAGGTGACGGACGCCTCGGCTCCATCTTTGAGGAGGCCAACTGCCACAAACTGAGTTTCCGGTGCCGCGCCAAGCTTGACAGCTTTCAGGACACGCAACGGTAGGGACCCCACTCCCCCCCCCCTCCTCCACCCCCCTTCTCCGTTTTTACCCATTGACTTCCTTTCTTGAGCTTCTCTGACCTTCTTTCTCGCAGCGTACGCTACCAGGTCATGGACGCCAGTCCCATCGACTTCAAGAGCGACGGCAACAAGCTGGCCAGACTGATCAAGGAGATGCAGATGTGAGGTCATGGAGAGGCAAGGGGCGTGGTCGGCCCGATCGGAGGTGGTCCCCGGCGCACAGAAGCCAAACGGGCAGCGACGAGCTTCGTCGTTCGACTGCAGATAGATGTGATGAAACAGATCTCAGGCCGGGACTATGAGTGCGAAAACGAGATAAGACGTAATGTCGGACTGGCTGTATGCGCAACCCGTTTCCTCGGAGACGGCGGTGTAGGTCATAAGGGGGTTCACAAGGGGGAAGGGGGGTGGAGAGGTCATTGACAGCTATGAACATCAAGGGCGTCATCGCTCGCGCGCTTTAAGCTTAGACCGTCTGCACAGGCTTTCCTCTTGCAATTTATTCGCAAGGTGTATCACCCACGAGCACTCCTCCATCGGATGGAACCGACGGAGGGGTCGCCTCTGTAAGTAAGCTATTCCCCCCTTCCTGAACGCCGCCCGGCCCTACCCGCGACGGACTCCGCCATTCCATCTCAAGCCATCTTGCGGCAGAAGACACTCTACACCATGGCATGACCGCAGCCGCGTCCTGGCCCCGCTTCGTAGCACCTGACGCTCAGGACAAAAAGTCGGACAGTTGGCCGCCTCCCCGCCCCCTACCCTTTCCACGCGTCAAATGAAGCAAGCGTGCAAGACCCATGAGTCAAGGATCCTATTCGTCTTGGTTGTCGTCGTCTTCCCGGACGCCGTCGCACTGCATCGCTAAGCCGTCTATCGAGATATGTTCGGGGGCGGGGGGCCCGTGTTCGTCGGGGGGCTCGGAACCGAGCTGCTAGTTCCCTCCGGCCAGCACGCCCGTCATGAGGTCCTCGTCCTCGATGGCGTCGTCAAAGGTGGGCAGGTCGGCAAAGCCCAGGGCGGGGACGGGAGGGAGGCCGCGGGCGGAACCACTGCCGCCGCCGACGCCGCCGGCCTCGCGGTCGCGGCGCTGCTCCTTAATCACGTGGCGGGCATACTCGCGGCTGGTGGCCATGCGCTCGTGGGTGGCGCGGAAGAGGGGCCGCAGGGCGACGAGGGCGGCGGCGGCGGCGCGCAGCTCGGCGGCGTAGGCGGCCTCGGAGAGCTCCTCGGCGGCGGCGGGGGCGAACTCGAGGTAGGCGGGGCGGGGGTCGCG
>Ga0247777_1000717_pt1 | contig 9976 bp, 3 predicted proteins | sample UWRJL154409C5_FD_179937 | JGI IMG/M metagenome (GOLD analysis project Ga0247777, IMG submission 179937) | Plant litter microbial communities from Arlington Agricultural Research Station in Wisconsin, United States - UWRJ-L154-409C-5 | ecosystem: Environmental > Terrestrial > Plant litter >...
GTAGGGAGGATGAAAAAGACCAGCAAAATGACGTTTCTGTCGTAGGCGGCATCGCAGCCGCTGACGGGGTAGAGAGTGTAGCGGAAGGCCTGGACCACCGGGGTTAAGGCCAGCTGGAGCAGGGGAACGGGGAAGATGATGATGCACTGCTTGATGATGTGGTTTCGCCTCTCCTTGGCGGAGAAATCGGTGACGCGGGACAAGTTGACCTGTTGGGAGAGGCGGCGCATGATGGCGCAGGTGCTGGAGCCAAAGACGGTCGACAGCGGGAACCAGGTGAAGATGTGGAAGTCGCACCAGCCCTCGCCCTGGAACATGGTGGGCAGGTCATCGTGGGTGAAGATTGCCGCGTTGACCAGCGTGTAGAAGACGAGGATAAAGTTGGTCGCGATCAAGACGGCCGCGGCGAACTCGCCGTTCTTCTGCAACAGCCGGAAGGGAACCCAGCAGGCGATGAGCGCAAGTGGGCACAAGACCAAGCGGGAGACAAGATTTGCCATCATATATGGGTTATACTCGAGGTCGGGTACCCCCTCTGGAAACGCCGGTATGACGGTGATCATGGTGACGGCTGCTCGTTCTGGGGGCGATCAAGTGGCCGGGTGATCGTGCTCGTGGGTATCTGGTCCAACCCGGCGACGAGGATAGTCGTTATGGTATGAGAAGAGAGGGGAGGCAGTGAGACCAAAGGGGGAGAGACCGTGAGGAACTTCCAGCGGGTTCGTTGTCGTCTAAGTCGTGCTAGTGATCCTCCGAAGGCAGAGTTACGGACTCAGGAACGGGAGAAACGGGCGATGGGGACGTAGATGTAGAAGTTCAGGAAGCAGAGAGAGAAGGGGAGCAAGGGGCTTCTCGCCAACTCCGACTTGCGTTCCCTTCAACAAGGGCCGGGATGCTGGTGAAGGCGCCATGGTGGCGACCGGAATAGCGCTCACAGTAGCCCCCAATAACGACGTCGTCGAAAGCGGCGCTCATCGGACAAAAAGAGGCCAATAAGTGGCACGGGGCGGACGAGAGAAGGGTTGAAAATAACAATGAATAACCCAGAGTCGGTGTGCCGTCTGCTCCGGGCCGGACGGCTTGCGCGCAAGGAGGTTATTCAGAGGGCTTATTGAGACCCAAAAAGGGGAAAGCGGGCCCCCAAACGAGGAATGCCCGTCACAACCCCCGCCGCACCCGGCAGCGAGGATGGGGGGCCAGACAACGGTCAAGAGACGCAAGAGACGACAGACGTGCTCGTTCGCCGGCCGGGCCCCGGGATAGATGTGAGGCATCACCCAAGCCGCCAGTTCGTCTGGCCCCTGAGTGGACGGACGCCGTGATGCCAGGAGACAGCAGGGCCGAGAGGGCGTGTGATCAGTCCTGCAGCTTTCTAGCGCGAACCGCAGGCGACGGGATTCCCGATACCAGGTTCATCTCCCCCGGTGCAGACGACAGGCGAGACCGTTTTGTTCGGTCAAGTCCGGCGACACTCGGGAAGAGAATGAGTCTGGTGTTGAGCGCAAGGCTCGCATCAGCCACAGGTCCAGCATGAGCCACACGTCGCCATCGGAACCAATCAACGCGAGGCGCACCCCTGGAAACTGGAGCTGCGACTCAGCATCGCGACTTTCTCGTCCGGCCTTCCTGACCGTGACATTGCGATTATAACTTCAGGGTCTTTTTTTGTCCTTGGCCCCAATTCCATCCACTCTCGACTCGATTCGCAAATCGCCGTTCCCGCCGCAATGTCCTCTCTACTTATGCGCCGTATGGCCACCGCGCCCCGGGCCGTCCGCGCCTTCAGCACCACCCCGACGCGTCCGCTGGCCAAAATCATCCTCGTTGGTCGTTTAGGCGCCACGCCCGAGGTTCTCACGACGGCTTCGGGGAAGGAAATCGTCAAGTATAGCGTCGCGCACAGCCACGGAAGCAGGGAGAACCGCAAGACGAGCTGGTTCAACGTGGTTCAAATCGATCCTCGCGAAGGCACTCGCGATTTCCTGGCCTCTCTGCCCAAGGGGTGAGTTCCTAGCCCTGCCTGTCATCCTTCGGCGCCGCGCCCAAGCACCTGACACCACGGTCCCCCCTGCTTCTCGATTTTCCCGTCGATATTTGTGTGCTGATAGCTGTTGCGACAGGACTCTCGTTGCGGTCGAGGGCGAGGCCGCCATGAACCAGTACCAGGACGACGACGGCAACAATCGCACTGGGCTGAACATCTATCAGAGTACGATATACACTAGCAACCCCCCCTCCCTCCCTCCCTCCCAACCATCGGAGGCCTCGCAATCACAGGATGTGCGCTAACGAGAGCAGAAACCTTCGAGGTTCTTTCGCGTCCTTACCAGGGCCAAACCGAGGAATCCGAGTAGAGCAAAACTAGCACGCTCGGACGACACACCGTCGTCCCCTAGGAACATATCGCTTCGGTTTCAAATCTCTCCTCTAAGGCTGTGTGGCTGGCGTCGGAAAAGGCGGGTAGCGAGTCAAATCTGTATATCAATTCAGAGGGTACGGGCAAACACAATCGACATGCAATGGTCCGAGAAGACCCCCTCGTGCAGCCCCTACTCAGTTGTGTCTTCCCCCTCAGCCTCTTGAGACGCAAGAACATCCGTCCGCCTGCCATAGGGGCCCCAACTGCGCAAAAGCAGACCCCCGGACACTGGGACAACTCGTCACACGAGATTGCACGAGTCCATGCAGCCAAAGCCGGCAGCGACGCCGCCCTCCTCGCTCTGGTCTCCCTTGGTCCGCAGGAGGTAGCCGGCCTCCCGGTTGTGCAGGATCCTCCCGCTGCCCTGGTCCCACACGCACGTGCCGTAGATGCCGAGCTCGCAGATGACGCCCCCCTGCTCGAGCGTGCCGTTGCGGAGGATGACGTTGGCGACGGGCGGCGGCGTGATGAGCTCCATGAGAATGTACGACTTCCACCGCTCCTCGGGCACCGTCGCGAGGTGCTCGGGGATGCTGCCCTTGTAGTAGTTGTTGCCCCCGCCCTCTCTCTGCGGCTTGAGCACATACTTTTGGCAGGTCTGCGCGTCCCGGGCCCATTCACGCGCCTGACGCCCCGCGGCGGTGTCGTCGAGCGGGTAGATGTTGGTGAATGTCTTGCGGATCTCTCTCGAGGCCTCGGAGCCGTCGGGAAGAAAGCGGCCGAGGTCGGACGAGGGCTGCGACGGCTCGTGCGGGGTGGCCAGGACCTGCTGCACCTTTTTGGTGCCCGCCACCTGCGTCAGGACGGTCGGGCACTTGATGGCGGCGGACCGCTCGATCTGGTAGCGTGCCTCCCAGTCGGACGGGTTGGGGTAGTCCGCCGGTCCGTAGCCGGCCCGGAGATAGACCACGGCAACCTCGTACGACCTCTCGGGGTTGCCGGGCGGCCGGTACAGCAGTTGTCGCCTCGGTGTGTCGGCCACGGACGTGCGATGCAGTATCTCGGCGAACGGAAGGCGGAAGACCGGTATGCTCGGCGAGCGGTCTCTCACCTCGTACTCCAAGAAGCGCTGGTCGAAAACGTTGCGCTCGCCCCCCTGCACGAGGAACACGACGCAGCGGTCGCGGCCCAGCTCGGATGCGCCATAGGCGACGAAAGCCGCGGCGATGCCGTCTGCCAGGCCTCTTGCGCTCTCGTTTTCGGGCAGGTCGTAAAGAGCCTCCTTTTCGGATCCTTTGAGCTGTGCATACTCGGTAGCAGCAAGAAACCTATTGATTCTGTTAGGTTTGCATGTTGCATAACGGACAGTGTCGGGTGCCAAAGGGTACCTGTGTAGCTTTGATGTCTGAGATGATAGGCCCCCAAAGGAAGAGGCAATGGTGTTGAACTCGACTTGCTTGATCTGTGGGGCCGCATCTGTCTGTGTCGTGTCCTGATGGACAAGGTAGTCTGATCGGAAGAGCCCAAGAGCAAGGCTCTTCGACGGTCAGTTTCTTCCGTCTGTGGTTTGGCTCTAGGATGAAGGGAGGGGTGCTGGGCCCTACCTGGGTGTATCCTTCTTCTTTGACCCTCAGGTGAGTGTTCCAGAGGTTGGTGACGAAATCATCGCCCTCTGCGACCCTGCAACAGAACATGTATCAGAACAGGTGAGCATAGCTTGGGGGAGGGCCTGCCTACTCCTTGATGATCTGGCCAAGAAACTCCTCATCCTGGCTGATGCGGGCATAGAGCTCGTTGTAGGTCTCCTGGACAGCCTTGGCCTGTTCAAAGCATCCTCGTGGAAAGGGACTGGGAAACAAGGTTACTGGTGCACTGGTGGCCAGAATGCCTGACGGGTCCGATCCGGCCGGAACAAGGCTTGGAGGCGGCCGCACAGCCAGGCCATGCGCAACAGTCCAGTCCTTGACCACCTGCACAAGATGGTCTTGCTCCGTGTCATCCATCCCTGGAGGATACAACATGCCAGGCTGGTTTCTGCTCACGACGAGGTACTTTGGTTCGTAGGTAGCCTCGGTTACTGCAAGTCCAGGAGGCCCCAGGAACTGTGTTCCTCAGCAGTAAGCCCTTGTTGGAGTCGAAGGTGAGGGAACTTGAAGCTACCACAGGCCCTCTGGATACCTACTGTACCTACCTTTAGGTATGTTAGGTACACTTGATGTCGGCAGTCTGTCTGAGAGCGAAGTCCATTGAAGAGTAACAACGGACTCCTGATTGCGTGACCCGGGTGGTTCCTAGTGTTCTGTGGCCCACAGCGGCAGCCGTGCAGGACCCAATTGGCAGTGGCATCGGCATCGGCATCGGCATCAACGGGGCATCGGCGGCTTATGGAACCTTGGACCTGGTGCCATCCATAAAAGCTAAGCAGCTAAGAGTGGGCTGCCACTACCACAGTACTGTACTGTACGTATGTAGAGCAACCAACTCAGTGTTGCCCTGTTCAGGACCAAACAACTGTTAGGTACCGGGTAATGCACTAATGCTAGGAATGCAGACGTTTTGCGGGTTTTCATCCATCCATTCCAGGTTCATAAACAAACCCCCACCAAACCCGTCCTCGGGCAGGCCTGTTGTTCTCCAAATATTTTCAACCCCACCAGCTGGGCTGCAGCCGACGTAAATTCATCGCGTCTCCTCCCATTCAGCGCGTCTGTCCACCACAGGTTACGCGTTGCCCACCGCTGCATCGCTCTGACTCGAGGGGTTTCACGAAGCAGCTTCTAGAATCTCTGGAACTCATAGCCATCAATCCAGAGACCCTAACCTAGGGTTCCATGGTTCTGCCCAAGAGGGACCCGCTGGCGCTGCTCTTGGATTCTGTCGAGGTACGGTACAGTACTGTACATCACCTATTTACAGCACCTTGAGCACCTACCGTTAGGTGCCTGTAGGTGGGCATCTACTACTGTACGGTACAGCAACGTACCACAGCCTACCACCAGGGCGACTCTCATTTGTCGCGAAACCCCAACTCCACCAACTCAGCCTCACCACACCTCCCACTCACCCACAACACACTCGGCTCTCCCACTTCCTGTTCCTCACCTTTGCGCCGACTCTTGTTTCTTTCCTTCCCGCCGACTCTGGTTTTTTTCCTTGCCGCCGACTCTTGTTTCTTTCCTTGCCGCCGACTCTTGTTTCTTTCCTTGCTGCCCGACTCCTGTTCCTCACGTCCCTTTGAATCCACCAGAGAGATCCAGCCTACCAAGCTAGATCTTATAGACAGTCTTGTCAAGTATCCGCCTCCTCGACTTTGTTCTCAACAGTACTTTCAACCAACCCTCCCAATCCAACCCTACCCTGATCGTCAACACCAAACTAACCATCAAACAAACCCGTTCTAGGTCCAAATGCTTCAGCTCATTACCAAAGCTACACGGTCCTCACCCCGTCCTACCTAGGCGCATCGCCCAGCACTCAACGTAAGTTTGCAGCATGAGGTGCTATTCTCTGCTTTGACACCTTCCTCACCTTCTACTCAACTCACCTTCAGCTTTGTTGCTGTGGACGGATTTCTTTTTTTGCCAAACCAGAACCCCCCATTGCTTTCTGAAGAGCCAAACCTCCGCTCTCCTGCCTACCTGCAGTACCTGCCCAATTCACATCCAATCTCTTCCTTCAACTAACGAGTTCTTGCCTCAGGCGTGCAACACAGTCAATGCTGTGAAGGATGGCGGCAGTCAACGATGATGATGACTCCTTCCAATGGGACGTCGACCCCTTCCTATGGGATTTCAACCGTGTGGCTACTGAGTTGTGCTCCACCACCCGTTGGTTCGATCTGGATGATGCCGCCAGGACTGCACTTCATGCCACCCTACTGAGCGAAGAAGTTGGCGGGGTGGACCTGCTCACCTATGAGGATACCTTTGGCCACGAGGACACATTTCAACAGCTTGCCAGAGACCTTGGTCTCACAACTATCAGGCGGAAGCGGCTACTTCGTGTTGTCATCAAGACTCTCCAACAGCAAAGCCCGCTGTACCAGCACTGGAAGGCCAAAGATCGCATCAAGTCTGAACACAATGGGCCTCGTCACATCGCCACCTTGCCGCTGAAGGAAGAGGAGCAGCATAGGGATGCACATCCGGTATCTGTGCCGGCGTCCCTTCCTGTCCCCCTTCCTGGCAGCGCAGTGGTGATCTCCTCCCCAGAGGATCTCTCAGAGGCAGCACCCCTGCCTGCCACTGTTCAGTCCCCACAGAACCTCTCTGAGACGTCGCCCTTTCCTGCGACTGTCCAGTCCCAACAGGACCTTTCAGAGGCATTCCCCTCGACAGCAACCCCTGTCATGGAGCAGGAGGAAGCCCGTCCTCCGAAAAAGAAGGCAAAGCGAGTAGCTCCAGCCAACCTGACTTCAGCACTGCCGTCGAGCAGCCAACAACATCGGGGGATCCCGACAGAAGCCGACACGATCCAGCCCACACAGCATGACCAAGCTGTCCTTGGGGGGCCAACCCAGTCAATGTGGCAGTCAAGCGCCGTTGGAGCCTATCTTGGGCCTTGGGGCCTTAAGGAGGCGACCATCCTAGGCCCAGGCCCCGAGACCGACTCAGACACCTCATTCACCATGTCGCGCCCTCATGACATCCCGCCCGGCCGACGACTGCAGGTAGCTGCCATTCTCACCCGCCACTTGCGACGATCGACTTCACGACTCAGCTTGGGGGGGCGACAGGGAGCTCGATTTCCGTCAGAGTCTCCCACAGAGGATGTCCTCCTGCCTCTTCTAGGCGAGTCTGACGACGAGGAAGAGACCTCGGAGAGCAGGGAGATGTGGGAAGAGATCGAACAGGAGGCGGCCGAGCGAGAGGCCCACCTAGCCAAGACCAAGGCGACCATCCTCAGCCAAGACGAAGTCATGGCAGTCATCTCTGAATGCCTTGCCGAAATGGAACAAGACTGGACACGCAAGAAGTTACCAAAGCTCGAGAAGGGTAAAGCCTACCAGATTTGGACCAGTGCGGATCGTCGCGGCACACGGATATTAGAGATGGGCAATGCCTTGCAGGAGGTTCAGCGGTTCAAGGAGCGCATTACCAAGCTCACCAGCGAGATGACCAAGAATTCCTGGCAGAGGGAGGATCTCCTGAAGCAAAAAGGTACCTTCGAGGTGACTGTCCACGACAAGCTCGAGGCAGCATGGAAGGCCCGGCTGCTGTCCTCCAACACCTGCCCCATCAAGCCCGAAGCCAAGGTTCATCACGCCTCCGCGAAAAAGAGGATCCGGGCCATCAAGGGCGCCGCTGGGAATGACAGCGACGAAGAAATCCTAACAAGCGCTTCAGAGGACGAGGCAAACCTCCAAAACCCTGTGGAGGATGCAGCACCGTCCAGGGACATCAACAACGCGGGTGCAGAGATCCCCATGGACATGGATGCGAACACCAACACTGCTGATACTGCCGACACTGCCATGGAGCTTGAAGGCAATAGCAAGGCAGCGCATGTCATGAAGACCCCCCCTCCTCGACCAGAGAGCGGGTCGTTCCTCACCGACTCTGGCGACACGACAGAGGATGACTTTGGCCCACCGGAGGCTCGCAACATTGATGATCTGTACCCCCTCCAAAAGCCTCAGCGAATCGGTAAGATGGGCATTCAGTTCTGGGAAAACCAATTCGATGCTTCCCGTCTTGTGGTCACAATGCTCTGGGAGCTTGGCAGGGGCATACAGCAGCTCGTGTTTGAGCACATCCAAATGGAGCCCAAGGAGCTCTGGGACAAGCTCTGCTGCAAGGCCATCCGGATGGCGCCACCGATCGCGCCCATGCTGGCGATGCTAGCAGAAAAGGGAGTAGAGCTGTCAGCGGAGTGGGTGCCCTTTGTCTTCATAAGGCTGTTTCATGCCTTTATCACCTGCCAGGGGCCGCCAGCAACCGCCTTCTTCCCAATCTCGGGCATGGTGATAGCACGACTCAGCCAAAACCGCCTGCAGAAGATGGGGGAATTCCGTTCTCTGCTTCAGCGTATCGCGCAGCACTTCCCCACACCTTCCGATCCCCAACCCAACATGGCTCCTCTCTACGGTTGTACCCCGGTACATCCTATGGGTCGGCACGTCAGGGTCCCAGGGAAACCCAAGCACAGGAGGAAACGCCGTGTCAGTGGAGAGTACCCCAGGCGTCCCATAACAGATGCTATACGCCTCGAACAGGCCGAGCGCAAGGAGGCGTACGACAGCAACCTGGCTATAGAAGCAGGCACCTCTGCCGAAGACACCTCTGCCGAAGACACATCTGCCGAAGACACACCTGCCGACGACACGCCGACGAAGCGACGTCAGAAGAAACCCCAAGACCAGGGTGCTCAGCATCTTCGGCGCAAGGACGCAGAACGACGGAAGCGGCAAGAGGAGCGAACGGCTGCCCTGCGGGAACAGCTAGCTAATTCCCAAGATGTCTCGTTGGACAAGTCGCGGCAGATCATCAACGAGGCCAAAGAAGACGACCAAGGCTTGGTATTTGTCAACGATTTCATCGGCAAGAGCATCAAAGCTCACCAGGTCGACGGCGTCCGCTTCATGTGGAATCAGCTCGTCACAGGAGCCACGAATCGCCAGGGCTGCCTCCTGGCTCACACCATGGGTCTCGGCAAGACCATGCAAGTCATCACTCTCCTGGTTGCCATTGCCGAGGCATCCGCTTCGGGCGATCCGTCCATCCACAGCCAGATCCCAGCCGAGTTACGGCAGTCCAAGACGCTGATCTTGTGTCCGGCGAGTCTCGTCGACAACTGGGCCGAGGAGTTCATAAAGTGGAACAGCGACGGCTCTCTGCTGGGAGAGGTCTTCAAGTTGGCCGCAGAGCTTCCCGGGCACGCAAGGCCACAAATGATTCGCAAGTGGGCAGCGGGTGGAGGCATCCTCATCGCTAGCTACAGTGTGTTCCTGGGTCTGATCAAGCCGAAGAAGATACTGGCTGCGGTCGCGGACATCCCTGACCTGCTGAGAAACCAGCCGCGGATCGTCGTGGCCGACGAGGCACACAAGCTGCGGAACCCCAAGTCTCACCTTCACGACGCAACGTCCAACTTCAAGACGTGGGCCCGCATCGGCATGACCGGTTCTCCCCTCGCCAACGCGGTAGAAGAGTACTACTACGCAATCAACTGGGCAGCACCCAACTACCTCGGCCCACACGACGAGTTCGTCTACGAGTATGCGACGCCCATCAGGGATGGCCTCTTCGAAAACAGCAGCGAATTCAGCAAGCGGAAGGCTCTCAAGATGCTCCATGTCCTCAAAGACACGGTCGCCCCCAAGGTCCACCGTGCCACCTTTGCGGAACTCAAAGGCTTCTTGCCCAAAAAGCAAGAGTTCATCATCTTCTTGCCTCTGACGGCGCTTCAGATGGCGGCCTACAGGATCTGCATTCAGCACATCCAAGGCGTCGAAAACAATGCCATTACGCTCTGGAACCTGATCGTCCAGCTCAGCCTCCTCCTGGCGCACCCGAGGGTCTTCCGGAGAGGGCTCGAGGTGAAAGAGGTGGCCAACTTGGACTACCAGCCGATTCACAAAGACGACGACGACGACGACGACGACGACGACGACGCAAA
>Ga0247777_1000718_pt1 | contig 9969 bp, 19 predicted proteins | sample UWRJL154409C5_FD_179937 | JGI IMG/M metagenome (GOLD analysis project Ga0247777, IMG submission 179937) | Plant litter microbial communities from Arlington Agricultural Research Station in Wisconsin, United States - UWRJ-L154-409C-5 | ecosystem: Environmental > Terrestrial > Plant litter >...
GGCCAAGTGTGCCAGTCTCTCTTCTCACTCTCCTTCTCCGTCTCGGTGCTGCTCCCCCGAAGCACGGCTTCTCTGCTTGCTCCCCACGCCTCGGACGTGCCCAATGCCTCGAGCCGCGCTTCTGGCCCTTGCTTCTTGTCCCTTCCCTCGCCCTCAGACGACGTTCCGGCCCCCTCTATAAGGGCGTGTCCGGCGGAAACGGGATCTTCTCGTTGCCGGCAGGCCTCTTCCCCGTGCCCACGTCCAACCCGGCGACGGCCCGACGGAAGACCTCTAGCGCGAGCTCGGGCTTCTCGGCCGGCACGAAGTGACCCGCGTCGTCCACGACGGCGAAGCTTAGGTTGCCGTACTCGCGCACCCGCCCCAGCCGCTCTGATCCCAGGACGAGGGGTTCGTACGGAGCGGCGCGGAAGAAGGCCGCCTGCGAGTGGTTGAGGGCGAGGGAGACGGCTTCCCCGCCGAGCCTGGTGGTCATCGTTAGATGATAACTCTTTTATCCCGACGGGAACCGGAGACGGTTGGGGAGCGTACCAGTTACCGATGTAATCTGCATCTCCGTGCATGAGGCTGCGAACGCCCGTGAGACGTTGTCCTCGACCACCGCGGCCTGGGTTTACTTACACGACCCTCACCCCTCGGTCCAGGAGGTATTCCAGATCCTCCATGTAGCTCGGGTAGACGTAATCTCCCGTCTGCTGGAAGGCAAAGTAGACGTCCAGGTTGGAGGCCTCGTAGCCGGCTGCCATGTCCACCCCCAGGGCCTGCCTGACTGCGGGTAGGTTGAGGTAGTCCGCGAAGAACTCGGGAATGACCGACTCTGTGGCGGGCTTCCGAACATCGTACATGCTTCGGTCGCTGTACACGTAGTACAGCCCTTCCACGTTGTCGCGACCTGGCCGTCGCGCGTCAGAACGAAAAGGACGTGTGGGTGGTCCTGGCAAGGGCTTCTCTTACACATGTTGGCTGCCCTCGTGCAGACGGCAGCTGTGTCCAGACTATGACGACATCAGCGCCCTCCCTGCCTTGTTGCCCCCCCGAAGCCATAGGATTCAGACCTCTGGCGACTCTGCCGGTATGCTTGCTTGCACTGCGATACCTGATCCAAGCATCCGTTCCTCATCTGACATGCAAACGTCATATGTGCGCGGACTGGCCGGCGAGTCAGTGCCCAGTGTCCATAAAAGGCGAACCAATCCCACTTGCCAGTTTCGTTGACGGCTTTCACACCATACGAGTTTTCCACCGCAAACTTGGGATACTGTTCTTCGTTAAAACAACCCGGAGTGCCGGCAAGGTAGGTAGGGTCCCCAAGCTCACGAAGGGAAATTGCGTAGCGCCGTCAATGATGCCGTTGCCGATGCCGAGCGTATTCAGCGCAAGGGGAACACCCGTCTTGACGCCCTTCTTAACGAGTTCGTTCCTCTCGTAGAAGTGTCTAAGAAATGCTTTGGAGTCAGGGGTCAGCACAGTGACGACCACCTCGCACGGCAGCAAGCGTACTGGGACCGTAATGACCGCCGTAACTGGAACCCATCAGCTGCTGTAACCGCGCGGCGCGCGTTCTGTCCCGTACCTCTCTGTCCACAGATGAAACGCTCTCGATGTGGTGTTCCGGCTCGTCTCGGGTAGTTTGGACAGGACGGCCTGGAGAACCTCCCAAGCAGCCTCTGCTGCGGCCTGGGTAGTATCGACCGTCGACGAGCCGTGCGAGAAGCCCACGCCGAGGGGCTGCGACAAGAACAGCATGTTCGAGACCTCGGTCCAGGAAAAGGGGTTGATGGTTGTGTTGAGGTCGGGCTTGACGGAGCATGGCCCGACCTCTTGCTGCGCGTCAGAACCTTAAGCTCGCACGCCGCACGGAGTAAGGACATCTCACCACCGAATAGGCCCATCAACGAGTCCGTTCCTGGGCCTCCATTCAGCCAGACGGTAACTGGTGCCGTCTCTGGACTATTCCGAGCTTCGAAGTACCAGAAGAAGTGATGGGAGTTCTCGTCGAGGCCGACATATCCTGCATACGACCTAACCCCTGGTGTTGTTTCGCAGAGTCCCGGCTGCCTATAAGTCACCATGCCAGGGGACGCCATCGTCACTCTCGGCCCGATCAAGTCCTCTCGGCCCAGGGAAGGAATGCGGTGCCTCGATCTCCCGCCCGTGGCCGGCATCTCGCTGTGGCCAAGCCATCCCGACGGCCTGCCAGCCAAGGCTAGGGACGAGAGCAAATGGCCAAGACCCATGTGAGAAAAAGGGCAGCGAATCGTGCCGCCGTCCGAACTACGCCTACTACAGCGAGTTTGGTAGCCACATCGATCTGACGCGGTCGAACTCAGGTATGCTGTATTGGCCTGCGCGTCTCGTGGCGGAGAGTAAAGTAGATAGAGAATAAAACCAGCCTACGGGAGGCAGGCATAACCACTGGCTTGAGAAGGGGAGTGAGAAGGCCGACCCTCGAATGCGACCTCTGCTTAAAACGAGAGTAGGATAGAAGCATAACGGCGCCTCCCCTACAAGCTTCCTCAGAACCAATCCGGGCGCTACCATAGAAGGTTCCATCGAGAACTAATATGCACCAAGCGGATGTTTCTCCATCTGGACGCTTCACAGCGGTCGCTCGGATGCCGGCAAAATTCCAGTGCCTATAACGACTGTCAAGGACCTATAGCGGGAATCTTGGGACCAGTGCTGAGTTGACGAGCGCGGCGTCTCAAGGTCCGGCTTGTGCAAAGCGTCAAGGTAACGTGAAGAGCGATGGCGTCGACATGATTCTACCTTCCAGGTTGTACTCCGTACAGAGCGGGTGACTGGGTACAGTGCAAAGCCAGGCTGGAGAGGTAGCTTGACACTGTCCGTTGCCTCGCCAGCCCCAGCGGAAGTCGGCGGTGACATCATGGCAGGAATTGGAGCGAATGCTGTCCCCCGCCTTTGGGGCATCTCTCCAGCCTCGCTCCTCACCGCCTTCGTAGTACAACACCATACAAAAGCACGCCGTCTCTACTCTAGGGACGCGATTAGGCTGGGAAAGGCATGTAAAAGGCATGAGTTGTAATGGGCGCAAAGTCTACCTAGAACATCCACGTGGAGATGCCGGGATTCTACCTCCGATCGAATCGCGAGAGCAAAACATAGGGCCCGGGAAAGGCGGCAGCAACCCGGAGGATACGCCGCTGCCCTGAAATGCCCACCTCCCCCTCCCCATCACCTGACCCAGTCTTGCTGCAACATGCCTGCGTTTGCTTGTTTCCTCTGCTGAGTATGCCGTCATGTCACCAGCGAGCTGTGAGGCGCCTTTGTGTCCACCACAGCTCAACCCGAAGTCTGGAAGCGATGCATGCTTCACAGGTCATCATCATCCTCGTCGGGCAGAGGCATTTTCGAGGCGTCTTCCATGTCTTTTGCGTGCTGTGCGATATCCGCTAGGTCGATAGCAACCTCGGGGGGAGCAAGAGCAGGAGCAGCGACGAAGTCCTGTGGCCCGAGTTAGTCGTCTAAGTCTCTTGTGCCTCTGCCGAAACCTTCAACATACTAGACCGGGGTTGCCGACGAGCTTGCGGGCCAGCCAGAGGAAGGGCTTTTCAAAGTTGTAGTTGGACTTGGCCGAGATGTCGTAGTACTGCAGATTCTTCTTGCGGTGGAAGGTGATGGTCTTGGCCTTCACCTTGCGCTCCTTCACGTCCACCTTGTTGCCGCAGAGGACGATGGGGACATTCTCGCAGACGCGGACGAGGTCACCTGAGAATTGGGCCCCATCAGCAAAACCAGGAACGCCTGTTACACCAGGAAGGTAAACGTACGGTGCCAGTTGGGAACGTTCTTGTACGTGATGCGCGATGTCACGTCGAACATGATGATGCCGCACTGGCCGTTGATGTAGTAGCCATCGCGAAGACCACCAAACTTCTCCTGACCGGCCGTATCCCAGACGTCGAATTGGATCTGACCAAAGTTCTGCGTTGCGTGAGTCCCTGCTTGCCTCCCAAAGGATTGTGATGGCAACCTACCGTCGAGAAGCCGAGAGGATGGACTTCAACACCGAGCGTGGCCATGTACTTCTTCTCGAATTCGCCAGTCAAATGACGCTTGACGAAGGTCGTCTGTTACAGAGGAGGTACAGTCAGTCCTGGTCGAGGTCGGGTTCGCTTTGCCCGCCAGAGCGGGAAGGGAGGGCGGGTTCAGATAAGGACGTTGCCAGCCAGAAGTAAGCTCGAGACATACCTTGCCAGTGCCGCCATCACCGACGAGCACAAGCTTGAAGGTGGGGATCTGCTGGGAAGCGCCCTCAGCCATGGTTGTGATGTCGATGTGATCGGTGACCAGGAGGTAAACAAGGAGTGGGGTATGTCGCTGTATCCTGGTCAGCAGATACGACTTTAATGTAGAGCCGATCAAATGCGAAAGTCGGAAGCTCTGTCAAGTGGGTAGATGGCACAGTTACCTTGACCCTTGATCTGGGATGCGATGAAGTGTGGTGAAAAGCAGGAGTAAGTTTGCGGTCGCAACTTTTCGTTCGTGTTGTTGCGTCAAAGGCGAAAGGCAGCCGCAGGGCAGCCTTGAAAAACTCGGTGGGTTGGGCGGCGGGGAGGGAGCTTGGACCACCGTTAAGTCGTCACATCACGTGTTGCCCAGTTCCAACGCAGCAGTGAAGGTCCGTGCTATTTTGGACTTCGTTCCGTCTCCAACTCCCAAGAACCAGGGCGAACGTCCGGCCAAGTCGCCTCTCTACGGAATAGGTGGATACCCTCGGTACCCAACTGGAGACCTGAGTCTTCCAGGGTTACCAGCCTCAGGGACAATACCTGTTCAACATACGGAGGTTGGCGAGCCTAAAGGTTGGGTACCTATCTACGGAGTAGAGACAGGTTGTTTCGCCCTGAAAACGGCCATCACAGGACAACTTCATTCGATGCACTCGCCACACCCGTATGAGCTCGGTCTTACGCGAAACACACCAATGTCTTAAACCCAAGCCAGATCCTTTCTTTGATTCAGGCTACGTGACGAGGTAACTCTAGCACTGTCGATAAACCCTGCCGCGTCACTGCCCACGATGGCTGGGCTGCAGCACGGCCATTGTCCGTCGTTGTCGTCGTCAGAGAGGAATGATGTGGCATCCCAATGTACCCCTGCCCCCCCAACCCCGACGTGGAGTCAGCGTCAATCTGAGCTCTTGTACCTGGCCAGATCCCACGGCTCTGGTCACCTTGACCAGAATGTTTTGCTAAAGGTGTTAGCATGACTGACGGGGTTGAGGCGCAGGACCACTTACCCCCTCGTTTCCCATGACGCATTCCGCTACCTTCTTCAGGTCGTCATGGTTGGCATGACCGACGTAGCCAAAGGTGCGGATTTTGTCGCCGACCTTGAGGCCCGACCGGTCCGCTGGGCTGTTGTCCGCCACGCTGTCAACTTTGGCAAACGGTGGCTCCAGAACCTCCGGCAGCGAGTCCGGTAGGCGGTCGCCTCGGCTGCCCGGCACGGTCCCCGCCGCCTCCTCGTCTTGGTCGTCCAGACTGGCAAAGTGCTCGTGGAGGTGTTTTTCGATCACCGCCATGAGATCCTTGTAGTCGTTTCGGACACGGATGATCCTCGCTCGTGTGGTCCGGACTGGTTGCGGTCAATATCACCCGGAAGTCGCCGTCAAGGACCTGACACGGCAGGGGAGGGTCGGCCTACTCTGCGCAACATCGATGTCGGCCCGCGGGAAGCCGTCCGGGGTGAGGAGGCTGGTGTTCATGTCGACGCCGTGCTGCGAAACCCGCATTAGCCCCTCCTGGGAGCGGACACGGCATGGGGGGCACGCACAGAATCAAGGACACTGCCTAGGGCCTTAAGCTCAGCCTCTGTGCTGTCCTTCCTCCGCTGAAGCTCCCCGAAGGAGAGGTGCTCGGGACCGCCATTGGTAACCGGGGCGGAGGTCGGTCCCGACGGGACGGTAGGTGCGTGGAGATTGCTCATCCTCAACGGCAAGCCCATTACTGTGCAGAAGAAGATCGTGGCGACAGGACCATGTCCGGGCACAACGAGTTGGACGTTGGCCTTGCGCGATGCAATCAGTCGGCAGGCAGCCCGCTGACGCAGCTTCCGCACCGGCATGCGGGCGGGCAGAGCTCGGAGCTGGAAGAGGGGCAGGCCGACGTTTAGCCGCAGGACTGTGTTATCGATAGGCGGCCCCTACGAGTAAGTGACGAGGACAGGACCGAGTGAGCTGGTTCATGACACCCGACTCCTGGGCACCTACCTTGGGCAAGAGATCGTTTACGACCTACCTTGCAGACTACCTACCTACCTAGGTAGAGGGCTGCCACATGACGGCCGTATCTCTCCCCGTGCATCACGCTCGTTCCTTCGTTGACTTGATAGCGCCCAGCCACAGGAGGGCTCGGCTGCTCGACGAGTCGATCTTCTCGATGTGACGTCCTGGCCCCGTGGAGAGCGCGTCTCGTGTCACCAGGAGCGCGGTGGTATCACCGCTTAATTAACGTCGGGAACTTGTTCTCGCGGCCACGAGGCACCCGGAGCTGGACGTTATCGGATCGCTATGCACCTCCATGCGGGCAGGGCCGAGCCGTGGCAAGAGGGACATGTCCCGTTGTTGTTTCCCTCGCCGTCCATTCCATGGACCTCCCTCGAGCTGTCCCCCGGTACGGTCTGTGCCGCCGTCTCTGCTAGTGGTTGGGTCGCTCTAACCATGCCCTCGGGTTTCCTTCATCTCGGCCTCTGGTCTCTTCTCTTCCCCGTCAACATCGTCAAGCGACTCCGTCAAGCGCCGCCTGTGCTCCTCGCCGCTGCCTCAAACATGGTTTGGGTCTCGCGTGACGGAGCTCTGGCCGAGTAGAGAGCATTTTGGAGTCTTTTGAACACCAGGGCGCCACTTAGTTTCTTGGACTGTCTATGTCAACATGCCTCAGCCTGGTAGCGATTCTCCCAGGTCCCCATCCCCGACCGACTCGGTGGTCTTTACGCCCCAAACTGCCTCCGAAGCATTTCTCTCGTCGTTTCCAGACACCGACAGCACGGCAGACACTCCCCGCCATGGGACAGACGAGCCGACGGATACGTCTCCGAGTACCACCGAGAGTGGCCTGGTGCCCGCTGTCGTTCGAGATCCACTGGACGGCATCGAGGCTCTGCGGATGAGCCTAGACCGGCCTCTGCGGGCGGAGGTACCGCCCGCTCTCGACCCTGCCCGCGACGCCCTGGGGAGCGTCACCCGAGAGTGTGGTCCGATCAAATCCAAGGCACCCTTCCACAAGTGGGTTCGAAAGCTCCACCGGCGTCACCTCCAGCGGCAAAAGGTCCTGGGGGCGGACATAGACATGCCGGCATACGAGAAAGGACCTGCAGTCGGGAGGGAGGGCCGCGAGGATAGAGACGATTACCGCCGATCGTCATCAGACTCTTCCTTTGCCTTTGTGACGACGGCAAGAAGCACGAGCGTCAGCTTAGCCAGCGTCAGCGCCAGCATCGCCGGCCGGTCGAAGAAGAATACGGTACGCTCCTCAAGGGCCTACTCCCGCACCGACGGAAGCAGCAGGGCCTCGGTATCCGGGGCACGGCTCTCGGAGGACGGCCAGTTCGCGGACGGCGTCGTTCCGCTGGATCCTGCTGTGGGCGAACGTGCCACACGACGTCGGAAAATACTGGAGGAGCTCATAAGCACCGAAGAAGGATACATCGGCGACGTCAAGTTCTTGATGAATGTAAGGGGAATTGGTTGGACGTCGGAGCAGTGACTAAGTCGTATTAGGTCTACGTGACGATTCTTGCCTCTCTACCCACGTCACAAAGCGGCCTACGGCCCTCCATCAACCGAAACTTAACTGACATCATCGAACTCCACGAGGAAATTCTGGGCGAGCTACACCAAGTCGTGCCGGACTCGGAGCACAGCCAGGATGAAGCGCCGCCAGCCTCTCCGACCACCATGCAACGGCCGCATCACCAGAAATGGCGGAGCCTGGATGCCGTACCCGAGAATAAGGACGGGATGTCATGGCTTCAACAGGTTCCCGGGCTGTCATCGGATCCCCAGACGGCTGCGGATGTGGCTCAAGTCTTCGCCAAGAGGGTAACGTCCCCGTGGGCGGCTCTTCGGGGCATGTTTTCTTCCTGACCTTGATGGAACCGCTAAACTGATGGCAGGTGAACCGATTCTTTGTCTACGAAGAATACGGCGCCAAATACGAATCGATGATCAAGGACGTTGCTATTATTCACCGTGCGATGCCCGAATGGGACAAGTACCAGAAGGGACTCGAGGCTCTAGCGGCATCGCTCGGTTCGGCGAACGGCTCCGAGGACCAGTCGAGGAGGGCTCTCACGGTTGGCGACTTGCTGGTCAAGGTAGGCGGGGTATCCATCACAAGCAGCGACGGGCAGCTGACCGCCGCACGGCCCATCCAGAGGATGTGCAAATATCCCTTGCTGTTCGCCGAACTGCTCAAGCACACGCCGGTATGTGACTGCCCCTACTCCTACATGGAGATCGAGAGCGCTCTCATCCGGCTGCGGGAGGCCACCGGGGCCATCAACCGAGCCACGGACAACGACCGCACCAAGGCCACCCTGGAGAAGAGCTGGCTCTTACAAGATCGTCTTGTGTTTCCGGACCAGGTGAGGGGGCCCTTTTGTTGTCCCTATTCGTAGTCCCGACCCGGCTGACATCTGATTCAGGGCCTTGACGCGGCCTCCCGAAGCCGCATCCGGGCCTTTGGCCACGTTCAACTCTGCGGGGTGCTCCATGTCTGCTGGCAGACCAAAGATGGCGTCAGGGGCAGCTACATGATCTGCCTACTGTATCGCGAGTGCCTCTGCCTGGCCTCTGCCGGCAAGCCCGATCAAATATACACGATCCAAGCTTGCCTTGCGCTGAGTAGCATCAATGTCGAGGACGTCGACAACGGTCGAGGTGCGACGCCCTTCCACCGCGAGTGACCCTCTATTGCATCGAGCTAACTCGCGCAAGGTCTTCAATGCCATACGGCTCCGTTTTCCTGGAAACTTGTCTTCGAATGTGACCATCAGCTGTTCGAGATCATCATGACGGCCTGTACGCCCAAGGAGGAGGTGGAATGGCGAAGCCGACTGAGCCACTCGCCGAGCAGCGACATTCATCTGCCGGTGGATCCGCCCCTCTTTAGCTCCCTGGCATTAAATGTCAAGGCCCTGGGTGCCGTGTACGGGAAGCCCGGTGAGTCCCAACTTTTCTTCCGGGCCGATGCATTCTTGGGTTCGGAGGCGCTGATGCATTGGTGCCACAGGCACCGTAGCTCGCCGGATCTCGATACACCGCGCGACTACTGTGGGGCCCAAGTCACCGCTGTACCAGGTCATTCTGAAGAATACGAGCGTCGAGAGGGAGGCGGCCGTATCTGCCTCTAAGTCGTCCATCAACCGATCGCAGTCCTTACTGACAACCAACGCACGCATCCCGGTCCTGGCACCGTCGCGAGGCGACCGAGCCCGCCTCGAGGCCCTCCTCTCAGACGTATGGACCCGCGGGGTCCTGCCTTTCCCCGGCATAACGGTCCGGGCCCGGAGCGAGCATCTCGTCCGTTCCTCGGCGTCGTCGGTGATGCGCAAGCTCAGCGTGGCCAGCATCGCCAGCTCCTTCACCAAGCGGTCGAGCAGCAACGCGAGCATGCACATGACCAGCTCGGGCAACGAGCCGGCTGCCAGTCTGGACGCGCCGCGGGTCCCGCCGAGGGGGGCCTCGTTCCTCACGGCCGAGGAAACGGCCAAATCCCGCCTCTCGGTCATTTCGGACGAAGCTGGCAGAGGGGGGGCGACGACACCGGTGGCGGCGGCGCCGCCGCCGCCCGGGGAGGCTGTTGAACTCAGGGGCACGCTCCGCCGCGTCGAGGCGCTCAAGCTGGAGACGGAGTGGGCGCCGGACGACCGCGGTGACGGCTTCTCGCTGCTCCGCGCCGCATCATTCGACAGCCTGCGGTCGCGGGCGCGGCGATCATCGAG
>Ga0247777_1000719_pt1 | contig 9964 bp, 4 predicted proteins | sample UWRJL154409C5_FD_179937 | JGI IMG/M metagenome (GOLD analysis project Ga0247777, IMG submission 179937) | Plant litter microbial communities from Arlington Agricultural Research Station in Wisconsin, United States - UWRJ-L154-409C-5 | ecosystem: Environmental > Terrestrial > Plant litter >...
GCAGAAGAAGTCGCGGTTGCCGAACTGCTCGATCTGGAACATGTTCCAGGCCGAGTTGGCGCACACGGGCACGTTCTTGACGGCGGCGCCGCAGTCTGCGTCTGGTCGTTTTTGCGGCACAGCCGCGAGAGTTAGCTCAGAAGGTACAGTCCGTGGTGTTGCGCGTACCCGAGCGGTCCGAGGAGGGTTCCACTCGGCCGGCTGGGACGTGGGCAGGTGAGTGGTGACGGACTGGTGGGGCAGCAGTACGGCTGCAGTGTGCCGAAGCAGAATTGCCCGGCCGGGCAGCAGTTGAGGTTGTAGGAAGGGCTCGACTGGCATCCGACCGGGGCCTCGGCCGGGCAGGTGGCCGTGGTGAAGCCAAGCGGCCATCCTCCCCGGTAGGCCTGGCGCTCCCCCAGGAGCTGGTCGACGAGTCGCGCGGCTCGCATGGTCGGTGAGGGACTGATCGCCAGGTCAAGAGACTGAACGCTGGGTCAAGGAGTGGCTCGGTAGGGTGTCCGGAGTAGTATACTTCGTACGCCGCTAGGGACCTGTCTGTGCCCTTTCTGGAGACAGGCAGCATTATACATAACAGGCTAGCGGACACGACACCACACTCCGCCCCAACAACACACAGGTGCGCTCGAGTAAGGGCTGGAACGCCGTGGCTCAGCTCTGCCATGCCAAGATCACGGCCGAGATTGGCAAACGGACAACTGGCCGTTCTGCGTTGAGAGGGCTGAGGAGAAAACGGAACTTCCCAGCAGCTTTCGTATCGCCTCGACGCCACGCTCCCGTGGCTGAGGCCTGTCCACCAATCATGTCCACCCCTCACCACCTGCGTCCCCCGGATGCAGGGAGGCAGGAGATTCAGGCCGGCGGGCGCTCCTGCATGCCGTCGGGATCCCGCAGAAGTGGGCCTGGACTGGTGCGGCTGGCTTGATGACGGTCTCGAAGGGTCTCGATCTCTCTCCCTCCCCTCGCACAAGCGATCGCGTCAACGCCACCCGGGCCTGGGCAACTCAGGAAACACAACGTCCAAAACGGTCCTTGGAGGTTCTATATAGACGAATAAGCGGACGAGATCGGGCCTCGAGACCAAGTTGGTTTCCTTTCCGCGTGACGACATGGAAGCGGCGAGCGGAAAGGCGACTTGGCCATCAAACAGCGTTTCAGTTCGTCATGCTCGTTACTATTCCCGCGGGACTAGCCTCTCTATCGTCATTTGGACCGTTGACCATATCCTTCATGAGAACTCCAGCACAGGTATCACAAACTCCAGACCATATCCAGTCCCAGCGGTCCTCCCAAGTCCCCCAGCTGCCCGGTGCCAAACGCCAGGCCTTGAAACCCGAAACCGGATGACAGGAGAAGACCCCCGCGGCAAGACGCCCGTCATGCGCCGCAAGGCCAGCAGGGTAAAGCAAGAAACGCGGAGCACAAGCAACAACGGCAGGAAAGAAAGGAGGGTGTGGCAAGGAGAGAGTGACGACAAGGAAACCCGTCGGACCTACCACCTCGACTCGGGAGGAGGAACCCGCCATCACAGCTCGATCCTGACAACATTCCGCGGTCGACCGAACTGCCCAACCGTCACCACCGGCTTGCCCGCCGGCGTCGAGTAGTTGCCGCCGCCGCCGTAGTTGACCACGATCTCGTACACCCCCTGCCCGGCATCCACCACATCCTCCACCTTCACATCTCCCCCGCCGCCCGCCACCAGCAGCCGCTCCGCCCACCCGGGCCCCAGCAGCGTCCCGCCGCCGTCCGCCGGCGTGATGCGCACACACGCCCGCCGCCGCCCCCCGCAGCACCCCCCGCCGCCCGCCAGCTGCTGCACCGTGTACTTGCACCCACCCGGCGTCAGCTGCGCCAGCACCGTGATGGTCTGCTGCGCCTCGCGCGTGATGCACGTCTCCTTCTTGCCGCACGCGCTGGTCTGGCACAGCTGGAACCGCGCGTGCAAGTGGTAGTCGCCGTCGAAGCGCGCCCAGTCGGCCGGCAGCGCCGCCTCCCAGTAGTGGTCGCCGGCCGTGGTGTCGCCGTGCGTGCCGTCGTCGTACAGCGGGAACGTGACCGTCTCGGTGGGGATCTCCAGCGCCGCCGCGCCGAGCGCCTGCGCCGCCGCCGTGCTCGACGTCGGCGCGTCGCCCTTGTACGGCCCCGTGCTGTTGAGGCACGATCCCGCCGACGCCAGCAGCTGCGACAGGCTGCGCAGCGGCCGCGTAATGGCCACGGTCGCGTTGATGCGGCTGTAGCCGCAGTCGGGCCAGTGCGTCGCCGGGATGTGGAAGGTCGGGTGCAGGTCCTCGAGCGTGTACGTGTTGTTGCGGTACTTGGCCGGCTGCACCTTGCCCGGCCCGCGCGCCAGCACCGTGATGAAGTAGTCCAGATCCCCGCCGGCGCCCCCGTCGCCGAAGGACAGGACCGCCGCCGCGTTGTTGCCAAAGGTCGCCTCGACCGACCCCGACGTGCCGTTGGCCGCGCGGATCTCGAAGCTGGCCGAGTTGGCCACGCTGGGCGGGCTGCGCAGCGCCGCCGGCCCGCTTAGCAGGCTCGAGTTGGTCGGCAGCACCGAGGCGAAGTTGGTGCCCGCGCCGCGCACGGCGCCCACGCAGCCGAGAATGGCCGAGGCGCGGTCGGTGAGCCGGTTGTCGCTCACGATGCTCGGGATGCGGTGGCCGCTGCTGCACAGGAGCCGGAGGAGGTCGAGGTCGTACGGCTGCTCCCCGGCGGTGTACTGGGAGCTGTAGACGATGAGGTCGAATTCGGCCGGCTGCCGCAGCACGCGGGCGAAGTCGGACGCGTTGGTGGGCGCCGTGATGTTGCCGATGATGCCGCGGCCCCGCATGCCCGCCAGGGCGGTGGCGTAGATGGAGTTCATCTCCCGGAAGGGGCCGCTGACCCACGGCGGCCGGTCCTCCCAGTAGAGGATGTTGCGGCAGCGGTTGCGCTCCGCGCAGAGGGCCGAGAGCTCGGCCCGGATGAGGTCCGCGCCCCGCTCGGGGTCCTCGAAGGTCCGCGACGTGAAGCCGTTGACGAAGGAGCGGGCCGGCCGCACGGCGCGCGCCACCCACTCGCCGTCGCCCTCGCCGTAGTAGGGCGTCTTGACACGCACCACCTGCCACGTCGACCCGACGCGGCTCTGCACCCCGGGCGCGGCGAGGTCCAGGACGCTGCCCGACGGGGTGGTGATGGCCAGCCGCAGGCCGGCGGCGGCCGACGCGTTGGCCGCCGCCGACGACGAGCCGTCCCAGCCGAGCACGAAGACGATCTTCTCGTCCCCGTCGGCCTGGTGGACGGTGGGGGCCGAGATCAGGGACCCGGCCGGGAGGGTCTCGAGCGGGTCCACGGCCATGTCCGTGTCGAAGATGTTGGCGAAGCAGACGACGAAGTACTTCTTCATCTGCAGGGCGTTGGGCGTGCTGATGTAGATGCCGCCGTGGCGCTCGCTGAGGTCCTGCAGCTTCGGCCCGTCCAGCGACCCCGGCGTGCCCAGCCCGATGGAGCAGATGTGCGTGTCGCCGAGCTCCGGCTTGACGTCGTTGATTCGCGGCGACGTGTTCTCGATGCCGTCCGTCAGGAGCAGGATGGCCTTGCGGCGATCGTTGCCCCCCGCCGTCAGGAGGTTCTGGGCGCTTCTCAGCCCGGCCCCGATGCTCGTCGAGCCGCCGGCGACGAGCGCGGAGAGGGGGGCGGTCAGGGCGGCCGGGGCGGCCGCCGCGCCGGTCAGCGGCACGTCAACGGGGCTGCTGGCCGTGGTGGAAAAGGACACCAGGCCGGCGCGATGCAGGGTAGGGTCGCCGACGCCGTTGTCGAGCAGGCCGGCGAACAGCTGAACGGCCTCCTTGGCGGCGTCCAGGCGAGTGGCGGCGCCCTTGCTGGGCAGGTCCATGCTCCCGGAGCGGTCCAGGACGATGGCGATGTCGGTGGGCTGGAGCTTGCGCCACTGGTCCTGGATCTCGTCGAAGATGTGATGGTAGCGGTAGAAGATGGGATCGGCCGGAGAGTAGGCGGTGCAGCCGATATCCGGACCAGGGCAGCTACCCGTGCCCCCTGCACCGGAGAGGGCGATGTGTTGGTCGCCGTGCCAGCGGTTGATATCCCGGCCGAGTTCGTCGAGGGTTTTGAAGTCTCCCAGGTCGGGGAGCTTATGTTCGCTGCCCAGCGCAGTACACGACGTGCACGGGCGGTTGGGCCCTCGTCCGCCGTGATCGGGCGGAATAGCCTTGTTGGGCTCGGGATACCAGACCTGCACGTTGGGCTCGCCGCTCTTGGCGAGGAAGGCGTTGTAGCCCTGAAGGAACTGCTTGTGAAAGCCGAAGAAGCGGGCGCCGAAGCGGTCGTTCAAGATGCCCGGGTTGGTGCAGTGCCAGTTCTCGTGCAGCTGGAGGATGCTCTGCACGCCGGGGCCTGAACCGCCGCATTGCCACGGGGTGGCGAAGATGCCGTCGACGTTGGCCACGGGCTCCAGCAGCCAGTTTTGGGTGTCGATCTCGTGGTTGATATCCCCGAGGACGGATGGGAGGCAGATGGGGAGAAGGAGGCCGAGGCGGGAGAGAAGCCTAGACGGCTTGGGTAGTGATGGCGGGGCCATGTCCAGGACTCGCCCCGTGTCGGCTGCTCAGGTGGAAGAGGGAGGTAAAGGGAGTTGCGTTGATCATAGCAAGAATCCTTCTCGAGATAGAGGACACTCTGTTCCCCTTTATCAGTTCCCAACTCCTCTGCGGCACCCTCCCTCCTCCGGCTGTCCGTGTCCTGAGCAGTCGGTGCTGCCCACATGACGATCGTTCGTCACCGCCGTGCGTAGGTAGGTTGTTGCACCGCCAGGACGCCCTCCCGAAGAAGGCGGCAACGGCTGAACTATTTTCGGTCTGAGACTTTGCGGCAGGTTCCGGGAGTCTCGGTGTACTGTAGGTGTACGTGGTCTTGGCGAAGGCGCAGCGGCCTTTGGCGTTGTCAGCTGAAGTGCTCCCCTCGGGTCAGCCCCACGCCGTACTTGCTGTGAGTCGTCGGCTTGGGCATGGAAAAGAATTCAGATCGCGTGCTCGAGTCCTACACTGTATGTGATGTTGAGCATTTCAGGAAGGAATGACCGGATGTATCAGTGGTGTGTTCGTGAGGATGCGTCAACACGCCGCCCGGTCACCGCGACTGCATTTGCCAAAAGGCAATGCTGGCAGCTATTAACAGACCTGCATGCTGGTAGCTGTTGTTTCTGAGGGTTAGCAACTAGGTTCTCCAGCCCAAAACGCCCGTTATGGCGCAGGCAGGGCGGGGTTGCGCATACGAGACCAAGGACGGCCAACGCGGCGCAGACCTACATAGATACGAGCCTGTCAGGTTGCGTTCTCAGCAGGCCCAGACAGACCAGACCATACAGAGAGAAGACGACGTGTTTCATGTGGTGACCCGGTTTCCGAGGTGGCAGAAGTGCGCATGAGACCTCGCCTGGTGGAGGCTATGGCGGCGGTAGTGCTGGCAGTGCGAACTGCGGGGGTGGAGCCCATGAAGAAATGGCAGGCTGGCTGGCTTCAGTCGAGCGAATGTCGCAGAGGGCTGAAAGAAAGACGCAACAGACTACGTGGGGGTATCCTATGGCGTCGTAAAGCCCGACAAGAGAGGGATGTTGGTGGCATCAAGCCGAGGGACGACGCCGTTGCGAGGAGCCCGCTGGGGTGAAGTTGTAGCGACAGAGATGGGCATATTCGCTCCATCTATGTGTCAGAGAATTTCAGTTTCGGTTAGCCAGCATCTTCTCTTGACTTGACATTCCGAGACGATACCCTAGTACGCCGTGCTAGTTTCGGATGGAGACGTTCGAGGTGGCCACGTGATTTGTCAGGTGCTCTCCCTCACCCCGAACGGCCGCAAGGACCGGAGCACCGGGGCTCCCCTCGCCCCGCAGATAACCGTCCTTTGGCTGCTGAGGTTGAGTACACCATTTCCACGTCGTCGGGGATGGAAACAGCACCTCAATCGCCGGAGGCTTCTGATGAACCCCTGCACCAGGGAGTGAGTGACTGTCTGGTCCGTCGACTGGAGATCGAGCGCAAAGGAACATGGTTGGCAGCCGACACCCGGTATCACGGGAATCGGGGAACACCGTTTATCGTTAGGCTGCCCGTGCGGCCATGGCGGGGGGGGCTGGAGGACGTGTTCTTCATGCTGGTGGCGCTGTTGGCCAGTCGTCTCCGCCGCTAGCCAGCCGCCGTCTGGACCATTGCCATGACGCCACGGGCACATTTCGTTGTACGGCACTGCCCCGCGACCCCGGGCACGACATCGAGCTGAAGCGGCCTAATAACGGGGCTTGACGACGCTGATGACCGGGAGCGGCGTGCGGATGCTCACCGTCTTTTCGGCCGTTTTCACACCCGTCCTTTACGGCCAGCTCCTCAGGCAGGGCCGTGCAGACGTCAACCCCGTCTGCCTGATCCGCTGTCGAGATTTCGTCATGACCGTGGCCTTTCTTTGCCGAGTCATTTAAGCGAAGCCGAAACAAGGGTGATGGAAGGTTGGCATCGCTAGCTAGCCCTCAAGATGGAAAAGACGCACAGGGCAGAATATACAACGAGAGCGGCCCTGGGTGATCAGGGTTCACGACCGACCACGCACTGCCCCTAGTTCCGTATCCGACCCGTCGGGTATCGTGTGGCTATTCCGGCCGTCGCCCTGAGCCGCGCCATCTCCGTCGGCGTCTGTATCTCCGTTGATACTTGAAAACATGGACAGTGAGGTGTCGGGGTACCCAGGCGGGGTCCTCATCGGCTTCGTTCCGATGGTGGGCGGGTGGCGTCCGTCGGAGTAGACGCCGCGCAGGTCCGGATCGGCAGAAGAGATGCACTCTTGGGCGAGATCGGGGAGCAGCTTCGCGATCAGCGGTTTGAGCGTCATGACGCATGCGCAGATGATGGAGAAGTTGGTCTCGATGGTTGTCCAGTACGCCGACGTCGTGTAGTCCCACGTAAAGTCCACGCTGTGCTCGACGGATATCAGGTTGAGCATGCGGAGTACCGAGATCAAACAGAGGCTTGGGCACCGGTTAGCCCCCCAGACTGGCACGGTGGGAAGACAAGGTCGATGGGGGTCACCGTGAACAAGGACTTACAGGAAGCCAAAGGCGAAGAGGAAGTAGAGCAACATCTTCAGGGGTCGTCGGAGTCGGAGGGACCGGATGACGGGTGTCGGTAAGAGGTAGATCAGAAAGTCGATCACGATGTGCGTGATGGTCGTCGACGCCCACCACTTGACCTCGTGACAGACGCCTTGGACATTCCTGTCCCAGAAGGCGTTCAGGGGAACGCAGGCCGTCAAGACGGAGGCCACTGTCCAGACGCCAGAGAGGACGGTGAGGGCGAACAGGGCATAGGTCAGGGTCTTGGCCCACGAATAGGCGAGGATGCGTCGGTACAGCAGCAGGATCGAGATCTTGGTGCTCCACAGCGACAGGTAGTAGAACAGCAGGTCGAACCAACCGGCCTACACACGGAATGGGTCAGTCGGACTGGTGCGATGGTATCCGACGCCAGGGGGGGCGGTCTACCTGTGCCAACGCCTCGAGCTGTTGGGGCGGCACCGTCCAGAAATGCGTTCCCAGGCCGAAATGGGCTTCTACGGACCCGTTAGCCGTCTGGTCCATCACCCGAGGGCGAAGAATGGGACCGACGAATGACGATGCTCGCCGAGCACAGGGCCGAGAAGAGGAGGGATACGACGATGATCCAGTCCTCCCACGACCAAACTCTCAACAGCAGGCGACGCGTGTAGACGCGGGCGGCGACGGAAACCAGCGCGCCGAGCCAAGTGACGACGCTGCAGACGATGATGTTGGTCTGGAACGAGACATCGTCCTGGGTGTGGTCAACCGCGAGGCCGGGCGGGTATGCCGGGGGCGGCGGTGGTGCCGCCGTCGTCGAGCCCGTGGCCGGCGCCGTGGCCGTGGCCGTTGGGCTAGACATGCCGATGCCGATGCGGAAGGGCCCGCGTCACCGATGGGGCAGCAGTCGACGCCGCCATAGACGTACGTACTCGCTTTCCAGGCAGGCCCGGGGCGACGTCGTTGTCACCGGGTTGCGGGGAGAATACAACGAAATACGTAGGGAGCATGGAGTCGTACTGTAGGTTGCGGCGAGGCATGGAATCCTTTTTCAGCTATGTCGAGCAGGATCGGGCTTGTGGGGAAAGGGGGTGACTGCGACGTGCAGCGGTGCCCGCTTGGCCAGTGGCGCCCCTGCTCACCGGGGGCCTGGAACCGAGTCCGCCGCAGGCCTAGCGATCTTGGCGTTGAACGAGTCCTGGTTGGCGCTAGCGTCTCGTTCCGTCAGCAAGGCCACTCCCGAGCAAAAGTAAAATCAACCTGGCTTGGTTGGCTGCCATGGCTGGTAACCAACCTGGTTGAGGGACCCCGTCCCTTGTCTTTGTGCCTTTTCCTCTCCCCTGCCTTTCTCGCCGGAGGGCATGCAGGCAGGTGCAAGGCAGCCAAGCAGCATAAAAGAACGTGAGTCGGGCCCGAAGTACCTACCGACTTTGGACACTCGAGCAGGCGGGCTAAGTTCCTTAGCTGCCCGGGTTGCCTCCCCGAGCATGCGCTTCGACGCGCGGACCCAGCCCGATTGCCGCCGGGTATCGCTGCACACGCACGCCCGCCCTGCCAACCCAACACCACACAGGCCCCGGGAGCCTGGGACCCAGGTTGGCGGTTCAACGCTTTGACCCACACCAGACGCCACCACGAGAAAACCCCTCGCAACCCCCTCGCGACCCCCCTCGCCTCGCCTCGAACGTCCCTGTAATCTGTAATCATCCTCTCACCTTCGGAGATGGTGTTTCCCGGCCGGCCGGCAACCACCGAGCCCGCTTTACATGGCTCGCCCGGCAGGCAGGGAGTACCGAGTCCTCCGTCCGTCCTGCATTAAACGTATTCTCAGCCAATCGCATGGTTCCCCATGGCGGTGGGTACTATATATCGTCCAGATAGAGTTCAGTGCGGAAGTGTCATTCTCTGTAATAAAGTTATAGGCCTGGCCTCCCGCCCGCCCTTGTCGCCCTGCCGCACGCACTCTAGCCATGTCCGTCATTCGAACGGCGAATCATGTTGGCTTCGAAAGATTGTGCGCCGCCCCCAACCTTCCGCCCTTCGAATCGTCGTGGATGCTACAGGAGAATCGGTGAGCCGAGGTTTCGACGTCTCAAAAGTTCGTCGTTGCTTCTTGGATGGGCTTGGGTGGCTTGGACGAGAAACGAACTGAGTCCGCCCTAGCGCAGCCACAGACAGGAGAGTGTTGAGTGTCACGACGCCACCACACGCAGCCGACTCGACGATGACGAACTTGTCTCGCGTTCCATCTGTTTGTTAGAGCAATGGAGTTAACACTTCTTACATACGGTACGGTAGCTACCTAGGTAGGTATCTACCTCCCTACCTTAACAACTACTTAGGTACCTAATTGCTACGTCGAATCTCGTGATACCCGAGTTTCGGAACATGGCAATGTCAAGGCGGCGACAGGCCTCAAAAGAGAGTAATGAGCAATCGAATTGCGTCAAGAATCCGGACTGAACCGGACCAAGATGGAAGAGGAGAAGAACAAGAGAAGGGGCGGGGAATCAACAGACGGGGAAGTCACCCAAAAGGGGTGGTGCGTCAAGGTGGGCATTTTCAGCCTCCTCGCACCTGAATTACCCTCAGCGCAACAAGCAAGGCAGCCACCACCACTGTACCTTACCCCTTTCTTGTACTGTGGCCTTGATTCGTAGCTTGCTTGGGTGCCCGGCGGAGGAGCCGAAGTCGTGCTTCTGCCGCTCCCCGTCGTCTCATCGGCCGAGGACGGCCTCGCCTTGATCGAGAGTTTGTTCCTCCTCGCCCGACACCGGGCGAAGGCAAGTAAGTGCCCAAACTTGTACCAGGGAAGTTAGGTACCTACAACACCCAGGGCAGCCAGGGCAGCCCCAAACATCGATTAAGTTTTCCTTCGCATCT
>Ga0247777_1000720_pt1 | contig 9964 bp, 7 predicted proteins | sample UWRJL154409C5_FD_179937 | JGI IMG/M metagenome (GOLD analysis project Ga0247777, IMG submission 179937) | Plant litter microbial communities from Arlington Agricultural Research Station in Wisconsin, United States - UWRJ-L154-409C-5 | ecosystem: Environmental > Terrestrial > Plant litter >...
AGCCCTCGATGGTCCTGCGGATGAAGCTCTCGGTGATCTCCCTCTCGTCGTCCTTGGCGCCCGTAACGCCAAAGATGGCCTGCGCCTCGCGCGGCGCCCCGCCGATCTGCTTCCACCGCCGGAAGAAGTCCTCGCCCGACAGCTCGGCCGAGTCCATGAACTTGTGGATCGTCACGGGCAGCTTCAGCGTGACGGCTTGGAGGGCTCCGGCGAGGTAACTGATCCTAATAGTCGGGCTCTTCTCGAAGACCTTCTTCGCCTCGAACACGATGACCTGCTGCGACTGCTGCCCCTGGCTGATGGTGCTGTCTGGCAGGCCCTTGATGTCCCAGCTCAGGTTCTGCTTCTCCGACTCGTCCAGGTCGAGAGTGGTGGTAAAGGAGCTCACCAGCGCCGGCGTCTTGTTGGTGAAGTAGAGGATCAGGCAGGCCATCTGGCCGCGGTACTCCGACCGGACGCCCACCTGCAGCTGCCCGTCCTCGAACAGCACGCCGTCGGACTTGAGCATCAGCCGGTTGAAGCCTCTCTGCCAGCCCGGCGAGAGATGCGCCGCGCTCGCCAGGTTGGGCACCTTGGCCGTCTTGGGCTCGGCGGGACCCAGGTTCGACATGTCCAGGTCGGCGAGGTCGCTGATGGCATTGGCGGTCCCGTTGGCGGCCGGCGCGTTCGCGTGTCCGTTGCCGTTGGCTTGACCGTTGGTGCTGAGCGTCCGCCTGAGACCGGAGTTCTTCGTCATGGTCAGCTCGGCCGTGTCGGCGTTGGCGTGCTTGCCCCCGACGACCCAGGTGCGCTTGTCGCTCGTGTTGGCGTGCTTCTGGTGCAGCCTCGAGAGCAACGCCGACTGGCGCTCGGGGAACGGCGGCATCTCGTCGCACACGGTCCGGAGGAGGTCGTCGCCCGGAAGCCTCGCCAGGGCGAGATACTCGCACGCCCGCTGCTGGAGCTCCGAATCTAGCGTGTGGCTGAAGACATCGAAGACGTGCACCAGCTGCGGCTTGATCTCGGGGAAGAGGTTGACGAACTTGACGAAGCACGACAAGATCATGGCCTTCGTCCCCGACGAGCAAGCCGGCAGCTTGTTCTGCAGGGCCATGAACTGCTCGATCGGGCTGCAGCCCTTCTCCTCAGCGACCAGGTGCCCGAACTCGCCGAGGATGTAGGTGCCGATCTTGACCAGCGTCTCGTGGCAGTGATCCTGCTTGACGTACTGCAGCGAGTTGCGGGCTGCGTAGACCTGCAACTCTTCGTTGTTCGTCACGATCTGGATCACGCGCTGCCACACCTCGTCGCTCACGTGGTCGCCCGCCATGGCGATCAGGCGCAGCGTGATGTCCACGTACCACTGCACGTCCGTGGCGTACTTCTCGGCCAGGATTGCAATCTTCAGCACCATCTCTTCGCGGATAGCGAAGTCGGCGTTCTGGAGGTAGTGCAACAGCTCGCCGACGATGGCCTGCGCGTTGGTCGAGTCGCACATGCTGTAGAGCAGGTCGAGACCCTTCCTCCTGACGCTGATGTCCCGGTCCTTCAGGGAGCCGACGATGATCTCCTGGTGCTGTTTGATCGGGTCCAAGGTGTCGGCGCGGGCGGCCAGGTGCGTCATGGCCTCCAGGCCGAGGTAGCGGACGTTCGTCTCTCGCGATTGGATAAACTTGCCCAGTTTGGTCGAGATCTGCTTCATCAGGGCGTGCTCCGTATCCAGGTGGATGATGAGATTGATGGCCTCGAACAAGACGGCATTCTGCGCGTTGTTCTGCTGTACGTTCTTGTTCGACTCCGTGGCGATGTTCAAGATCTTCTGGAGCGATTCGCGGATCATCTCCCGAACGTGGCTGTCCTCTGCAAAAATGGTTAGAGAGCACCGTGGGAGCAGGGACTCGATCCCGCATACCTGACGGAGGGAAGTACTGGAGCAGCCTCAGGAACTTGACCTGGATCCACGGACACGGAACCTTGTAGTAGAGGTAGTCTGCAGCGAAGTCTCCGTCCAGCAGTATCCGTTTCAACCTGGCTGCGGCTTTGACATACGCCCCTTTGTACTGTTCCAGGTTGTCCTGGGCGAGAGCCATGACCAGCGAGGTGACCGAGAGCGCCACGCCGACATCGACGTCGTCCATCAGCGAGATGATGCGCTCGGCCCACTGCGGCAAGACGATGGTCTCGTTTTTCCGGTAAAGGCGCAGCAGGGTGAGAGCGGCCTTTTTCTTAACGAAAGCCTTCGATGTCCTTGACACGAGGTCAGCTTCGCTTCCCCCGACCGGCACCTGACACGTACGGCGAGATGAGAAGCCTGTGGACCTCTCCGCTCAGTGCCTCGCCCATCTCGCGGCCTCCCACGTTGGCGATGGCGTGGAGGGCGAGACAGTTGAACAGCTCATTGTGGTCGAGCAAGTCCTTCCTTATGCTGTTGACGACCAGATGCAGCAGTTCGTGTTTTTCGTGCAGAAAGAGCGTCATGGCGAGATACCCGATCTGTTTCTCCGAGTACTTGTTGGCCGAGATGAGGTTGACGGCCTCGAGGTGGCCAAAGTCGACATTCCACCCCAGGATGTATATGTACAGAAGCTGTTCCCGCCGTTAGATAAGGGGTGAATCCTCCGTGTTCCGGGAACGAACCTTGCAAACGTATTTCTTCTTGTGGTAGCCGCTCAAGTTTCCGTCTATGCCGTGTTAGTTCTTACTCTCCAACGGGAGGAAGAGGCAGTAGCCCCTTGACGCGGTGGGTGCGCACCCTTGAACTTTTGTCTGCGATGCGCCGTGCCGTCAGTGATGCTAATCCCCATCGGCCCCCGGATGCGGGTCTTCCCTCGACCTACCTGATGTTGGCCAACTCCTTATTAATGCGCTTTTCCTCCAGCTCTCGCGCTCTCGCGTTCCGCAGGTCGGCGATGAACTGCACCAACCCCCGCATGTTCGAGTTGTTGCTGGTCGACCGCCCGAGGAAGCCGCTGGCCGTGGAGGCCATTACCGAAGCCATCCTGTCCCGCGGGCCCTCCGGCACGGAGCGGTGTCGAGGTCGGTGTCCGGCGGCAACAGGGGTTACCGTTCACCAGGAAGAATCCGCGTCTGCACCGCTGTCGCCAGCTCCGAGGCGAGCTAGAAGCTTCCCACGCCCATCTAGAGCAGCCTCCCTGAGTGTAGGCGTGGAGGAGGTGGTGGACGCGTCGCGACCTCGGTCGAGGATGCCGGACGGGAGACCTCGAGTCGGGGGGGCTCGGCTGACCGTGGTGTTGGGGAACTCTTGTCGGCGGCGGGGATGGGCAAAGTGCCGCTGGGGAGTTGTTCCTCGGATTGGGTCTGGACGACGAAGCCGGTTGCAGCTACAAGGCCGAGGACGCAAAGTGTTGACGTCCGCAGCGAGTCGAGCTTGAGATGCGAGCGGAGGGGTCGCCTCCTATTTCGAGCCTCAATTGGGGGGTGATCAAGCCGCTAATCCCGCCACATTGTGGCTGGTGTTAGCATAACCTCACCTGTGGCTGGAATATTCAAGACCGCCAACCTCATTGCAAGTCCAACCGAGTCTCGTGCAATGTAAGTGCACTATCCGGCCTCCTCAGCAGAGAATGCGCCCGATGGTGCCCAGAGCCAATGCGTCTCTGTCTCCGTTCAGAGTCCACCGCTTGGCACGCCGCGGTTACGCCTTCCAAGCCGCCGGGGCCCCGGTCTTCGAGGTCTTCAACCGACAGACCAAATGGCGGCAGAAGGAGAGGGCCGCCGCCAACGTCGAGGCCAGCCGGCAATCCGACTACCTGAAGGATGAAGTGGCCGCCAGGCTCTGCGAACGGCTGCTGGTAAGCCCGCCCTGGCTGCTCCGAGCGGCCCCGGCGTAGCGCACGCTGACGTCTCGACAGGACATTAAGCGGCCGTTCAACGACGTCCTGGACGTCGGCGCCAACGCGTGCAACATCGCGCGGGCCCTGACGCGGGACAACCCGGATCCGGACCCGGCCAAGCCCGTCTCGCCGCCCCTGGCGCGGCGGGTCGGGCGGCTGACGGCGGCCGAGTCGTCGGCGGCGATGCTGTTTCGCGACGCGGACCTGCCCTTCAACCGGGACCTCGCCCTGGCGCGGCACGTGCTGGCCGGCGACGACGAGAGCCTGCCCTTCGCGCCGGGCTCCTTCGACCTGGTGCTGAGCAGCCTCAGCCTGCACTGGGTCAACGACCTGCCCGGGGTGCTGGCGCGCATCAACCGGCTGCTGCGGCCCGACTGCCCCTTCGTGGGCGCCATGCTCGGCGGCGACACGCTCTTCGAGCTGCGCACGTCGCTGCAGCTGGCGGAGCAGGAGCGCCGCGGCGGCCTGTCGCCGCGCGTGTCGCCGCTGGCCGACGTCCGCGACGTGGGCGGGCTGCTGCAGCGCGCCGGCTTCCAGCTGCTGACCGTCGACGTCGACGACATCATCGTCGACTACCCGACCACGTTCGCGCTGATGGAGGACCTGCAGGCCATGGGCGAGGGCAACGCCGTGCTGGGGCGCGAGATGGGCCCCATCGGCCGCGACGTGCTGCTCGCCAACGAGGCCATCTACCGGGCGCTGCACGGCAACGACGACGGCAGCATCCCCGCCACGTTTCGCATTATCTACATGATAGGCTGGCACGAGTCGGCCGACCAGGCGAAGCCGCTCGCGAGAGGCAGCGGCGAGGTCAACCTGAAGGACATCCTCGAAACGAAGTAGCTCACTGGGCCGGGGTAAACGGAGGTACATAAGCACGACACCGAGGTCGCCGCGAAGGAACCGCACGCCATCTCCCTTGAATGTCAATTCGTCGTTCGCCTGTCAGTGGCTCAGCGCCTCCAACAGTAGAATTACAAACCTTTTGGCCGGTCATACCCTCCTCCAGTCGGTCATAACCCGCCCTATGCAGCCCAGCCCGGCGACGTCGACGACCTTTTCGTGCCAGCTCAGCAGCACGCTCATGGCTGCGCCCGTCGACTCGCCAGAAACCCCCGGCCGCGACCCTACCTGACTAAAGCCCGTCTGCTGCGGCGTGACGCGCGTCGGCGTCCGCGGTGCGCTTCCCGAGTTGGCCGGCGAGGACGCCATGCCCTTGAACCTGTAACAACGAATCGTCAGCCTCTCGTCGGCAGCACGCCTCCCTGGCCGGCGGCTGGCCGGATTCCCGTCCTGCCGCCCAACGTGTCTTGACGTACAGGTACTTCATCAGCACGTCCAGACACTCGCTCCCGCCCTCGGAGCCGTAGATGTGCTGCAGCATGGGCGTCATGTCGCTCGCCTTGATCGACTGCAACACCTCGATGACCATTTGCAGCGCGGCATCCTTTTGCGGGTGAATCCGTGTCAGCAAATTACCACTGCAGGGCCACGGACTCCCCGGCGACGTCACTCGGGAAACGTGCCTTTGCCCCCTCGCTGCCGTTGTACACGGGCATCTCCAGACAGCCGCGGAGGGCGCCCTCGCTGTCGCCGCCGCGCAGCAGCTGCCGCACCTGCGCCGCGAGCTGCCGCACCTCGGTCTCGCTCGTCTCGGGCAGCGGCGGGTGCAGCGTCGCCGTGTCGAAGTTGAGGCTGCTGTCCTCCTCGAGGGCGTCGATGTTGATGGTGCGCCACGCGTCGCTCAGCGACGCCGACGTGTGCTGCTGGATGATGGACATGCTCGCGTCGCGTCGATCCGCGGGCCGGACCGGTCGGGCAGGGCGAGCGGAAGGGAGGGGCGCGCGAGACGGAGGCGGTGCCCTGGGCGTCGGGTCCTCTCGGTTCGCGATGCCGTCTTGGGCGTCGGTGAGGCAGCAACGGCGAGGCGACCGGGCCGAGGATGATGTGGTCTTGTCGCGCTGTCAATTCGCAGGGAAGCCCTGTATTTCTGTCGGCAGCCCTACTTCGGTTTGTACGACTGCCACGCGAATGCTGATTGCAACCTGATGGTTTGATCGAGGAGGCGTAACGGCACAGCTGCTGGTGGGGTTAGGTCGACGTCGCACAAGCGGGGCTGGCTGTGGCGTTCCGGCCTCCACGTGAGGCGTGGCTGTGTTTCGGGACAGCCTCACGACTTGATTCACGGGCGCCTCCAATCCACTTTGAACAGCCTCAGTACGCGGATCGGAACGACATGGACGGCAGCCATTCATGAGCCTCCAATGCGCGTCTTGCAGCCGAACCTGGTACGTTGGCCTGTCCGTACGCATTCTACCAGTGTATCCAGTGTACTTGCTTGCCGCACGACTTGTTGACAGCGGCTTGCGGAATCATGGGTGCCTAGGCTTGTCAGGCTGGGACGAGGCAAACAAGTTGCGGAGACAGCGAGCTCGTGACATGTCGGCGAGGCGAGGCGGGCCTGGGCGCCTTCAGAGCCGAGACGCCAGGAGCCTCGCCCTCTCGTTGGCGGCATTGCGCTCATCTCCCTCAGAGAACCGCAGATTTAAGGCGGGAGAGGCAGCCAAGGTCGAGACGAAGGCCGAGTTAGGCAAAAGGCCGGTACAATATATCGCGGGAGTTGGCTTCCTCCGCGCGCCGTAGCATGCCAATCATGGCCCTCGCCGTCATACGACCGGTACTCTCGACGGCCAGCCCACGCCGAAAGGGGATTCCTGGCGACCCAAAGCTGGCGACGACGAACGGCACGCGGGTTTGGTCGCGTCTCGGCCGCCGAGCCGAGGCAGCAAGCTCCACGGCACTCCGTACGGGACGGGTGGATTCAGGTATATTGGGCAAGTGTAGAAACAGGTTCGACGCGGGAGTCGCAGCTTTTTCGTCTGTGGGGAACGGCAGAGCGGCGTGACGTCCAAGCTTATGCCTTGGTTCGTCCGGAGACCGTCCCGGCGACGCTTTCAGGAGGTCTGCCAGCCGGGGGATGCTCACCGAATGCTCACACCGGCAAAACCGACAACACCCTCTCCCTCCCGCGGCCAGAGGTTCCGTGCGCGTGTCGTTAGCGCCGAGTCCGAGAGTGGCTTCCCTCCCAGCGAGGCCGTTCAGGGCGGCGAGTCATGGTGCGCGGCGGGCGTCGAGCGAAACACCCGTGGCTTTTTCCTCGCGACCTTCTGGAAGCCTGCAACCACCACGTGGAGGTGGGCAAGTGCCGGCAGATCGCAGGCCCAATCGCGTCTCTTCCGAGAATCTTGGAAGCCCATTGTGCCCGGCATAGGGGATGCGTTTCTGCAGAGTTCGGACGACGAGCCTTTTCGAATCTGCGGCCACCCTCCGCCGGGTGAACCACAGTTCGCGCGCGTAACGGGCGCCTCGTGCCCCCCCTGACGATGCGCATCCGTCTCGCATGGATTCAAGCGGTAATGTCGGGGTAGGTCGCCTCGGCGGAGCGTACGCCGGGCTCGGATGGCCCCCTTTTCGCGAATGGGACACGGCTCGCGAACGACCCCGCTGAAAATGGTCGTCGAGCGTGCCGAAAGGAGGAGAAAAATTTTTTAATGAGGGAAGCGTCCCGAGAAGAGGCAGAACCGTGGCTGGGGTTGGCCGGGTTCTTCCCCGGTGCGTGTTTGCATTGCGACTCGCGTGGCCTGGCTCAACCTGGGCTTTTCTGCAACAGCGATGTTCCCGGCGAAACGGGACCCTCTGACGCCACCCTTCCCGTCGTCCGCCAGAAGGTTTCATGCACGCTGTGGCTTCCCGCTAGCCGTTGCTGACGGGAATCAGAGTTTTTTCTGTCGATGGTGTCCCTCCTCGACACCGACGGCCGCCATCTTCACCGGGCCGGCCAGGGTGTGTCCTGATCATCTGGTGCCCGAGCGTGCTGGGGCCTTGTCAAAGCGTCTCCTAGAGAAATGAGTCAGTTTGTTTTTGGCTAGGCAGCCTTCGCTGAGGCTTCTGGAAAAGCCAAACGGCCGACTTCCGTTTGGTTCCAACACCCCCATCCCGGTCGACGCTTGCAGTGCCGGAGAACGCAACGTGCCGCCGCGCTGACCGCCGACAACCAAGTGACCCACGATGGCGCGGAACATGTCCTCAACGCTCAGATGTGGGATTTTTTTCTCCGCTAGGTGTGAGACAGGACATTGACACCCGGCGGTCGGCGTCCATGGGCCTCCCGCCTGTCGACAGGGGTCGGGGGCTCGAGGGACCAAGGTCAGCCTCGCCGGCGCGACGGCGTCGGCCAGGTCGAGTCAGCGCTCCGCTCTTGGGGATTCCCAACTGATCGGCTCGACTCGACCAAGCGACGCCTTGCCCGCCCGTCATTGGCGTGACTCGACCCAAGGATCGGAGTGGCTGCCCTTCCGCACGTGTCCACCGTGCCCCGAGTCCTTGTTCGGCCGAGGGCTGTTTGAGACCCTGGGTGGACATGCCCGACGGGCCGGTTCCTATTTGTCCCCTTCGCCGCGGCGACGAGGGGCCCCTGGTGGGCTTTGTTCCGCTGAAAGGGCCGGCTTTGCTCGCGTGAGGCTCCCGAGTCCCGCCTCGGGGCGTCACGCTTCAGCTGGCCCGGCGGCCGCGAGTTAGTGGAACGAGGGTCAGCAGACCATCACATGATAGTCTGTGGCTGTTGCATTGAGGGCCAGATTGCCGGGGGGGGAGAGGAACAGGCCGCTCGCGCAGGTGCGAGGTGTGAGTGGCGGGGCCGTCGATGAATAGGAATCCGGCGTACCCGCCGAGGGTGCCGCAGAGTCGTTCGCATCACAGGCGAGAGGTGTGAGGAGGCTCATGATTAGCGGGCGCGGGAGCGAATGAGGCTCGGGGCCTCGAGGACCCAGTCTTGCCAGTTTCGGTTTCAGCGGGAGTCCATTTTTTCGCCCCTTGTCGTCTTCTGGGAATGGATCCCCCGGACCCGAGGGCACGTTTTGCCCTGGCTTTGACAGGCGAGCCTCGAGCGAGCGCCGGGCGATGCAACGCTCTGCGACAAGCGGTGGGTGCAGCGCCTGTCTTTGCCCGAAGGGGACAGCTGGAAGCCCCCCCGTCGTGCCCGGTGGCTAATGCAGGAACCTCAGGCTGCTGTGTACCCTGCCTCCCTGCCAGGTACCCGTCGGCTCGTGAGGTAGCCAAGTACCGGTACATGGCCACTCGGGCGGCACAAACAGGGTTAGGGGCCGGAGGGCCAGCAGCAACCGGCAGCGCACGCTCCCTGGCGACGGGGGCCTGTTTGCCCGCCATGAGTCGAGAATCCGTCTTGTTGGGATGCAAAAGGAAAAGAAGAGGCCGCGGGCGCGGTCAACAGAAACGCCGGCCCGGGAGACGCGGGCATCAGACGTCAGCGGCGGGAGAAAGATGGCGCCGTCCGGGACACCCGGCCCACGACGCGGCAGCCCCCCCCCCTCCCGACGCCGACGAAGGCGGATGCGATGCAAGGCCACGACGGCAACACAGAGGGAGTCGGGCGGCGAGGGGCGTCGCGCCGGTGTGCGACGGCGGTGCCATGGTTCCGCAGAGTCCCGGACTCGCGACTGCACCGGATACGATGCGCGGGAGCACAGGTATTGCCTTTGCTGCAAGGTTATTCTGGCATGTCGTGGCCGGAGTGGCAATCGCACAACGTTACCCTCTGCCGGATGGCCGTGCTCGCCGGCGACAAGAGTTCTCGCCTCTCGTGATTCCGGCCGGGGCCGACGATGCTGCGGGATGCGATGAGGGGTTCGAGGGCGAGCGAGAGCCGAGCTCCAGCGGGAGCGACTCGACCTCGGCGGCCGGGCGTCTCGCTCCAGGGGCTAATAATGGCCCAAGTGGAGCCCTCCTCGCTGTCGGGTCTTCTAGAAGACTTCGGCTGCATCGACGCTCGCCGACTACCAGAACGCCCGGAAGTCGCCTGGAACACGGCCCATCCGTCGCCCCGTCGCCCGTCGCCCGTCGCCCGCCTGGGCGCCCCGGTCGTCTACCCGACACGCGGCGCCGCCCGTATTCAGGTTCTGCCCTGATGACGGAGTCGTACTCGACCGTCTCAGCCGGCCCCGGTCGTCCTGCAGAGAGCCTCTGGACTGGAACCACTCGACGCGGCGGCACCCGACAGGCTGCGTGCTGCACGTCGTGTCGTGGACCAAGGTCCGAGGTCTCGCGCGAGGGCT
>Ga0247777_1000721_pt1 | contig 9961 bp, 4 predicted proteins | sample UWRJL154409C5_FD_179937 | JGI IMG/M metagenome (GOLD analysis project Ga0247777, IMG submission 179937) | Plant litter microbial communities from Arlington Agricultural Research Station in Wisconsin, United States - UWRJ-L154-409C-5 | ecosystem: Environmental > Terrestrial > Plant litter >...
GTGGTCAGCCTGGCGTCGTCGCGTGCCGAAGCGGAGGGATCCCGAGAGGGGGAGGACGGGAGATACGTACAAGCGCACCCGACGCAGCGCAGGAACACCACGACGACCTTGCGGCCGCCGCCGAGCGTCAGCTTGCGGTCGCGGTCGACGGGCGCGACGTCGCCGACGTTGGGGCAGGCGGCGACGGGGATGGGCGGCGGCGGCGGCGACAGCCACGGCTGCACCGTCAGCGGCAGCGACTTGACCGTCATCCACGCCGGCCACCCGGACTTCTCGTCGAGGTCGTCGTCGTCGAGCCCCGGCAGGGTGCCGGGCGGCAGGTCCGAGTGCGGCCGGCGCGCCTTCTTGGCCTGCTGCTGCCCGTCGGCCGGCTCCGACTGCCACGTCGGCGACGTCAGCGCCGAGAAGTTGAAAGTGTCGCTCGAGATGCCCATCTTCTTCATGGCGAGCTTGGTCGTCAAGCTCGAAAACATGTTCGGCCGCCTGTGTACCCGGGGGGTTTCCCGGGTTTCTCGATCTGTGTCTTGCGCTTTCGTGTGCTGCCGCGAGATGGCGATGTTGTCGTGAGGGCAAACGAGTGGTTCCGGCGGGCCGTCTTCCAACGAACGAAGGGTCCGGCGGTGAAAAGAGGGGGACCCGCTCGATCTAACGAAGCCGGAAACAAAAGATCGATCCCTCACCGTGGGATGCCCGCCGGGGCCTTTCTTGACACATGGGATGTCGCAGTTTCGCCGAAGAACCCTGACGTCGGGACTCGGGGCTTGCTTGGACCCCTTACCCCTGAGCAGATGCGCGAATCAAAGCTTGACGACCCCTGCCTCGACTCTTGCCCGTCCCGATTGGCTGGATGATTTGCGGGGGAGCTGGGGGTTCTCGATCTTCGCGCCTCGTGAGAGATGTTGGGATGGAAGGCGTCTGCTTGTTCTGTCTTTGCGAAGGCCGCCTCCCGGCATGCTCTCGGTCGCTTGACCTGGATACGGGCGCCTCTCTCTGGAGACGCTCTGCTGCCGGCATGAAAACGAGGACGGGAGGCTCCGTCCAAAGCTGGTACATGAGTTGCGAGGGCATCTCTGCCCGTCAGCTTCTCTCGTTGAGCCATGTCGCCACGGTCAGGACGCTTGTGAGCAGTACAGGATGAAGAGGTCCTCGAAGTTGGTGACGAGGTAAGGTGAGGACGGTTGGAAGGCTGCCTCTCGGATGGGGGGATCCCGCCGCGGGGGTCACGAACTTGGACGGCACGGCACCGGGGTCTTGGCAGGTACGCATCGTGTCAGGTTGACCACACCCTCCGGCCTCGGTGGGAGCACCCCTCGAGAGCTGGCGCGTATACGGCCGGACGTATGCCGCCAGGCGAGGTTCGATGAGACTCTGCTAGCGACAATAGCACCTCGGGTATGCCGACCATCTGCACCCACAGTGGAAGGGTTTAGGGGTATGGGAAGAATCACAAGAGCGGAGGCGGGCCCGTTTCCACAGCGGAACGACCTCATAGATTACAGGAGCCACCGTCCGATATCGTCATCGGCACCTTTCTGTCCGGTCAGGAAGACTCGCGGGGAGCATGGCAAGTTCCAGTTGCAGCCTCAAGCTCGCTTGGCTAAGTGGTGCTGCAGGCTCAGGCCCGGCGATGGAATCCCTGGGAGTTGCGATGTCGTGTGTTCATAGGATGGCCTTCTCAGATAGCCTGTCCGGGTGAATCTCTTGACGGTGGTGGTCCAGGCGACGTTACATAGGTTGGCTACAACGGTTCTGATCCGCGCACGAGTATGCGGCATCGATATTCGACTGCATGCGCTTCCCTGGTCTCCGATGCCGCCTTCTCCCGGATGTAGAGCTCCTATCCCGGTGGTGAGGTCATTGGCACGATCTAATCGAATGTCGCTGGAAACAAGAGGAAATGGGCCCGACAACGTCGTCTGATGTTGGTGGCGATCAGGCGGGGCCGGCCCTCCATCGGCCGGGAGTGAAAGTCGACCGTCATGCTGGCCGGATCGGGACAACCCCGAGGAGATCGTTGGAGTTCGGGTGGTGTCCGTATTTGGATCCGCGTCGGGACCTCGGAATCAACCGAACTCGCCCCGACAGCTGGAGGCCAGCCTTACGGCTGCGCGGAGCTCGCTGCCAGGTTCTTTCGCATCGTAGGGGGTCGGCACTGCAGTCGTCTTGATGAGTCTGCCGCCGTCTCCGCTGTTCTACGTCGACGGCAACGTTTCGTCCGAGCCGTGTTGAAGTCGGTGGTCCGGACGTCTTCATTTCACCTCGAACTTCAGGTGGCAGCAGCTAGGCAAGGCATGGGGCGTTGTCAGTACGCGCCGGCGCGAGGACGGCTCGGGTAGGGGACGGACGGATGCCGCGCCTGGGCCGGAGGACAAGTCGACCCGGTCAGCAAGCCACGGTTCCGGGGAACGGCGTCGAGGCATCACCTGTGTTGCCTCGCCACCTTTTGTTTCCCGGCTCGACTCCCTCAGCCTGCATGCTGTCAGCGAGAATGTCTTAGTCTGACCTCGTACCCGCCGAGCCCAGCCGTTGTGGGAGCATTCCAGCGAGTCTTCGGGCCGTGATTGGGCGCGGCCTTCGCTCAGCTGGAAGGGCGGAGAGAGGCTGGCGGTCGCGGCGGTTACACGGGGACCCCCTTCATATCTCGGGATGCATGGTACGGAGTAGCGAGGTGAGATGCTGGAAAGCTGGGAGGCAGCTGCTTCCGAGCACGATGCTAGGGGTTGGCGCCGAGAGCAAGTTGGGGGCTCAGCCCTGTGGGATGACATGCAGCCGGACGGCGGTCATCGCAGGCAGGACTGCGGCCAAGATTGGCTTGGTGGGTGGGACGCGACGGAGCTGTTCCTCTCGTGGCGAGGGCCAGCGGACGCTCCCGATTTGATTCAATGTCGCGCTCCAGGGGCGGTTCAATAGCTTCTTCGGGCTTAATTACAGACGTGAAGGACGAGATCCACTGAAACACGGGGACGCGGATTCGAGAACACTGCTGTGCCTCAAGGGCAGGTCGAGGCGGGGAAGACGACCGGACGGCGTCGCCGCCCGGTACGGTACAACAAACCAAGGTTTGTACTAGGTAAGGGTAGGCAAGTATGTGTCCATGTCGTGGACATCTGACGAGGAGAACCGGGAGCCCAAGTTGGAGACGCTGCCCTGGCCTGTCTGAAGTTTTCAGGGAGGTCTGCGACTGGCAAGCGTCAGAAATCAATGTTTTTGCTGCATTCGTTCTGCCCAACGCGTCGAGCGATGGGCCGGGACATCGGCGCGGTCGGTGCGCAAACCGGCTCCCGAACGAATTTGGGGGAGCGCTGTTAGGTGCGCCGTCGGCGGCAAGTCGCTACTAAACATGGCCGTTGAAGAATCGCTGCATGGCGCAAGGGCCATGATTGGCAAGCCCAGCTGAACGAGAACCCCACTTTCCCTTCCGAGAAAAGTTGGCACCACGCCACACCGGCCGAGCAAACTGACAGAACAGATTTGAAATGTGCCCAAACCTCGAAGAGTTGTGCCGTAAAGGCTGCTGCTGCGGCTCAGTGCATAGGATCCGTGACTGTGCCGGATGTCCCGTCGCGTCCCCTGTGACTGTGAAAGTCGGCTCTCGCGCCAGGAACCGCCGCGGTGCCTGCCACTGCTGCCCGCAACGGACTCGGAGATCTTTCCCCCAAATTTCCATCCTGGTCCTGCCCGCTGCCGGATACCGCAGAACACCCCCCAGTCTCGCCTTCGCTTGCAGCGTTCATTCGGCTGCCGACGACAATCCCATCTTTCGCGTCTGGACCTCAGACTCGCTCGCTCACTTCCGGCCGCCGGGCACCTCAACTTCGCCTCTGCTGTGTCGTCTCTTTTCTCCCTGGGACGCGCCTCGTTCTGCTTTTCCCGGGGCTGACGGGAAATCAGCCACTTGCCAAACCTTTTATGACCCTCTCTGTATTTTTTTTCTGCCTAGGTACCCACACAGCCTGAAGCACCCGAGAACGACCGTGACCTGACCTGACGACCTGAGGACCCACCCGGCGAGCGACCCAAATTGCCTCCCAACTTGCAACACAACACACACCGGCGGCACTCCCTCGACAACCCGGATCGGACGGTCGTGCCAAACGTCGATGAAAGCCTCGTCCCTTCCCGCTGGCCCCGACTCGGCTGTGAGAGCGCCTTCTTTGACGGACACGACGCCCGACGCGGCTCGCATCCTTTGACGCCGCACCGTCCCCCTGTCAGGGGCCCTTTCGAGACCACGGCGACCTCGACGGCCGAGACACCATAAGAAAGACATCGGCCACGGTCGCGGACCCGGATCTCTCGGCGGTCCTGGGAGCCCGAGCTCGTGCTGGCATCTCGCACGTCTACATGGACGGCCGGCCGACGGTAGAAACCAACAAGCAGAGTTATCCCGTCGCCGCCGCCGCCGCCGCCAGCAGCGCTCCGTGGACGCGACCGCCGCCCAACCCGACGGCGTCGACGCCCCTGCCGAGCTCCGCCGTGCTCCTCGACCCGCCCGCCGCGAGCCTGCCCGCCGGTCTGGACTTGCTCCCGCTTCACTTCACGCAGCAGTCGTCGCTGTACCAGGCCCAACTTCTCAACTACAACAAGCTGATAGCGCCCGGTCGGGGTGGAGGCGGCGCCGGCTTGCAGACTCCGCCGCTGGCCCCCGTGCTCTCGCCGGCCCACATACAGGCCGCTCTCCGATCGCTTCCTCCCAGGGCTTCGCACAAGGACAATCACGGCGCCAGACACCCGGGCAACGAGAACTGCCATGGGAGTAGGAGCACAAGGGCAACCGACAAGAACGATCGTGCGGTAGCCACGATGGGGAAGGGAACCCAATCCAAGATGCCGCCGCCCAAACAACCGGACCTCTCCCACCCCTTGCCGTCCCGGCCGGGACACCGCAAGTCGCCTCGACCCACGGCCCAGGCGAGCTCGGTGCCGTCGACGCCCCACCAGCATGCCCGCAACTTCTCGTTCGAGTCGCGCGAGGCGTCGCCGAACGCGCCCCACGACCACTCCCCGCGTTCGGCGTACTCAGAGACCAACTCGACCCTGCCCTCCCTCCGGCCGCTGCCGCCCCCGCTCGAGTGCAGGCACGAGAAGGCGCTGGTGAGGGGAAGGAGGCGGATGCCCTACAGCCTGGGCGTCGACAGGCTGGAGAAGGCGGACCCGGGCAAGGTCAAGAGCAAGCTGTCCGAGGACGAGGAGCGCCGACTGACCACAGACATGCGCGAGCTCTTCGACCGGTTAAAACCGACCGACCGGGTCAAGGAAAATCGGGAGAAGCTGGTGCGCAAGCTGGAAACCATCTTCAACGAGGAGTGGCCTGGGCACGACATCCGCGTCCACCTCTTCGGATCCTCGGGCAACAAGCTGTGTTCGGACGATTCGGACGGTACGTGGGACGCGGTTCTCGGTTCTGCACCCTGCGGCGGCGGCTGACGAGAAGTAGTGGACATTTGCATCACGACCGAGTGGAAGGAGATGGAGAGGGTCTGCATGATCGCGGAGCTCCTCAAGAACCGTATGTCCCCCGCGACGGCACCCCGAGCCCCGATATTGACCCGGTGATGTCAGGCGGCATGCAGGAGGTCGTGTGCGTCAGGTCGGCCAAGGTTCCCATCGTCAAGATATGGGATCCCGAGCTCAACCTGGCGTGCGACATGAACGTCAACAACCCCCTGGCCCTCGAGAACACCCGCATGGTCCTGACCTACGTCGAGATCGACGAGCGCGTCCGGCCGCTGGCTATGATCATCAAGTACTGGACGCGTCGCAGGATTATCAACGACGCCGGTTCGTCGCTCCCGTGCTTTCGTGGGTTCGCGGTTTCGGTGCTGACTCGTGCAAAGCGTTCGGGGGGACCCTGAGCTCCTACACGTGGATATGCATGATCCTCATCTTCCTACAGCTGCGGACCCCGCCCGTGCTGCCGGCGTTGCATCAGCGGCCGCACCAGAAAAAGCCTACCGGGAACGGCCACGAGACGCAGTTCGCCGATGACCTGGACAAGCTCCGGAACTTCGGGAAGAGGAACAAGGAGACGCTGGGCGAGCTGCTGTTCCACTTCTTCCGGTTCTACGCGCACGAGTTCGACTATGACAAGTACGTGCTGTCTGTCAGGCTCGGGAAGATGATTTCGAAGGGCGAGAAGAGGTGGCAGACGGCGACGAACAATATGCTCTGTATCGAAGAGCCGTTCAACACGGTGCGGAACCTCGGCAACACGGCGGACGACACGTCCTTCCGGGGATTGCACACGGAGCTGCGGAGGGCCTTCGAGCTGATCGGCGAGGGCAAGCTCGACGAGTGCTGCGAGCAATACGTCTTCCCGCCGGAGGAGGAGAAGATATGGCAGAAGCCGCCGCCCGCGCCCCGGCCCGTTCTTCTCAGGAGCTCGTCGCAACAACACTCCGGACGGGGGGGCCGTGGCAACTTTCGTGGGCGGCATTTCCACCGCGGTAACAACAACCGGAGGGCGTCGTCCAGCGTTGCCTACGAGAACAACCCCATGTACATCCAGGCCAACCTCCCCCAGATGCTTTCCCCGGGGGACCTGCAGTGGTACCAGCAGCAACAACACCAAGCGCAGTTTCCCTACCACCCCGACATGATCAGCTCGACCATCAGCGCCCTGCAGATCCAAGAGCATTCGTTGCGGTTCCGGTTGTACACGCAGTCGCAGGCCTTGGCGCAACAAGCGGCCCTGGCGCATGCGCAACGCATGCAGGGCGGCGGCTCCGCCCCCCAGCAGCAGCAGCAACAGCCGCAGCAGCAGACGGACCGGTCTCGGACTAACTCGTTTGACAGCCCGCCCTTCACCGCGCCGATCCGGCCCGAGTTGTTCATGTACGCCATGCCCGTCGGCCACCCCGGATCTTTCTATCCGGTCCAGCCGGGCTTCGCGACGCTGCCTTCCTCGCCGGCGACGACCTCCGGGGCGTCGGAGTTCAGGCGGAGTCTCCACCGGACGAGTGCCGGCGCGGATTCCTCGGCGGCCGGGGGCGGCACGCTGAGGTCGCAGTCGCAGCCGGCGGTGCGGACGCCCATGCCCGGTGCCGCACAGCACCCCAACTACATCGACCCGGGTCAGCTCGGCGCCCTGCCGTCGTTCGCTCCGCGCCATGTCAACGGCATCCCGATCCCGAGCTTCATCCCCGACGAGAACGCCGACGCGGAGTTTGACGACGGGCCGGCCAAGGCAGCGGCCAACACGCCGCCCGAAGACGAAGGTACGCGCTACCGGGGCTACTACGTCGGCGGGAGCTCGAGCCCGGTCAAGCCGGCGGCCAACGCGGCCAACGGCATCCCGTCGTTTGGAGACCTGGGCCAAAGCGTGCCGGGCCGGCGGCGGCTGTCGACGGACCAGCTGCCGCAGTCGATCCTAGACCGCAGGATGCGGCGCGCGTCGAGGTCGCCCTCGCCCGGCCACGCGCGAGCGTTTTCGGTAGGAACGAACACGGCCCCCCTGCCGTCGGCACCCTTCGCGCCGTCCGGCAGCAAGCTGGTCAAGGAGGGCCGGCCGCTGGTGGTCAACGGCTCCGCCTTCAAGCCCGCCTACCCCGTCCCGTCCGGCCGTCAGCCGTCGACGAGCGAGAGCGTCACCTCCGAGGACTCGACGTACGACAACCCCCTTCGTATCCACCACGGCCTGGGCATTCAGGGGCAGACGTCCGCCGGCAGGCAGTCGGTGTCGTCGGCCGAGCCCAGCCCGCCGTTCCCCGAGAAGCCGCTCGTGGTGAACGGGACGACGCAGTCCCCGGCAACGCCGCAGCAGCCCCTCGAGGCGCCGTCGTTCAACCAGCGGGTGGCGGCCCTGGGCGGTTTCAGCCCCGTCCCGTACGCGGCCATCGCCGGCGCTAGCCCCAACGGCACGCCGCGGCAGCGTTTGCTGTCCCGCCAGCAGCAGAACGGCATCGCGCCGCTGGACCTGGCCATCGCGGATCCGGCCCTCGTACCGGAATCGCAGCACCTCTCGCCCGTCTTCGAGGCGCGGACGCCCTCGCCGAGCATTCTGAGGAAACCAGACGGCCTCTTCAACGGAGCTCCGGTCTCCAACGGGCCGAGGAAAGAAGCGCCTCTGAGGTCGCCGCAGGCGTCCCCCGTCGACGCGTTTCCCGCCAGGGCGGAAGACGCGACGGCGTCGGTACAGCCCCGGATGAACGGTACGGCGACGAAGGAGAACGGCCACGTGCGCGGCGCCAAGAGCGAGTCCGAGGGCCCCAGCGCGTGGCACAAGCCCAAGGTCCGCAAAAAGGGGACGGCGGACCTAAAGGCGGCCGCCAACGGCTTTCTCCACGGCGAGCAGGCACCCCGGAACGAAGCCGATCGGAAGGGGGGCTGAAGGGACCGAAGCGCCGCCGACGGCGACGCGGTCCCCCTGACGCGTGTTTGAACCTCGTCGGCTGGCCGGATTCCCCTCGTTTTGGATACTGGCGAGCTGTTCGACACCTGGCCAAGTGGCGGTTGGGATAGTTTTCGGGATAGGTGAGCCTGGCCAGCATCTTGTCGTCTCGGACCGGGAGGCGAGGGGCCCGCAGCCCGGATGCCGCGACCGGGGATCGGGCCTTGATATCCGTCCGGGACGGCTCCCACCGCCGTGTCGACATCGCGAAGCAGCCAGGCGCAAGCGTACGCGGGGAGGGTGGAGGGCGGCGGACATCTGGACGATACGATTACGTGCATAGCCGCCCGACGGCCGACGGCAAACGGTTCCTTCGGCATCTCGCCCGCGCGAGAGGGAAGTCCATGGTGTTGTGCGAATATATAGAGGAACTATCGCGACGAAGGCCGGATAGAGCTAGCGAAGTTCAGCAACTGGGGAAGACGCCGGGTCGTTCATGTCGGAGGCGACCGGACTCGACGTCTCCGTTCAAGACGAAGGCGGGGGGACGGACCGCGGCACGTGCCGGCGGTAGGAACGCGATGCAACGGGTACGGTACCCATCCAGGACAGCAGCACAGGTTCAGGGTCTGAGACGGCAGGCTTTGATTGTTTTTGTGTATTCCGTGTCTGCATTTACAGGAAAGCGGCCAGGCCAACCAAAGAAACTATGGACAGCGGAACGCCGGGGTCTATTTTGCGGTATAGTATTTCCTGTCGGGGCCCCGAGTCACGGTGCATTTTTCATTGCGGATACACACATCGCCGGACGAGCTGGAGTTTTCCGCCGGACCGCCCTCCCGTGCCTGGCGCCCGGCTCGCGGGCCTTTTCGAGCATCGGCCGGCAGCATCTCGTCGACGGGCTCGAAGCCAGAGCTCTGCGGAACAGCACGCGGCACGGCACGGAGTTTGGGAGGACCCGGGGCGGCGTTTCTTTGCGATATACCGGGACGGGACGTGAGGCGGTTCGCGGGCTTGGGGCCGAGCCCGGGGGAGGTGTCCCGACAGGGGCGGGAGCAGGGGCGGGAGCAGGGAGCGGTCCGCCCGGCGGCGTGGACGAGCGAGCCGGCGAGGGACGAGAATGATGGATAGAGCATGGCGGCTTGGGTGCGAGCTGTCAGGAGGAGGGGGAGGGGGGCAAGGGGCGCGGTTATAGGTCGTCATTCTTGGCCATGTTAGCCCATCCCATCAACGCCGTAGACAAAAGGACACAGGACATTAGGGCAGAGGAATTAGAAAATGGTTAAAGCAGGCCGGTGCCGGTGACGGCTGGGGTGTGCCCCCTGGATGGAGGAGCCTCGCCGAGAGGTCTCTCCACCACCAGAGTCTCGACGGGTCGTCGGGTCGGGTCGAGAACTGCTGCTGCCTGTCCGTAGCCGTCGCCCCGTTCCATGGCATCAGCGTGCCATGGCATCAGCGACTTGCCGACAGCTGCGCATAAGGGTGCCGTTGAGGCTACTGCGGGTGCCGTCGCCGTGCAGGACGGCCGCCCCCTGCATCGGAGCCAATGGGCGGCCGTCGGCTGCCCCCGCCCTGGCCCCCAGTCTCGGCGGACCTCAGCCGCTCCGGGTCGTCGATCCCCGTCTCGTATCT
>Ga0247777_1000722_pt1 | contig 9955 bp, 10 predicted proteins | sample UWRJL154409C5_FD_179937 | JGI IMG/M metagenome (GOLD analysis project Ga0247777, IMG submission 179937) | Plant litter microbial communities from Arlington Agricultural Research Station in Wisconsin, United States - UWRJ-L154-409C-5 | ecosystem: Environmental > Terrestrial > Plant litter >...
TGCCCATCTGAAACAGGTATAAAAAAGGCAGTCCCATGATACGGATCTTTAAGAACCCGATCTCCTGCGGGTAAGCCACCGGGTCAGCCACTTCTTTGAGGATCAAAGGCGCAATGAACCAGGTGATAAGGATACCCGCTACTGCAAACTGCAGGCAAATCCTGATACCCTGGGAAAGAATGGTTTTAAAAGCCTCGGGGTTGTCGCTGCCGGCATAACGGGAGAATACAGATTGCAGGGCATTGTTGAGCCCATGGCCGGCAACAGCAAAGATCAGATAAAATACTCCCGTAATTCCCGCATTACCCAATGCTTCGGTGCTCAGCTCGCCCAGGAATATACTGTTGGTAAGCATATTGATCTGCGGAATAAGGATCGACAGGGTAATGGGCAAAGCAATAGACAGAATTTGTTTATTGGTCACCTTAACTTTTAAATCCGGTGTTGTAGCTGTACTCTCCATAAAGTCAGCAAAAATATCTTATTTTGCCACCGAAATGAAACATGTTAACCCATCTTTTAGTATCCAGGCACCCAAAATAAATTTTGAGACAGCGCAGTTATTTGCAGAAGCAGGCCCAACGGGCTTTTCCATTGTTGTGCTGGAAGCTGACCAGAGTTTTAAAGCGGTGGCTATTTATAGTTTTGAAACCGGGTTGAATGACCAGGACCTTGCAGAAAGGTTTACCGCCATATTCAGTAGTGAGAATCTATTGCAGAAACAATACAGTAAAGCGCATATTTTCTGGTCATTTGCAGATAGTATTTTGGTACCTGCCGAGCTGATGAATGCAGACCGGAATGAAAATATGCTGAACCTTGTGTTTGGTGATGCAGTGCATAGTGCTACCCGGTCTGATTTCCTGTTCAGGCATAACCTGCACCATGTATACCGCATACCGCAAACAGTGCTTGATGTCTTTTCGGGTTATTTGCCTTTTGCCACGCAAACCCATGTGTTTTCAACCCTGGTAAATCGTGATCTGCCCGAAGGCAACCATATCTTCACCGTTTTTTACAGCAACAGTTTGATCATTATGCTGTGCAAGGAAGGGAAGCTGCAGGTGATACAGCGTTTTAATTATAATAATGCAGATGATTGTGTTTTTCATTTGCTGAATGTTTGTAAAGGATTTGATGTAAACCCGGATACAGTAAGCCTGCACATCAATGGTATGATCGATGCCAGGTCGGCTTTATACGAGACCATTTACAAATATTTTTTACAGGTATCATTCGACAGTATGCCCGAAGCGTATACCTATCATGAGACCATTAAAGATCACCCGGCACATTTCTTCAGTCATTTATTTGCTTTAGCATCATGCGTATAATCAGCGGTATACATGGAGGCAGAAGAATAACGCCACCGGCAAATATGCCCCATACCAGGCCTACTACGGATATTGCCAAGGAAGGTCTTTTCAATATTTTGCAGAATAACCTGGACTTTGAGGAATTAAAAGTGCTTGACCTTTTTGGAGGTACAGGCTGTATCAGCTACGAACTGGCCAGCAGGGGAGCGCCTGATATCACCATCGTGGAGAAGGATAATAAAATGTACGACTTCATTAAAAAAACATCGGGAGAACTGCAGTTCAAGAATTTTAACCTGGTCAGGTCGGATGTTTTTCGGTTTATAGAAACGACCGGCCAGCAATACGATTTTATTTTTGCAGGACCGCCTTATGCGCTGGGCACCATTGATGATCTGCCATTGAAAATATTTGAAAAAAAACTATTAAGGCCCGGGGGATGGTTTGTGCTGGAACATACACCAAGGAATAATTATAAGCAATTTGCCAATTATAAAACAGAAAGGAACTACGGCACCACTATCTTTTCTATCTTTATTGAGCCGGAGAAAGTAATTAGTTGAAAGTTGATAATTGAAAGTTCAGTGTGTGCAACCTTTTAACAGATAACGATCAGCCATTAAGATTTGACCATCACCTTTAACCTGTACAACTTGCTATTAAAAAGCTTCAGATACCTCTTTCTGCCAATCACCTGGATATATGGTGCCATTATCTGGCTGCGCAATAAGCTTTACGATAAGAATATTTTAAAATCGGCCTCTTTTAATTTTCCCATTATTTGTGTGGGCAACCTGGCAACAGGTGGTACAGGAAAAACGCCCATGACGGAATACCTGATAAGGCTCTTAAAAAACAACTATAGAACGGCTACGCTTAGCCGTGGTTATAAAAGAAAAACAGAAGGTTTTGCCATTGCCAATAAAGATACCACTGCACTGGAAATAGGAGATGAGCCCATGCAGTTTCACCAGAAATTCCCGGATGTTACAATTGCTGTTGGTGAAGAAAGGATCGTGGCCATTCCACAACTGCTGCACGAGCGGCCCGAAACACAGGTGATCATCCTGGATGATGCTTTCCAGCACAGGCAGGTAAAAGCCGGGCTCAACATCATCCTTACCGAGTACGCCAATTTATATACCCGTGATTTTATTTTGCCTGCCGGCGACCTGCGTGATGTAAGAAGCAGCAGCAAAAGAGCAGATATTATTATTGTGACAAAGACCAGGGCCGACCTGCCGGAAACAGAGCGGCAGGATATTATTGCAGAAATAAAACCGGCGGCAAGCCAACAGGTATATTTTACCAGCATCAATTATGGAAAACCTTACCACCTTTTTACAAAAGAAGAGATAGTCATTACCAATGATTGTGCAGTTTTACTGGTATGTGGTATTGCCAATCCCAAGCCCCTGAAAGAATACCTGAACAAGCAGGTAGATACCTATGAAATGCTGCGCTATGCGGATCACCATATATTCCACAGTAACGACCTGAAGGACATCAAGCAGCAGTTTGACAAAATAAAAGAGGACAAAAAGATCTTGCTCACCACAGAGAAGGATGCCGTAAGGCTGGAAAAATTTGTACAGGAACTAAGTGACTTTCCTGTTTATGTAATACCTATTGAGCACCAATTCCTTTTTGGCGACGATGCAGGATTCAATGACCAGGTCATTGGCTTCATTAAAACCTTTACAGCAGCAGTTTAGCTAAGCACCTGCAATATTTTGCCAGGGCTGCAAACAAACTTATTACCAGACCGAAGGTTTTAGTAATTTGTAACGTCTAAACCTAAACCGCCGCCACCTTTGACAGAACAGGAATTACTTTTTGGACTCCGCCATGGAGAGGAATCTGCATTTAAGGAATTGGTGACCCTGTTCCAGGATAAGGTATTCAATACAGCGCTAGGCTTATTACAGCACCATACCGAAGCAGAAGATATTGCCCAGGAAGTTTTTATACAGGTTTACCGTTCTATAGACAAATTCAAAGGGGAGTCGCTTTTATCCACCTGGATATACCGCATCACCGTAACCAAATCACTCGACCACCTGCGCAGTAAAAAAAGAAAAAAGCGTTTTGGTTTTTTAAGCAGCCTTTTTAGCGACAATAATACGCCGGTGTATGAACCGGAGGATTTTAATCATCCGGGTGTGTTGCAGGAGAACAGGGAAGATGCAGCCATACTTTTTAAGATGATCGAACAGTTGCCCGAAAATCAGCGCACAGCTTTCGTTTTAAATAAGGTAGAAGAATTGAGCTACCGCGAAATTGCTGCCATCTTACATACATCAGAATCAGCAGTTGACTCCTTATTACAACGTGCAAAACAGAATCTGAGAAAAAAATTAAATGATCTGCCACCTTAGCGAAGGTTTTTATAAAAAGCAACATCTAAACTATTAACAGGCAAATTTTATATCATGAGAAATAGGTTTTCAACAGATAAGGTTGAAAGTATAATGGAAAGTCTAAGGGGCATGCAATCCGCTGCTGCCCCTAACTTTTTTTATACCCGCCTGAGGGCCCGGATGGAACCTGCAGCAGCCAGGCAAAGGATCTTCATACTTCGCCCGGCATTTATCACTACCGTACTGGCTGTTTTACTGGTAGTGAACGTGGTCTCACTTTTTAGCGTGAACAGGGCACCCAAAGGACCGGCTGCAACATACCAGGTAAATGTGCCGGCAGCAGCAGAACCTGCCAGCCTTGAATCTTTTGCCAAAGCATATGATATGAATAACGGATCTGTTTACGAATAACATGCACACATGAACAACATCACAAATAATCGCTGGGTCTCTGTTATCGTATTACTTTTATTAACAGCCAATATTGTAACCCTGGCCTTGCTGTGGACCAATAAAAAAACAGGGCAGGAGCATATGGCTCCGCCACCACCTCCTCCTCCGCCACATCAGAACGGGCAGGTATTCGAATTCCTTACCCGTGAGCTTAAGCTTGATTCAGCGCAGCAGGAGATCTATAAAAAATTACGTGACGAACACCAGTCGCAGGTAAGACCGCTGCAGGATAGCATTGGCAAGGCAAAGGACAGTTTCTTTGCACTACTGCAAAAAGATAATGTAGGTGATTCCGACGTAGAAACATACAGTAAAAAGATCGGCGACCTGGAGCAGCGTCGCGACATATTTACATTCCGGCATTTTCAGCGGCTACGGGCTATCTGCAATAAAGAACAGCAGCTAAAATTTGACAGCATCATACAGCAGGCGCTCAGGCAAATGTCTCCGCAAAGAGGACCGGGACCCGGAATGGAGAGACCAGGTGCTGAAAGAAGAGAAAGGCCAGCCATGCAAAAGCCGGGTATGCAACCTGCAGGCCACAGGCCACCACCGGAAGGTATGAGGCCACCGCATGACGGGCCACCGCCCGGAATGGGAGCAGGTGAGGGGCCACCGCCAGGTATGCGGCCGGACGGGGGGCATCCGCCACCACCACCTGGTATGCGCCTGCCACCGCCCGGTATGAGGCCACCGCCACCGGGAGGAGCGCCTCCGAAAAGAGATAGTTTATAAGTCCTGATAAAACCTTAACCCATCAAACCATGCAGCAAAAAAAGATCGTCATCATCAGCATGATGACCATGGCCGTATTTGCATTTCAATATTGCTCAAAAAATGAGAGCGGAACCGGTGGCGGTATAACATCACCGGTTGTGGTGGACCCGTATGCCAATATAAAAATAGCATTCGGAACCAATATTGATCCGGCAAACCTTATCAATTATGCCAACCAGTCCAGGCCCGCATACATTGGCGGCAAAGACAATACGGGGGCAAACCCTATCACCAATGCCAAGGCAACCTTAGGCAGGGTGTTGTTCTACGATAAGAATTTAAGTATTGATAACAGCATCGCCTGCGGCAGTTGCCATAAACAACAGTTTGCATTCAGCGATACGGCCATTGCCAGCAAAGGTGTTGCAGGTGGTTTAACGGCCCGCCATTCCATGCGCCTGATCAATAGCCGCTACGCAGTGGAAACAAAATTCTTTTGGGATGAAAGGGCTGCCACTTTGGAACAACAGACCACCACACCCGTGAAAGATCATGCAGAAATGGGTTTCAGTGGTTTAAGCGGCAGGCCGGGAATTGCAAACCTGCTTGTAAAATTGCAGGGCATTGGCTATTACAACGAGCTTTTCAAATTTGTATATGGTGATATCAATGTTACAGAAGCCAGGATGCAGGAATGCCTGGCACAATTTGTAAGAAGCATACAGTCATTCGATTCAAAATATGATGCAGGCAGGGCAACGGTTCCAAACGATGGCGCACCATTCCCGAATTTTACAGCGCAGGAAAACCAGGGAAAACAACTCTTCCTGGCACCGCCGGTTTTTGATGCAACAGGCACCAGGATCAGTGGTGGCGCAGGTTGTAATGCCTGCCACAATGCACCGGAGTTTGATATTGACCCCAACAGCGGCAACAATGGTATCATCGGTAAGATACCGCCGGGCATTGGTATTGATATATTAGTGACGAGGGCCCCGAGTTTAAGGGACCTCACCAATAATGCAGGCATACAGAACGGCCCTTTGATGCACACCGGTAATTTACTTACGTTACAAAATGCCATCGGGCATTATGGCACCATCAATATTGCGCCCGGTAACACCAATCTTGATCCGAGGTTAAGACCAAACGGCCAGGGACAAAAACTAAATTTTACAGCCGCCGAGGTCAACAGCCTGGTGGCATTCTTAAGAACGTTGTCAGGAACAAATGTATACACAGATACAAAATGGGGCAATCCCTTTAAATAATTAAAGCGATTACTAAACAATTCTATATGAAAATAGCAAAACCGGTATTATTTTTTTCTGTGTTGATCATCACCTGTTCATGCAATAAAACTGAAGAATCGGGCGGTGGCGCAACACCCGCTACAGCATCAGTAACCACCTTGAATTGTGCTTCGGTTTCTTTTACTGCGGCAGCAACCGCCAATATTGCGTACAGTGCTACCGGTACTGTTCCGTATACGGGTGGCAATGCAGCAACATTTAGTGCTGGCGCTGCCATCTCTTCTACAGGTGTAACAGGTTTAACAGCTACCCTGGTCGCAGGTACTTTGGCCAACGGTACAGGCAATATTTCTTATACCGTTTCGGGCACGCCTTCGGCTGCAGGTACTGCAAATTTTCCAATAAGTTTTGGCGGACAAAATTGTAGTATATCCCTTACCGTTAATCCTGCCGGGGCAGGCACGCCTGCGATAACAGCACTGGCATGCGGCAGCGGTTCTTTTTCTGCAACGGCAACCGTAGGGATTGCGTACAATGCAGTAGCTACCATTCCTTACAATGGCGGCAACGGGCTTGTATATACTGCAGGAACGGGCATAGCATCAACGGGAGTGAGCGGGTTAACAGCTACGCTGATGCCGGGCACCCTGGCCAATGGTACAGGCAATCTCTCTTATGCAGTAACAGGAACGCCGGCGGCAGTGGGCATTGCAAATTTTGCCATTAGTTTTGGCGGACAAAGTTGCAGCCTTGCACTAACGGTAAACAATACCGGCGGCGGACCAACTTTGCCACCTGTTTATAATAAATTATACGGTGCCACAAGTATCACTTTCGATGGCACCTGGGTAACCATCAAGTGTAATGCCTTGCCCGATCACAAAAGTATTTACTATCCAACCACGAACCCGCTTTATGAGAACTTCAGTGGAACCACGTTCAGCGGGGTAACATTTGTAAAGAACCCTAATGCTATCGCTACACAAAATATAACGCTTAAGATACCGGTAAACCCTGTAGTTGCTGCAACGCATGCTGCAACGCCCGGTGGCGTAATAGGTGTGTCATTAAATGGTGTACCTTTCTTTAACCAGTATGCTGCAGGTGGTTCGCCACTAACAAACGAGATAAGCAGTTTTGACCAATGGTGGGGGCACCCGCAAATGACGGGAATGTATCATTACCATGTTGAACCGAAATATTTGACCACCGTAAAAGCAACGCCCGCTTCATTAATGGGATTTTTATTAGATGGTTTCCCGGTGTATGGACCCAAAGAAGAGAATGGAAGCGATCCTACAGGCCTGGATGTTTATCATGGTCATACGCATGTAACAGTTGATTACCCGGCAGGTATGTACCATTATCATTTTACAACGGCTGCGCCTTACCTTAACGGGAATGGGTTTTATGGAACGGCAGGCACCGTTACACAATAATTTCCGATCTGCGTTTAATGCAATTACATATCATGGGTATAACTTCCCCCACCGCCGGCGGGGAAAGCTTTTGCAACAGGAAACTGTTACAGCAGTGTAATGTCATTTTTTTACTGTTATTATTAACGTGGGGATGTAATACAAAAAAAGTGGAGCCGGAAACAATTCCGGAGCCTGAAATAAAGATCGCCAAAACAGTGCCGCCGGTATACCTTAGCGAAGCAGACAAAGCATTTTCGAAACACCAGGATACGGTATATTACAAGGATCAATTCTTTACCGGTCACCGGTTTACGCTGTACTCCAATGGAGATACGGCGATACTACAGGCTTATTTTAACGGGGTAGAAGAGGGCCTGCAAAAGAAATGGTATCCCAACCGGCAGTTACAGGAAGAACGTTTTTACATCAATGGTAAAAAAGAAGGCACACATAAAGGCTGGTGGCCCGATGGCAAAGAGAAATTTGTATTTACTGTCCGGGATGATAAATACGAGGGTGAGTATAAGGAATGGTATGTATCAGGCCTGCTTGGAAAGTTTTTTCATTACAGGAACGGCCAGGAAGAAGGCAGCCAGCGCCTCTGGTGGGATAACGGTACCGTAAGGGCCAATTACGTGATCAGGGAGGGAAAAAAATACGGCCTGATCGGTTTAAAAACATGCGTGAACCCATATGATTCAATTACTAAAAAATAATTGCCTCTTCCTATTGCTTGCAGTTGTTGCCTGCAAAAGCAAACCTGCTGATAAAAGCCTGGCGCTTCCTTTTATCAATAAACCCGATTTTACGCCCGAATGGATCGCAACGGATGATCCTGCCTATAAGCAGATCCATACCATTCCCGCATTTTCATTCACCAATCAAAATGGCGAAACGGTAACAGAAAAAAATGTTGCCGGTAAGATCTACGTCAGTAATTTTATCTTTACCCGTTGCGGCAGCATTTGCCCGGCCATGACAGCGAATATGGGCATATTGCAACAGAAATATAAAAATGATGACGATGTTGTATTGTTGTCGCATTCTGTTACACCGCAGCTGGATAGTGTGCCGGTACTGAAGAGATATGCAGAGGCTCATGGCATTATTTCAGGTAAATGGCACCTGCTTACCGGCAATGAGGACCAGATCTACGCCCTGGCCAAAAAGCAATATTTTGCCGGTGATACCATCGGTTATTACCAGTCGGGCAACGAGTTTTTGCATACCGAGAATTTTATACTGGTAGACAGGCAACGGAGGATAAGAGGCGTATACAATGGCACCCTTGCGCTTGAAATGGAAAGATTGATAGCGGATATTACTACTTTAAAGAAGGAGGATTGAATAAAGTTTTTAGACAAAAGAAGAAAAGAAAAGGGCCGTAGTATAAAAACAAGGTTTTTCTTAATGTCTTCGTCATAAAAATATTTTAACCTTCAGAAAGAGAATATCCTATCTCGCTATCTCTATCTTGACCTTCTTATTCTTTATCTTTTCATTCTTTACCAGCTCCAGCACATGCCCGACTTTTACCTTGCGTACAGCCACAAAACTGAAGAAGTCCTTTACTTCAATAATACCAATATCCTCTTTTTTTAATTCGCCTTTTTTTGAGAGGAAGCCTACAATATCAATTTTATTCACTTTATCTTTTTTACCGGCAGCAATGAACAAAGTACTCCATTTTGGTTTTTCCGGTATGGGATGTTCTTCGGTGATCTCCACTTCGGCAACATCACCCACATAAGCAGGTAGTTTTTCTTCTTCAGATAAGATCAAAACAGCGGTACCACTGGCTTCCATACGGGCTGTACGGCCATTGCGATGGGTAAATGCATCTTCTGTATCGGGTAAATGATAATGCACGATGTAACGGATATTCGGAATGTCCAGTCCACGGGAAGCCAGGTCGGTAGTAACTAAAAAATTACTGGTACCGTTGCGGAATTTGCAGAGCGCTGCATCTCTTTCCTGCTGCTCCATACCACCATGATAGAATACATTCAAAATCCCCCTTTCGGTAAGCAGTTTACTGGTACGCTCCACCGATACCCGGTGGTTACAGAATATAACTGTGGATCGGTTACCGAAATAACAGATCAGTTTGAACAAGGTATCTATCTTGTCCTTATCCGGGCTGTGGATGGTCTTAACCTCCAGCATATTACCGGCTTCAGCAGCTTCGGGTAAAAAATCAAGCCTAACAGGATCTTTCAAACCAATAAAATCGGGTACCTGTACGGCATAGGTAGCCGAAGTGAGGATACGCTTTTTGATATGTTTAAGCGAACCGATGATGTACGACATTTCTTCGGTAAAACCCAGTTCCAGCGACTTATCAAACTCATCCAGCACTAATGTATGGATATGATCCAGCGAAAAATTATTGCGGCGGATATGATCAGCCAGGCGGCCCGCTGTTCCAATGATGA
>Ga0247777_1000723_pt1 | contig 9947 bp, 10 predicted proteins | sample UWRJL154409C5_FD_179937 | JGI IMG/M metagenome (GOLD analysis project Ga0247777, IMG submission 179937) | Plant litter microbial communities from Arlington Agricultural Research Station in Wisconsin, United States - UWRJ-L154-409C-5 | ecosystem: Environmental > Terrestrial > Plant litter >...
AGCAGCATGCATAAGATAGAAGAAATATTCAGTAACAATAGACAATGGGTGGCCGATAAACTTTCTGTTGATGCCGACTACTTTGAAAATTTAGGCAAAGGACAAAGCCCGGAATTCCTGTACATCGGTTGCAGCGACAGCCGGGTTACCGCCGAAGATATGATGGGCGTACAGCCGGGCGAAGTGTTTGTGCACCGCAATATTGCCAACATGGTCATCAGCATTGATATGAACGTGATGAGCGTATTGAACTATGCAGTAAGACACCTGAACGTTAACCACATCATCGTTTGCGGACATTATGCCTGTGGTGGTGTTAAAGCAGCCATGCAAAGCGACGACCTGGGCATTCTAAATCCCTGGCTCAGGAACATACGGGATGTATACAGGCTGCATAAGCAGGAACTGAATGCAATAGTTGATGACGAACGCAGGTACGACAGGCTGATCGAATTAAATGTGCAGGAACAATGTGTAAACCTGATAAAAACCGCTGCTGTGCAACAGGCACACAGGGAAAGGGGGCTGATGGTTCATGGCTGGGTATTTGATATACACACAGGCAAACTGATCGACCTGAAGATTGATTTCCCTAAAATACTAAGCGATATCATGGAGATATACAAATTGATATAAAAGGTAGCAATTTGTTTTGCTGCCAATGCCCGGTAGTTAGCGTTTGATCATTTTCTCCATCATGCCGATCCATTCCTGCACGGTTATCTTACTGCAAAGTTCACCGATAAGTTTGTAAGGAATGTTCTCGGTTTTTTTGAAACGGATACAGCTTTTACCCATATCCAGTTTTCCAACACCGGCTTTGGCATATGCATCAGTAAACCACTTTAGTAATACGGGATCTGCATACACACCCATATGATAAAAGCTGATGGCATTTTTTTGCGATGCCAGGCAGGCAAATGGTAATGGTTGTTTGGGATCGCAATGATAACCTTTAGGATAAATGGAATGCGGCACTACATAACCGATCATGCCATAACCCATGCATTCTTTATACCCCTTGGGCAGGTTCTTCCTGATCACCTTACGAAGCGCTTCCATGGCTTCCTTCCTGTCTTCGGGTAATTCATCAATATACTGTTCTACGGTTGTTGCTTTAGACTGCATCAGCTGAAAATTTAGAAATTCAAAATACGGAAAAATTCAGGCCATGGCCCCATCTCTTCTTTATATTGTTTAGCCATTACCCGGGTTATCTGCGATATATGGGTAAGGTCATGTACTACCCAGGTTGCCAGTAAATTCCTTAACGTTACTTCACCCAAAACCGGGTGCATCCCTTTTTTATCAAGATCGGCTTCGGTTAATTGCAACGCTTTAAACCAAAGCATATTTTCTTTTCTTACAGCATCAAACTCATCAAGCAACTGTTGTAATGTTTTGCCTTTGCTCTCTTCGTATTGTGCAAACCTATCCCATTTTATAAAGGTTTTTGTATTACCAAATTCAAGGATCATTTTTGCTCGTGTTGTCCAGTCTGTTCTTTCGCCATGTATCAGGTGCCCGATCACATCATAGGCTGAAAAGGTCTGCGGCCCTTCATTATGCAGGATCCAGTCATCGTGTAAACCAGCTAATAGTGTCTGAAGCACTGCAGGTGTTCTGTCCAGTATCTCGTATGATCTTTCTAAACTGTATTGCATAACAGGTGCATTTGTAACAAAGATCTATTTTTTTTCAGTCTTCTTTTTTGATGCCTTTGTAATTTGATTATAGGCAAGCGCCAGGTTTATCCAATACGCAAGTTGTTTTTTGGTTTTTAAGTATGTTGCATAGGTATTGCTTTTACTGATTAATGTCTTTGCCTTCTTTTAATTTGGCAATAAAGCCTTCTATTTGCTTTTTAGCAGCATCGCCCGTTGCCTGTGCCATGGCTTTTTCCGCATACACGATCGCTTTTTTAAAATCGCCTTTGGCGGAATAACCACTCATTAAGCCGTTGTTTACACCAGCTACATCGCCATATCTTTTTTGCGAAGCAATAAATACTTCCATTGCCTTATCAGCTCTTTTTTGTGTGATCAGCTGGCGGCCATATGCAGTATATTGATTGGCTGTTGCAATTGTTAACGCTTCTGCCATAGTTGAATCTGCTTCGGGTATCCTGTTCAGCTTTTCATAAGCAGTCGCCAGGTTCCTTAAAGTGATAAAGGTTTTTTGTCCCTGGAAACCATTGATAGCCCTGATGCTCCAGGTCAATGCTTCTTCCAGGTTAATATTCTTGCTGAAACAATACTGTGTTGCGTTCAATATAAGTGCCGGCGTAAATCCTTTGCGGCTTGTCAGTTCATTTCGTATCCTGTCCAGCACAATATTATCTACATCCACTTCTACTTTAAAAGGCACCGATAATTTTTCCCATTGCATGGCAATTATGCAGTACTTTTCCTTGTGCTCGATAAACTCGTACTTTAAATATTCCACGCTTTTATCAAGCGCAACGGGTTTTACATTTACCCGCAGCACATCGTATTTTTCTTCGTAGTAAAAACTACCCCAGGCATCTGTCTGGCTGGAGAAGATCAGGGTTACATTATCTGCTCCCATGGCCATGAATAAACCATAGGTACCGGCTTTGATTGGCTGTCCTTCTATCTTTACATCATGCTCAAAACTGATAATGGTATTCTCATTGGCACCGGCACGCCATGGTGCTGTATTCTTATTGGTGATAAAACTCTGTGTGCTAAAGCCATAAGTGACCAGGTTACCATCGCCATACACTTTTCCTTCACGTTTATTCACATCAGGCCTGCTGTATTTAATGGTAATGGAAGTAATGCCTACTTCTTCGCTGATGGTAGCACGTGGATTACCACCGCTTGGGGGCAGGTCCAGTTGCGCAAAAGAATTTCCGGCAATAAACAGGGCCGCAATAACTAAGGTTGTCAGTTTCATTTTATATTTTTTACTTTTTAAAATTACCAATACGCATCCTGCAATATCTTCCATATACCGTCTTCCCTGATAAAGACCAGTGTGAAGTTCACCTGGTGTTGCCTGCCCTCCTTATCCGTAATTATGGAAACGCCCTTTTGCCAAAGCTGTTCGCCGATTTTTTCCGTTCTTTCGTTCGTTAGCTTCCAGCTACCGCCCAGTGCTACCAGGTTTTTCCAATAAGTGACCAGTTCTTCCCTGCCGCTAATGGCCAGGTTCTTACCTACTACTTTCCCGCTTTTTGCATAATACGATGCAAGGATCCGGTACCTGCCCTTACCATACGCATCTTCCATTCCGCGGAAAATAGAATCTATTAGAGCATTGATGTTATCCTTTTTTCTGCGATATTCCAGATCAAAACTGGTAACCCATGTCTTGCCATTATCATTACTGGTCTCGCCAAACTGCCTTACTTTATCCGGGCCTAAATTAAAGAATGTCATTTTCTGTACCTGCCACAAGGTATCATTCACTTTTTGGTTATCTGTCTGTACCACCATTTTGCCAGCTTCATAGCGCCCGTTAAAATATTGTGTAATGTTGCCGGTATTATCCACCCAGTATTGCTGCCATCGCTTTTGTGCTGCATTGTACATGTTGTAGCTTTTGCCGGCAAATCGAAAACCATTCTGCAAACCTGCGCTTGTCCACTCTTCCAGGATGGTACAACTATCGAGCATTAAACTGATCTTGCTGTCACCTCCTTTTTTGCCCGTAGGTGCATAGGCTTCCCATTCGCCTATCCAGAAATCAAATTGCCTGTAGGGGCCATCGCTGCATGGCAGCTTTTGTGCCTGTAACACAACAGGTAAAAAAATAAAAAGTGTATAAAGTAATGATGTTCGCATAATAGCTTTGATACAACTGAATAAACCCCGGGATGAATTTTTCTTTGCTCCATCAAAGTAAGAAATTAAACAACCCTGCGCAATTTAATTGTGACAGGCGGCGATGCAGTGACAGCTCATTTCCATAAATATTTATTTTTAGTGTATTGACCATTTTTTAACAAATGAATTGTGTAAACCTTCCGGCGCTTTCATCCTATACACAAATTCAACTGTTATGTTTTTACTTAAACCATTTAAAGATGCCCGTTACTTTCAGATCATTTTTCAAGCTATATTTTTAAGCTATGGAATATTTTTCCTGCACTGGAAAAATGAATACTGGTTGTATGCAACTTATTTTATTACAAGCCTGTTCGTTCAGTTCAGCTGCGAATATTTTTTAGGTAAAAAGCAGGTCCCGCTCATTGATCGTTTAAAGAACGGGATACCTTCTGTACTTATCTCTTCCTTTGGTTTAAGTCTTTTATTAAAGACCAATTACTGGTGGGTGGCTGTTATGGCAGCCACTGTTTCCATTCTCTCCAAATATATCTTACGTATTAACGGCAAGCACATTTTTAATCCTTCTGCGTTAGGCATAGTGGTGGCCATTTTTTTCACAGGCAATGCCTGGATAAGTCCTGGCCAATGGGGCAGCGGCGCTGTAATTATGTTTGGGGTTTGTTGCCTGGGCTTTATTGTTACCACAAGGGTACAAAAGCTGGATGTTACACTGGCATTCCTGGGCAGTTTTGCCAGCCTGGTTTTCCTGCGCCAGATCATCTACCTGGGCTGGCCCATGGATCACTTTATACAATCTGTAAGCACGGGCAGCCTGTTGTTATTTTCATTCTTTATGATAACAGACCCAAAAACAATTCCCGATCATAAACCGGTAAGAATTGTATGGAGCATGGCCATTGCTTTTATTGCTTTTTATTTAACTGCATTCAAGTTCATGAACGGCGCACCCATTATCGTATTGGTATTGGTGCAGCCACTTGTTCCCGTGCTGGACTGGTTATTTAAAGCCAAAAAATTTGAATGGGTACCAAACAAAACATACACCACAGAAGAAAAGAATTTCCTGCACATTATTTACTCCAGATCGATCATGTAAATCTTCAACATTAAAAAATTGATTATGAAAAAGAAACTATTGATTATTGGGGCCTTTATTGCCCTGGCACCCGTGCTGCTCTCTTTTTGCGGCTTTTATGTAAGCAAGGCAGACGGATCGCTTAAAAACAAGACCAGCCAGGTTATCCTTGTAAGAGATGGTAATCGCAACGTGATCACCATGTACAATGATTTTAAAGGTGATACCAAAGATTTTGCCATGGTGGTACCTGTGCCTGTTGTGTTGCGCAAGGACGACATTAAAGTTGTTGACCAGGCTATTTTTCAGAAACTTAACGATTATAGTGCGCCCAGGCTGGTAGAGTATTGGGATCAGAATCCCTGCTACAATTATGAAGTGATGGAAGACAAGGCCATGTCTGCACCAGGTTCGGTTTTGCAGAAATCGGGGCGAAGCAAGAGCGAAGCAGAAAGATCAAATGTAAAGATTGAGGCCCAGTACCTGGTTGGCGAGTATGATATCCTGATACTGAGTGCCAAAGAAAGCAGCGGCTTGAAAACATGGCTTAACAGCAACGGTTACAAGATACCTGCCGATGCTGAAGAAGTACTTGATCCTTACATTAAAAGCAACCTCAAATTCTTTGTGGTAAAAGTGAATGAAAAAGAAAAACAGAAGCTGAATACTAATTTTCTCAGGCCGATACAGATCAGTTTTAATTCCCCAAAATTCATGTTGCCCATTCGCCTGGGTATGGCCAATGCCGATGGCGACCAGGACCTGATCGTGTATGCTTTTACAAGAAAAGGCAGGATCGAATGCACAAATTACCGTAATGTAGATATTGTCAGCAATAAGAATATTCCTTTGTTTGTGCAGAAGAATTTTGGTGCTTTTTATGGCAACCTGTTCACCAACCAGTGGCAGAAGGAAGATAAAAGTGTGGCCTTTTTAGAATATGCCTGGAATGTTACACCGGTTAACCCGATGAAATGTGATCCATGCGTTGGCAACCCGCCTAACCAGCAGGACCTGGTGCAGAGCGGTGTATGGTGGCTTGGTAATAAGGACTGGAATGATTACAGTGATGTGGACAATGAAGAAATAGACAACGGCAGTAAGAATGTGCATTTCACCAGGTTGCATTTCCGGTATAACAGAAAATCGTTTGCACAGGACCTGATGTTTCAGGTAACACCCAACACAGAGAATTACCAGGCCAGGTATATCATTACACATCCCGCTACCGGAGATTTCAATTGCGCTGCCGGTAAAAAATACCTGCAGGACCTGAAGCAGAGAAGGAAAAAAGAACTGTGGCAACTGACAACATTAACCGGTACCAATATCAATAACTGGCAGGAAGATGCAATGGCAAAAGATGATGAGGAAACAAATGCTTCGGCTCAATACGCAACTTTATTACCGCAGGTAAAGGATGAAATGGATAACAAAGGAACTATGCCGGTTGGCATTGTTCTGTTTGGTGTGGCCCTGGTTGGTGCTGCGGGTTTGATGAGATGGAAAGGCATGATATAAGTTCGTTGGTTATACAGTTTGGTTTTTAGGTTTATGCCCTGCTTAATCAGCGGGGCATTTTTATACCGGTAGTTTTTTGAAAATATTGAGTCTTGTATCACCACAAATAAAAAGCCCTGCAAAATTAATTGCAGGGACTTTTTTTGTTCGCATTCACCTTTAAAGCTATTTTCCTCCACCGCCTGCAGGTGCACCGCCGGCTGGCCTTTGTGGCCTTAATGAAGGTTCAATTTCATCTTTCCATTGTTTCATTTGAGCTTCTGTAAAAATGGCTTTCAATTTACCATCTCTTGCATCGCTGAACTCTTTACGTTTAGCCATCATTGCTTCCCGGTCTCCGCCATTTGCTCTTATTTCATCCATTGCTTTCTGCTGTCCGTTAATATAATCTGCAATGATCACATCAGCCTTGGCTTTTGTAGCTTCATCCAGTTTCAACGGGGCCATCTTTTCAATGGTGAATTTTATTCTTTCTTCGGGTGTCATGCGCTGGCCGCCGCCACCTTGTGCATGTACAGCAGTAATGCTGAACATGGCAGCAAATGCCATTAATACCAATTGTTTTTTCATGTTATATTATTTAAAAGTTTGTGAACTGATTATTAGACGACTTTGATCCGCAAAACCGTCGTTTTTATTTTTCTTTTTGTCTTTTTTTATTTTCTCCGTTTCTCCTGTTCAATACTTTGCCAAACAGGGAATCGAATTTAGGTTGCTGATCGGGCGTGCACAACATCCTTATTTTTCTTAAGTGGTTGAACATGCGCAACTCCATTACTTTTTGGTTGGCTGCCGACCTGTCGGCTACTGCATTCATGGCCGAATCGCTGAATCCGGCTGCTGCCAGCTCTTTAAACTGCTTGTCTTTTGACGAGCGCAGGCTATCCATCATATTCTTCATATTGGCTTTATGCCTGTCGCTCAGCGAATCATATTGCTTTAACTGCACCGTATCAAAACCGATCTCTTTTTTTAAAAAGTCAGAGATTACGGCTTTCCACTCGGGCCTTCTTACCCGTTTAGCAGGATCTGTATCTTTTTTTAGTAAGAAAAAAGATACCATAGCAATATTGGCAACCAGCAGTATGGCAATGATTGCCAGGAAGACCTTACTTCTGTTTTGTTTATTGATCATTATGGTTGGGTATTTTCTGTATCATAAATTGTAGCAACCGTATAAGAGAACTCATCAGTTGTTGCTTGTGCAGTTTGCTCTCCTATATACGCCGGTTCTGATGATTTGTTATACATGATCACTATGGCATTGACCAGCAACACCATGCATAATCCTGTAAAAGCCACGGCAGGCCTGGCTATGAACCAACCCGCCTTTTCCCATACAGATTCGGACCCTTTATTCATCCTGGCCTGTATACGGGTAAAAAGATAGGGTTTAGCGGCAGCACGACCAATGTCATCTGCACTGCTCAGCGCTTCATCTACCTGCTTATTTATATGTTCCTGACTGTTCATAACGGATAGTTTACTGTTCCGGAATTTTATGTTGATAAAACTTACTTAACTCTTTTCTTAAATTGGTTTTTGCCCTGCTCATCAGCGACTCTACTGCATACAAAGTGGTATTCATTATTTCTGCCACTTCCTGGTAACTCTGTCCCTCCAGTTTATGCAGCGTAAAAGCGATCCTTTGTTTGTCGGGTATTTGGTTCAATGCATGAAAGAGTTCGCCGGCCTTTTCCTTTTTTTCCAGTTGCACGCCGGGATGATTGAATTCCACCGCATGCACCTGCTCTTCCCCGTCATTGCCAAATAAACTCTGCACAAAACCAAAACGCTTTTTACGTTTTTTCTTCTTTTCATGGTCGAGCGCTTTACTTATGGTAATGCGGTACAGCCAGGTAGAGAATTTAGAATCGCCTTTAAAAGAACTTACCGATTGATACACCTGTATAAAAACCTCCTGCGTTATATCGTCCGCATCATCTGCCTGCTGCACAATGCCCAATGCCGTATTATACACCATATCCTGCCATTCATCAACCAGCTTCTTAAAAGCCGACTCATCTCCCTGCTGCAGTTGTACGATCAGTTCCGGTTGGTTCAAAGTGTTTGGTTTTCTTAATGTCCGGCCTAAATTTACCTAAAAGCCGGGAACAAAACCACCACCCGGTCTTCCTCCTCCAAAATTCCTTTCTGTATTTGTTGATGCTTTTGCTACACCAAAGTTTTTAAGGCTGTAGGTGAAGGTCAGCATAAAGTATTGTTGTAAAACCTGTGTCTGTGCATCTGTAATTGAGTTCTCTGTTATCGTTCTCACGATGCTCTGGTTTTGTTTCAACAGGTCGAACACCGATAATTTAAGTTCTGCTGCTTTATTCTTCAGGAACTTTTTACCGATGGCTGCATTCCATAACCAGTAATGCTGATCAAGGTCGCCTGAATAAATATTTCCTGAAACATCGTTCTGTATGAACCAGCCTTTTTTATTCAGCAGGTTAACCTGTGCACCCACCACCTGGTTAACATACCAGCTGTTTGTACTACTTGTTGTATTTGTTTTAGAGCTGGTAAGATTAGCGTTGTACGACACATTGAAATCTACATACTCACTTATATTACTGGCCAGTACCACACCGCCATTGTACGTGTAGCTATTGGTAAATGTTTTTTGATAGTCTATCAGGCCAGGCAGTTTCGAATAACTAAATCCTGCATTGAGGTTCAATGTTGTTTTTATAAACTTCAGGGGCATGCTGTAGGTGAAAAATGTACGCAGGCTTTTATAACCATTCAGGTTTACCGGCTTGGTAAACTGCGATCCCCCTTTCAGCACAATGTTTTGCTGTATGGTAGAATCTGCATCGGGAATATACACTGCATTTGAAATATAGTTGCTGGCAGTTTGCAGGAACAGGTTTGCAAAAAAGCTCCTGCTTGTTTTTGAATTTGTGTATGCATAACGGCCCGACAGGAAATGTGTGTATGATTGTTTAAGATCAGGGTTTCCGCTGCTTACATACAAAGGATTACTGAGGTTTACCACATCCTGCAACTGGTTTATCGACGGGAAACTGGTTGATGCCCTGTAAAACACACGCACATTTACATTGGCAGACAATTTTTTGCGCCACATTAAATTGGGCAGCACAGTTGCAAAAGACTGGTCAACCGAAGTGGTTGTAGGAAATACCCGGTCGCTTTGTAACCTGCTGTGCTGAAAATTCACACCAAACGAAAGCTGTTCATCCCTGCTTTGTCCCAGGCGGTAATTGATACCTACGTTGTTGGTGGTGATGCTGTTGTCAAAACGGTTAGATAATATAGTATCAAATTGGGTGTATTTCTGCCCGTCGTAAGAAAAGGTCTGCTGATCTGCTTTGTTTTTCTGTACCGATATGGTATAATCAAATTGCAATTGTCCTTTTTTACCAATTGGTTCGGTGTAAGCCACGTTACCGCCAATAGTATGACCGTTCGTATTATTATCGCTTAACCTGTTTTGCAGGGAATCGTAATCGAACACACCGTTCTTATAATAGCGGTACCTGGCGTCAGTAATTGTTTCTCCATCATTT
>Ga0247777_1000724_pt1 | contig 9938 bp, 6 predicted proteins | sample UWRJL154409C5_FD_179937 | JGI IMG/M metagenome (GOLD analysis project Ga0247777, IMG submission 179937) | Plant litter microbial communities from Arlington Agricultural Research Station in Wisconsin, United States - UWRJ-L154-409C-5 | ecosystem: Environmental > Terrestrial > Plant litter >...
TGAAGGGGGGGGCGACTGACAGGGTCGGCCTGGACGGATAATATCATTCCAGTGGAGGATTGGGTGCTTTTTCAATTCCAACCTAGCGAAAGAGTTTTCGCCTTCCACCGGTCTTCGGGAGGCAGACGAACACGACACACCCTGATGAGTCAACCCGTCGTACTGTTAAAGGTCGAGACTCCCAGCAGTCTGGGGGGCCTTTTTGCCCCACTTCGACGGTTTATAAATTCACATACATCCGAGCCGACATCGCAGAGCATCAACACAGGACTTCGGTCAAGGCAGCCCAAGACGCCGAGCAGTCTCGCACCATGGCAGCACAGGCCCAGGATATTGGGCGGTCGAACAGGACTGTTGTCAACAGCCTGAGCGTCTCTACGTCTCCGGAGGCGACCTTTCATTCTCCACCGTGGATCCAGTCTGGCCGGGCAACCCATACCGCCAAGCAGCTGAAGCCTTTTGACTCCAAAGGGATCAAGATCCTTTTGCTTGAGAATGTCAACCAGAGCGGGCGGGACATTCTTGCCGGTCAGGGCTACCAGGTCGAGTCCCTCAAAGCGTCGCTTCCCGAAGACCAACTCATAGAAAAGATTCGGTACCTACTCCCAAACTGCCCGGGCTGAGGCGGCGGCGCTAGGTTGTGTCCGAGGCTCACACTCCACAGCGAAGTCCACGTCATTGGCATCCGCTCCAAGACCAAGTTGACAGACAAGGTGCTCCGAGAGGCCAAGAACCTCTTGGTCGTCGGGTGCTTTTGCATCGGCACTAACCAGGTCGACTTGGACTACGCCGCCAAGCACGGCATCGCCGTCTTTAACTCGCCCTTTGCCAACTCGCGCAGTGTGGCCGAGCTCATGATCGGATGGATCATCACGCTGGCGCGACAGCTGGGCGACCGCTCCAACGAGATGCACGGCGGCACGTGGAACAAAGTCAGCAGCAGGTGCTGGGAGATCCGCGGCAAGACGCTGGGCATCGTCGGCTACGGCCACATTGGGTCGCAGCTGTCGGTGCTGGCCGAGGCTATGGGCATGTCGGTTATCTACTACGACGTGGTAACGCTCATGGCTCTCGGCAAGGCGCGCCAGGTGCCGACGCTCAAGGACCTGCTCAACGAGGCCGACTTCGTCACGTTGCACGTGCCCGCCACGCCCGAGACCCGTAACATGATCGCGGCGGAACAGCTGGCGCAAATGAAGACCGGCGCTTACCTGCTCAACGCCAGCCGCGGCACTGTCGTCGACATCCCCGCCCTCATCAACGCCATGCGCAGCGGCAAGATTGCCGGCGCCGGCCTCGACGTGTACCCGAACGAGCCCGGCGGCAACGGTGATTACTTTAACGCGTCGCTGAACCAGTGGGCCGAGGACCTAAGAACATTGAACAACGTCATCCTCACCCCACACATCGGGGGCAGCACCGAGGAGGCGCAGCGGGCCATTGGCGTCGAAGGTGAGCTTACCCTCCCTCCCCATCTGAGACGGGGCACGTAAAGGCTAACCCACGCGTTGCCTAGTCGGCGAGGCTCTGGTCCGATACATCAACCAGGGCGTAACCCTTGGAAGCGTGAACCTGCCCGAGGTCAACATGAGGTCGCTGACGCTGGAGGAGCCCAACCACGCCCGCGTATGTTTTCCGTGGCAAGCCCGGCGAGGGTTCAACTGACAAGGCGCAGGTCATCTACATTCATCGGAACGTTCCCGGTGTGCTGCGTAAGGTCAACGACATCCTGCACAACCACAACATCGACAAGCAAACCAGCGACAGCAAGGGCGAGGTGAGCACCAGGATTCGACGCCGGCCGCGAGGCACTTTGCTGACTCTATCAGATCGCCTATGCCATGGCCGACATTAGTGGCGTCAAGGACGGAGACCTGAAGGAGATCTCGGACGGCTTGGAGGGACTGAGCTGTGAGTGTCGCCTCTCGGGCCGAGTCGATGGAAGCTAACACAGACAGCACGCATCTTGACGAGAATACTGTACTAGACCTGGTTGAAAGTGGTTTGGAAGTTCGTCGTGAAGGCAAACTCAGGGTTCAACCCTTGTCTGGGTTTTTGTCCTTGGTCGGAAGGCTCTACAACGGGCGCTGAAGACCCAGACGGCTGAAGAGGGTAGACGTAGACGGGTTGACCGAGGAAACCGGACCTACAGAGTTTCAACCCGGGTCCGGCCAGGCGTCAAAGATGAGATGTTTATGCATGGAAGGTGAAAAACTCCGAAGGGTGGTCTTCTGGAAGCGTCTGATGTTGAGGAATCATTCACGGCTGCAGGCTCGCCGCCAAGCGCCTCCTCTATTGTATGAGCTGCGAAGTTGATGTCTGCATTGGGCTCGCACCATAGACGGTACATCACCATACGAAGAATAAGAGGACATCGGTTTGCTCGAACGAGCATCTTTGAAGCGGAGGGGAAGCCTAAAAGGCAGCGCATCCACGCGGTGACACGCGGCGTTTGGACGAAACCCCACAGGAGATCCGTGGGCGGATGCCGAAGGGGCGTCAGGGATGCGCAAAGTGTTTCACGTTTCGCAACCTAAACCCGGCAGCCATCCCGGCCTTCCCGCCCGCGAAAGGCGTTCCTCCAGCCCCGAGATTGCGATGAGCTCATGGTACCGTGTAGAAATGAAAATGCGCATCGCAACGGGTTGCAACGAAGGGAAGCAAAAGGCACGCCGCGGCCCGTCGTTGACTCTCGACCTCTCCTGTTGACCGTGCCGTCGTCGTCTCTCATGCTCGGTCCAGGCCAGCGACGATGCGTTGCGGAGTAACTCATGAGAAGATGAACACCTCTCCGGACTCGCTGGGGCGGCGCGTGTTCAACGCGTTCTGAGCACCCCTGTCGGTGGCGTCGCGAGTCGTCCGTGTTTTGGAGGTTGGAGAAAGACGTCTAATCGCATGAACGAAGGAGATATCTCTCCCAGCTCAGCAGCCCACCCATGGATCAGTGGAGATGTGGAAGCGTCGTGAGATGCGAAAGACCGATTGCTTCTTGGGTGTACGGCGTACGTTCAGTCCCAAGGGCTCTTGATCGCGACTTACCGACTGTCAGCGGGGGGCCGTCTTTGTCCCGTCGTTGACCAAGGCTTCGGGTCCTCGGTATGCGGTCAAGCGCATCGTGACCGCCCGCCCCACTCTCCCTTCCGGGAACGGGAGGAGGATGAGGCCCCTGCGGCCGCGGACAGAGGCGCGAACGAGCAGGGGAAGAAAGGGATGGCTCATGGATATTTTGGACGGGACGGGGCAGCTTCGGACGCGCGCATCGGTGTGCCAGCGGCCGCCTGTCGCGAACAAAAACGGTCGCCCACGGTTGCTGGTGTGGAGTGCTTCCCTGCCAGTGCCCATCCGAGCCATCCTCCGGGAGGACAAGTCGGCCCCGATTGGCGCCAGGGACGAGGGCGGACGCCCACGGTGCGAAGCTTGTGCCCCGTGCTTTTCGATGCAGTGGTCGACTGCAGCAATGCAGCGGCGGCGAAAGTCCCAGCCAGTTCGAGCCAGTCCCCCAGTGAAGCGCGCTGCAGGGGTGGTCGCTATCGCTCTATCGCGCCTTGGGTTTTTTTCTCCCGTCCCTTTCTGCGAAGCCCCTGACGGCAGTGCACCTGTGCAAGCGACCTCGACCAACGCCATAGCATCACCAACGACCTCTTCGCGTCTCATCTGTTCTCTGGATCCCACGACGCCCCACCGCCTCGTCTGTACTGGCCTAGGCCTTACTTCTCCTCCTAAAGAAGCTGTCTTTTTAATCTTGATGAATGTCTTGCCCTTCGGAGCATCCGCCGCGTCCCAGTCGCCGGTAGTCGTGTCTGCTGCCCACTTCTCCAACACGCCGCCCGAAGATCCCTCGGCGCCGCGACTCGTTCTCATCAACACCGCGTCCCCGGCATCACCATAACGGCCTTTCCGCCGCCAACCGAACACAATGGCGGAAACATACGATGTCGGTACAAGAGCATGGCAACCCGATGCCACCGAAGGGTGGGTTGCCTCGGAAGTTGTCAAGAAGACGGCACAAGGCGACAAGGTAGTCCTGCTGTTTAAGCTTGAGAATGGCGAGGTAAGCCATCCAGACAACCCGCATGTCCTCCGCGGGGAGCAGTGCTGCTGACGCCGGGGCAAGTCAAAAACGATCGAGGTCTCGGCCGAGGCTCTTCAGAAGGGCAACGATCCCTCGCTGCCGCCGCTGATGAATCCGACCATCCTCGAAGCCAGTGACGATCTGACCAACCTCTCGCATCTCAACGAACCCGCTGGTATGACCCGCCAGAACCCGTTTTCTACTGGTCGAAGCGCCGCTAACCCGCCGTTACGCGTAAACAGTCCTCCAGGCCATCCGTCTCCGATATGCGCAGAAAGAGATCTACACGTACTCGGGTATCGTGTTGATAGCAACAAATCCCTTCGCCCGCGTCGATTCGCTCTATGTGCCAGGTATGGTCCAAGTCTATGCCGGGAAGCAGAGGGCCACGCAAGCCCCCCATTTGTTTGCCATCGCCGAGGAGGCCTTTATGGATATGCTGCGAGACCAGAAGAACCAGACCATCGTGGTTTCGGGCGAATCGGGTGCCGGCAAGACCGTGAGTGCTAAGTACATCATGCGCTACTTCGCCACGAGGGAGTCCCCCGAGAAGCAGGGAGGCAAGTCCAAGAGCGGCTCCGAGGCCATGAGCGAAACGGAGAAGCAGATCCTCGCCACCAACCCCATCATGGAGGCGTTCGGAAACGCCAAGACGACGCGCAACGACAACTCTTCGCGCTTCGGCAAGTACATCGAGATCATGTTCGACAAGAACACGAGCATCATCGGTGCCAAGATCCGGACCTACCTACTCGAGCGATCAAGGCTCGTCTTCCAGCCCCTGAAGGAGCGCAACTACCACATCTTCTACCAGCTGCTGGCGGGCGTCACGGACCGGCAACGCAAGGAGTTGGAGCTTTTGCCGGCCGACCAGTTCGAGTACCTCAACCAGGGCAACACGCCCACCATCGACGGCGTCGACGACAAGGCCGAGTTTGCGGCGACCAAGGCGTCTTTGAAGACGATCGGCGTGGACGAGAACCAACAAAACGAGATCTTCAGGCTCCTCGCCGGTCTGTTGCATCTCGGCAACGTCGTCATCGGCGCCTCGCGCACCGAGAGCGTCCTTCCCGCCACGGAACCGTCGTTGGGGAAGGCCTGCAGCATATTGGGCATCAACCCGGCCGAGTTTGCCAAGTGGATCGTGAAGAAGCAGCTGATCACTAGGGGTGAGAAGATCACGTCCAACCTCACGCAAGCGCAGGCCATCGTGGTGCGCGACTCGGTCGCCAAGTTCATCTACTCGAGCCTCTTCGACTGGCTGGTAGACATCATCAACCGCGGTCTGGCCACCGAGGAGGTTTTGAACCGCGTCAAGGCCTTCATCGGCGTCCTGGACATCTACGGCTTCGAGCACTTTGCCAAGAACTCGTTCGAGCAGTTCTGCATCAACTACGCCAACGAGAAGCTGCAGCAGGAGTTCAACCAACACGTCTTCAAGCTGGAGCAGGAGGAGTATCTCAGGGAAAAGATCGACTGGACTTTCATCGACTTCTCGGACAACCAGCCCTGTATCGACCTGATCGAGGGTAAGATGGGCATCCTGTCTCTCCTCGACGAGGAGTCCAGGCTGCCCATGGGTGCCGACGAGCAGTTTGTTACGAAGCTGCACCACAACTTTGCCGCCGACAAGCACCAATTCTACAAGAAACCGCGCTTCGGCAAGTCGGCTTTCACCGTCTGCCACTACGCGATTGACGTCACGTACGAGTCCGAGGGTTTCATCGAGAAGAACCGCGATACGGTGCCCGACGAGCACATGGCCGTCTTGCGTGCCTCGCGGAACAGGTTCTTGGGCCAAGTCCTCGATGCGGCGTCGGCGGTCCGCGAGAAGGATATTGCTTCGGCTTCGACGTCGGTTAGACCCGCCGGGGGGGGCAGGAAGATCGGCGTAGCAGTCAACCGGAAGCCCACCCTGGGCGGCATCTTCAGGTCGTCCCTGATCGAGCTGATGCACACCATCAACAACACCGACGTCCACTACATCCGGTGTATCAAGCCCAACGAGGCCAAGGAGGCCTGGAAGTTCGAGGGCCCCATGGTCCTGAGCCAGCTGCGCGCCTGCGGTGTCCTCGAAACCGTCCGCATCAGCTGTGCCGGCTATCCCACGAGATGGACGTTCGAGGAGTTTGCTCTTCGCTACTACATGCTCGTGCCGTCGGCGCAGTGGACGTCGGAGATCCGGCTCATGGCCAACGCGATCCTGACCAAGGCGCTGGGCACCAGCACCGGCAAGGGTCTCGACAAGTACCAGCTGGGCCTGACCAAGATCTTCTTCCGCGCCGGCATGCTGGCTTTCCTCGAGAACCTGCGCACCAACAGGCTGAACGAGTGCGCCATCATGATCCAGAAGAACCTGAGAGCCAAGTATTACCGGCGCAGGTATCTTGCCGCGCGCGCCTCCATCGTCCACTTCCAGGCCGCCGCCAGAGCGCATCTCGCCAGAAAACAGGCGCAAGAGCTCCGGACGATCAAGGCCGCGACGACGATCCAGAGGGTTTGGAGGGGCCAGAAGCAAAGGAAGCAGTTCCTCCGCATCCGGGCCGATCTCGTCCTGGCCCAGGCCGCCATCAAGGGATACCTCCGCAGGAGGGAAATCATGGAGACGCGGGTCGGCAATGCCGCCCTGCTCATCCAGAGGACGTGGCGCTCAAGACGGTCGCTTCGTGCCTGGAGACAGTACCGCAAGAAGGTGGTGCTCATCCAGAGCTTGTGGCGCGGTAAGACGGCGCGCAAGGAGTACAAGCAAATCCGCCAGGAGGCCCGCGATCTTAAGCAGATCTCCTACAAGCTGGAGAACAAGGTCGTCGAGCTGACGCAGAACCTGGGCACCATGAAGGCCCAGAACAAGGAGCTCAAGACCCAGGTGGACAACTACCTGAGCCAGCTCAAGTCGTGGCAGACGCGGCACAACGCGCTCGAGATCCGGACCAAGGAGCTGCAGACCGAGGCCAACCAGGCCGGCATCGCCGCCGCGCGGCTGTCGCAGATGGAAACGGACATGAAGAAGCTGCAGCAGAGCTTCGACGACTCGTCGGCCAACGTCAAGCGGATGCAACAAGAGGAGCAAAAACTCAAGGATTCGCTGCGCGCGACGAGCACGCAACTGGAGACGGCCAAGGAGGATGTTACCCGCTCCGAGACGGAGAAGAACAACCTCCGAATCCAGCTGTCGGAGATGCAGGACGCGCTAGAGCTGGCCAAGCGCACCGCCGTGCCCGTCAACGGGGAGCTGGCGAACGGCACCAATGGCATCCTCCAGCCCGTCACCAACGGCCTCATCAACCTGGTGTCCTCCAAGAAGCCCAAGCGCAGGAGCGCCGGGGCCGAGCCGCGCGAGATGGACCGGTACAGCATGGCGTACAACCCCCGTCCCGTCTCGACGATGGCCGTCACCGGTCGCCAAAACTTCCCGGGCGCACCCAACTTCATGTCGGGCATGGATAATATCGAGATGGAGCTCGAGACGCTGCTCGCCGACGAGGAGGGTCTCAACGAGGAGGTCACGCTGGGTCTCATCCGCAACCTCAAGATCCCCTCGCCCGCCACCAACCCGCCGCCGTCGGACAAGGAGGTGCTCTTCCCTTCGTACCTCATCAACCTCGTCACGTCGGAGATGTGGAACAACGGCTTCGTCAAGGAGTCGGAACGCTTCCTGGCCAACGTCATGCAGTCGATCCAACAAGAGGTCATGCAGCACGAAGGCGACGACGCCATCAACCCGGGCGCCTTCTGGCTCTCCAACGTCCACGAGATGCTGTCGTTCGTCTTCCTCGCCGAGGACTGGTACGAAGCGCAGAAGTCTGACAACTACGAATATGATCGGCTGTTGGAGATTGTCAAACACGACCTGGAGAGTCTCGAGTTCAACATCTACCACACGTGGATGAAGGTACTCAAGAAGAAGCTGCAGAAGATGATCATCCCGGCCATCATCGAATCGCAGTCGCTCCCGGGCTTCGTTACTAACGAGAACAACCGGTTCCTGGGCAAGCTCCTGCAATCCAACTCGACGCCCGCCTACAGCATGGACAACCTGCTCAGCCTGCTGAACAGCGTCTTCCGGGCCATGAAGGCCTACTACCTCGAAGAGTCCATCATCACCCAGACCATCACCGAGCTGCTCCGCCTGGTCGGCGTCACCGCCTTCAACGACCTATTGATGCGACGGAACTTCCTCTCGTGGAAGCGGGGCCTCCAGATCAACTACAACATCACCCGCATCGAGGAGTGGTGCAAGAGCCACGACATGCCCGAAGGCACCCTCCAGCTGGAGCACCTCATGGTAAGTCGGAACGCCGCCTTCGGCGTCGTGGTACAGCCGCTCACAGGGGTTTCATTTTTTAGCAAGCGACCAAGCTGCTTCAACTGAAGAAGGCGACACTCAACGACATCGAGATCATCCAGGACATCTGCTGGATGTATGTCTCCCCTTGCCCCGGCCGGCCGCCGCGGAGCGAAGGGCCCCGCTAACCTCGTGCAGGCTCTCCCCCAACCAAATCCAAAAGCTGCTCAACCAATACCTCGTTGCCGACTACGAGCAGCCCATCAACGGCGAGATCATGAAGGCGGTCGCTTCCAAGGTCACGGAGAAGGGCGACGTTCTCCTTCTGCAGGCTGTCGATATGGACGACAGCGGCCCGTACGAGATCGCCGAGCCGAGGGTCATCACCGCCCTGGAGACGTACACGCCATCTTGTAAGCAGTCCTCGGTTCCCCCGTTGACGGACGCCGGGAAGGAGAAAGCACTAATACATGGCTAGGGTTGCAAACGCCGAGGCTAAAGCGGCTCGCCGAGATCGTGTCCGCCCAGGCCCTTGCGCAGCAAGAAAAGCTCGAGATGTCGAGCTACGACGGAAACAACGACCTGGCCGAGGTCGACGAACCCCCCGAAGCCATCGAGGCGAGTGCCTAGTGGGCACGTGCCGGCCTGCGGCCAACAATCCCGAAGCCTGCCCTGTCCCCGAGGTCGTTCCTCCTCGGGCCGTGGAGGCGGAGCAGCGACTCGGTTTTCAGCCGAAGACGCCCCCCGGCCGGCGAGCCAGGCCGCTACGAGCTCTTGTCCAACGGGCGCGGGGAAGGCTGACGGACAGTATCACAGACGAGTAAGCACGACCGCACATAGTTGCCCACTCGGAATTGTTCTGGTTACGGACGGGGATATCTATCCAGGGTTGAATGACGGAGACACTGCAAAGCGACACCACAGGACCCCAGGGAAAGCGCAGACAGACGGTCGGTACCTCGGGGTATTGCTTTGGTGACGTGCCCGACGTGCCGGCCCGACTGGAGCAATATGAAAGTGTGTGTGTAGAGCAGCGAGGGTGCGAGTCGTTGTATGGGTGGGATGGAGATATGTTGATACCGAGACGAGGCGTGGTGCTTCTCTTGTAGATTTAGGAGGGGATGCTGTAAATACGTCACGGGGGGGGAGAAATCGTGGTGCCGTCGACGATGCTGTCGACCGGCACTGTATTCCATCCAGTGCGGCTGCAACCCCCTTTTTTGCGAGCCTTTGGGATCGCACGTGATCGCCGCAAGCACAAATTTCGACTAGTTTCGGACCGGCCAGGACGCTCTCGCATCCCACGCAGAACCTGGTCTCGGAAATCAAGTCGCAAGTTCCGAAAAGGCATGAACATGGCACGTACAAAGCCCAACATAGTCATCACGGGCACGCCGGGCGTGGGCAAGACGTCACACGCCGAGGTCCTAGCGCAACGGACAGGGCTCAAGCACGTCTCGGTCAACCAGGTGGTGAAAGAAAGCGAGTGCCACGAGGGCTGGGACGACGAGTTCCAGAGTTGGATCGTGGACGAGGACAAGGTGGGTTGGACTCGGGGCCACACCCCGTCCCCCGTCCCCC
>Ga0247777_1000725_pt1 | contig 9934 bp, 5 predicted proteins | sample UWRJL154409C5_FD_179937 | JGI IMG/M metagenome (GOLD analysis project Ga0247777, IMG submission 179937) | Plant litter microbial communities from Arlington Agricultural Research Station in Wisconsin, United States - UWRJ-L154-409C-5 | ecosystem: Environmental > Terrestrial > Plant litter >...
CAACCCCCCATGCCAAAATTCCTCGGTCCCCCCCCCCCCCCCCCTACTCCGATCGTCACGCCTCCAGGTCGTAGTAAAATCCGTTCCCGGTCCAGAAGCTGTACACGAGCACATGCGTCGAGGCCGTGCCCTCCTTGTCCCTCACCTTGTCTCTCCAGGCCGTGAGCTCGGCCCGCACCTGGCCGATGTATTTTTTCGCATCGGGGTTCACACCCTGCTCCGCGCGGCGCCAGCTCTCGGGGTTCGACAGCGTCGTGCACCGAATCAGGTCCAGGGCAGCGTCGGTCGTCTCGACGGCCAGGATGCCGGCCTCGCGCTGCGCGTCCGTCAGCTTGGTCGCGAAGGCGCGCGCCTGCTCCGTCACCAGCGACCGGTTCGTCTTCTTGGTCTTGCTGTCCGACACGAGCACCTTGACGTCGGGACGGGCGCCGCTCGGGTTGGACAGCTCCGACGCGTTGTGGGCCCGCGACTTGGCGAAGCCGCGCTCGCGGAAGACTTCGTTGCGCAGCCAGCTTATCAGCTGCGACGGCCGCAAGTCGACCTCGGGCACCTCCTTCTTGCCGCTCAGCGCCTTGACCTTGAGCAGTCCCTGCTTGACGATAACGAGGCAGGCGTGCGTGCTGTCGTCGCGGTTGCGCGAGAGGAGCTCCTCAACGGACCGGGCGTCGTCGGCGAGCTCGGCGCTGATGTCTTGCGCCCACAGCGAGGTGACGACCTCGAGGCCGCTCGTTCGGAGGGTTTCGGGATCGAAGCTTGCGACGAGGACATCGCACTGGGCTGGGATCAGTTCAACCGTCTCGCGGAAGCTGTGTGACATGCGGCGTACTCTCTTGACAGCGAGCGCGGTCTTGTCCTCGTCCTCTACGCCCCTCTTCGAAGAGGCCTTGCGTCCCACCTTGGATGCCCGGGAGAGTTGCACCCAGTTCATGCTGAAACCAACGGCGTGGCGTTCGGGAAACTGGCCACCGATCTTGGGCCGCAAGTCGTTGATCAGTCCGTCGTAGCGGCCTCCGGCGGCGACGACTTCTCTCGAGTCCTTCTTCTCCGCGATGCAGGAGAACATGATGCCACCGCTGAAAGAAGCTTCGTTCCACGTATTCAGGGGAGAGATGTATACCTTGGTTGTCACCCCAAAGCGCTTGCAGTACTCTGCAACCTCTTTGAGGTGAGCAATGACCGGCGAGGCTCGTTGGTATAGATCTGTTCCCTTGAACAGGGCCTTGAGCTTCGTAAAGGCCTTCGTGGGGGTTTCTGATCGGCACGTCAGCCCGTGTTCCACCAGGAGATCGCCGGTGCTCAAGAACGTTCGCCAGAGACATAGACTACTCCTCATGGCGTAGCGTTCCTACCACTCGGTAGGGTATCAACGCGTGCATGTCTGCCGCCGGATGGATCCTGCCCGACTCCCCAGCGACGGGGAGATGGTCTTGGAATCACATTTCCGGCTGCCGTCTCGCCTCCTTTCGTGGCCTGCGACCCCTCTGTCTCGCAAAGGACTGCAAACTCTCACCTCGAAAGTCAAATCGCTGCAACTCATCCAGGCTCGTAGACGACGCGCCGACCAGAGGCGCGCGCAGATCGGCGCGAACTCTCTGCCAGGACATCTGGTTCAGCCGGCTCAGCTGCTCAGAGACGGCTCTCCGCGCACCCGTCTCCACACCGCAAAAGTCGAAGACGAGCTGGAGCAAGTCGGAGTGCCCGAGCTGGAAGAATAGCTTCTGGTGGAGGTAGAGATTGGGAAAGGACGCAATGATCTCGTCGAGGACCTTGATCACCTCGGCCTCCTTGAGCGTCTTGTCCCGCTTGTCCTTGGTGACAATGTCAAATTCCACCGCCGACAGCATGTTCGGCTGTCCCCCGCCGGGTCGCTCTCGAAAGACGTTTCCGAACGAGTAGCACTTCGGTATGACCGCCGCATTGGGGTTTCGGGCGAGCGAGCGAGCGTTGCCCACCCTCAGGTCGAACGGAAGTTGGAGTAACGCGCCGTCTGTCCCGAGAATTCGAACTATCCTCTTGTCGTCATCTCCGTACAGAGTGGACGCCGGGTAGATCAGGGTGGGCGGCGTTTCGACCGCTCCGTGACGGCGGAAAACAGACACCAAGGTGTCCTTGATGAAATGCTGGCGCATCAGTTCTTCGGGGCTCGGGGTGTGCGAGGAAATGTCCCAGACGTAGTCCTTTGCCTGTTCTGTCGGCCGGGCAAAGAGCATTGAGAGCATCTTCTCGAAGTAGGGGGTGCTCGGGTCCGACAGGGCAGCGAGTGCCCGCCGAATCGTCTCGCTCTCTATCGGCACCGGAAGCTTACCACTATGTAGGAGTTCCGCTGCAGAAGGGCGTTCCTGGGGACTGTGAGTGACGAGGCAGAGGACCACATCGGGTTGGGCCTTCTCCTTCGTTTTGAAGTCGGCCGGCAACGTTGGCGGGTTGCCTCTGAGCTTCTGCATGACGATGACGCGCTCCATGTTCATCATGGGAGGATGAGACATCTCGAAGAACATAACTCCCAGAGAGTACATCTGCCGCTAGTCAGTATACCTGTGTCCAGGGATGCCCGCGACCCTTACATCCACCTTGGCGGTGTAGGAGCCGCCCCCTCCTGAGCGAACTTCGGGGGCCACATAGAAGGATGTGCCGACACTCCTCGTCTCGTCGCCGGCGTCCTGCTGGGCGTTCGTGCCGGTGACCGTGGCCAGTTGTCCCGTGGTCGCGAGGCCGAAGTCGCCGATTTTGACATTGTTCACGCCGTCCTCTCCCACCTGAATGAAGACATTGTCGGGTTTGAGGTCGCGGTGCACGATGCCCAACCCATGGATGTGCACCAGTCCGCCCAATATCTGCCGGAACAGTCTCCAGACCTCGGGGACGTCTGTAGATAGGTTCCTCGTGATGAGGTCCCGAAGAGTCTATAGATCCTCTTGTCAGCGGCGGTCGGAGAAGTGGGACGTATTACGTACCCGTTTCTCACAATATTCCATGGATATGTAGATCATGGTGCTGTGTGCTTTGTGACTGTTTCGTCGAGCTCGAAGCTGCCTAGGGGCATTGGCCGGTCGTCCATCACCAGACTCGGAATCGTCTTCGGAGCCGGTCTCTGTCCCGGATTCGTCTTCACTGTCGTCGTGCTCCTCCTCCTCGTCCTCCTCCTCGGCGGCTACGGCAGCTTCGTCGTCTGTCTCGTAGCCGAAGACAATGTTGGGACCAGCGGAGGACATGAAATCAAGATCACCGCTTCTAGTGAAGTCGACATTCAGTGCATCGGTCGAATACTCGGTACTGGCCGCCTCGGTGGAGGACTCGCTCTGAGTGTGCGCCCCCGACTGTCCCGGTAGCTTCTCGAGCCAAGTGTTGTAATACCGGACCACTGCAGGGTGGCTCAGTTTGGACAGCAGCTGTACCTCCTTCAGAGTGTCGGATACTGTACTGTCCTCCGACGTCGTAATCTTCTTGATAGCGTAGACCTGGCCGTCGAGTTTCTTCCTGGCCTTGACCACCTCTCCGAAGCCGCCCTTCCCCAAACGGCCTTCCTCGACGAAGTCCTCCCGATACCTAGAGACTACGGGAGGCTGGTGCACGGAGTCGTGTCTCGACCTCGGTGCTGTCAACTGTGGGAGGGAGACCAAAGAGCCGACCAGGGCCGAAGAGTCCTCGTCCATGATAGGCGCATCCGTGGCCAGGAACTCGCTCGCACCCAAGTCAAAGGCCCGCGGACGCCTTCTGGGATCGGTCGCAAAGAACTTCATAAGCAGTTCCTCCAGCGGGCCAGACAGGTTGTGGGAATTCATGAAGTCTTTCGGGGAGCGGTACTTCTGCGGTGTGTCAACCCCGAAGAGCATCTGCAGAAACACTACCCCCAAGTCCCAAACGTCCGTCTTTTGCTTGTACTGGGAGGCGGCGTCGATGGCAACTTCGGGAGACACCCATGTCTTCACTGGTTTGGCGGCTGTCCCGAGCTCGGCGCAGATGGTGTGGAGTGCATTTTGGTACGCCATGTCGGCAAGCTTAGGGATAATGCCGCCACTGGGATCCTCCACCAGGAAGACATTGCCGGCATGGATGTCCTGGTGGCAGATGCGGTGCCCGTGGAGATACTCCAGGGCGTCCAGTAGCTCCCTTGTCCATCCACGGGCCTTACCGACGTCCAAGATGCCCGACCGACCCAAGATATCAAGAAGAGACTCCTTGAAGGCGAAGCTGGTCAGGACGCTGACAGTCCACGTCGCCGGTTCCCCAAGGCCGCCCGCCTGGGGCACCCGGTCAATCTTGAAGTCCAGAACGTCGAGAATGTTCCGATGGTGCTTTTGGTGGCGGAGCTTCTTCAGCACTCTCAGCTCCGACTCCAGAGACTGAATGTCCTTCAAGACCTGCACCGACTTTTCGCCGCTAGCATGCAGCCTCGTCTGCTTCAGAGCGAGGAATCGGCGGTCCAGGCCACCGGAAAGCACAGGACGCACCATGTATACGGTGGACACCGGCCCTCGCCGGAAGATGGTCCTGTCCGTGAGGGTGTTGAAGTAGACAGTGTTGCCCGTGCTGTCGGTCAGGCCACAGGGTTCGTCAAGGATGATAGCGGCCTCAGCGTCCTCCCCAGGCACGCCGCGTTCAGGAGAAGCGTTGCTCCTGTGCTTTTTTCGCGATTCTTTGGCTTTTGTTCGCTGCCGTTCGCGTTCCTGTTCGACCAGTGCCCCTAGGGCACGTTGCTCTTCGCGGGCTTCTTCTTCCTTTTTCTGCTCTTCTGTCCGCTTTTCCTCCTTGGCCATCTGAGCGAGAAGCGCATCGTGCGCTTGTCTCTCTTCCTCCAGCGAGGGAAGTTCCCTACCTTGAGATTTGGCCATGGCCGCGCCTTCGAGGATTTCACGGATCCCTTCGACGAGGTCCTGTATCATAACCTCTTCCTTGGCCACAAGGACTTTGGGCTGCGTCTCGATGTACTTTTGGATCCTGAAGAGAGTTGACTCGCGGAGGCCGTCCTGGCTATGGCTCTTGAGACTCAACAAGGGTGGAGTCTTGGGATAAGTGGCAGTCAAGACCACTCCAAGCGTGATGACCACCTCTTCGTCGGACCAGGCTTTAACCCGAATATCGAAGCCAGGCTCTGACTTCTTCTTCCACACACCCTGCACTGTCTCATGCTTGACAAAGTCATCGCCGTAGATGGCCTCGAGTGCGGTAACCTCGTCCTGCTGTTGCTCGTCGTACTGAGTCGCTGGTACTACTCGAGAAGGTTTCGGTCCGAGGAAGCCGGGGTTGGCCTTTGGAGCCTGAGGCGGCTTCTTACCGGCCATCTCGGGCTTGGGCGCTGCCCTGTGGAAGGCTAGTCGAACTTTACTGAGGTAAGCTCATGGTGGTGCGAACGCCACCTTCGGTAACTCTGCCCGTTCTGAGCAGCTGATGTTTTTGCAGCTTCCCCATGGGAGGAATTGGAAACCAGGCCACTAATAACAAAAAGCCGTGTTTCGTGACTTGCGTTCCAAAGCAGGTGGGTTGATTCGACGGTGAGATGAAGCGGACAGGGGACGCCTCTGATCGATGCTCAGAGTGCACGCGTCGGGGTGATTGCGCAATGGGTTAAGAGCGACCTGGAAGGACGAAATTCAGCGTTCGGCCCGAACAGAAGGTATCGAAGCCTGCTCGCTTTGTCCTCAGAGCCTCGGCCCTTCGAGATGCCCCGGACGCAGCGAGAATGACTCTAATCGGATAAACCTCGGGGAATGCGGGGTGCAAGCCGACACTGAACGGGTCTTAGCGTCGCTTAGCGCCAGTAGCGACGAATCTAGTCCATTTATGGCAACCTGTAAACAAGGACCTGTTTAAGCCCCCGACGCGACCCCGACCACACGTCGGCAACTCCCCAAGGCGCCGAGCGAGCTACGCAAGATACACCACACCAAAGGGGGATCCCAGGACTCGAGCACGCGTCTCGAAGCTCAAACCCCTCGTCATATGAGCGTAACTACATCGAAATGCTTGGCTGGGTCTTGAAGCGCGGGCTGGAGAACGCGTCCGGCACAGGACCAGCGCTGGCCGGACCGGGTAAGGGCTTTCCAGGCGACTCCCCGTCCCCGTTACCACGCTGACACGGCTGCAGACGATACTCAGCTCGAGCAGCCCGACACTCCGGCGCCGGTATTCGCGGCACGCGCATTCAAGACCGCCCTCTTCGGCACCCCGGCACCACCCGATCGCACCCAGGTCAAGGCCGCCGTGGCTGCCGCACCGCCGAAGCCCAGTGCCGCGGCTGCCGAGGACGCCAACGATACCAGATCACCTACGAAGCCGGCTGGGATTCTCTTGACACCAGGCACGGCCACGGCGCGTCGAAAACGGGTGTCCTTCGGCCACGACGTGCGCGACAACGCCGTCAAGAAGACCGCGAGCAAGAGCGGACTCTCCGACGAATGTCCCGGCAAATTCCCGAGCCCCTGGGTGGGCACCAAGGGTGATGCGTGTCGTCCGCGGACGAGGCTGACGGAAACGATGGAGAAGGCCCGTCAGCATGGCGGGAAATCCAGGTCGGATCCGCCCGCGTCCATGGGAGCCGATGAGGAGGAGGCTTGGGAGGAGGTGGAAGACCTCGACGCCGACCCCGATATTACGGTGGATCTCAACGAACCGCACTCTCGGTCAGGGAGGTACTGGAAGTCGGAGTTCCAGCGTTACCAGGAAGAAGCCAAGGTCCAGATGGGCGGGCTCGTCAAGTACAAGCAGCTCGCCAAGTCGTACGCCAAGAAGAAAGACGCCGAGGCCATGGATATGAGCGAGAAGCTCAAGGAGGAGAAGGACAAGGTGGCCAACATGGAACGTCGAATCACGGAGCTCACCGGGCAGATCGCGCGCAAGCGCATGAAGGGCACCGACAACGACACCGCGGAGATGATCCGCGACCTCACGAGACAGACGGCCCTTGCCGTGCAGTATCGCAACCAGGTCAAGGAGCTCGAGACCATCATGAAGAACGACCAGGCGTCCGACGAGGCCGGAGGGAACCAGCGGCCAGCGGCCTCCCCGCGAACTCACAATACGCTATTGGAGGCGCAGAGGGAGCTACGGAGGGCCCGCCAGCAGGTGAAGCAGCTCGGAGAGCTCAAGGACGAGGTTCGGCAGCTGAAGGCAGCCCTCCGAGCCGCTCAGCAGCGAGAGCGCGCTGCCGAGTCGAGCAGCCGGCGACTCGAGGGAGATTTGGCCAGAACCAACTCTAGGATGCTGCAGCTCGAAGAGCGCGCCAAGCTTGCCGAGGACGAATCTCGCCAGAAAGCCAAGGAACTCAGGCAACTGCAGCGCGAATATGAGACAGCAACAGCCGGCAGCGACACCAAGACCAAAGGCGATGCTGAGCCGATGTTGCGGCGGAGGTCCGAGCAAATACCGGACATAAAACGGCAGAGCAGCCTCCACATGAATGACAAAGAGGCCAAGAGCGTGCAGGACCATTCGTCCAAAGAGAAGAAGGAAGAGCCTTGGAACCAGGGATTGGCCGAACTTCAAGCCGAGTTCATGGCAGACGAAAACAAGCGAAGTCACAAGCGGGATGCCGCGCGGCACCAGTTCGAGGCGACTGTGGACGTCCCCAGCTCGCCAGTTTCAGAGGTCCAAGACATTCTCCCTCGCCGGGGTCTTCGCGCGCAAGACCGCAGGGCCCCCATGGTTGTCGATGTACTTGAGGACGACGACATGGCGTTTCCGCTCCCTGCCAACAAGGAACCGAGCGGTCGCCCTGTGGCCTCCGCTAGCTCCCGTTACGCCGAAAAGCGGAGCTCCTCCGCCGTCTTGAGAGACCGAACAACCGGGAATAGCATCCTCGCCGAGCAAAGGGCCCCTGCGACGCATCGCGTGACGGATGCGAGCAGGCAGCGACGGGCAGAGCCGCCTCGTGTTTCCAGCCGCGACATAGAGGAGTCGTCCATCGACATCTGGGCACACATCGCGCCGGAGCCGGTCCAGACACGCTCCCTGCTTGTCGAGCGCGGGACGCCCGCGCCCGCGGCACGCTATGCCCCTCGGCCACCGACGCCCGACACCGAGTCACCCAAGATCGACCTCCTACGGGGAAAGTTTGGCCAGCTGGGAGGGCCCGACGTCAACAGTAGTGCTGTGTGGACGGCCAACTCCTCCAAGAGCAACCTGCCGCCGGAGCGGCGGGCGGCCGCGCTGGCTCGGGTCGAGCAGAAGAGGGCGGAGAGGAAACGGTTGCTCGCGAACCCTTCCCACAACAAGGAGAATGTACGGCCGTGGTAGCCCTGGCTGAGGAAGTGAGCGGCGAACGTGTGCGGCCGTTGCCGGTGCGGGTATTGTCTGGATATCACGTCAGGGTCTGAGGGGTATTGGCCCAACTACGGCCTCGGGTTAGCGAGCAAGGTGCCTTCAGGGGTAATGACTCTTGTTTTGTGCTGTCAAAACTAGACGATCCTGATCGTTTGCGTGTCTGCACTACTCTCAAACTACTCGAGAGTGTCCTCTGTCTCTATCGTTGGTTGAAACATGCCTACTCGGTGGTATGTGCCTGTTTCTGGGACTGGCATCACAACCAGTCCAAAACCGCAACCCCCCCCCCCTATGGCAACTCGTTGCCGTCCGGGGAGACGTAGCCCGTACAGCTACTGAGCAGCACCAGCTTTGAATTTTGCATCTCTCCCAGGTCCATTTGATCCAGACACTGGAAGTCCCAGGAGATCTGACCAAGCTACCGCCCGGCAAGGCACTATCAGCCACGGTTGCAGTAAGGAACCATCGCCCCCTCAAGGGGTTGCAACAGCTTCACTAGCAACACCTCTCGAATAACGCCGAGATTCAGGGCCCTGCTCTTCAAAACAGCTCGAGTAGATCTAACCAGTGTCTGTGAAGGATGCCCATGTCCCACGACAGCTCCTCCGTGGAAACCTTGACCTTGTAATCGATATCACGGCCCCAGGCACCATTGGTCCTCGACGATATTCCGTTAGAATCGGCAAAAGTCACACCCACCGACTGAAGAAGCCTCGAGCCATGGTAGCCGCGGCAACGTTTCGTGTACTACGTAGTCCGGCTCGAACAAGGGGAACTCTAGGTATTGAAATGTCTCGAATCTGGGTGGAAGTTGGGAGGCGCGGCTCGCCCGCATGTGCTCGATGACTTGCTATGTGGTCTCGAAAGTTGCAACCCCCATCGCCAAAGCCTAGGATGGAGACGGTTGTCATCTGGCATAGGAAGAGGGACTGTTCTTTGACTGGGCGACGTGGATCTCCTAGACTAGTCCCCCGACGACGCGGCTTGCATGATGAGAATGGCTGGACGAGAAGGAAGAGTTAAGGAGGTTTGGGCAACATGGCGCTTGACGTAGGGTAGAATCTGCTTCTCCTACCTCGTCTTAGCCTCTTGAAGTCAGGGCAAACCTGTAAGCCGTTGGAGCCAACAGAGTCGGCGAGTTTTGATAAGGGCAACTGGCCAACCTTTCGTTATGAATACAGACACGACGGGTGCTGTGACTCCCATAACGTCAGCAGCGACTGCCGGTTTTGCTCACCCGCAGGCTCAAATCCAGATATTTATATAAGTAGCATCTTGTGGTAGAAAAAGAACAGCCACTGGACTTTTGATGACAGCAAGTGGCTGATGGTCTAGGATCGTGTAGGTTTCTACCTAGGCACCTCAGGTATCCAAGATGGTTGACGAATTTGAGGGTTTTACGTTTGCTAGCCTCGCTGGCTGAGAGAGGTCGCCGCAGGCCAAACTTCACCACTCCGAGCTCCAAACCCCAGATACTGGCCCAGTCGGAACGGCCTTTCATCCCGCATATAACAAAATTGGATGGAAAATGAGACGAAACCGGATGAGGAGCTGCAAGGCTCAAGAAGCACCCGAGACCACGATCAACTGGCTTCACACACGGTCCCGTCACCAATCGCCTCACTCCTAGGTGCCCTCCCAGAACCCCCCCCCCCCCCCACCAACACAAAACCCC
>Ga0247777_1000726_pt1 | contig 9933 bp, 5 predicted proteins | sample UWRJL154409C5_FD_179937 | JGI IMG/M metagenome (GOLD analysis project Ga0247777, IMG submission 179937) | Plant litter microbial communities from Arlington Agricultural Research Station in Wisconsin, United States - UWRJ-L154-409C-5 | ecosystem: Environmental > Terrestrial > Plant litter >...
AGGGTGTTCGTTTCGCTGCCTTCCAGCCCACCTCCTCGGCGTCAGAAACGCCACCGGCTCGTCTACCAAGCAGCGCTACTACGCTGGTGACCACAGCCATGTCCACCTTGGCGGTAGGCATGACGACGAGCGACTTTAAGGACCTGGACACGGCCGTTGATCTGTGCAAGAAGATCGGACGCACCCGGAGCGAGCAGGCGGCCGAGTGCTACGGAATAATACCCGACCGGCTCTGCAAGAGGAAGAGATGCTACGTCGTCCACCACCCGGTATCGACCACAACGACGGGGGAAAACCGAGGAGCCGGCAAGATGGTGTCTCTACGCGACATTCTCGAAGGAGGGAGAGGCCTAGAGCCCATGACGTACCGAGACCGTCTCCAGCTTGCCGTATTTGTCACGTCCAGCGTCCTCCAGCTCTACAAGACCCCCTGGCTCTCCGAAATGCCCACCAGCCGCGACATCTTCTTCCTCCGCGGAGACGGCTCCCCCTCGTACGGTCGCGTCTTTGTCATGGCCGGAAGCGGCGTATCCGGCGTGTCCGCCCCCGCGTTCCCCATGATCCGCAACCCGACGCTGCTGGCCCTCGGCATTCTCCTCATCGAGATCATCCGTGGGCAGACGATCGACTCGCTCCGGAGTCCTAACGAGGCGTTCGGCGTTGGTGGGGGCCTCCTTGCCGACTACGTGACGGCCCGGCGGCTGCTCAACGAGGTGTACCAGGCCAGTTCGAACTACGGCAGTGCGGTTCGCCGCTGCATCGACGGAGAGTTCGAGAGGCAGAGTCTCGACCTGGACGATGTGGATTTCCAGCAGGAGGTGTATTCCCGCGTTGTCGCATTGCTAGAGGAAGACCTGAGGCATACATGAATAGATAGCAAGCATACATACGATTATTTACAGTAGCAGATAGTACCACGCATGCTGCACCCTGACGGGGTAGCGATACTCTTTTGGCTGAGAGCTTACTCGTATATAGCGGCTTCTCATCAGTCACTTCCAAGGTAGCCTCCACAATGGCATCTCAGGCCTACACCACACTTGAAGAGATGGAGTGTCCGCCAAAGGCGCAATAGGTTGTACCCGATTTTAGACGCCGACCAGTTGCCAAAGCCATTTGCCGTCACAGCCTCGCCTGTCCGCCCGCATCGAAACCGCCGTGGAGCGGAAATCAAACAGCCGCCTCATATGGGTGGTGGACTGCCAATATTGGTTGGCTGAAGCTGAGCCATATATCGGTGAGAAGGGCCACAATGTTAGGCTAAGGGCTGTTTCCGCTCCCATGAGGATGATGTATTTCTGGACCGACTCTTCTGCAAATGGGGTTATTTGTGATCAGAACGAGACGCAACAAGAGTTTCCGTTCGTCCGACCCAATTAAACCAACTCTCCCTACCTAAGTAGGTACCTTACCCACTATCCTCCTCTGCATGGCTGTGCCGCGATGCCAGTCTCCCCCCTGTTTCGAGATGAGGTTTTCTCATCATTCGCGTGTTCAAACCCAGACCCCCAGTCCGGACGGAGTTGAACTCTTAACTCCTTCGGTCCCGGGCCTCAACCCGTGAAGTTTATATAATCATGGGCGTCGAGTGGTCGTCCCCTGAAGGGACGGCAAGGCTGCGGGATCAGTAATCTGCCCTATGGACAGGGGTCGTTCAAGTCAAGGCGGGCCTGTGCCGCAGCCTCGACAGGCCCTCGAAACGTGTGACAACCATACACCGGAGAGCAAAGACCACAGGAGCCGCAGCCTCGCCGCAGTTCTCGTGCCACACAACCACAACTCGCGCCGATGCGATTCGACTCGAATAGCTAGAGCTACAGTACATCGACGCTAAAACGTGCTAACGCTATCGGGCCATGGCCTGCAGCGTTGGTGGGCCCCTATGCCTTAGCGTTCCCGCAACAAGCCACCAACTGCAGGCGGGGAGATCCCTTCCCCAAACGATCTCGAGGCAACCAGCCCGAGCGGATGGTGCAATCCATGGCTTGTCATGCGAATCCTAGTTCCGTGACGGGATTCACGGCCGTCCCTATCGCCGCTATGCTAGGATGGTCCGGCCGTTTCGGGACGGGGGGATCGATGCATCTAGCGACGGCGACCCAAAAGAAGTATAAGACGAGGCCGCAGGCCGTCGTCATCATGAGCAAAAGGCCTCCTCGTTACCCCCTCACAGCTCCAATCTGAATCACCGTTCCACCAGTTCGCCCCTTGGCCCCGCCATAGCTTCAAGCACACTTACCCCACCCGCCTCTCCCCACCACCGACCTCTGCGGCGAACCTCGGACGAGATATTGTCCACTCCAGCCCCGTCTGCAAAGCCCATAACCGCCCAGCCCTCCACCTCCCGCCAAGCACGGCAACTTGAAAGCTACTGGCAACATGGCGACCCCTGTCCAGCAAGACCTCCAGACGAGCAACACCGAGTACTCCAACGCGTTCGACAAGGGCGACCTCGCCCTCCCGCCGGCCAAGAAGTACCTCGTCCGTACGTCTTCCCTCCCCTCGTCCCCCCCGCCGCGCTCCCCAGAAACATCCCTAGGCTGACCCTCCTCCCCTCCCCCAACAGTTACGTGCATGGACGCGCGCATCGACCCAGCCCAGGCCTTCGGCATCGCGCTGGGCGACGCGCACGTGGTGCGCAACGCGGGGGCGTCGGCGCGCGAGGGCCTGCGCAGCGTGGTCATCTCGCAGCAGCTGCTGGGCACGCGCGAGGTGCTGGTGGTCAAGCACACGGGCTGCGGCATGCTGACCTTCTCCAACGAGGACGCGCGCGGCATCGTGGCCAAGAACCTCGGCCCCGCCGCCGCCGCCGAGCTGGCCGCCCTCGACTTCCTGCCCTTCCCCGACCTGGAACAGGCCGTGCGCGACGACGTCGCCTTCCTGACCAAGTCGGCCGCCGTGCCCGCTGATGTCGCCATTAGCGGCTGGGTGTACGAGGTCGAGACCGGGAAGGTGCGCAAGGTGGAGTAGGCTTTCGAGAGGGAGCGCTGGCTAGGCGGGGTTGCGGGGAGGGGAGGGGAAGGGGAGGTGGGAGTTGTGATACCGGGCCTGAGGAATGTTTCGTATGATAAGTTGTCTTACGGGAATGGCAGCTGGATACTGCAAAGCGCCCTGGAAGCAGCGGGTGACAGTTATGTGTGCTTCCAGACTGATCTCCATGCGTTGCTAGAAACGACTCTGCTCGTGGCTAGGCGTTGCAACGGGTGAAAACGTTATAATCAGGTTGACGTGAGGCGGGGAAGCGTACGGAGATGGGTAGCGAACGTTTGACTGATCTGATTAGTATGCCTGTCTACCAAGGTAAGTGGCAGGTAGGCAGATACTTACCTAGGTACATACCGTAGTGATACACCAACCCTTGTTCAGTAGCGGAGACCCGGCAGGACATCATACCTACCTGATAGGTAGGTAGGTAGTTACAACCCTAGGTACTTGAAGGGGTCCAGGAGAGAATGCCTTAGAGAACAAACGGTCGTATCGAGACTACACTCCCCCATCGAGTTGCCCCTGACACTCAAGAGTGAGAGAAACCCGAGATGTAAGGGTGACGTGGTATTATTATTCACCGGCAAGCAACAGGTAACGTTAACGTATAAGATCATCTATACACCATAATATCCAACCATCCATGCTAACCGACGCTCTCCCCCTATTCCACCTCCTTCCCGCCCCGTCACCGTGCCTCCCCCCTACCGTCCATGCTAACTACACCGCGTCGTACACGCCCCCGCGGGGCAATAGTCGTGAGCGCAGGCAAACAGACACAGGCCCTTGTAGTCGTCACCGGCGCCGGGCAGCGGACAGCCGCGCGTGCCCGTGTTGGGCGGGGCGGGGCCGGGGCGGCCCTGCTGGGTGCAGATGCAGGGGCCCACGGGGCAGTAGCCGTAGTTGCAGCTGAAGCTGCACAGGCCCATCAGGTTGTCTGACATGCCGGGGGCCACGGCGCCGGCGATGCACGACAGCTGCGTCGGCGTCGGCGCCACGACGACGGGCGTGGGCGAGCCGGTGCGCAGGGCGCTGACCGTCACCGTCACCGTCACCGTGCGCGACGACGTGTCGGCCACGATGCGTGTCATGGTCGACGTCACGATGCGCGTCTGCGTGCAGATGGTGGAGACGGGGGCGCCCGTCGTCTGCGTGACGCGCACCACCAACGTCGACGTCGTCGTCGCCCCGGCCGCCTGGGTGACGCGCACCGTCGCAATGGCCGTCTGCGTGATGCGCACGATCGTGTACGACGTCTCGACGGCGGCCGTGACGCGCACCGTCGACGTCTTGGTGAGCGTCGTCTGCTCGGTGCTGAGGATGGTGGAGACGGCGAAGGAGGTGACGATGGTGGTGGCCGTGCGCGTCGAGAGCGTCGTCTCCGTCATGGTCTCGGTCACACGCTTGACGGCCGTCGACGTGACCATGCTGGTGGAGATGGCAATGCACACGGCCGTCGGCTCCTGCGGCCGCGGAATCGCCGTCGGCGAGGGACACACCGGACAGCCCGGGTCGGCCGACGGGTTGACGCCGCCCGCCCCCTCGCACTTGCCGAAGCCGGCCTGGCATCCCTGACCGCAGTGCTGCGGCGTGCCGCCGCACCAGCCGTTGCGCGAACAGCAGTCGCCAAAGGCCGAGCCCAGGCAGGTGAACCGGGAGACCGAGCCGCACGAGCCGTCGGACGAGACCTCGACCTGGGCCGAGGACAGCGAGACGGCGGCGGCCCACAGCGCTGCGGCGAGCGCCGAGGCGCGCATCCTGTGGTACCTAGGTTGGGGATCTCTTTCAGGCTTGGCGTGGGACGCCGCTGTCCATGGCGGATCGGGCTGCTTCGTTCCGGTGCGTGTCTTCCTGGACCCGTGTCGTCAACCCGTGTCGTCGAGAGACTCCGAGGGCGGCGCGGCCGATGGCCAAGACAGCTTGGGAGAGGCTGGAAGGTTGTCGTCAGGACCGCGACATGACGTTGGCCGAAGACCAGGGCGAAAGGACCCGGACCCGGGCAAAATATCGTCTCCCAGGCCAGAAGGCCACGAATGCGGCGCAGTTAGCTGGACAGCCTCCCCCGCCTTCCTCCCGTCGGGAATTTCGTGCGAGAAAGGAAGTTTGTTACCGCCTGTAGGCTAAGTCGGATCTCGCTGTGTTGTGAAGCCGGGCCTTATAGTGCTGGCAATATAATTGGGCGCCTGGCCTAGAATCTCATCCTCATCCGTATACCCGGAGAAGCGTGCGAAAGAGGAAAACAAGGGGTTCCCTTTGATCCCTGGTTGCTGGTAAGGCTTCCCCAACTTTCCTCCCCGTCCCCTGTCTGTAATCATCCCGAGTCCATTCGCGACGTGCTCCGATGGGCGGCCGGGTCACCCAAGAACCTCGCCTTTGTCAGACGGCGAGACGCCACTTGGCGATACTCGGATCGACCTTGCCAGCGTGAGAGAAGACTGTTATGTCCATATTGCGTACTGTGCGTACTGCGAGGCAGTGTCGCATCGTGGGGGTGAGCCAAGAAGCGATCGGGATATCGGCAGCGAAAGGGGAGGCAGAAGGGTGCGGCTGAGCGCTCGGATAGGAAACTGGACGAGAGATAAACGACGAGAGGGCTGCGCCAAGGAGCACGGAAAGGGCGATGACGAACTGTGGACTTCCACAGGCCGTCCCTGTTGTCGTCGTGACCCTAAAGGTACCCACCTACCTCAGGTATGAGGATCTGAAAGGATGGACCTCAGCCCGTGATGGGGGTGTCGCTTGCTCGTGCCCCCCTTTTTCTGAGGACGCCAGCTGGCAGCAGCTGGTTCAGCCGAGGCCAAGAGGCAGCCGCCCCCGCGTCTCGACTTCCACGGCCAGGGCGGGGCAGCAGCTCCAGCTTCGAGCTCGACTGGTCTCGCCTTGTCTCCTCCAGGGAGAGATGCTCGTTCGACCTCAGGCTCTGACCAGACTGATCAAACTTCAGGAGGTACTGTAGCTGCACCGGGCAACGACTGACGCCTCCCATCGCGCAATCCCCTCGCCATCGCTGCGGAATCATGTCACAGAAAGGCACCCGAGACGCCGACCATGCCGGCAGCTGGTATGTGTCCAGCCCGGAACAGCTCTCGGGCCAGCTGGACGGCTGGCTAGACGATGTGCCGGACACGGTCAACGACAGCAGCCTCCCGGTGCCAGGCGCCAGAGTCATCATCGCCCCGTAAGTTGCGCCGCCCCGCCGTCCCGGGAGCGCCCGGCGAGCGGCCGCGGAGCTGACGGGCGGGCCGTCAAGACACGCCGGGTACTCGTACTCGGGCCCCTGCGCCGCGTGGGCCTACAAGGCGCTCGACCTGAGCAAAACCAAACGAATCTTCCTCCTCGGTCCGAGCCACTCGTACTACCTCCACGGCTGCGCGCTCACCAAGTTTGCCAAGTACGCCACTCCCTTTGGCGACTTTACCGTGGACGCGGCCGTGACGGCCGAGCTGCGCGAGACGGGCCGCTTCCACGACATCCCGGCCAGCAACGACGTGTCGGAGCACAGCCTGGAGATGCACCTGCCCTACCTCTGGAAGCGGCTGGAGCAGACGCTGGGGTCGGACACGGCGGCCTGGCCGACGCTGGTGCCGATCCTGGTGGGCGACGGCAGCGGGCCCGAGGAGAAGGGCTCGGCGCGTCTGCTGCTGCCGTACCTCAAGGACCCGGCCAACGCCTTCGTGGTGAGCTCCGACTTCTGCCACTGGGGCAGGAGCTTCCGGTACCGCGTGTACTGCCCCGGCACGGACCTGAGCCGGCTGGACGCGCTGCCGGCGGGCGGGCCCCAGTCGGGCGAGCCGCCCGTGCACGAGTGCATCCGCGTGCTCGACGAGGCGGCCTTTGCGGCCATCGAGACGGGCGTCCACGACACCTTTGTCGACTACCTGCGGGCGACGGAGAACACGGTGTGCGGGCGCCATCCGATCGGGGTCACCATGGCGGCGCTGGAGATGCTGGCCGAGGAGCGGGGCGGCGAGGGATCCGGCGCCAAGAAGGGCGAGGGGAGGTTCGTCTTCGTGCAGTACCAGCGGAGCAGCCTGGTGACGAAGCCCAACGACTCGAGCGTGAGCTACGCCGCGGCCTACGCTGTCGTCTGATGCAGCGCGTCGTTGGACGGTGTGATACCGGGTCTCCGCGCTAGAAACTTCTAGAGGGACAGCTTGTAGAATAGACTCACTCCGTCGAGCCATCCGCTTCGAGGCTCGATTGGAGATGCACAGGCGTTCCGACGCAGGCCGGCCGGCGTAGCCCGGCGAGGCGCGCCGTCGTCGTCATGATCTTCAGCCCATAGACTGCGAGTGTCTCACCTGGCTCGCCTGGATATGCTTAGCTTGCTCGGCTTGGATCTGAATGAGCAGCGAGCTTGGCTCTTGCGGGAGGGACGGGGGGTTCGACAGGTCTGTCCCTGTCTGCACAGCCTCGTGTTGCACGCTCTGGGGATCGAGCCGATCTCTCAAAGGCGGAGCTGACGATAACCGATGCAAGTCAGCGCTGGTGGCACGCCGTCGACCATATACGCTCCAAAAGTCGACGGGCAGCGGGCGTTCCGGCGCCATGAATCTAGAAGCAAACTAGTCGTCGAGAGCTGACTTTCTGTGTGCCTTGGCTGGTGCTTCGCACTGCATACCGCCGTTCTTCTGAGAGGCCCGCCGACGGCATGGGACCCAAGGGCTGCATATTTGGGCGCCACCGCCGCCAGTCCAGCTCCGCCGAATTCCTACAGTACTGTAACTAGCTCATGTCAGCCGCTGGCGGCGTCAAGTGGTCGTCGGCCGCTGGTGGGTGGGCTGTGGGCTGTGGGCTGGCTGGAATGTCTGTCCAAAATCCGATCCAGGCATTGTGCGATATAACGCACGTACCGCCGTCCTCTTCGCCATGTCTGGAGCTTTGGGCCTTCCTCGTCTTGTTCCGACGTCGACGTTGAATTGAGCCGGCAAGACAACGGTGGAGTCGTTACAGCCGCGTCTGTCCCGTCTTCGACCTCCAGTCGCCAGTCGCCGTTCCCGCCGATCGCCTTCGTGAAACCGAATTGGATCGGACCCCTGTCCCGGCCTGCATTGCCTCTGCCCCTCAGAAACCGTCCCGTCCCAGTCGGCCGCGCCAACGGTGGTGTCGCGCGACTCGGGATCCAACGGGCGAGTCGTCTCAGCTGCGCTGCGTCCAAGGCCGTGTCAAAGCCCCTCGCCCTCCGTCGGACACCCTGCGGCCCCTGCCTCTAGCAAAATCCGGACGATTCGACGCCCATTGTCGACGACGGGAGTGGGCGAGCGTCGAGGGGGGAAATCCACCCTGTGCCTGATCCATTCCATTGGACCCTGCGTCTCCTATTGGGAAATACCCCGAAGCTGCGGGCAATTTACTCTCACCGCGCGGTACCGCCCGTTTAAGCTGCGGACAGGGGCTAGCGAGTCTTAGCGCTCCCCAGCCTTGTTCTCCCTTTTCTGGCCTGGCGCTCACCTCGCCGCCCTTGCACCCACGCCTACCTCGCAGTATCTCGACTCTACTCTCCTCGTCGTCGGCGATTCTACCGTTCGGTATACCCTCAAATCCACGCTCCCCGCCGCACGACGACTGCATCCATCTCGGGCCCAGAGTAGGCGAACAACATCGACCTCTAACCCGCCCAGCCGCAAGGCCTCGGCTTGACGTACCGCCGTCAACATGAGTGTCAGTGTTTCACCCAATCCTCGCCTCGTTTCAATCTTGTGCCCACTGTCTCCGCCGCGGAGCCGGTCTTGAATCTCCAGGGCCGCGCTCCTGTATTCGTTTTCCCCTTCTGTCTCGTGGCTTCGACTACGCTGTTGGCTTACACGACGGTTGCTAACAACATGTCACAGTACGGGTCAGTACCCCCGAACACGGAACTCTCCACCACTGTCTCGAAGGAACTGGGCGTGTTTCTCGGCAGACGCTGACATTTCGGTGGCTCTATAGATACGGCGGACGGCCAAACCCGTTCGATCAACGAGATGGTTCGTCGGGCGGAGGGGGAGGCGGCGGCGGCTACGGGGCTCCGGCAAGAGGGCCTCCGCCAGGCGCTTTCGGTCAAGGGCCGCGTCCCGGTGGCGGCGGCGGCGGCGGCGGCGGTGCTCCTCCTCCCAGATACAACCAAGGCCCCGCTATGGGACGAGACAACTACGGCTGTGAGTGCTCCTCCCAAGAGCAAGGCCAAAAGGGCCGGTACGCGAGGAGACACAGCAGGGCTAACGAGAGGCACCTCCCGCAGCCGGCAACGTCGAGATGTCGTCCCTAACGCAAAACGCGGGCTCCTTCGGCGCGGGCAACCCCAACGCCATCCTCGACGAGTGCCGGAGCATCGACCAGGGCGTCGACCGCATCGAGGGCAACCTGCGGCAGCTGCAGATGCTGCAGGACCGGTCGCTCAACGAGGCCGAGAGCAGCGGCTCTTCGACGAGCCGCCAGATCGACTCGCTCTCGGCCGAGACGATGAGCATGTACCGCAGCCTGACGGACCGGGTGCGCACGGTCAAGTCGCAGCGCGACGCCCAGCAGGCCCGCAACTCGGGCCAGGTGGGCCGCGTCGACCGCCGCCTCAAGCAGGCCATCCAGCAGTTCCAGCAGGTCGAGTCGGCCTTCCGTAAGAAGACGCAGGACCAGATGGCGCGGCAGTACCGCATCGTGCGGCCGCAGGCGCCCGAGTCGGAGGTGCGCGAGGCCGTCGAGGACGCCTCGGTCGGCGGCGGCGGCCAGGTCTTCCAGCAGGCCATGATGCAGAGCGGCCGCCAGGGCCAGGCCCGCGCCGTCCTCAGCGCCGTGCAGGACCGCCAGGCCGCCCTGCAGCGCATCGAGCAGCAGATGATCGAGCTGGCCCAGCTCTTCCAGGACATGGACACGCTCGTCGTCCAGCAGGAGGTGCAGGTCACGCAGATCGAGCAGAAGGGCGAGGAGGTCGTCGAGAACCTCGACAAGGGCAACGACGAGATCGGCACCGCC
>Ga0247777_1000727_pt1 | contig 9928 bp, 6 predicted proteins | sample UWRJL154409C5_FD_179937 | JGI IMG/M metagenome (GOLD analysis project Ga0247777, IMG submission 179937) | Plant litter microbial communities from Arlington Agricultural Research Station in Wisconsin, United States - UWRJ-L154-409C-5 | ecosystem: Environmental > Terrestrial > Plant litter >...
CGCGTTGACCGGGTTTCGTGCCTTGAGGAAATTGGAGACCTGGGCTTGGGCCTGCTGGAGGCATTGCTTCTTGAACTGGTCCAGCTCTTCCTGCGGTATGTTGTTGATGTCGCCGCCGTACCGGCCCAGGAGGCTCGGGATCAGTTGGTTGAACAACCGCGACGATTGCGCGTGCACCGACTGCAGCACGGCGGGCGGCAGCTGCTGCTGCCCAAGGCGCTGCTGCTGCTGCTGCTGTTGTTGTTGCTGGGCTTGCTGGGCCTGTTGGTGTTGTTGTTGCTGCTGGGCTTGCTGGGCCTGTTGGTGTTGTTGCTGCAGCGCTAGCATCTGCGCTTGGGCCTGGGCTTGGTTCATGTTCATGCCGTTGGCCGCCCCGGCAAAGTTCTGGCCGGCCATCATCTGCCGCTGCATCTGGAGCTGCGCTTGTTGCAGCTGGCCCGGCGTCATGTTGTTGACCATCTGTCCGTACTGCATCATCACCTGGGGATTCCCCTGCGCGTTTCGCATCTGCGCCTGAAGCTGTTGTTGCTGCTGCTGATGCTGAATCTGTTGCTGCTGTTGGAGCATCATGCGCTGCTGGGCGAGGTGAGGATTCATGCTCCCCGTCAGTGCGGCCGCCTGCGCTTGCTGCTGCATCCTCTGGTTCTGTAGCCGCTGCTGGGCCGCGATCTGGGCCGCGGCCATCTGCTGCTGGCTCATGCCCACCTGCAGGCCCTGGTTGAGCAGCATGGCCTGCGCTTGCGGCGTGAGGTGGTTCATGCCGGCGTGCGGGCTGCCTTGCGCCATCCGCGGCGTCTGGACGACCTGCTGCGGCCGGTTGACGGGCGTCCCGACCTGCTGCATGTTGGGCGTCGCGTTGTGCTGCCGCGGCGTCCCGCCCGGGTGGCTCTGCTGGCTGCCGCGGCCCGCCGACATGGTCGCGGTCATGGGCATGGCCATGGGCCCGCTGTTCTGCACCACCGACGACGGTCGAGGCGGCGAGGCGCCCATGCCGGAGCCTGAGGATTGCATCGGCACGCCGCCGACCAACGGCGACGACATGTTCTGCGGCGTGTTTTGCCGCACGATGGGGGAGGACGCCGCCGGCTGCGAGAAACGCTGCGCCGCCTGAGCCTGCGCCGACAGGTTTGCCACGCCGTTGGGGGTTGCTCCGCCCTGAGCAGGGTGCCCGTGCCCGGCTTGACGCAGTCCGCCGCCGTTCGCGTTGTTCTGCGCCTGCTGGGCCTGATTCTGCGCTTGCTGGGCGTTCTGCTGAGCCTGAACGTGCGCGGCCATGGCCCGCCGTTGGGCCTCGCTCCGCTGCTGCTGCTGCTGCTGCGCTGCCGCCGCTTCGCGCGCCGCCTGCGCTGCTTGCGCCGCTTGCGCTGCTTGTGCTTGCTCTCTGCGCGCCCTCTCCTGCTCTCGCTGTTGCTGCAGCTGCAGATCCCTCTCGCGCTGCTCGCGAGCCGCTTGTGCCTGCTGCGCCGCCAGGAGCTGTTGCTGTTGCTGCTGCTCCAGTTTTTGCTGCGCGAGTCGCCTCTCGTTCTCGGCCTGCTTGAGCTTTTCCTGCTCCTTCCTTGCACTGTGCTCCCGCTGGATGTCGGCGATGACCTTGAAGCGCTCGAAGCGCGGCTCGAACGTGACGTCGCCTCCTTGGACTTCGTCATCAGCTCCGTTAGTGCCGCCCTGCGCGGCCGACTTGGAAGGCTGCCGCTCGTCGAAAGTGAGCATGTATCGCTCGTGTTCGGCTGCCGACGCCTCGTCGGCCGCCATCTCGGCGACCGTCCTCTTTCGCGTCTTCGGCTTCGGCGGTGAATGGGAGTGGTCGGGGTGGCGGAGCGCGTCGAGCTTCGCGGCCATCTCCTCCCTCGTCTTCGCCGGTTCCAGGTCCAGCGGCGCCGTGGTGGCCAGCAGCAGGCTCCCCTCGAAAGCGTGGATGTTCGATCCGTCCAGCTCCATTCGTTCCCGCTTCAGCTTCTTGGCGGGGGGGGGCATGCTGGAAGGTGTGGGCGTCTGGGGAACCGCTGTCAGGGGCGTGGGCGGCGGGATGTGGGTGATGGTCCCGTCCGGGCGAACCTCGCCGGCCCCCCGCGGGGTGCTGGCCTTGATCGCCAGATCCTTCTGAAAGCTTTGGGGCGTCGGGTGGAGAACGACCGTATGAACGACGGGCTTCGGGGGTGCCTTGGTCTTCGGTCCCTCGGGAAGACCGCCCGGGGCCGGCATGCTTTCCTTGTCAATCTCCTCGGCAGACTTCGGATTCGCGTCGCTATCCATCACGCCACCGGCGTCCACCGCCACTAGGTTGTCCTTCGGGTACGGGACGTAGGGTGACGGCGTGAGATACGGATTGTAGTTGTGAATGGAGGAGCGGATGGTGTTGTTGGCGGAAGAGGAGGGTGGACGGGCCACGTCCTTGGACAGAGCCACCGACTTATGGTCGTGGATTTGGACGATCAGACAGCCGTCGTAGAAGGTCACGCCGCCTTCCGTCAGATATTCGAGTAGATCGTGCGGGACCGTCCGGGTGCGGACGTGCTCCAAGAATATCTTCATCGGCGACGTGTACGGGAATATGCTGTCTTGTTGGTCGAACCGGAAGTGCTTCGCATGCAGGTGGACGACGAGCGAGGGAGGGTTCCCGGCGAATTTCCTCAGTACCTCACGGCCCAGGATGACTAGGCGTCAAGTCAGCAAGGGGCAAGACCATTTCTGAGCTGAGGGTGGGGGGGGGGATCGCCTACCATACGACCGCCGCAGGGTCGCGGGGGACATGGATTCAACGGCCATGCTCGCCGACCGAAGGCCCGCACTAATTCTAGACGAGTTTCCGGCCAGCACCTGGCCCGGCGCCTGACGGCGAACGCGGTTGGGCGGCCGGATGACAGTGTTGGCGCCATTGGCGGTTGGGAGTTGCCCCTTGGCACTCAAGGGCGGCTTTTTCGCGGAGAGGGACGGCGATGGCGACGAACCCGACGCCACGGCTCCGTTCGTCTGGATTCCCGGGGGTGCCGGCCGTTTGGGCTTGGGGGGGAGAGGAATGACCGGCGGGGGGACGGCCGTGACGGAGATGGGCGCCATCGCGGCTCTGGCGACCGGGGATCTCGCGACCGTTCACTTGATGTTTGTCGACCGGCGCAGCCCTCTGGCCTTTACAGAGCGACACCAAGGTTGAAGGAGGTAGTCATAGGTGGCGGGATGGTCCACCAGGCGACGAATATTGTTTCGGGGGGGACGACGCGGTTGAGGAAGGCACTGCGGTGCGGTCGAGGTTCGGGTGGCGCCTCAAGACGACCGCAACGCGACGCCAAAACACGACGAAAATCGGCGCAGGTGGGTCAGAGGCACCGAGAGCGTCTGCGGGCGACGGCGACGGTTCGATTAATGATGAAAGAGTGTGGGAAGAAGATTCGGTGCAAGGTGCCCTTGGGGTGGGGTTTAGGAGTCGAACGTCCAGATGTCAGTGCCAAGCCTTATAGCCAAAGGTTTGGAGGCTGAAATCGCAGGGTGCCGCAGCAGCACGTGACTTAGTCTTTTGCAGAACTTTAGTCTTTGCAGCCCCGAGAACGATGCCCCAAGGCCAAACTGGGCTTCCGACGGGAGGCAAGAGGATATTTATACTTCACATGGCATCCACTTTTGGTTATCGGCAATGGGACTTTATGGTATTTAGCTTGTAGTTAGACAGTCATCGTAGGTACTACCAATGGTACTTCCCGAAAAGTCGTATCCCATACTCCGTGCAGCGTTGCTGTCTGCCTGGCGGTCGTCCCTCAATCCTTCTTCTGCACCCGCCTTGCCCAATCGTCGTGCACTCTCATGCCGTCGACGACGACAACCCCCCGCCCGCGGCCAACGCGATCCTCCCGCTGCCACCAGTTCTCCGGCTTCCCCGGTTTCTCAGCCTCCGACTCGCTGTCTGCCAAACCGCCAGCACCGCTCTCCGCCCCCACCACAAGAACGATGTCGTGCCGCAGCCACGCCTGCAACTGGGTGACGGCATTTCCCTTGTCGCCGGCGAGGGACTCCTGAAGGTACACGACCTCCGGCTGCAGATGATGCAGGATGTGGACATAGCCATTTGCTGAGGAAAAGGGAAGTATCATGTTCTCCTTCTCCACGAGGCCAACGGCCTGCGAATAGACGGCTTGAAAGGCCGGGTTGGCCGACGCGTTCAGTCTTGGGGGTAACGTTAGCGAGAAGTTCAGGGGGCCTGGCTGCGGCAGACGTACAAGGGGCTCTTGGTCTCGTCTTTGGGAGACTGGACTTGATCGTGGCCGATATTCGAGAAGGACGAGCTCAGAGAAGCCGGCGGGAGGTTGCCGGCGGCCTCCGCAGACGCGTCCTTCAGGCCGGGGGCGTATATGAGAACGAACAGCTTGATCTGCGAGAAGTCGTTCTGGCGTGGGATGTGGGAGAGGACGGACTGAGACTGAATTAACACATCGTCGCCGCTGACCGGAAAGCATGCCACCACCTACAGCATGCTCGTGGAACCCGTCCTGGTCCACATCGTCGTTATGTGAGTCCGCCGACACGACGATGGCCACCACCTTCCGTTTCTTCCCGGCGTTTCTCGACGACGCGGCGGCGGGCTTCGCCTTCTTGGCGTCGGCTTCCTCCGACCACGTCTCGTGGTCAGCATAGGCGTTCTTATCGTCCTCGCGGATGGAGGCCAGCGCGCTGCCGACGGCGGCGCCCGCAGCGGCCACGCCGGCCGCAACCGTCTTGCCAGCATTGCCGAGGAGTTGGTGCGGGCTGGGGGTCCTGCGCAGCGCGCCCGACATCTTTGCGCCCCAGCCGGCGTTTGGGTTCGCCGTCTCGTCGTGCATCTGCACTACTCCGTAGCCAGCCTCGCCGGGCTTGGGGTCGGTCGCGAAGGACGGCGCCGCCGGGCGGTCGGCGACATGGTCACGCGACGCGCCGTAAGCGGGATTGTCACCGTAGTCGGCGTGATCGTAGTCGAGGTCTTGATGGATCGGTTCGTTGTCGTCTTCCTCGTCGCTGCGTTGGCTCCAAACCCAGGCGGCTACGCCGATCGTGGCCACGGTCACGGTGAGCACCAGGGGCACCCAGTGGGAGAAGACGCCCCGGCGGCGAGACGAGCCGCCGCGGTCGTAGCGATCCGACATTATGGCACGACGAGGGGTCGCATCTCAGGGAGATACGGTGACACAGGGGGGGGTTCGTCAGGAATATACCGAGGACGGAGGACGGGGTGCGAAGAGGAGAGCACAAGAGGATGCGACCACGGCGCAAAAGGGCGTGGCTGGAGGCTGTCGTCGTGGAGTCCCGTACCCCTGGTTCTGGGGGCTGGTTTGTTGACGCTGGAGGGGAACCCGTCGCGCTCGAGCCTCATTGGTTGGCTGGTCAAGGATCAACCGCTGCGCCACATGACTTGCATGACCGTCCATCCCGCGCCACGGCCCTCCTCACAGCAGAACCGTTTGATGAATAAATTTACGGATTACGCAGTACAGCCCTTAGATTGCATAAAAAGACCCCACTTGCAACTGTCGACACTAAATTTATCAACTTACCTATGGACGGATCTTGCAGAGGCTTGAAGCATTGGATTGACTCACGGATTTAGAGCCTCCCTGTTAACACTGCCAGCTTCCTCTAACAGACCAGCTTCCCGTTTTTGCTTCTCCAGCACGATAATCGAATGCGCGGCTCACCAGCCTGAGATTCGAAATTCTTGCTGCAGGCAACTCCATACTCTGTTCATCCTCTCCAATGCCGCACGCCGTGACAGCTGCGGCCACGGGCTTCCAGGCCCTGATCCTTTGTGGTCCCGGCTCCTCCTTTCCCACCTTTACCACCAACTCAGATGAAACCCCCAAGGCCCTCCTTCCCATCGCGAACCGACCCATGGTCTGGTATGCCTTGGATTTCTGCTACCGGGCTGGGGTGACGGGTAGGTTTTGTCCTCTGTAGATCACGGGACTCTCATGTGACCCCTGTGGATCTCACGGCGGCTAACGGTGCGCAGATATCACGCTCATATGTCCTCCGTCTGCCGAGAAGGCCATCGCATCCGCATTGAGCATCCACCCGTCACTTACCAGCCTGCCCAGTCCCAGTCCCAAGATACTGGCGCCACAGGCCCTGGATGAGAATACCGGTACCGCCCAACTTCTTCGGCTCGCTGAAGTCCGGGAGCATGTCACCGGCGACTTCCTTGTCCTCCCGTGCGATCTCGTCTGCGAGCTCGGGGGCGACAAGCTGTTGCAGGCGTGGATGGTCAAGGCCGCCAGTCTATCTGACACCCTGGGCTACCGCGACTTCTCTCCCACGGCCCAGAGCGGCGGACTCGGCGTCTGGTACGAGACGAGGACCGGCGGAACGCCCATCAAGGGCCAAGAGACCGATTTTATCGCCACGGCGCCTCTTCCCCGGTCCATCGTCCCACCCGATCCGTCTTCACTCGTACCGCATCTGGCCAAACTGGTCCAGTCCATGCCTACCGACGCCTTGAAGGATCTCGTCGAGGAGAAACACGGGGTTCCGCTCCGCAGCGCACTTCTCTACCGGCACCCCAAGGTCCGCCGTCTGACAACCCATCGCGACGCCCATATCTACGTATTTCCTAAGTGGGTCATGGCTCTCATCCAGCAGAACGAGCACTTCGAGAGCATCGGTGAGGATATCATCGGTTGGTGGGCCAAGGCGGGCTGGCAGTCGGGTCTTCCGAAGAAACTAGGAATGGAAGACATCTTCCAAAATCTGGAGGCGACACGCGAGAGCTACTCGCCGCAGAGCTTCCTCCCGTCACCGGCCGCCTCGAGCAGCGGGTCATTGCCTCCGAAAGAGGACGCGACGAAGTCCGGCAAGCTCAGGGCTTCAGATGCGGCGGAACCTTGCCTCATGCCGGATCTGCTAGCGTACATCCACCCTTCAGAGCCGTCGGGCCCCCTGATCCGCCGCGTCGACACCGCCCAACTCCTGCTGTCAGTGTCTCTTCAGCTGGCCAAGCTCCCTTCCGTCGAGGAAGTCGGGCCCCTAGCAGCGTCGCCGTTTGCGCACGCCCGAAAGGTGGCCTACCCGGAGGGCGTCCAGCAGCGGACCACCATCACGAAGCAGGACAGCCTCGTGGCCGAGAACGTCACCGTCGCCGAAAAGGTTTCGATCAAGGAGTCCGTCGTCGGTGCCAACTGCCAGATTCACGAGGGTGCCAAGCTCTTCCAGTGTCTCCTCATGGACGGCGTGGTCGTGCGGAAGAACTGCAAGCTGACCAAGTGCATCCTGGGCAAGCGGAGCGAGATCGGGGAAGGATCGACGCTGACCGAGTGCGAAGTGCAAGAGAACCTGCTCGTGGAGCCCAAGAGTACGTAATGCCCCGAACTGGACTCGCGAGAGTGAGACGTCAGCTTACACACGCGCAGCGGAGGAGAAGGGTGAGAAACTCATGAGCTCCGAGGGCCTCGAAGCTACGGAGGAGGAGATGCAAAAAGCCCTTGAGAACCAGGACGAAGACGACGGGCTGCTTTCTGCCTGAGTCGCGGCTCAGCTCCCCTCAACAGTGAGCCGCAATGCCGGAGTCGCCGCAGGGCTACGATCCAACACCACACCGAACCCATATCCCAGGAAACCGGGAACATCACGCTGGAGCAGATGGATGCCGTGGTGGGTTCTTTTGCGGGGCTGAGCCCGGTGGCAAGGCCCGGGTACGCAAACCCGAATGCCATCTCGTGCTCCGGGGTATCCACCATGCTTGCCACGGTTCCGCCTTCGCCGATGCCGCGGCGCGGCGAGAGCAGGGTACTAGCCTGCCCGGCGAGAACAAGGGACTCCTACTCCGTAGTAGTGAACATAGAAGACGGTATAGCAGACGGTACCAATGATGCAACGTAGGTAGAGACGGAAGCAATGTCAAGTTTGTCAATCTGGCCACTCGCACGTCACCATGATCGGTGGTAATACGACCGCTTGTCGACCAGGTCAACAAGCTCCGCCGAGAGATGTCTGGCACCCGGGGCGACATCTACTAAGCCTGCCAGGTGTTACCTTTATAGAACGCGCCGAGACGAGAATGGGGCTAAGGTAATCTATTCTAAACTACGGTAGGGACTGGCTCGAATTGGCCGACGGACCAAAAGATACGGATGGTGGCCTCGAGGAGCAGACGACCGATTTCCAGGGGTTACGAAGGAGTCTGTCTCCTGATGATATGTCAGGAGGGGCGAAGAGAGAGAGAGAATAACTGATGATCTTCGACTTATGAGCTATGGCAGGCGGCCAGTCCTCCCAGCCAAGACATGATAGCCATAAGAAAGGTATCCAGATCGAGCAGGAGTGCCGCCGAGAGCCACTGGAAATTGGCGTCTACCATTGAGCCTCGCTTGAAAAGCCTCGTGGCCCGACTTTTGTTGTGCGTTATGACATGAGTCGCTACAGTTGCTCCTCCGTCGTTGGGTCAGCCGGATATACTGGAGGTAGCACGGCGGTGTTACGCGTAGACAAGACCCTGTGACCGCCTGTACCAGTCCTGAACTGAGCCGACGATCAACAGCACCCCAGGTATAACTGTCGCGAGGCCGACTGCATGAAGAGTGACCCGAACACCGCAGGCACGTTACTTCTCGCTCAGGGGAGGAGCCACGGTGAACAGGGAGCTCGCCGTCTTCCGCGGATGAATAGCCTGATCCGGTTCAACCTCAAGACCAGGTATACTATGCGAGTGGAAGGCATCGCAAGGCGGCAGTGAAATTCTCATGAGAAAAGAATAGAACTCACAAGGTCTACCACCGCCTCTCCGGCATCGCAGCCCTAGCTACTCAAGGCCGATACCGTTTCCGTCAACGATCCTAGGGAGCGGCCCGTTCTCGCGTGGCTCGCCACCATGACCACCACCAGCAGCGCGGGCTTTCTTGGTAGGGTGTTGGGGGAAGCAGCACTTGACAACTGGGACTTTCTCTCTCGGCCACTAGGCGAGGATCAACATGTCGTTTTCGATATTTTCGGTGACGGCCTGGTCGACAATCTCCTACCAGGTAAGAGCACGACTTTGAAGCCAGCTTGGCTTTCAAACCCGTAACGCACAAGCCCGGGAGACCCTCGGTGAGGCGTGCCCGGGATGTGTCCTCCCTTGAGCATACACCTCGAGCGTCCAGCGCGACATCCGAACGTTACCAACCGCCGTGAGCACACGGTGTTCATCGTTAGGCTTCCACGGTGTAGCCAGACCCACCACCGACGGCCAACCTGGACGATCTTCTGGAGTTGGTTTGGTGCCTTGTCCGAGCGGCGATCTTTTTCAAGGGGTGGGAGGTCCTACCGAAGGTGGCAGACTCGGCGAAGCCGACGCTTCTCAAAGTTCAAAAGAAAGGGGCCCAGCGACCATTGTCTCCAGTCAAGCCAGAAGCAGGGCCCCTGTGACCCAAAGGGTCATGACCCTGATAGAACAACCAATATCTTCAACGCACGGGCCTCTGGGGGCGACGGCGGAGTCGGCGCGGCCGATTCCTCAAAGCGGTTCAGGACCGAAAGGGAGAGGGGGGGGCTCACCGAAGTCTTCTCCTGCACGTGTATCACAGCGCCTGTGCCCTTCGTGGGCGCTACCGCTCGTTACCGGAGAAAGGCGTGGGCGGCGGCCCCGAGTGGACACGCGGGAGACGTACCTCTCGCGAGGCGATGCCTGTCACGAGCGGAGTCAGGCGAACCACGCCCCTCCCGCTCAGAGACGGAACGTTCTGCAGACGACCCTACGCGGGGGCGAGATCACAGGCGTGGTGAGCTGGGGGTACAACGAGAAGCCGTGTGGGGGCAGGCTCGAAGCCATGGTCAGCAGTGAGGCCGAGGCGCTGCCCGAAGGGGATAACCCTGAGCCGGGGCGGGGAAGACCGGCCGCCATCTGCAAGGACGGGCTGATCAATGTCTTTGTGAAGTTTCCATGCGTCTTCCTTTGGGGGGGGGGGGGAGGGGTGGGGCTGCCCCGACCCAAATCCAC